>OCTA010001122.1_pt1 | contig 24764 bp, 18 predicted proteins | sample 1538991 | NCBI WGS metagenome assembly OCTA01 (sample SAMEA3539302, study PRJEB22396) | soil metagenome | biome: tundra; feature: field; material: soil | place: USA | collected 2010-05 | depth 0.15 m | reverse complement strand
CGTGAGTTCGTATACGAGCAGGGCCAGTGGATCATGCGTCCGTGGACTTGGGTAAGGGAGAAGGGCAAGCCGCCTCGGAAAGTGCCGCTCGGCAGAGATAGCCTGCCGTATGTGAACAACGTGTTGGAAACCCTGCACTTGAACTACCCGCACACTGTCGCGACCGCCGAACAGATAGTCACCCTGGCTGGTCCAACGATGGAGAAGTTGCTGTGAGAAGTCCACGGCTGATCTTGGAGGGAGCAGTAATCGTGCTACTTGCGACTACTCCGGCGCTAGCCAAGGTGAACAGAATTTCTTGGCGATCGGTCCAAGGTCTGTTTCCTGGTCCCAAGCCCGAGCAGTGGACTCTAGCGCCGGACGACCTTGCACCGTGGAGGTCGCAGACAGCGGGCGACGGAGCTTTCTCTGGGGTGGGCTATGGCGACGAGCGACCTTGGAATTTCCAGGGACAAGCAGTCAAGGTCGTAGTCGTTCAGACGCCGTTAGCCCTTGGCTGCTTGCAGGGCCCGATTGGCCTCATCGTGGGCGTCCTGGACTCTCAAAGTAAGCTGATTGCACGAAGCGCCGAACTTCTACCCGAGGGCTCCAACATTGCCGATGTTAATGCACGTCAGAAGATCTACCGGCTCGACACCGCTCCCTACCGGATCTCCGATACCGAAACCGCGTTCGGCCTGCGCATCGTGCACTACAAAGCTGGCAAGCACTGGTGCTACGCCGATCAGGCTCTGCACTTGTTTCGCGTCGTCGGCAAGGATGTCGTTCGTATCCTGACCACGGAAGCGTTCTATGAGCAGGTCGACTCGGTCGAGCCGGCCGAGGGCGACGCGGATGAGTCGGAGAAGGATCCGGAGTGCTATTTCAGCTACACCGAGACCTTTCCACCCAAGGGCCAGGCTGCGGTCTTTCGCATGCTTTCCAGCCAGACCAAGGGTTTCTACGACATCCAGCGAACCCAGAAGGGCGGGCCGACTGTCACCTACCGATGGGATGGCCAACGCTACGTGCTGGACGGCAAAGATCCGGTCGATCACCATGTGCGCGAGGAGTGGGATTGGTGCACGGGCCGCCGGTACCTGAAGGACCACGATTTGCCCCCGGCAGCGCCGTCGAAGACCGACCCCAAGCCGTCGGCGGCTCCGACACTCAACCCGAGCAAGCACTGATCGTGCAACGCCAGACCACTCTCGCAACCTGCGCCGTCCTCTTCGCTCTTTCGCCGACTGCGATGGCCTTCGCCGGCAGCCATCGCGTGAGCTGGACTTCCGTCCAAGGGCTATTTCCTGGACCCAAGCCCAAACAGTGGACGTTGTCCCCGGAGGATCTAGCACCTTGGAAGTCGCAGGCGGCAGCGCAAGTTGGCACGAGTGTTGGCGTTGGCGACGAAAAGGCTTGGAAGCTCCAAGGACAATCGGTCAAGGTTGTCGCGCTGCGGATGCCCCTGGCGGCTGGATGCGAGGATGGTCCGTTCAGCTTCGTGGTGGGCGTACTCGACTCCAATGGCCAACTGATCGCTCGAAGCACCAGGCTCTTATCCGAGGGGTCGGACGGCAATGCCATTGATAGCCCCTATCGCATCGATACCGCTCCTTACCAGATCTCGAATACCGAAACCGCGTTCGGCCTCCGTGTTGTGCACTACGAAGCGAGAAGCCGCTGGTGTTACGCCGATCAGGTTTTGCACCTGTTCCGCGTTGTTGGCAACGATGTCGTTCCCATCCTGACGACGGATGCCTTCTACGAGCAGTCCTATGAACTCGAGCCAGTCAAGGCGGCCGAAGAGGACTCGCATGAGACAGTGGCTTCTATTCCGAGCAATCCAAGGTGCTCTTTCGGCTCGAAGCAGGTAACTCCACCCAAGGGACGGGGCGCGGTCTTCCACATGCTCTCAAGCCAGACCCAAGGCTTCTACGACATCCAGCGAACGCACACGGGCGGCCCCAACGTGACCTATCGCTGGAACGGACAGCGACAGCGCTACGTCATGGACGGCAAGGATCCGGTGGATCACCTCGTGCGCGAGGAATGGGACTGGTGCACGGGCCGTCGCTACCTGGCCGACCACGGGTTTCCACCGCCAGTACCGGCAAGGACTGAAGACCGCACGCCGTCGACTGCCAAAGCCCAGGCCGGGCCGGCAGTGCCAGGCCCGACCCGACTGACTTGTGCTCGTGAGCCCTTCTGTTGCATCGGGTGCGACAAGGCCAATCCCCCGCCCTTCAAAGTCGGCGAGTCCTTCGTCGACATGAAACGCGCCATTGCGGCTGGCAACGAGCGCTTGGGGACTGAGGACGCCTTCGCGAAGCCGCGCGAGCTCCGCATCGGATCGGCAGGTGTGAGCGTGCTTGAAATGTCGGCCCAAGGCATGGGCGGCATGGTCGTCCTCCGGCAAGACCAGGGGCGCGTTTGCGTCATCGGCGAGTGGGACTGGGAGTGGGGCGGCAACGGTGCCGATGTCGCCGTCGCTACCGTTGCGCAGGTACCCGCCCGCAACGGCGTCCTCGTTGTCCTCAAGGCCGTTGGCACCTCACCGCACGGAACCGACGATTCCTCGTACTATCCGGACACACGCCTCCTGTCCGCGTTTCTCATCACTGCCGAGCACGTCGACGAAGTTCTGAGCGAGACTGTGGACGAGAACGATAGCCCTTCGTACGGCGAATGGCCCGAGCCGGTCCGTATCGAGACGTCCGACGCGTCCCTGCGCATTGTCTACCGCAAGCGAGCCTGGGTCATGGGGCCGGAGGCCTCGCAATTCGTCCGCGTCGGGCGGAAGCGAGGACGGCGGTAGCTTCCGGAGACAGGCGCTTCATCGCACCACTGTAGCCGCGTCCCCGTGGCGTCAGCCGGAACCTGGGTCCGTGCGGCGAATCCACCTCTGGACAGAGCACGCCGAGCGAACAAGATTGGCCGATCCAAACGTGGATCGAGGTCTCCGAGCGAGCAGGAATGGTCGATCCCAATCTACTGCGACCACTCCGAGTCAGTCGGAAGCCCCGATCACAACCTTGTGGGCGCATTCCGAGCCAGCAAGAGTGGTGGATCCACTTCTGGAGCGGGCCTTTCTAGTCAGTAAGAATGGTCGATCCAAGCGTGGAGTACGCATTCCGAGCCGCCAAAATGGCGGAATCGCGTGACCCTACGGCGTTTCGCGACGTGTCGGTCGACCTTCTGGAATGCCCCATTCACACGAGCACCAGCTGGTCTTGCAGTTTTGGGGACAAGTACCATCGGAAGGGGAGGGGGGATCAAGTACCATTGGAAGGGGAGCAGAAGCCGAACTACCAGACGGACCGGCTTCCGGCTGCGACTACCCTGGACTGGCTTCGACGGCCCCCATCAAATCACTGGCACCTAACTTCGGGGCCCCATCAAATCACTGACACCTAACTTCGGCAGCCTCCTGATGAGGGACAGATTACCCAGGAATGATCTGTCTCTTTCGGTGTTTTTTGCTCTCGTCCTCCCAATTGGGGGCATTGGGTTCAAGAACGCCTTTGTACTTATTGTAGTTGCTGCTGAAGTGGAGGTATGTGTGCCTGAGCTTCCCGATTCTAATTACCGAAGGATTGTCCTTCCACTGCCCGATGAGGCCGGGGAGATCTGGTTTGTAGAGGGCCGTGTACAGGGCCTCGAGATCTTTACCCAACTCTTGCTCAATGGAAATCTCGTCGCTGGTCAACTCGGACTCTGACTTGTTGTCGTTGAAGTTGGAACTGCTCTTGAATTCCAGCTTGCCCTTCCGCTTGGCTTGGTCAACCATGATTCGCAGCGGAATCTGGCTGTATGTGTTTGGGATGTTGCTCCGGCTGGCCGCGACTACTTCCGGCTCCCAGTCCTCGCGAAACTCATTAAGTTGGTACCAACCCTGGTCCGTTAGCCATTTCTTGTCTTCCTTGACGGCAGCCTTTTTCTTCTCCTTTTCGTCGGTAGCCTCGCTCAGAAATAGCACCGAATCCTTCTCTTGTACGAAAGTTTCGTATCCTCCCCCGATGTCGCTGTGCGCGCCGGGCAGTGAGACTTCGATTCTGTTTTCATCTTTAGGGACGGAATCGATATTTTCTAAAGAGAAGTTCGCCCGATATTCGTCGGCTGCGGTTAGGTGAACTACGTAACGCGCCTTATTGATCGCATCGAGACCGAGCTGGTTGACATCGTTCTTCTGGCTGAGCCCGTAGTGGGCGACGGTATCGAACAGTCCCGCGAAGTTCACGTCTATATAGGAGACCTCCAGATTGTAGCCGGACTGCTTAATCTGCTTGTTCAACACAGCAGCGATAACAGGGTCGGAGTCCTTTTTACTCTTGTCCACCCAGCCTTCGACCATCATACGGTAAATGAAATATCGAGCGGCTGCGGCCCCGCGGCTGAAGCCGAAAACGTCGAAAGTCAGCCCGACCTTGAGGGACTTGTTGGACCCAAGGCCAGCACGTTTGTCTTTCGTGACAGTGTTGAGCTTGTCCACGACTAGGATCACCGTCTCGTCGACCCTATCCTTGACCCCGGTAGACGACCACCCGAGCGCCCCCCCCAATTCTGAATCGGTCTCACCCGTCGTGGTGCCGATGCCTTGGATGTAAAACTTTACGTGGTCGCCCGTAGCGTTAGGATTGCCAGCGTCGGTGGCCTGGAGGCACGCGAACATTTTGGCGACATTTGAATAGTCGCTACGGTAGCTGTCATCACTGCATTGGGTCTTCTTTTGCTTGTACAAAAGGATGTTGCCCATGTTGTTGTAGGTGCCGTCGAAAAACATGGAAAAGCGGTAGAGTGGGATGCATTTGCCAACAGCGGTGGCGATGCACGTCTTGGCAGGGTTAGCGGGAGTAGCCATCAGTCAACCTCTACGCCTTCTTGGGAAGGCCCTTGGTGTGAACATCATCAATCTCATCGTGGGGGTAGTCCGCTTTGAACGCCGTCTGGCGTTCCTCTAGGGTATCGCCATCGTAGGCCAAATTGCCTAGGTCACGAGTCTCAAGGTCTGGCGGATTTCGCTGTACATTCAATATGCACCGATACCGGTATTCCGTCTGCGAAGAAGACGTGTCCGTGACCTCACCCCATTCCAGCCTACACGTCGCAACACCCGGAGGAGCCTGCACTTTGAAGAATCCTTCGGCATTGGCGTTGCCGACCGTCGATTGTTTGCCCACGAAGATTCTGTACTTCGCTTCCGCCATCAGTTGTCGGTCTTCGTCTTGCAGCCATATCTTCAACGTCGAAGAATTCTCGCACGGTGATCTCCTCGCAAAACGATCGTAGAACCGGCAGGCCATCGTGTCGTGGGTCTTCTTGTACCTGCGCTCCTCGTTTCCGCTCTTCCTGCGCATTTCGCCATCGGGCCAAAACGCCTTCTTGCACCCAGCCAGCGGCTCTTTCACCTTCGGACACGGCCAGACGGCGGGATCGACCTTGGTGTCTTTCTTGAAGAAAAACATGACGACTCGGCGGTTCGGGGCATCGTCCTCGTTTCGCACGGTCGTGTTGCCGGTGGGCTTCATTTCGGAGGTCGTAAGGAGAACCACCGGATTGAACTCGCTGCACCCCTGAAGGGACATCTTGGGAAGATCTCCATTTGTTGCACCCGCTCCGCCGAGGAAGTCGGTGGGAGCCATCTTGAATGCGGGGGTTGGAGATGTCGGCGGCGGCGCAGGGGTACTTGCTGGCGGGGGATGGTCAGTACACAGCCAGTCCATGTAGGCCGTGAAGAGGAGCTTTCGGGTTGTTGCGTCGGCTTTCCCGGTGGCAGTTACTCGTGAAGGGGAAAGTTTGGACCCATCGGACAGTATGCGCTCCGACGCATCGGACTGAAAGTTAGTGACTGCAGTGGTGGTGTTGTGGCCGTATTCTCCGTCAATTTTCCCGTCATAGTAATGGGTAGGTCGGTCGCTAGGGCTGGTTTGGTCGTCAGCGCTGGTTTGGTCGTCAGCGCTGGTTTGGTCGTCAGCGCTGAGTTGGTCGTCGGCGCTGCGCTTGACGGGCACGAGGCTGTGCAACATGGACTGAATTGCCTTTGTTCCCCAAGTGTCTCCTACCGCGGGGTTGTCGTAGAGGTAGGCCCACAAGTCGGGCTGGCGTGTGAGCAGGGCATAGATGGCAATGGCTCGCCGGTCGCCGAGGGTCTTGTTCAGCTCGTCCGTACCAGCCGGATCGCAGTGGCCGAAAAGAGCAGCCGGGCAGCCGGGGTTGTTCGCGACGATATCGCTCAGCTTCATTATTTCGTTGTTGAACGCCGGGGCGACCCTCGACGAGTCAAAGTCGAAGCCTGGCGCATTGAGGCGCCAGCATGCCACCGGAATCAGTGGGAGCCGAACGGTGTTGAACTTGCTGCCGTCTTCAGTGGACGCGAAGCTGAGCGCCGTGCTGTCGGGTACAGCCGCATGCTGGTCGGCCACGCTTACGTCGCTGTCGGTATCGTCGCTCATCTTAGCACCCGTACACTTCCACTAGTTTCGCCTTGGTCGCGTCGTCCAGTAGGCCACTCAGCTCGATCTTGTATTGCGCCTGGAAATCCTGAAGCGCGATGACCATCTCGTCGTCGCTCGGATCTACATTGGTGTCCCAAAGGAAGCCCATGTTGAAAAGGCGCGTCTTGAAGCCGTCGTCGCTGCCGTCCTGCGGATCCAGGCCGCCGACACTCAGCGCAACCGCTCCGTCCGGATGAGTCGCCGAAATGTTTTGCGGCCCTTGGCTGACCTCGGTTTCGACCATGCCGTCGTCATCGGCGGTCACATTCGCTCCGCCAATCGAGACTGTCGCACCGGCCATCGGCTTGCCCGCAAGGTCGAGCAGCTTGAAGCGCAACTTGGTTGGGACTGTGTCCTCAGCGGCTACGTCCGGCTCATTTTCGAGGTCGACGGATGAGTCCTCCGGCTCCGGCTCGTCCTCCGGCACTTCCGGCTCGGCCACGTCCGGCGCCTCTGCTTCGACGGGCTCGGCCGCCTCTTCCACCGCCTCCACCGCCTCAGCCTGCTTCACTTCCCCAAGCACTACCTTGCAGTTGCCCGACTCGATCTCGTACACGCCTACGGATCCTTCGTCGTCGAGCTCGCCTTCGCGGACGCTTTTGTCCACCAACTCCAGCCGGTAGTGGGGGGAATACGGCTCGCCATCTTGGTCGACCACCTCGATCTCGATCCAATCCTTGCTGGCCAGCTTCCTCATCTGCGACGGGGTCAGCGCTGGTCCGCTGTCGCTGCTGTACGAGCGGTTGACCGCGCTCCTGCGCAGCAAGATCAAACCGTCGGGCGCGAGAGGTGGCCGCCAGTCGCGCGTCAGTTGGTCGCGTGCCTTGCCCAAGAGCGCTGCCAGCTCGGCTGCTATGCCGGGCTCTTTGCCCATGTGATCGAGGACGCGTGTGGCGTCGGCGCGGGGCACGACCTCGTAGCTGTTCCGATCGTCGGTGCCGTTGAGGTCGTCACCCGCGACCAGCTTGTACTGACGGCCGCCTTGGTAAAGCCGCCCGCGCGTCTTGGCGGAGATCTGGGCCACCAGGCGGCGCTGCTCGACGGTCGCCTTGGTCGCGCGCACAAACAGCGCCGGGTTCTTGCGCAAACCAACCAGTTCGCCGCGCTCGATGGCCTCCCCGACTAGCTCGGCCAGGTCGTCGTCGTCGCAGCTGCTCGAAAATGGGCTGGCCAGGCCAACGCTCGCCGCGAAGTCCTGGATCTCCCAGCTCAGCCGGCGGCTCTCGCGCTCGAAATCCCAGAGTGCGTCCGCAGCGCTCACCGCCTCGAAGCCGCCCTCATTGCACAGGCGAAGCGCATCGAGCGAATCGACCAAGGCGATGCGCCTGTCGTCGTCCTCGTCGGTCCAATACCGTGCGAGGGAAAGATGAGGGCAATCGAGTTCCATGGCGGTGCCAGGGCTGAAGCGAAAGTTGCCCCAGCACTCTAGCCTGTGGAGCCTCCGCGTCAAGCGATTCGCGACGGCCTGCCTGACGACGTGAGCCTTGCCCGCTCCTTGCGCACCACCGCCTTCGCACCATCGCCCTTGACGCAGGCTAGTCAAAGACTAGAGTACCCACATAGCCATGGCACTCTTAGGACGTGATACCTCGGTAACGGGGCCCTTTCCGGAGGGCGTGTTGCTACTTGAGACCCTCCAAGGGAAGGAGGTGCTGGGCAGGCCGTACAAGTTCGAGCTCACGTTGCTTTCGAAAGATCCGGACATCGATATCGACGACGTGCTCGGCCAGCCGCTCGCCGTGCGCATCAAACTCAACACCGGCGAAGATCGCTTCTTTCACGGCACCGTGACCGATTTTTCCAAGAGCGGTACCACGCAGCTGCACACGCGCTACGCGGCCGAGCTCAAGCCGCTGCTGAGCGTCTTCGACGAGACGATGGACTGCCGCGTGTTCAACGATCCTTCGCAGGACGCCCTTACCATCGTCAAGACGGTGCTGTCCCAGCGCGGCCTGACCGACGTGGAATCGGGGACCATCGAGGATCATCCCTACCGTGCGCGCGAATACTGCGTGCAGTACCGCGAGAGCGATCTGCAATTCGTGCAGCGCCTGCTCGAAGAAGAAGGCATCTACTACTTCTTCAAGCACGAGGAAACCAAGGACACCTTGGTGTTGGCCGATTCCATCACCGGGCACGAGACGGTGCCCGGCTACGAATCGATTCTCTACACCGCGAAAGAGCGAAGGGTTGCCGGCGCCGAGGAGCATTTCTGGGGGATGAAAGTCCGCAAGGGGCTCTACCCTGGCCGCCACACGGTTTTGAGCGGATACGACCCCACGGAGATCCGACCCAAACAGCCTCGCTTTGGCGAGGAGCCCTCGCACGAGGTCGCGCCTGGATCGAAGTTTGAAAATTACGATAATCCCGGTGGCCTCTTCGACCCGCAAGAGGCACAGCAGGAGGCCGTCGTGCGCGCGCAGGTCGACTACGTGGACAACACCATCATCGAGGTGGAAGGCAACACCATGGGCCTGGGGGTTGGCAACCTGGTTTCACTGCACAAGGACCTTGGGGATTTCGACCAGATCCACTCGTTCTGGAAGGACGAGGACTTCTCGCAGCAGTTCCTGATCGTGGGCGCGACTTACAGACTCAGCATCGACCAGCACGAAGGCGGCGACGTTGCGAAGAACGACGAGCCCTTCAAGGTGATCTACCAGTTGCTGGACAGCCAAACGCAGTTTCGTCCCCAGCGCACCACGCGCAAACCCATCATGGGCGGCACGCAGACCGCGCTTGTCGTCGGTCCCGCGGGCGAGGAGATTTGGACCGACGACCTCGGCCGGGTGCGGGTGCAGTTCGATTGGGATCGGCTGGGCGAACGCAACGAGAAGTCGTCTTGCTGGGTGCGCGTGTCGCAGATGTGGGCAGGGGCGAAGTGGGGCGCGATCCACATTCCCCGCATTGGGCACGAGGTGATCGTGGATTTCCTCGACGGAGATCCCGACCGGCCTCTCATCACGGGGCGGGCGTACAACGCCGACAACATGCCGCCGTACGATCTGCCGGCCAATCAAACCCAAAGCGGAATCAAGAGTCGCAGCAGCAAAGGCGGCACGGCCAGCAACTTCAACGAGATCCGCTTCGAGGACAAAAAGGGCCAAGAAGAGCTGCACATGCAGGCCGAAAAGGACATGTCCACGCTGGTCAAGCACAACCAGAAGCTAGAGGTGGGTGTGGATCGCAGTATCGTGGTGGGCAACGACGAGGACACGCACATCGTGCACAACCGCAAGACCACGGTGGATGTGAACGATGATGTCATCATCGGCGGGACGCACGAAAAGAAAGTCACGAAGAAGGTTACGCAGATCTACCACGACGACCACTGGCGTGAGGTCCACGGCGACCAAACGCTGGACGCCTTTAAGAACAAGAACGAACACGTGAAGCTGGCCTACACGCTGACCACGGACGTGATGTTCCAGCTCAAACAGGGACCGACCAGCATGACCTTCGAGGACACCGACGTGACCCTCAATTCGGACGGCAAGATCACGATGATGGCCGGCGGCGCGACGGTGTTGGTCGATAAGGCGGGCATGGTGACGGTTACGTCTCCGACGGGAATCAACCTGCTCTGCGGTGGCAGCGGACTGTCCCTCCTGCCCGGTGCCATCGCCATCACAGCCGCGGCGGTAACGGCCGCGGCCGGGGGCGCAAGCACGATGGAGATGGGCGAAAAGGCGGTCACCATGAAGAGCAAGACGGTGACCATCGAAGCCGAAACCACCTGCAGCATCCAGGGCAAGAGCGTGCTCAAACTGAACACGACGTAGCAGCGCTTGGTGTTGCGCCGGGGCAACCCAGGTCGCTCAAGGTTGGGCGTTCATATGCCGTTGATCTTCCAGTTGCATTCATCCAGGGCATCGGGGGGTCGTGCGATCTTGACGCTGGTCACGGATCGGGGAGGTAAACCGTGATCGATCCAACCCTTCTTCGGCGTGAGGTGCTCGACAGGATCGGCGCTGGGGTCGTGATCGTGGATCCGCGCACCCGTCTCATCGAGTGGGCCAATCCCACGGCAGCCGCGCTCTTCGGTGTGCCGGTGGATGCGATCGTGGGGCACCGCTGCCATTGCTTCCTTTGCCCGGCCGAGGAGGGCAACTGTCCCGTCTTGGACCAGGGCCATGAGGTCGACAACGCCGAACGCGTGCTCTTGCGGGGCGATGGTAGCCAGCTAACCGTTATGAAATCGGTGCAGCGCATTTCGCTCGACGGCCAGGAGAAGCTGCTCGAGACCTTCATCGACATCAGCGAGCGCAAGCGGGCCGAGGCGGTTCGGCGCGAGAGCGAGGATCGCTACCGGGTTCTTTTCGAGAACTCGCGCGAAGCCATGATGGTCCTTGCACCGCCAGCATGGAACTTCGTCGCGGCCAATGCGGCAACGCTGGAACTGTTCGGCGTGAAAGACGAGGCCACGTTCCTGTCGCTCGGTCCCTGGAATGTGTCTCCCGCCACTCAGCCCGATGGCAGACCATCCGCCGACAAGGCGCTGGAGATGATCAAAGTCGCCATGCTGGAGGGCGCGCACGCCTTCGAATGGCGGCACCAGCGGCTCGACGGACGCGAGATCCCCGCCTCGGTTCAGCTGACCCGCTTGGAGTTCGCCGGGCAAAGCCTGCTGCAGGCGACTGTGCGCGATTTGAGCCCAACCGAGCGTGCCCTTTCTGCTCTGCGCGACAGCGAGGAGCAGCTTGAAAAGATATTCAACCACTCCAGCAACGCGATGTCATTGACCGAACTGACCGGCGGCAAAGTCCTAAACGTCAATGAAGCTTGGGTTCGAGGCAGCGGGATCTCTCGCTTGGATGCCATTGGGAAAAGCACCGCCGAGCTAGGGCTGTGGATTGGCTGGGACGACTGTGATGCGTGTTACCAAGTGCTCGAACGGGAGGGACGGCTGCACGAGTTCGAGACGGAATTGGTGCTTAAGGGCGTGGCGCGGCAGTTCGTGGTCAACGCCGAGTTCGTGGAATTGCGCCGTGGACGGTTCCTTTTGTGGGAGTTCCGCGACATCACCGAACGCAAGCGAGCGCAGGAAACGCTAAGCCGCTACGAACTGCTGGCGAGTCACAGCCGGGACGTCGTGCTCTTCGTGCGGCGGGATGATGGTCGAATCCTGGATGCCAATGCCGCGGCCCTTAGCACGTATGGCTACAGCCGCGATGAGTTGCTGTCGCTCTCGATTCGCGAACTTCGCCCTCCCGACACGAGGATCTTGACCGAGGAGCAAATGGCGATCGCCGACTCTCGCGGGATCCTGTTCGAGACGGTCCATCGGCGTAAGGACGGGAGCACTCTTCCCGTAGAGGTTAGCTCCGGTGGGGCGACGATTGGCGGGGTCCGCATGTTGATGAGCGTGGTCCGCGACATCACCGAACGCAAGCGGGCCGAGTCTGCCCTGCGCGACAGTGAGGAACAGCTGGAAAGCATATTCAACAATTCCACCAATGGGCTCGCGTTCACCGAATCGGTGAGCGGCAAGATTCTGAAGGTCAACGATACCTGGGTTCGGGACACTGGCATTTCGCGCGGCGATGCCATCGGAAAAAGCGCCTTGGCGCTGAATATGTGGGCGCACGAACACCAGCGCGAGGCGGCTCTCGCCGAACTTGGGCGCGAGGGTCGTTTGCGCGACTTCGAGGCCACATTGGCGTTTCGAGGAGTGGAGCGGCAACTGGCGATCAATGCCGACTTCGTGGATTTGCACCGTGGACGCTATTTGTTGTGGGAGCTTCGTGACATTACATCGCGCAAGGTCGCCGAAAAGGAGAAGGCCAAACTCACGGGTCAGCTCCAGCAGGCGCAGAAGATGGAGTCGGTGGGTCGCCTGGCGGGCGGCGTGGCCCACGACTTCAACAACATGCTGGGGGTGATTCTCGGACACGCCGAACTTGCTCTGGAGAGAGTTGATTCGGCCGGACCGCTTCACAATGACCTGGTCAACATCCAATCGGCTGCGCAGCGATCCGCAGATTTGACCCGGCAGCTGCTCGCCTTTGCACGTAAACAAACGGTCGCGCCCAAGGCGCTGAATTTGAACGATACCGTCGCGGGCATGTTGAAGATGGCAAGAAGGCTGATCGGCGAAGACATCCAACTCGAGTGGCGGCCGGGGGAGAATCTGTGTTTGGTCAATATCGACCCCACGCAGATTGACCAGATCCTGGCCAATCTGTGTGTTAACGCCCGGGATGCTATTGCCAACGTCGGCAAGATCACCATCGAGACTGGCAACAAGGTCATCGATGCCGAACTTGCCGCTGCCACCGTGGGTATGGTTCCTGGCGACTATGTGTGGCTTGCCGTCGGCGACGACGGCTGTGGCATGGATCCGGCCACGCTGTCGCACGCTTTTGAACCCTTCTTCACCACCAAGGAAGTCGGCAAGGGCACTGGCCTGGGCTTGGCCACTGTGTACGGTATCGTCAAGCAGAACAACGGGTTCATCGATGCGCACAGCGAGCTTGGCAAGGGCACGGTATTCACGATCTATTTGCCCCGGCATGTGGGCAAGACAGTCCCGGCGCGCCTGGATGGAGCAACAGGGACGGTCGAGCCAGGCCGGGAAACCATCCTACTGGTGGAAGACGAGACGTCCCTTTTGGAGATCACGCAAAGGATGCTGGGAAAACACGGCTACAGGGTGCTGACGGCAAGTACCCCTGGGCAGGCCATCCAGCTCGCGCGTGAGCACGCGGGGACCATCGACCTGCTCATCACCGACGTGGTCATGCCGGAGATGAACGGCCGCGACTTGGCCAAGAACATTCTTTCCCTCTATCCTCAGACGAAGCGACTATTCATGTCGGGCTACACGGCGGACGTCATCGCCCACCAGGGCGTCCTAGACGAGGGCGTGTTCTTCATCCAGAAACCATTTTCGGCACAAGACCTGGCGGCGATGGTGCGCAAAGTGCTGGAGCATCCGGAGGGCTGAGGCGGAGACGACTATGGGATCCCGAACAGTCGCCGGCTGAGCATTCCGGCGCTGAAACTAGCGGCGTTGGCCAGGGCGGACCACAGCAGCGCGCGGCGGCGGCGAAAGAGCCAGGCGAAGTAGGCCGCCTCGACCAGAAAGGCGAAGCTCTCGCCGATGACGACGAGCCAGAAATACGAAAGGTGCAGGCAGGGGAAGATCACGAACCACAGCACCGGGTGGGTAATGGCACTGGCGCCGAAGGCGGGGAAGAGGCCGACGCGCAGCCCGACGGCATAGATGGGCACTTCCACCATCTGGGTGAAAAGGAAGGCAATCGCCCAGGAGTGGAAGTAGGACATCCTAGCTTTGCCGACGGCGGCGACCGAACAGGAAGAGCAGCGAGAAGGCACCGGCGAGCAACCAGGGTGCCACACGCTTGGCGGTGGCTTGCTTTCCGATGGAGCACGATCCGTCGTCTTTCGCTGGCGGCGCCCCACCGTCGGGGTTCGTGTTCGTCGCTGTGTCCGTCGTGGTCGTCGTGCTCGTGCCCAATACGCACTTCACACAGGCGTAGCTCGTGATGGGCGGCGAGGAAGAAGCGTCGCGGTCCCAATTGTAGTAGTCGGACTTGGTGCACGTCTGGTTCTGGCAAGTGCCGGCTCCGCCGTAGACGCACGCGTCTCCCGCTGCCTTGCCTAGGCAGGGCTGGGTTTCCGGCGGGGCCACGTCGGCGCGGGCCGGGCCGCTAGCAAGCAGGGCTGCAAACAGGATGGGGGCGCAAGCAAGGAAGCTCTTCATGAATTGTCTCCGCAAAGGGTGGATGGGTCGGACGCCGGGGAAGCAACAGTCTGCGACCGGCGAGTATTCAGCAAGAACCGAAGGGCAAGGTAGAGAGCCGCGGCAGAGCCAAGCACGAGGAAGAACAAGGGAAGGCCTTGCGGGCGCCAGCCGCCTGGAAGGTACGCGGGCAGCGTTCCAGATACCAGAGCCACGCACAGCAGGCCGAAGCCGAACGCAGGCCGCTCCGGCATGAGGCGCATCATCGCGGCCAGGGTCACCGGCATGGTCATCTGGAAGATCATCTGGCCGGGCAGGGCCAGCCACAGATCGCCGCCGCTGAAAGCGAGCAGCGGCGCCGAGGCCAAGAGCGCCATCGTGGACAGTTCGATCCAGCCAAGGCGATCGGCGAGAAAGCCACCTGCCAGTTTGCCGGTACAGGCGGCGATGGGCAGGGCCACCATCAGAAAGAAGCCGCGCGGGCAGGCGTCGCAGCCCACGGTGCCAGCCAAGGATCGCACGGCCACGGACAGCGCCAGAAGCGCGACGATGCCGGCGATCTCGCCGCGGCGAAATGCGGGGCGCGCGGCACCGTTGATTGCAGGCGGCTCCGCAGGAGTCTTCCTGGCGACGAGCAAGACCATGGCAAAGGCGGCGGCGATGGCGAACAGCCACGGCCAGAGCGGCAGGGTCAAGAACTTGCGCCCGAGCAGCAATCCCAGGCCCAGCCCCAGCGCGCCGGGGGCAACGAAAACGCCCGCAGGCGCTGCGCGGTCGCGCGAGCCCGCCAGCACCATGGCCCCGGCGCCGACATGAAAGAGCGCATTTCCCGCGCCTGTAATGAGTACAACCGCTGAGCCGCGTCCAACAAGGAGTGCGGCCGCCGTGCAGAGGAGGCCAGCCAGGGCGGCACCGCGCCGCAAACCCAGCCGGTCGGCCATCCACCCGAGTGGCGCCTGGCCCGCGAAGGCGAGCAGGTCGTAGCCAAGAACGAAGGCCAGGGCGCTCGAAACAAGCGAATCGCCGGGCGGTGAAGCTCGCAACACCGAGGTCACGCACACCGCATCGACGATCAAGTGCGCGGCGCCCAACCAGGCCGCGCCCGCCAGGGTCGCGGTGTGGGATGCCTTTGGTTTCGGGCTCAGTAGCATGAATACGGTGCCATCTTCAAGCAAACTCCGATCCAAGTCGAATCCGTTTTCGCGTGCACGCACGCGTGCACGGGAGTGTCAGATGTCCGCGGCGGCTATGACGCCGCTGTCCGGGCGATGTCGTTGGGTTCGCAATCCTTTTCCCGGCCCGCGAGACTACCGCCGCAAAAGTACGTTGTTCACCAACGCAATCGCCACGCTGACGATCGATTCGCCGGCGATGATGCCCGACGAGACGGGCACCACGTAGCGTTCGGCGTGGGCCGAATTGCGTTTCGACCACAACCAGGCAAAGGTGGCACCGAGGAGCATCGAGAAGGGATTGAAGAAGGGCAGGATGAAGCCGAGTCCGAGGCCGATGGGCGAGGGGATGAAGCGGCGGTGCTTGGGCAATGCGATTTCCAGGGCCGCGAGAAGCGCGCCCGCGAGCAGCCCCCACACCAGCCCGTGGCGGGCCATCACGTGGAGATGGCCGATGCCTTCTTGAAAAAGCTTGGCCACGGCCAGCCAGGTCTGCGCACTGGGCGCGGCGAAGGCAGGCTGCGTTACGCCCGATCCAGTGAACACGCTGGCGTCGGGCACCAGGAGATGGAATCCGATCACGCTCGCGACGGTACCTGCGAACACACCCATCAATTGCGCGAGAAACTGGCGGCGTGGATGGGCACCGAGGAGATAGCCGGACTTGAGATCAGTGAGAAGATCCGCGCTCGACGCCGCCGCATTGGCCGTGATCGAAGCCGTCATCAGATTGGCCGTCGCGTTCTGCGGGATGAGCACGCCGTACACGAGCTGGGTGACCTTGCCCATGGCGCCGATGGGGGTGATGTCGGATTCGCCCGTCGCGCGACACGCGACCAACGAAAGGAAGAAGGTCAGCAGCACGGCAATGAAGCCGAGGTGCCAGGGAATGAAGAACTGCGTGTGCCCGATGAACAGAACCCCGGCGGTGGCCACCAGTCCAAGTCCGAGAAACCAAGACCCCGGCACTTCCGCGGTCGCATAGGTGGATTTTGTGGTTCGGCCCAGTCCGCCCATGGCTCGCACGATGGTCCGCCACTGGGTGAAGAAGGAAAGCAGGCCGGCGGAGATCATCATGGGCGCACCGATCCAGATGCCGATGTCCCGCCAGGCGCGACCGGCGCTGCGCGCGGCACCCTCGGCGATCGCGGCCGGCCCAACCCCATACATCAGAAGCAAGCCGCCCGCGACCATGGAAAAACAGATGCGTGGCCCGGTGAGCGCGCCGGCGGCGACCATGACGAGCTTGTTGTCGAGCACGAAGTTCCAGTCGCTGGCGTGGTAGGCCGCGCCGGTCTTGGGATCTCTTCCCGGCACGGGTAACCAATTGAAGATCGCGGAGGTGTCGGGAACCAGTCCTTTGTAGGGCCGTTTTTCGCTCGGCACGCGAAACGGGAGATCCATGATGAGCGGTGGCACCGCCGCGACCAGTGCGGCCCAGAACAGCGCCTTGCCCTTGACCGCTGCTTCCTTGCCCTGGCTGTAGAGCGACTGCAACGTGACCGCGGCGGCGATGCCCGACGGAAAACGCAGCTTCTCCTGGTTGATCATGTTGCGCTTCATGGGGATGGCCAGGGCTACGCCCAGCAGCGCGACAAAAAAGGTCCAGCCCGCCAGCACGGGCCAGGGCAGGTGGTGTCCGTTCGGGCTTTCCGCGGTCACGCTGAGCATGAGCAGCGCGGGCGTGGCCGACACCATGGTGCTGCCCGTCGAGTAGCCCGCCGCCGACGCGGTCGACTGCATGCAGTTGCTTTCCAGGATGGAAAGCGGAGAGCGCGCCAGGCCGATGCGCAGACACAGGTTCCACAGCGAGAAGGAAACGATACAGGCGGTGATGGCCACGCCCAGGCCCCAGCCGGTTTTTAGGCCGACGTAGAGGTTGGTGAAGGCGAGCAGAAATCCGAGGAGCGAGCCCAGCACCACCGCGCGCAGGGTGAGCTGGGGCGCGGCCTCGCCACGGAAGGCGCGTCGGTACCAGGTTTCCTCGTCGAAGGTCGCAACCTCCGCGGGCTGGATGTCGAGCGGCCGGCTGGCTGCGATTTCGTCGTCCGTGCGCGCCGGCTTTTGCAACAGAGGCATGGCGCAAGCGTACTCGATAGCCGTTGACAGCGAGGCGGAAACCATCCGAGATTGCACCCATGCAATACATCTCCACCGCCATGCTCATGGCCATGCTCGCGTGTTCGTCTTGCAAGAAGGAACCACCCAAGCCGGCACCGCCGCCGCCGCACCCCGCGCCCGCGGTCAAGCCGCCGGAAGCGCCCAACGCTTTGCCCGCACCCGCCGACGTCGCGGCAGCACCCGCCGACGCCGAAAAGACCGCCTCCGGGCTGGCCTCGAAAGTCATCCAGAAGGGCACCGGCACCGCTCATCCCGGCGCCGAGGACACCGTGAAGGTGCACTACACGGGCTGGATGACCGACGGCAAAATGTTTGACAGCTCGGTGGTGCGCGGTCAGCCCGCGGAATTCCCGCTCGATCACGTGATCAAGGGCTGGACCGAGGGTTTGCAGCTGATGGTCGAGGGCGAAAAGCGCCGCTTCTGGATCCCGGCCAATCTCGCCTACGGCGACACCCCACGCCGGCCGGGCGGGCCGTCTGGAACCTTGGTCTTCGATGTCGAATTGCTCGGCATGACCAAAGCGCCGCCCGCGCCGGCCGTGCCGACCGACGTAAAGGAGGTACCCAAGAACGCCAAGAAGACCGCATCGGGCCTGGCCTATCGCGTGCTGACCAAGGGCAAGGGCAAGGTGCATCCGACCGCCAGCAGCATGGTGAAGGTGCACTACACCGGCTGGACCACGGACGGCAAGCGCTTCGACAGCTCGGTCATGCGCGGCCAGCCGGCCGAGTTTCCGCTGGGCGGCGTGATCAAGGGCTGGACCGAGGGCGTGCAGCTCATGGTCGAGGGCGAAAAGACGCGCTTCTGGATCCCGGGCAAGATGGCTTACGGCGACGAGCCCGGCCCGCCCGGGCGCCCCTTCGGCATGCTGGTCTTCGACATCGAGCTGATCGAGATCAAGAAGTAGTCGAAGGGGGCGGCATGGGTCATACCATTGCGATATGGCCCTACGAGTCCGTGGGGTGTATAGATGGTGTATGACACGCACCAATGTCGTGCTGGACGAGAAGCTGGTTCGCGCCGGCCAGCAGCTCACGGGCGCGCGAACCGTGCGTGACCTGGTGGATCGGGCGCTACGCGAGCTGGTGGAGCGAGAGGAGCAGCGCAAACTGGCGGCGCGTCTGCGCGGTTCGGGCTGGACAGGCGATGTCGGCAGGATGAGGCGAACCTAGCGGCGAAGGTGTAGGGGGGAGATGCTCGTTGACACCTCCGCGTGGGTCGAGTTTCTACGGGGCAGCGGCTCCGCCGTCGATCGTACCCTGGCGCGGTTGCTCGACGAGGGCGCCGATCTGGCTGTCGTGGGTGTTGTCATGCAGGAGGTGCTGCAAGGGTGCCGGGACGGGAAGCACGCATCCGACGTGCGGCGCCTGCTGCTCGCTTGCCGCAAGGTGGAGCCGGTGTACCCCGAGTCGTACGAACATGCGGCTGCTCTCTACAGGCGGTGCCGCCGTGCAGGCCACACCGTGCGGGGAACGGTCGACTGTCTGATCGCCGCCGTGGCTATTGAGCACGGGCTTGCGCTCCTTGCGGTGGATCGCGATTTCGAGCCGCTGCGCCTGTACGCCGGCCTTGGTCTGGTCAAAGCCGAGTAGCTAGTGACGTCCGCCAGAATTTCAACCAGCACTTGACGGCCGATCCATCCCGTCCAGCTGCGTTGCTCCTCGGTTGCATACGTCAAGTATGCGCCCTCGTCGCGCCTTGCCGGACGGGTTCCTCGTCCGTCAATTGATGGCCGATCTTCTGGCGGACGGCACTAGGCTGTTTCGCGCAGTGCCGGGAACAGGCGCGCCACCGTGGCTATGCTCGCTTCGTCGAGGCGGATGCCGCACCCGATGGCCTGGTGCAAGGGGTGGAAGCCGCGCCAGCGCACGATGCCGACCAAGGTTTCTTCACCCAGTTGGGTCTTCAACGTGATTTGCGTGAGGTCGCCGGTGCCGACATCGTCGGGCAACGCACTGGTGGCCACGACGAAGACGCCTTGGGCAGATACGTCGCAGATTTCTCCTGGCATTGCTTCCTGCTGGCGATTGCGCCACAGCACCGCGACTCGCACTCGATGCCGCGGGTAGATTCGCCGTTCGGATTGGGCGCGCTGGGGGTTCATCGTACGCCATTCCGATCTATCGACTTGTTGCCGCCGCGCTTGAGCGCCCGCGCGGGATCGTTTGGCGAAGAGCGAACGATCTACTTGGATTCGGGGCTCAGAAAGCCGTCGGGGTGCAGGTGGTGCCAGCGCCATGCGGTCTGGATGATCTCCTCCAAGCCATAGCGGGGCGACCAACCAAGCACTTCGCGTGCCTTGCGGTTGTCGGCGAAGACCGCCGCGGGATCGCCGGGGCGACGTGCGACGAACTCGGCCGCGATGTCGACGCCGCTGATACGGCGGGAATGGCTCAAGACTTCGAGAACCGAGGCGCCTTGACCGGTACCGATGTTGAAGATATCGGACGCGTTGCCGGCGGCCAGAAAGTCAAGCGCGCGGGCGTGAGCCTCGGCCAGGTCGAGCACGTGGATGTAGTCGCGGATGCCGGTTCCATCGGGCGTGGGGTAGTCGGTACCGAACACGCGCAACCTGGGCGCACGCCCGGTGGCGACCTTCATGACCACGGGGATCAGGTTCTGCACGTAGCGCGGATCTTCGCCGTTCTCGCCATCCAGCGCCGCGCCCGCCGCATTGAAGTAGCGCAGAACCACGCTGCGCAGGCCGTGGCAGGTGCCGAACCACTTCAGCATGCGCTCGACGATAAGTTTGCTTTCGCCGTAGGGATTCTCGGGGCGCGGCTCGTCGCTCTCGCGCACCGGCAAGGTCTTGGGCGTGCCGTAGACCGACGCCGTCGACGAGAACACGAACTGGCGCACGCCGGCCTGGCAGGCCGCCTCCATGAGTTGCAGGCTGCCTTCCACGTTGTTGTCGAAATACTTCGCTGGGTTGGTCATCGATTCGCCGGCGGCCTTGTAGGCGGCGAAGTGAACGACGGCTTCGAGCTTGTGATCGCCGATGACCTGCTTGACCAGGGCGCCGTCGCGCGTGTTGCCCACCACCAAGGGGGTGTCGCCGATGGACTGGCGATAGCCCAGCTCCAGGCTGTCGAACACGACCACGAAATCCCCACGCGCACGCAAGAGCGCGGTGGTGTGCGAACCGATGTATCCGGCGCCGCCGGTGACGAGAATGCGCATGGTCTTAGCGGTTGATGATGTGGATGGCTTCGCCCAGCGCGGCCTTGGCTGCTTCCATGATGGCCTCGGGCAGGGTGGGGTGCGGGTGAATGGTCATGGCCAGGTCCGAGGCCGCGGCGCCCATCTCGATGGCCAGCGCGGCCTCGCTGATGAGATCGCCCGCGCCTTGCCCAACAACGTGCACGCCAAGCAGCTGGCCGCTGTCGGCGTCCATGACCACCTTGGCGAAACCGTCGGTATCCAGGTTGGCGATGGCGCGACCAAGGGCGGTGAAGGGGAACTTGCCCACCTTCACCTTATGGCCGCGCTTCTCCGCTTCCTCGGCGGTCAGGCCCGCGCTGGCGATTTCCGGGTCGGTGAACACCACGGCGGGGATCACTTGAGCATCCATCTCGGCGGCCTTTTCGGCGATGACCTCGGCCGCCACCTCGGCCTCGCGCGATCCCTTGTGCGCGAGCATGGGCTGGCCGGCGACGTCGCCGATGGCGAAGATGTTGGGCACGCTGGTGCGCATCTGGCGATCCACGGCGATGAAGCCGCCCGCGGTTTTCACCCCCGCGATCTCCAGGCCGATGTCCTCGATGTTGGGCCGGCGGCCGACCGCCACCAGGATCTTGTCGGCTTCGATCTCGACCGGGCCGCTCTCGCGCTCGACGGTCAATACCGCGCAGTCGCCCTTCTCGACCATGCCCTTGGCCTTGGCGGAAAGCAGAACCTCAAGCCCGAGCTTCTTTGCCTTGCGCGCGACCACTTGCACGCACTCGGGATCGCTGCCGGGCAACATGGTGGGCAGCGCTTCGACGAAGGTGACCTTGCTGCCGAGCTTGGCGTACAGGGTGCCGATCTCCATGCCGATGTAACCGGCGCCCACCACCACCAGGCGGCCCGGCAATTCCGTGAAGGCGAGCGCGCCAGTCGAATCGACCACGCGCTTGCCGTCGAAGGGCAAGCTGGGAATGGCCACCGGGCGCGAGCCCGTGGCGATGATGACGTGCTCGGTTTCGACCAGGACTTCGTCCTCGGAACCGGGCCGGGTGATGCGCACCGTGCGCGGCGAGAGCAGCGTGGCCGTGCCTTCGCGGTAGTCGCAGCCGTTGGCCTTGAGCAGCTGGCGCACTCCCGAGGTCAGCTTGCCCACGACGGTGTCTTTCCATTTCTGCATGCGGACCAGGTCGACGCGCGGGTTGTCGACGAGAATTCCCATGTCAGCGCCGTGGGATATTTTCTCGTACAGCTTGGCCGCGTTGATGAGCGCCTTCGACGGAATGCAGCCGACGTTTAGACACACGCCACCCGGCGCGTTCTTTTCCACCACCAGGACCTTTTTGCGCAACTGCCCGAGGCGGATGCCAGCCACGTAGCCGCCAGGGCCGGCGCCGATGACGACGACTTCGACTTTGAGGATTTCTGTGCTCACGAGCGGATTCTTAGCATCGAATTGGACCGCGAGCGCGAAGTTCGGCTCTGCCGGCCAGTCGCCCGCCGGGAGAGTCGGTGGCGATTGCCGCTAGCCAGAGCTCGCGGTGTCGATCTTCGCACTGTCGAGGCCGGATCCGTCCACACCGCCGCCGTCCACGGCCGGCGGACCTGGCGGCCACGTGCACATGTCGGGCACGTCGTTCACCGCCGGAGGCAGCGACAAGATGTAGTTGGCGATGTCCAGGGCGTCTGGGTCGGTCAGGCCACCGTAGGCGCCTTGCGGCACCACGGGCATGGGCGGGCAGATACCATCGCCGTGGTCGTCGATGCCTTGATGAAGCACTTTCACGACCTGCGCCGCTGTCCAGCCCCCGATGCCCGTCGTCGGATCCGAAGTCAGGTTGGCCGACACAGGATGGATGTTCAGGGTGCCAGCTCCTTAGGTCCGCTTGGATGCCAGTGAATCGCCGCTGATTCAGACCTCCTGACATAACCACCCCGGCAAATGTCCGGTTTCGCGCGAGGAGGGCTCTCGATCTGGCGCGCCCGCAAGACGACGCAGGGGACAGATGGCAGCGCGTGGCGCGCCAGATCGAGAGCCCCAGGCGACGGATGCCCCTGGACAGATTCAGGTTTGCCCTGCGAGTGCATAGCGCAGGCGTAGGTGGGTTCCCGGGAAGAGGGTGGTCGTCGCATTCAGGCTGGTGCACAGTGCCGCGACCGCTCGACTGCGATGGTCCGAGCTCAGAGGCGCCAGGGTGATCAGCAACTCGCTGTCAGTCACCTTGATGTCGGCCGCCGACGCCATTGCGGAGTGAACAAGCGTGCGACCTTCGAGTTGGGCGCGCCGGTAGTGGGGAGAGATCAGCCGGACCATTTCGCTCTCGGCCTGGTACGCGACCAGCTTGATCACGTTGGTCAGGTGCTTCTTCTGCGTGGCCAACTTGATGATTTCCTCGTCCGTGGTTTTGGCCACGGGAACGCGCCGGGGGATGCGCTCGCGCGTGGCCTTTAGAATCATGGCCTGCCGGGCCTCGGCCAAAATCGCCTTGGCCAACGCATCCTTGTCGTGCTTGGGCTTGGCCCCGGCGCTTTCCATGACCTTGGCGGTGAAGTGCGCGCGCTGCAGTTCGGCGATGCGGGCTCGGACATCCTTGAGTTTGTTGTCAGCTCTGGTCCACTTCGGATTGGGCACCTCGCGAGTCGGGTCGTCGGGCTCGACCTCGTAGTCGACGAGCGCATCGAGCAAAAATTCCTCGCGCATGTACTTGAAGAAGTTCTCCTGGCGCCACCTCTCGAACATTCGGTAGGCGACTTCAACCGCGTCGAGATCTCGGCGCGAGGTCAGCACCGGTGTCTGGTGGTCGCCTTTGAGCCGAGTGACCTGGCGCAGGCGAAGCTTGCCTCCCAGCAGTCGTACCTCATGGTCGGCGAGTACATCGTCGACGCGCTCGCCATCAATGACGGCGTGTCTGCGCCGAAACTGCCGTCGGGGGATCTTGCGCCAGCGTCCCTTGCGATAGGTCAAAAGGTCGAAGCCGGCCGCCAGGATCTGCACGAAGAGCTTGGGGCTGTAGCCGCCGCGGTCGAAGACGACGGTGGTGCGACGGTCGCCGACGAGTTTGCGGATGCGGTCGAGCAGGTCGGGAATCATCCTGGCAGTGCTTCTGTTGGCCTCGGCGGTGACGACGAAGAGCGGATCGCCGCGCTGGTCGTTGACCCAATAGTCGGTGGTGGCGGCGACCACGGCGTGTAGGCGCGCGGCGTGGGTCTTGGGGATGCGGCGCTTGCCGTAGTACACGCGCACGTGACCGTCGAGGTAAAGAAATCCGAGCGCGTGGCCGTGGGTGCTCACGCGGCGTTGGGCGAGCAGCCGCCCGAAGCGCTCGGCGCCACCTTCGCTGGCCAGCCGTTCCAGCTTGCGGCGCAGGGTCTTGACCTCGGGTGCGCGGTCCAGCCCCAGCACGCGGCCCAGCGCGGGTGGCGAGTGTTCCTTGAGCGCTTCTGGTCGCTTGATGCGCAGGAGCGCGAGCAGTAGCAGCGTCACCACGCTGGTGCGCAGACCGTAGAATGCCGGCCCGATCGAGCCCCACACCGCGCGAGCCGCATCGAGCACGCCGGTTGACAGGAGCGCTGGTAGCGCGAGCAACACCCCGGCGCGCGGCACCGCCTGAGCGTCCTCGAACATCGGCGCCGCGTCCTCGATCAACCCCAGGTATGCCAGCAGCCGATCCCAGCGCCGGTCCATGGGGTCGTCGTCCATGGTGAACGGCAGTTCGGAAGGCGCAGGGGCGGACGGCAAACCGGACAGGTTTGGGTCCGCACCCGGCGATGACCCGGCACCCGCAGTCTCGACGGACGGAGCCGACGAACCGGACAGGTTTGGGTCCGCACCCGGCACATCCGGCGACATGTGCGGCAGCACGATCTGCTCCGCCTCGCGCTCCTGCCAGCCCAGGCGCCGCAACCGCTTGCGTACCGCCTTCTCGTCGCAACCGAGTTGCCGGGCGATTTCACGATTGGAGCATCCGCATGTCTTGAGGCCCGCGACCTTGTGATCGCGGGCGCGGTTGCGACGCCGCCCCTTCGGATAGCCGATCACACGGCCGAGCGCAGAGAGACCGCCTTCGTCGTAGCGCTGCTGCGCTCGGCGAACCGTCCGCACATTGCAGGCGAACGCCCGCGCCACCTCCACC
>OCTA010001121.1_pt1 | contig 24783 bp, 17 predicted proteins | sample 1538991 | NCBI WGS metagenome assembly OCTA01 (sample SAMEA3539302, study PRJEB22396) | soil metagenome | biome: tundra; feature: field; material: soil | place: USA | collected 2010-05 | depth 0.15 m | reverse complement strand
ACCATCAGCGCGACCGCCAGTTGATCGTGCGCTACATCATGGATAAGACCGGCGCCATCGAGCAGTTCGAGCGCGGCGGTAAGACTTATATGGCGGTGCGCAGTTACGAGAAGATGCGCGACGGAGTGGGCATGCTGCTGGCCGAGCTGATGCGCATCAAGGCGGAGGGCGATTACGGAGCGATCAAGGCGCTGGTGGATCGCTACGGCGTGCATTTCGATCCCAAGCTGCGCGACCAGGTGGTGAGCCGATATGCGAAGCTGAACATTCCGACTTACTGGACCGGTGTCAATCCGCAATTGACAGCGGTGTTCGGGACGGACGGCACGGTCGCGAAGGTGACGATGTCTTATCCGCACGATTATATGCGGCAGCAGTTGAAGTATGCGGCAGAAAACGGCCACAAATAAATAGAGTGTGGCTACTTTAGAAAGACGGCGACCGAGGCAGCCGACAAGGCGAATGGCGCCACGCAACGGTAGCGGCCCGTCACAGATGAGCCGATTCACTAAAATCCGATCAAGGCCGAAATGTTTGAAACAGTATAGAATGGAATTGTTTGGCGAGCGGCAGAACGGCGAGCGAGCAGGCCGTCGCTCGTAGAGGAGTGTCGATCTGCGAAGGGGCGCATCGATATTGAAAAATGAATCAAGTCTCGGCTAGATCCCACCGTTCCCCCCAACCTACCGATTCACCGCCACTTCTACGTCGTCCTAAAGTAGCCACACCCAGGCCGTGACCCGCCTCAGCTAAGATTCCGCCGCAGGACTCGCTGTTCCAGTTCTCCTTCCCAGCGCGCCAGGACCAAAGTCGCAACCCCGTTGCCAATCATATTCACCAAGGCGCGAAACATGCTCAGGAAGCGGTCGATCCCAAGAATCAACGCCATGCCGGCGACGGGAATGGTTGGAATCGTTGAGAGCGTGCCGACCAGCGCAATGAACGACGCGCCCTGCACCCCGCTCGCTCCCTTCGAAGTCAGCACAGCGACTGTCAGAATAGTCAACTGCTGAGTCAAACTGAGGTGAGTGTTCGTAGCTTGCGCCACGAATAGAGCGGCCATCGTCATGTACAGGCTGGTCCCATCCGTATTGAAAATGTACCCGGTCGGGACCACCAGGCCGACCAGCGACTTCGAGCAGCCCAGCTTTTCCAGCTTGGCCATCAGCGTCGGCAGCGCTGTTTCCGAGGAGCTGGTCGCCAGTACCAGGAGTATTTCCTCCTTGATGTAGACCGCGAAGCGCAGAACGCTGAAGCCGGCCGCCCATGCGATCCCGCCCAGCACGATCGCGACAAACAGCACGGAAGTAAGCCAGAACGTCCCGACTAACTTGGCCAGTGGTCCCAGCGAGGCGATTCCGTATCGGCCCACGGTGAACGCCATCGCGCCAAACGCGCCGATCGGCGCAAACTTCATCAGTATATTGACTACCCCGAATACGGCATGCGTCAGCGCCTCAAACACATCCACCAGGGGCTTCGCGCGCGCCCCGGCCGCCGAGATGGCGAAGCCGAACAGCAGGGCTACCAGAAGCACTTGGAGGATATCTCCCTTGGCGAAGGCATCCACCACGGTAGTCGGGATGATGTGCAACAGAAACTCAGTGGCGCTCCGGGCCTTGGCTTGTCCGGCATAATCTGTGACGGACTTGGCATCCAGCGTGGCGGCATCCACGTTGAATCCACTGCCTGGGCGCACCACGTTGCCTACCAGAAGTCCGATCAGGAGCGCCAGCGTGGAAACGATTTCAAAGTAGATCAACGCCATGCCGCCCACGCGGCCGACTTTCTTCAGGTTCTCCATGCCCGCGATTCCGGTGACCACCGTACAGAAAATGACTACGGTAATGATCGTCGAAATCAGCCGGATGAAGGCGTCTCCCAGCGGCTTCATGGCGGCCGCGCGCGCGGGATTCAGATAGCCAAACACCACGGCCATCGCCATGGCCAGCAGCACTTGCACCCAAAGGACGCGGTACCAGGGAGGCTTGCCAGGTGCGGGTGTTTCCATCGCTCCGCCCTCGAGGCTTGCGGTCACCGGCTCTCCCGGGCCGTATCCGCCTCCAGCGTGCGCACCAGCCATGGAATAATCACTTGTCTGAATATGACGGGATCGGGCCAGATCTTCACCTGCCGTCCGAGATGGCCCCCTTGCGGATTGATCCATGCGGTTTTCGGAACGTCGCCTTTGCTCAGGAGCAGATAGATATCCGAGATCGGGACCTGGGTGTCGAGCACTCCGGCGAGCACCAGCATCGGCGCCATGGGCTTTCCCAGGAGGCCTTGTTTGACCAGTGACATTCTCGGGAAGATCGCCGCTAAATCGTCAATCGTCTCCACCCCATCGAAGATCGACATGAGCGCCGGCGCCTGATCGAAGAGATACTCACGGTTCCCCACCAGCGAGCTCATCACGAACTCTTTCTGGAAGAAAGCATCCACGGGCGGCGATTGGGCGCTGGCGCCGCGCAGGCGGGCCCGCTCGACGATGGCCATCTTGGTGGCCCAATAAGCGCCCCAACTGACCCCGTGCATCGCGACCCTGCTCCGGTCCACTTGCGGCCGCGTTTCCACGTAGTCGAGCACGCGCGAAAGCATGCGTTCCGCGCTTTCACCGGCTTTGATGGGCGCCTGGCCCGTGCCGGGGCCATCCACCGCCAGAAAGCCGATCCCGTAAGGCAGAATCGCGCCAAAGCTCTCCGACAGATCTTCCTTGCGGCTGTCGAGACCGTTCACCGCGATCACCAGCGGCGCCGGACCCTTCGCATTTTTGGGCAGGCGCAGGTAGCCGATGATTTCCTTGCCTTCAAATGGGATATGCACGACTTCCAGCGGCGGGTCCCAGAAACGGGCGTGCGCCAGAAAAGCCTCGATGGCCTTGGCGTAAGAACGCCGCTTGCCGGGTGATGCAGGAACCGGCCACCGCCCGAAAGAGTACAGCCGCCAGGCCCGGATGTAAGCGGCATCAGCCTTGGCGGGGTCGCTTTTCTCCAAGGACTTTCCTTGCCCCATGTAGCGATCGGCGACTGCCATGAAGGCCGCCGCCCACTCGTCCTTGTCCCTCGTCCGGATGGAAGCAAAAGCGTCCCGCAGGTCTGCGGGGTCCAAGCCGATGAGCGGATACATTCCATTTTCGGCGCGATGAATGGCCTCCGTCTTGATCTCATCGAGCGAGCGTTCCCGGCGCTCCTGCGCGAAGGCGGAGTTCGCGATCGGGGCGATTAGCGCCAGTAGCGTGGCCGCCAGACCGCGGCGAGCTTTCGATGCCGGCGTCATTAGAAACTCAGTTTCAAACCGAATTGGACGGCACGGCTGCCGCCCGAGCCGATGACCGGGTTGGACGCCGCCACGTCGGGCGTGGCGCACGAGCAGCCGAACGAACCGGTCGAAGGATCGTTGTGGGCCCAGCCGTTTTGTCCGCCAAAGGGGTTGGCGAAGTTCGGATGGTTGAAGATGTTAAAGAACTCCGCCCGGAACTGTGCGCCGAAGCGCTCGCCGAATTTCCAGTTCTTGGCCAGCGAGAAATCCACGTTTTGCAGGCCCGTGTCGCGGAAGATGTTGCGTCCCATTGTGCCAAAGGTTCCAAACGCCGGCGGAATCATTACGGAGCTGCCCTTGGCGTAGCAGCCGAAGGCGTTCAGGGAATCGGTCGCGCCGATAGCCGCCGCATCGGCCGTGCAGGCAGCCGGCATGTTGGAGCCGGGCGCGAAGTACGGGATGCCAGTCGGGGTAGCCTTGAAATCGGCGGGGTTGCCATAAAAGTTCCAGCGATCGTTGCCCTCACCGGTGTGGCTGACGTCCGTTCCCGCGTCCATCACCCCAAAGGGCTGTGCGCCGTACAAACTGACGATGGAGTTGATCTGCCAGCCTTCCAGCAACTGCGCGAAACTCTTCTTGCCGGGAAGCAAGTACGTGAGCGAGAGGGTGAAACGATGGCGCATATCGTAATCGCTGCTGGCGTATTCGCGGTTCGGGTGCGTGCTGTCGCTGGGCAGGCCCAGTCCCGCGCCGAAGTCCCAGTTGGCGCCGACATCGTCCAGGGCATGGGAGTAAGTGTACCCGGCGACCATGCTCAGACCGTGGTAATCGCGCCCCGTGAGAGTGACCTGCAGGCCGTTATAGTTCGAGCGGTAGATGTTGCTCATTTGGAAAATCTGGGCGAGGTAGGGGAACTGGTTGTAGAAAGGGCGGCCATTCTGCTCGCAGTGGCCACAGGCAATCTCCGCCGGAGAGTTCGGGTCGACCTGGTTGATGTCTCGAATGCCGGCTAACCGTGAGCCGTGGTCGCCGACATACCCCGCCTCGATGGATAGGTTCGGCGTAAAGGCGTGCTGCACGTTGAGCGCCCAGTTCGCGACGTAGGGGGTCCGGAGCTTGGGGTCCACGCCCAGGATGCTGCACGGATTAGCAAAGCAATTAATTGGGGTAGTGGGGAAAACGGTGCCGGCGACGCCGGTCACGGCCGGATCCCAATTGAGGCCGCCGCTGTTGGGGTTGCTGCCGAAGAAGTTCACCGTGCCCACGGCGATGGAACCGCCCGCCGTGTGGCCATTCGCGTCGATGATCGCGCCGGTCGGAATGGTCGCCAGGCCAAGGGAGTTGTTAAAGGCGAGGAACGATTCCCAGTTGAGCGTCTCGTACATCACCCCGCCGCCGCCCCGCACTACCGTGCGGCCAGTGCCCGAGACGTCCCAGGCGAATCCCAACCGCGGCGCGAAGTCTTTGTGGTCGCCGTTGTACGGAGCGCCGATGCCGTTGCCAACCTGAACCAATCCGCGGGTGGGATCGAAGTTGCCGAGCAGGTTGTGATCTTCCTTGATGACGGTGTTCAGTTCATAGCGCAAGCCCAGATTCAACGTAAACGTCTTGGTGACGCGCCAATCGTCCTGGACAAAGCCGGCGACGCCCCAGTTGTGAATGTTGCGCGTGGGATCGCCCTCCAGCAGGCTCCCCTTGGTCGGCACACCCGCGAAGAAATCTTCGATGCCGGTTGCGCCGCTGAAGGCGTCGTTTCCAAAGCCGAACCGGATGCGGCCCAGCGTGCCGCCGTAGGCGCCGCCGCTGAAGGCGTCACGATGCAGCTCGCCGCCGAACTTGATGGTGTGCTTGCCGGTTGTGTAAGAGACGTGGTCGATGAACTGGAAGCGGGTATCGGGACCTTGCACCTTGGGCCAGTTAAAGCCGCCCAGCTCTTGCGGAAAGCTGTAGAAGGGGGCAATGTTGATGCGGGGCAGCCCGCCGTAGAGCGGGTTAGTAACGCCCGTATCGAGACCATATTGCGAAGCTGGCACATTGTGGTCGGCGGGGAAGGTGGGCTGATAGAGGCGGTTGTAGCCGAAGCGGGCTTCGTTCACCAAGCGCGCATTCGGGATCCATGTCCAGTTCTCGCCGAGAACCTGCGCCCGCGTGTGGATATGCGTTAGCCATTGCGGCTGTACCTGGCTGGCGTCGGCCACATAACCGGAGTTATTGCCAAAAAAATACACCGTGCTCAAAGCTTGGCGCTCGTTCGGGCGATAGTCCGTCTTTCCCACCGCATTGTCTGAACTGACCGTGTTAGACAGTCCGTAGTTGATTACATTGGCGCCTGCCGGGTTGCTCCCGTTGTTGGTGGGGAAGCCTTTGCCGTTGCAACTCGCGGAGTTGGGAGGAGTGAAGGTGCAGCCCGCAACCTTCAGGCTGACTGCGCTCACATCCGTGGGGATCGCTCCGGCCAGGTACGCCGCATGCACGTCGGCGATAGCGTCCGGAATGCTGTTGGCGCAATCGCCGGTGTGGCTGAACAAACAATTGCCGGCATTGGGGAGTGGAACCGTGGCCCAACTCTGGAACTGGCTGGTGTTGCCCACCGTATACCGCTGACCTTCATACCCGCCAAAATAGAACAGCTTGCCTTTCACGATGGCCCCTCCCGCGGTCCCGCCGAATTGTTCCAGGTTGCGAGGGTTCTTCGGCCCGGAATCCACGGTGTTGAAGTAGTTGCGGGCATCGAAGGGCGTGTCTCTCCCGAAGGCGTACGCCGTGCCGTGAATGTCGTTCGTGCCAGACTTTAGGGCCACATTGACGATGGCCCCCGGCTTCCAGCCATATTCAGCGGGAGGATTCTGCTGGAGGTTGAATTCCTGTATGGCGTCCACCGGCAGAATCGTCGCGGAGTCTCCGGCAATGCCGGCGCCGTTGATGATGCTCTGCCCGGAGAATGGCTCACTGTTGAACAAGCCGTCCACCAGATAGGCGTTGTCTTCGGCGCGCAGGCCATTGGAGCTGGTCGTGGAGAATCCCCCACCCGGATAGCGCACCACGCCTGGACGCAACTGCAGCAGGTTCTCGTAGTTGCGGCCGTTCAACGGCAGGTCGTTGATCTCTTTGTTGCTGAGGGTGCCCCCGAGCGTTGCCGAGGTGGTATTGATCAGCGGAACCTCTCCGCTGACCACGATGGTTTCCCGGACATCGCCCGGCGGAAGCGAAAAATCGATGTTGAGGTCGCTGGCGACCTCCACTGAAACGCTGGGACGCTCCACCGCCTTGAAGCCCTTAGCCTCCGCGCGGACGCTATACGTGCCGGGGGTCAGGCTGGGAACCAGGTAGGCGCCCGATTCATCCGTGATGGCCGTTCGGGTAGTGGCCCGCTGCACGTCGGTAACAGTCACGGCCGCGCCTGCCACAGCAGCCTCCGATTGATCGTGAACAATCCCGAGGATGCGGCCCGTAGTGGTTTGGGCCGTGATAGAAAGGGAGAAAACCAGCACCAGGAGAGTGAGGTTCAGACTCCGGATGCTCTTCGACGAGGAATGCATTCATTAGCCTCCAGGAAAACATACAGCCTTGGTCTGACAGCTATACCATTACATCGGCCCGGCTGTCAAGTGATATGCAAATATTGATCGTGGTCTTGACATAAACCACTGGTCTGATGATAATGTGGGTTGACTGCTTCGGTGGGGTAGACGATCGGTTTATGTCGTCTGCCGGCGCTCCCCGAAGGAGGCCGACCACGAAAGGCGACGGTCTGCCCCACCAAAGTGAACAGTATTGTGATTTGACCAGATTTCATGGCGATTGCAACCATCAATCCGGCAACCGGCGAACTGATTCGGAGCTTCGAGCCGCTTTCCCAAACCCAGCTTGCGCAAAAGCTTCAGGTAGCGGCATCTGGTTTCGAGGCCTATCGCCGGAGCGCCTTTGGGGCCCGCGCCCGCCTCATACTCCGCGCCGCCGAAATCCTTGAGAATGAAAAAGACGACTGCGCCCGTCTGATGACCCTGGACATGGGGAAGCCGCTTCGGGCCGCGGTGGCCGAGGCGGCCAAGTGCGCCACCGCCTGCCGCTACTACGCCGAGAATGCGGAGCGCTTCCTGGCGGACGAGGTGGTCGAAACCGGCGCGGGGCGCAGTTTCATCCGCTATCTGCCTCTCGGCCCCATCCTCGCCGTGATGCCCTGGAACTTCCCTTTCTGGCAGGTTATCCGGTTCGCGGCGCCGGCGCTGATGGCTGGAAACGTCGCGCTGCTGAAGCATGCCTCGAATGTCCCGCAATGCGCATTGAGGATCGAAGACATCTTTCGCCGGGCGGGATTCGCGGAAGGGGTCTTTCAGACCCTGCTCGTCGGGGCAGCCCAGGTGGAGACCATTCTCGACGACCCGCGCGTTGTCGCCGCGACCCTCACGGGCAGCGAGCAGGCCGGCATGCAAGTGGGTGTGGCTGCGGCCAGGCGAATCAAGAAGGTGGTTCTCGAACTGGGGGGCAGCGATCCTTTTATTGTGATGCCCAGCGCCCACCTGGACGCGGCCGTGGCCGCGGCGGTCGACGCCAGGATTCAAAACAACGGCCAGTCGTGTATTGCCGCCAAGCGCTTCATCGTGGCGGAATCCATCGCCGACGAGTTCGAGCGGAAGTTCGTGAGCCAAATGGCGGCCCTTCGCGTGGGCGATCCCTTCGATGAGACCACGCAACTGGGGCCGTTGGCCTCGGCCGATGCGCTGACGGCGCTCGACTCCGACGTGCGAACAACCATCGCAGCCGGCGCGTACCTGCTGACTGGCGGCTACAAGATTGACCGCCCTGGCAACTTCTACGCCCCCACCGTACTGGCCAACGTGCCCGCCGCTTCACCCGCTTATCGCGAGGAGTTCTTCGGCCCCGTGGCTTCCATCTTCCGCGCGCGAGATATCGACCATGCGATCCGCATCGCCAACGACAGCCGCTTTGGCCTGGGAGCCAGCGTGTGGACCGGCGATCCGGTGGAAACCGAACGTTTCATCAACGAGATAGAGGCCGGCATGGTCTTCGTGAACAGCATGGTGGCCTCGGATCCTCGAATTCCCTTCGGCGGCGTGAAACAGTCCGGGCACGGGCGCGAATTGGGTGTGCATGGCATTCGCGAGTTCGTAAACATCAAAACCGTGTGGATCAGGTAGAAGTTTGAACGTCACGGAGCGATATTGCGCCCGGAAGAGGATCTGTGGCATAGTGGTTGGACCATTGGTCCACCGGAAGTGATTTATGCCAGTTGAAACGTTATACAGGCCGGTCAAAACGGCCCGGCTTTATGAACAGATTGTGCAGCAGGTGGAGGAGTCCATCCTGAAAGGGCAACTGAAGGCCGGGGATCAGTTGCCCGCGGAACGGGAACTGGCCCAGCGTTTCGGCGTCAGCCGGACAGCCGTCCGCGAAGCCGTCAACGCCCTTCGCGAAAAGGGCTTGGTGGAAGCGTACTCCGGGCGCGGGACGTTCGTCACCTACGGGACCGCGCAGGCCATCCGCCAGTCGTTCGATCTGATGGTCAGGATAAATCGCCAGGAAGGTTCCATGCATCTGGCCGAGCTGCGGCAGATTCTGGAGCCGGAAATCGCCGCGCTGGCAGCCTCCCGAATTGAAGACCAATTGCTCGCCACCATGCGGGAAGCCGTGGCCGCCATGGACCGCAGTCTGCAGGACCCGGACGCCTACGTGGAAGCGGACCTGGATTTTCACCTGGCGATGGCGGAAGCTGCCGGAAACCCGCTGGTTCTTTCTCTGCTCGATTCGATCGTGGGTCTGCTGCGCGAGCAACGCAGCCGGATCTTCACCGTGGACGGAGGCCCGGAGCGCGGGCAATATCATCACAAACGCATCTTGCAAGCCATGGAGCGGCGCGATCCGGATGCGGCCCGGGATGCGATGCGGGCTCACCAGCAGCAGGTGCGCGAGGATTCATCCGCCTCCGCGGCGGGCAGTTCGCAGTCCAAGCCAATTTCGTAGCTGGAAGGGATCTCATTGATGGCGAAACTCGGCTTTGTCGGTCTGGGCACGATGGGCGGAAACATGGTGAGCCGCCTGCTCGACAGGGGACACACGGTCACCGGTTACAACCGCACACGGTCGAAGGCACAGTGGCTGCTGGACCGTGGAATGCTCTGGGCGGACTCGCCGCGGGAGGTAGCCGCGGCATCCGACGCGACCTTCACCATGGTGACCAATGCGGCGGCTTTGGCTGCGGTTACCGAAGGACCGGATGGACTGCTCGCGGGGATGTCCGCGGGCAAATTCCATATCGACATGAGTACGGTAAGCCCTGCCGTCAGCCGGGCGCTGGCCGCGAAAATCCGCCAGACGGGCGCCGACATGGTGGACGCGCCGGTTTCCGGAAGTGTGATCACTTTGCAGGAAGGCAAGCTCTCGGTGATGGTGGGCGGCCGCCAGGAGACTTTCGAGCGGCTGAGGCCGCTGCTTCTCGACATTGGGCCGAAGGTGACGCACGTCGGCGACAACGGCCTTGCCCTGGCCATGAAGATCGCGGTGAACCTGAGCCTGGCTGTGCAGATGCTGGCTTTTTCCGAAGGCGTGCTGCTGGCCGAAAAAAGCGGGATCCCGCGCGATGTCGCGGTCGATGTTCTGACCCACAGCGCCGTGGCTTCGCCCATGATTCAGTACCGGGGCCCCTTCGTGTTGCAGCAGCCGGCGGAGGCCTGGTTTGACGTCAACATGATGCAGAAAGACATGCTGCTGGCCATGGACCTGGGCCGCCAGTTGAACGTTCCCGTCCCCACCACTGCGGTGGCCAACGAATTCTTGACTGCCGCGCGCGGCATGGGCTGGGAGAAATTGGATTTCGCGGTGGTCTTCGATGTTCTGGCGCGCATGTCGGGAGTCGCGAAATGATTGCTTCCGTCGATCCCGGCATTCGTTTGGAAGAGAATGCAGAGCTCTGGCTGCGGATGTACCGCCAGATGCTGTCCATCCGTTTGTTCGAAGGCCAGGTGAACGAGCTCTACACGCGGGCGTTGATGCCGGGTCTGGCGCACCTGTACATCGGCGAAGAGGCTGTCGCAGTAGGAGTGTGTGAGGCGCTCGAGATCACCGATTACATCACCAGCACACATCGTGGGCATGGACATTGTCTGGCCAAGGGCGCTTCCCCCGACCGCATGTTCGCCGAGCTGCTTGGAAAGGAGGCCGGCTACTGCCGGGGCAAGGGAGGTTCCATGCACATTGCAGACCCAGCCACCGGCAACCTGGGAGCTAACGCCATCGTCTGCGGAAGCGCCGGGATCGCAACCGGCGCGGCATTTTCCTCCAAGCACCTCGGGACCGGCCGCGTGGCCGTGTGCTTCTTCGGAGAAGGCGCTCTGGGGCAAGGCCTGCTGTATGAGGAGATGAACCTCGCGCAACTCTTCACCTTGCCCGTAATCTATGTCTGCGAGAACAATCTCTACACGGAGTATACGCATTATACGGAAACCACCGCGGGAGACATCCTGATGCGCGCCAGGGCCTTCGACCTTCAGGCGGCCAGCGTCGACGGCCAGGACGTGCGCGCGGTGTATAGCGCCGCGCAGCAGTTAGTGGAGAACGCGCGCCGTGGCGGCGGCCCTGCGTTCCTGCTCTGCAACACGTATCGCTATCACGGCCACCACGTAGGCGACATCAACCGCGAGTATTACCGCACCAAACTGGAAGAGCAAACGTGGAAGACCCAATGGGACCCCATCGTCAATCTGGGCGCATGGATAGTCGCGCAGAAACTCGCCGGCGCGGAGTTGCTCGATCGCTGGCATGCGGAAATCGAGTCCGAAATGAAGCAAGCCGTGGAATTTGCGATGGCGGCGCCGTATCCAACGCCGGACCAGGTGGATCAGGACATCTATGCCTGAAGTCCGCGAACTCACATTCGCCCAAGCCATCCGGGAGGCGCTGGCTGAAGAGATGCGGCGCGACCCCACGGTCTGCATCCTGGGCGAAGACGTGGCGGAAGCGGGCACTCCTTTCAAGGTGCTCTCCGGCCTGGTGGAGGAATTCGGCACCCAACGCGTCCTGGATACCCCCATTTCCGAAGCGGGCTTCACCGGACTCGCCGTCGGAGCGGCCATGACCGGCATGCGCCCGGTGGTGGACATCATGTTCGGCGACTTCATTACGCTGACCATGGACCAGATGGCCAACCAGGCCGCCAAGATTCATTACATGTCCGGCGGGAAGTGGAAGGTTCCTATGGTCATGCGCACCACCATGGGCGCCACGCGCCGCTCCGCCGCTCAGCACTCGCAATCGTTACACGCCTGGTTCAGCCATGTGCCTGGCTTGAAAGTGGTCCTGCCGTCCACACCGGCGGACGCCAAGGGATTGCTGAAGGCGGCGATTCGCGACGACAATCCGGTAGTCTTTTTCGAAGACAAGATGATGTACAAGCTCAAGGGCCCGGTTCCCGACGGGGACTACATCATTCCGCTGGGCGTCGCGGAAGTGAAGCGCGCAGGCGAGGACATCACGCTGGTGGCAATCAGCAGGATGGTGCAGGTGGCACTGGGCGCCGCCACGATGCTGGAGGAGATCGGCATCAGCGCCGAAGTGGTAGATCCGCGGACGACCTGGCCGCTGGATGAAGAAAAACTGATCCAATCGGTCAAGAAGACATCGCGCGCTATCGTGCTTGACGAGGGCTACGAAAGGTACGGCGTCACGGCCGAGATTGCCTCCGTGATCGCCTCCGGCGCGTTCTACGATCTCGAAGCGCCCGTGAAGCGCATGGGGGCGATGCATGTTCCGATCCCGTTTTCGCCGCCCCTCGAAGATGTGACCGTGCCGACCGAGCAATCCGTGTTTGAGGCCGCCCGAGCGCTGTGCGGCCGATCCTGAGAACTGAACGAAGGAGAAGACGATATGGCTCTACCCACCTATGGAACAATGGCCGTGGATTGGGAAAGCCGGGTGGACTTCGACCGTCTGCGCCGCGAGCGCCTGGCCCGCGCCAAGGATCTTCTGGCGAAGTCCGGAATGGGGGCCCTGCTTTGCTTCGACATGAACAACGTGCGCTACCTGACCGCGACGCACATCGGAACCTGGGCCCAGGACAAGGCCAATCGCTTTACTCTTCTGCCCCAAAACGACGAGCCGATCCTGTGGGACTTTGGCTCGGCCGCGCGGCATCATCAGTTGCATTGCCCGTGGTTGGGCGAACGTTCCCGTGCCGGAATCTCGATGCTCCGCGGCGCGATGACGCCGGAGATGGGACGCGCCGAGGACGTTGCGAAAAAGATTCGCATCGAACTCGAGATGCGCGGCCTCCACAAGGAACCCCTGGGCATCGACATCGTCGAACCCCCCGTGCTGTTTGCGTTGCAGAAAGAAGGGATCCAGGTGGTCGACGGCCAGCCGCTCATGTCGGAAGCCCGCGTCATCAAAACCCAGGACGAGATTACCCTGCTGAATACGTCGGCCATGATGGTGGACGCCGCCTACGACGAGCTGTATCGCGCCCTGAAGCCGGGCATGAGCGAGAACCAGGCCGTCGGACTGGTGAGCAAAGTCCTGTACGATCTGGGCTCCGAGTATGTGGAAGCGGTCAACGCCATTTCAGGCGAGCGCTGCAATCCGCATCCGCATGTGTTCTCCGATCGCGTGCTTCGTCCCGGCGATCCCGTTTACTACGACATCCTGCACTCGTACATGGGATACCGCACCTGCTATTACCGGTGCTTCACGATCGGCTTCGCCTCTCACGCCATGGCCGACGCCTACAAGCGTTGCCGTGAGTATCTGGATGCCGCCATCGAGCTGGTCCGTCCGGGCCGGACGACCGCGGAAATCGCTGCCGTGTGGCCCAAAGCCCAGGAATTTGGTTTCCCGGACGAAGAAGCTTGCTTCGCCCTGCAATACGGACACGGCATCGGCCTCGCCATTTGGGAGAAACCGGTGATCAGCCGGCTGGTTTCTTTGGATCATCCTTGTGAGATCCAACCCGGCATGGTCTTCGCGCTGGAGACCTTCTGGCCTTCGCGCGACGGTTGGAGCGCCGCCCGCATTGAAGAGGAGATTGTCGTAACGGCCACCGGCCACGAGGTGATTACGCGCTTCCCGGCGGAAGAGTTGCTCGTCGCCGGCAGGCATTACTTCACGGTGGACGGCCCGCTGCCCGCGCTGCGCGAGACCGAAGCGGCGCCCAGCGCGCGCGTGCGCGAGATGATCGAGGCCAGTGCCAGGCACGAACAGGTTGGAGTTGCCGGCTGAGACCATGCCGATCAGCGTCGTAATGCCCGCTCTCGAGATCGCCCAGGAAACCGGCAAGCTTGTGGCTTGGCGCAAAAGGGAAGGCGAGAGCGTGGTCAAAGGAGAGATCCTGCTGGAGGTGGAGACCGACAAGGCGCTCATGGAGATTGAGGCGGAGGGCGATGGCATTCTTGCCGGTGTTCGAGTGCAGGAAGGCGCCGTCGTGCCGGTTGGCCGGACCATTGCCTGGATCGTGAGTCCCGGAGAAACGCCCCCGGAAGAGGCGCCCCCCGAAGAGACGCCCGTTGCCGAGCCGGCCGTCCGTTCGATGGCGCCGGCCCCCCCGGCGCTGCCGGACCTGAAGATCTCTCCCAAGGCCCGCCGTCTCGCACGCGAGCGTGGTGTCGATCTCGGCACTCTGCGCGGCTCGGGCCCCGCTGGCGAGATTCTCGTCGCCGACGTGGATGCCGCGGCAGCGCCGAGCAGCACCATCGGACGGCTGATGGCGGAAAGAATGACGCAGAGCTGGACCAGCGTCCCGCATTTCTTTGTCGTCCGGGAAATCGACGCCGGCGCCCTCCTGAAAGAACGGGAAAAGCTAGGCGCCGGCTTCACCCACACCGAACTCCTGGTGGCTCTGGTGGCGCGCGTCCTCGTGCGGCATCCGCGCTTGAACGCAAGCTGGAGCGAAGCGGGAATTCGCCATCACGCGGCCGTCAATATGGCCATTGCCATCGCCGTTCCCGAGGGCGCGGTTGCGCCGGTGATTCGCAACGCGCACCAGTTGGAGTTGGCGCAGATCGCGGCCCAGCGGCGAGAGCTGACCGAGAGGGCCAGGGCTGGACGGCTGCGTCCCGCCGATCTTGCGGATGGCACGTTTACGATCAGCAATCTGGGGATGTACGGAGTGGATGCGTTCACCGCCATCATCACGCCGCCGCAGGCTGCGATTCTGGCGGTTGGCTCGATCGCCGACCGTGTGGTGGCTATCCAGGGCATGCCCGCGGTCCGGCCGATGATGACGCTCACCTTGTCGAGCGATCACCGTGTGGTGGATGGCGCCAAGGCGGCGGAGTTTCTGCGGGATCTCGCCGAAGCCATTCGGCAACCGGCTCTGCTGCTGCCTGGAAACCCGCAATAACACCGGCTCTCCATCGATATAACCGTACGCCATCAGCGTCAAAAACTCCGGAAAGTCCGCGCTGGCCGTCATCTGCTCGTAGGTGCGCGCCGCCCGCGCAGGCGATCTCCGCCGCGGAAGCCGTTTGATGAGGATAATCGGGATCTGCGTGAAGAATCAATGCGGATGGCGTTGGGTGCGCTTGGAAGCGAGGCTGAAACAGTCGGTTTAACCCGCGACGGGATTCCCATCGGGCCGGCGGTGGAAAGGGCCTGAAATGTGGAGCCGATGGCACAGAAGACAGGCAGAGCGGCAAGGACCGCCCCGAACGGCGTCGAGAGTTGACGGGTATAATCGAAGGACGCGCCATGCAAATCCCTAGTGCCCAATGGACTGACCTCGAATTGCTTTCCAGAGGAATGCTGGCTGGATTGGCCATCTCGGCGCCGGTGGGACCGGTGAACGTCTTATGCATTTCCCGCACTCTCTTGAAGGGCCGCACTGCCGGCCTGATATCCGGTCTGGGAGCCGCCACAGCCGATACCGTGTATGGCGCCATTGCGGGCTTCAGTATCAGCTTCGTCATACAGTTTCTCATTCGTGAGGAATTCTGGATACGCCTGTGCGGTGGAACGCTGTTGATAGCCATCGGAATCCGTTACTACTTCAAAAAGCCGCAAGCGCTGGCCCATGAGACCGGCAGATCGGCGCACCCGGACTTCATCTCGGCGTTTTTGCTGAACCTGACTAACCCCACAACGGTCCTGTCCTTCCTCGCCGTTCTAGCTGCTTTGGGAATAGGTCATCACAGGGCCCGTTGGCTGACACTGCTTTTGATCGCAGGAATTTTTTGCGGCGCCATGCTCTGGTGGATCGTCCTGGCTGCCGCCACGAGCCACTTCCGCGAGCGGTTTGACGATAAAGCGATGCTCTGGATGAACCGCATTGCCGGCCTGGCCATCGGTGCATTCGGAATCGTCACGGTGGCCCTCAGCCGTTGGCACGTCAATTAATATCGAGGTCTACGATACGACCTGGGCGTGGGAAAACGCTTCTATCGACCCGGCGACAACATGCGTGAACCCACTGACGCCGATCATCCAGGTTAGCGCGACGATCACGAAGAAACGGGCGTGCTCCGCGAATGGCAGCAGCCACACCAGGAGTGCAGAAGCCTGCCCGCAAAGATTCCGCGCAGAAGCGCAGCCTTGGACAGCAGGACCACCCCCTCAGCCGTGCCACATTTGCGGCAGTGGCGGCAGCGCGGCTGCGCAAAAGCGGAAGAATCGGGGTCAGCGTATTCTCCGTGAACAATTGCTGGCGTCCCGGAATGACAATGACGAATTCTGCCCAGGGAGAATCCCATCGATAATCCGGCGGCCAAGCCGGAGCACGCCAGGGCCGGGGAACTTCGCTTCAGCTCATCTTCGCCTTCCCGCCGAACAGCCTCGTATACCACGCGAGCCGTGGTCGAGCTTTGTTCCTCCGCCTCCCGCAATTCGGGCTCACTGAGATTCAGTCGGGTGGCCAGATTTTCGCTGGAGGCCTGGCTGGGGCAGCCGATCGGTTTCGGCACCACTGGCGGCCGCCAATCTGCACCGCCTACCGCCGTCCCGATGAATGCACGCCGATTGAAATTCTGTCCAAGCTGAAGGTCCATACTCACGCGCCAGCAAGCCGTGCGCCACTGCGAGGTTTGTGGCATTCCCGGCTTATGGCGGCCGATCGAGCGCCTCCACCGCGCAGTCCCGCTCACTGCTGCGGACGCTTCGCCTGCTCCATCGCTATCTGATTGATGTGCGCCAGCGCCTTGGCCCCCGACGCCCCTTCGATGGCCTTTATCGCGATATCCTGCACCTGCTGCTTGGCCTCTTCCACCTGCTTCTGCTGGGCCTCGATCTGCGCGGCCTGCCGCACGATGGTGTCTTCCAGCGTCTTCACCTGCAGACTCGCCAGCCGCTTCTCCGTCTCGGCTTCCTTCTTCAGCAGCAGAATTTCCTGCTCGAATTTCTGCTCCGCCGCCTTGGCCGCCAGCACCGCCGCCTTGTCGGATTCCGTCTTCACGGTCTCCGGGAACTCCTGCGCTTCCTTGCGCAGCCGCAACAATTCCTGCTCCTGCTCCTTCAACGAAGTCTCGCGCTGCTGCCAGCTCTTTTCGAGCGTCTCCTGCCGCTCTTTGTTCTTCTTCTCCTGCAAGCGCTGATCTTCCTCATATTTGTCCTGCGCCTTCTTGCGCTCCAGGTTCTTCTTGTATTCGTACTCCTCGATTTCCCGCGCGCGCGCCTTCTTCAGATTCTCCTCCTGCTCCTTGCGCTCGCGCTCGCCGTCGCGGGATTCCTCCTCCCAGGCCGCCCGCTGCGCCGCGATTTCGGCCTCCAGCCGCTCTTTCTCGCGGCCGTAATCCTGTACCATTTGGTCCAGCGCTGTGGCCGCTACATCGATTTTGTGCAACCGCCCCAGTTCGGCGCGCTCCAGGTTGACAGCCTCGCGCACCGCGGAAAGCTGTTCCACCTCCTCCACCAGCTTCCCGGAGAGGTCTGCTAGCGCCTTGGAAATCTCCAGTCCCAGGCCGGAGACCCCCTGCACCACGCCTTCCACCGTGGTGCCTTCGACGGCCTGCCGGACCTGGGCCGCGCGCAACCGGGCGGCCTCCTCGGCTTTCGGATCGGCCGACTCGCGGTCGGCCTCCGCTTCCCGCCGGATCCCGTCGAATTCTTGCTGTACTTCGGCCTTGGCGCGCTTGGCGCGCACAGGCGGTTTCGTTGGTTTAGGCATTTTCGCGATCAGCATAACAGATCTGCAAGCGGCGTGGTGGCCCTGCCTTTGGCCTCCCATCTAATTTGCCCGCACGAAACCGTCTCCGCTGCCGATAAGCCACTCATGGTTACAGTCATGCCGAGCGCCTTCAGCGCACCCTCGCGCCCGAATGACCGAAACCCCATCCGCAAAGGAAGGAATTCAAGATATGGCGCTTTCGAGATCCGTTCACGCTGCGACCTGCGTTGCCGCGATGGTCTGTGTCATGGGGCTGGCCAAAGCCGCACCCAGGCAGACATTGCAAAATCATGTACCAAAGGCCGTCAGTGAATCGCGGCGATTAGGCCCCCTCTCCGGCATGGCCCGGCTGAATCTGGCCATTGGCTTGCCGCTGCGCAATCGCGAGGATCTCGACCGTTTTCTGGAGCAGGTCTCCGACCGGCGGAGCCCCAACTACCGGCGCTATTTGAGCGCGAGTGAGTTTGCCGAGCGTTTTGGCCCTACCCAGGCCGATTACGACAAGCTAGTTGCGTTCGTGCAGGCGAACGGCCTGGCGGTGTCGGGCACGCACCCGAACCGCATGCTCCTGGACGTCACGGGACCGGTTTCGGCGATAGAGAAGACGCTGCACCTAAATATGACAGTTTGGGAGCACCATACACGCGGACAATTCTTCGCGCCCGACCGCGATCCGTCGCTGGACGCCGGTGTCACGGTGCTGGATATCTCGGGCCTCGACAACTTCGTCCTCCCGAAGCCGGCGGATCTAAAATCGGCGCCGCTCGCTTCGGCTACGCCGATGACGACCGGATCGGGACCCAGCGGTCTGTTTTTTGGCAACGATTTCCGGGCGGCCTACACGCCGGGCGTGACGCTGACGGGCGCTGGGCAAACGGTTGGGCTGTTTGAGCTCGACGGCTTCTACGCGGCGGACGTGACGTCGAACTTCCAACAGGCCGGACTGCCGCCCGTACCTGTCTCGACCGTACTGCTGGACGGTTACAATGGCTCCCCTGGCAGCGCCAACATCGAAGTGATCCTGGACATCATGATGGCCGGCTTCATGGCTCCCGGAGCCAACATCATCGTGTACGAGGGCTACAACTGGAACGACGTTCTGAATCGCATGGCGACCGACAACATCGCCAAGCAACTGAGTTGCTCGTGGATGTTCTACCCGATCGATGCCACCACGGAACAGATCTTCACCGAGTATATTGCGCAGGGGCAATCGTTTTTTACGGCGGCCGGCGACAGCGGCGCTTTCATCGGCGGGATCTGGCCGCCCGCGGACGACCCGAACGTGACGTCGGTGGGGGGAACGGCCCTGACCACCACGGGGCCCGGCGGGGCGTGGGTATCGGAGACCACGTGGAACGACGGCGGCGGCGGGATCAGCAGCACCTATGCCATCCCCAGCTATCAACAGACCGTGAACCTGGCGGCGGTAGGCGGATCGACTACCATGCGCAACTTTCCGGACGTCGCTATGCTCGCGGCGGTGCAAATCTTCCTGATCTGCAACAACGGGCAATGGATTTCCGTGGGCGGCACGAGCGCGGCTACGCCGTTGTGGGCCGGGTTCATGGCTTTGGCAAACCAACAAGCCATCGCGAACGGGAACCCCACCGTGGGCTTTCTGAACCCCACCGTCTATGCGCTCGGCAGCGGATCCAATTACGCGACCGACATGCATGACATCACCACCGGCAGCAACGGTTTCGCCGCGGTCACCGGTTTCGACCTGGCGACCGGATGGGGCTCGCCCGCAGGCCAAGCATTGATGAACGATTTGACCTCGATGCCCAGCACGCCGTCGTTCGGGCTTTCCGCCACGCCTACCACCGTATCCGTGCAGCCCGGATCCGGCACGTCGGCCACGATTCAAATCACGCCGTACAATGGCTTTTCCGGCGCCGTCACCCTGAGCGTATCCGGTCTCCCCAGCGGCGTCACGGGAACGTTTGGCCCCGTTAGTTCTAACGCCAGCCAGTTCACCCTGACCGCATCGGGCGCCGCCGCGCCAGGCACCTACCCGCTCTCAATCCAAGGCGTCTCCGGAACGCTCACTGAGAGTACCACCTTGAGCCTACAAGTAGCGGCAGCGGCGAGCTTCAGCCTGCAGACAACGCCGGCGGCGGTAACCATAGTTCAAGGCGCCTCCGGTGCCGCCACGATCGCCATCCTATCCGCAAATGGATTCAATAGTGCGGTGAACCTGACCGTCTCCGGTCTGCCGAGCGGCGTTACCGCGTTGTTCAGCCCGGCCAGCGCCACAGGCACGAGCACGTTGACTTTCACCGCCAGCGCCAGTGCGGCTACCGGCGCGGCCAACGTCTCCGTAACGGGTACGTCGGGGAGCTTGGTCTCGACAGTCGGCATCACTTTGACCGTTGCCCATCCGGCTAACTTTTCGTTGAAAGCTTCCACCTCCACACCGGGCGTGGCACAAGGGGCCAGCGTCACGGACACGATTACCGTCACGCCTAAAAGCGGGTTCAGCGGCAAAGTCACGCTGACCGCATCGGGTCTCCCCAACGGCGTGACGGCTTCGTTTAACCCGGCTTCAACCGCCACCACCAGCATCGTGACATTCACCGCGGCGTCTACCGCTACGACCGGTACCGCCACCGTCACCGTGACGGGCACTGCGGGCGCGGCGTCCACTTCCGTCACGCTCAGCTTGACAGTCAAGGCGGCGCCAGGCGTGACGTTGGGCGCAGCGCCCACCAGCCTCACCGTCACCCGGGGAACGTCGGGAACGAGCACCATCACGGTGACGCCGGTGAACGGCTTCACCGGCGCCGTCAGTCTCACCATCGCCGGGCTGCCCACGGGCGTGACGGCAACCTTCAGCCCGGCCAGCGCCACCTCTACCAGCAAGCTGACGCTCACGGCCAGCGCTTCGGCATCGCTCACTTCCGCGACGTTGACCATCACCGCGAAGTCCGGCAACATCTCCGCCACGGCAACCATCGCCTTGACGGTGACCGCTCCCCCCACTTTCACGCTTACCTCTTCGCCTGCCAACGTCAGCGTGGCTGCCGGCGGCACCGGAACGGCCACGATAACCGTCAATCCACAGGGTGGTTTCGGCGGAACGGTCGCTTTGACGGCGTCCGGCTTACCCACGGGCGTCACTGCGTCGTTCAGTCCGTCCAGCACCACTGCAACCAGCACGCTCACTCTTACCGCGGCAAGCTCGGCGGCCGTCAAGGCGACGCAGTTTACGGTCAAGGGTACTTCCGGCAGTCTGGCGCCGACTCTTACGATCACGGTAACAGTCACGGCGCCGCCTCCGGCGAACTTTTCGGTCGCGCTCGCGCCGAACAACCCGAGCGTGGCGCAAGGAGGCAGCGGGTCTATCACCGTCGCTATCACTGGGACCGCGCCGAACCTGGTGCTGTCCGCTACGGGACTGCCGTCCGGCGTGACCACCGCTTTCACTCCGTTGAGCACCCTCGGCACATTCCAGGGAACCTTCACCGCCAGCGCCTCCGCCGCCAAAGGAACCTTTCAGGTCACCGTGAAGGCGGCGTCGGGCAGCACTAGCCACACCGCCGTTCTGAGCCTGACGATCGCGGCGTCCGGCGGCGGAACCGCCTCCGTAAACCTGGCGCCGTACTACAACATGTCCGGCATCGCCGTCGACTACGTTCCGTTCAGCGGCGGCGGCCTGGACGGCGGAGGTCGCTCCTACTCGGGCGCGTCACTGGGCGCGAGCCAGAACGTGGGCGGAATCGTCTTCAACTTGGGACCGACCGGAGCGTCCGACGCCGTGAGCGGACAGACGGTGGCGCTCCCCGCCGGCAAGTACGGCACGCTGACGCTGCTGGCCACGGGCGTGAACGGCAATCAGACCGGCCAAACGATCGTAGTGAAGTATACCGACGGCACCAGCACCTCATTCACGCAGAGCTTGAGCGACTGGTGCGCATCGCAGAACTACGCCGGCGAGTCGCGAGCGGTGACCATGAACCACCGCGACAACAGCACGGGAACGGTGGACACCCGCGTCCTTTATCTGTATGGCTATTCCTTCAGCCTGAATAGCGCTAAAACCGTGAGCTCGATCGCCCTTCCGCCGAACCGCAACGTGGTCGTAATGGCGATCACGCTGACGGCAGGCACGAACGCGGCCGGCAAAGCGCAGCCCGGCCGCTAGCTGAGAGCTGACCGCCGATGGCTGACAGCTTTCTACGCTAGACTGTGGATGTCCGCCAGGAGGCGGTCCCCAATGAAGGTCATCGCAGATCTCTGCGTGGTCCCCATCGGCGTCGGGACTTCTGTGTCCAAAGAAGTCGCCGCCTGCGAGCGCGTGCTCGCCGAAGCCGGCCTGAAAACCAAACTGCACGCTTACGGCACCAACATCGAAGGCGAATGGGACGACGTTTTCGCCGCCATCAAACGCTGCCACGAAGTGGTGCACGCCATGGGCGTCCCCCGCATCACCTCCACCCTGCGCTTCGGCACTCGCACCGACCGCGAACAGCATATGGAGGATAAAATCCGCAGTGTCGAGGAGAAACTGCGTTGAATTCCGCAACAGCACCACTTTTTCGTTGGTGAAGGATGGATAACGACAAAAACCTCTGATAATATAGACTCGTCCACCGAAAGGCAGGTAAGCCATGGAACTGGTTCCCACCCAAGATGAAGTGCTCGCGCTCCTGCGCGAGACCGGGGCCCTGCAGCAGGGGCACTTCGAGTGCCTCAACGGCTTGCACACCGACATTAACCTGGAAACGGCGCTGGCCATGCGCCATCACCGCAACGCAAAAACGCTCAGCGTTGGCCTGAGCCGCAAACTGCGCGCCAACTCCGAGCTGCGCGCCCTGATCCCCGAGCTTTCCATCGTTTCCGCCACCCCGGCCGGCCTGCCAGTGGCCTACGGACTCTGCGAAGCGTTGCGCGCCGGCCAGGTATATTGGGCCGAGAAGGACGGCCGCGATGTGCCGATGCGCTTCCGCCAGTTTCTGGAGCCTGTGGCGGGCGAAAAGGTCGTCCTCGTCGACGATCTGCTGCGTTCCGGCATGTTGCTCACCGAGGCGCGCCAGTTGCTCGAATCCCGCGGCGCGCAGGTGATGGCGATGGCCGTCCTGGTCTATCAGCCGACGCCGCAAACCCGCGGCTTCGGATCTTTGCCGCTCTACTACCTGGCCAAACTGGACGCCACCTATTATGCCGATGCCGGCTCCTGTGAGTTTTGCCGCCGCCATGTGCCACTTCACCAAGTGGGCATCGCCCGGCATGTGCAGGAACACGAGGAGCTTGTTACCGCAAGCCCCCTCTAATTTAAGGAGAAAGTATGAGTACAGCCGTATTGACCAAAGAAGTCCTGAATCCCTTTGAAATCGCCCAAGAGCAGTTCGATACTGCGGCCGATCACCTCAAACTGGATGCGGGACTGCGAGCCATCCTGAAACAACCCAAGAGGCAATTGATTGTTTCCATCCCCGTGCGCATGGACGACGGGCGAATTCAGGTGTTCGAAGGCTACCGCGTGCAGTACAACCTGTCCCGCGGCCCCGGCAAAGGCGGCATCCGGTACCACCCGGGCGTCACCCTGGACGAAGTGAAGGCCCTGGCCGCCTGGATGACCTGGAAGTGCGCCACCGTCAACATCCCTTATGGCGGCGCCAAGGGCGGCGTCCGCGTCGATCCCAAGCAGCTCTCGCTCAATGAGTTGGAGCGCCTCACGCGGCGCTATGCCACCGAGATTTCGCCCATCATCGGAACGGATCGCGATATTCCCGCGCCGGATGTCTACACCAACTCCCAGACAATGGCGTGGTTCATGGACACCATCAGCATGTTGCATGGCCATACCGAACTGGGCGTGGTCACCGGCAAACCGCTCAGCCTGGGCGGATCCAAGGGCCGCAACGAGGCGACTGCGCGCGGCTGCCAGTACACCTCCCGTGCGGCGTGCGAGATCAAGGGCATTTCGCTTCCCAAAGCCACCGTCGCCGTGCAGGGCTTCGGCAACGCCGGCAGCATCGCCGCCAAGCTGTTCCATGAGGACGGCGCCCGCGTCCTGGCCGTCAGCGACTCCAAGGGCGGCATCTACAACGGCGCGGGCCTCGACCCCGTGGCGGTCATTAAGTATAAGGACGAGACCGGCACCGTGGTCGGCTTCCCCGGCTGCGATTTCATCTCCAATAAGGACCTGCTGGAGCTGAAGTGCGACATCCTGGTGCCCGCCGCGCTCGAGAACACCATCACGATGGACAATGTGGACCGCATCAAGGCCAAGATCGTCGCGGAAGCCGCCAACGGCCCCACCACTCCCGGCGCCGACAAGGAGTTATTCGCGCGCGGCGTGCTGGTGATCCCCGACATCCTGTGCAATGCCGGCGGCGTCACCGTATCGTACTTCGAATGGGTGCAAGACCTGTACGGCTTCTTCTGGACCGAGATCGAGGTGAACCAATACCTCGAGCGGACCATGAATGCGGCCTTCAAGGAAGTCTACGGCACCGCCGAAAGCTATCGCGTCGATATGCGGACCGGAGCCTACATCCTGGCCGTCTCGCGCGTGGCCGAAGCCACCCGCGTGCGCGGCATCTTCCCGTAGTAGGACAGGCCTCCGGCCTGTCTGCTCTTCATGTGGGGCAGACCATCGTCTCGTGGTCTGCCCCGCCGGTTTGTCAACTGGGCTGCAACCAAGCTGCACTGTAGCCGACGCTGTGGCGACGGGCTGGCTCAGGGTAATGCAGTATTTAAGACCACTGAACGCACCAAGACTCCCGAGTGAGACAGCGCGGTGGCTTGCCCGTCGGTGGAATATTCGCCGAGCTCAACCCGTAGGATATCGTCGCCACTGCCCGAAAGAGTTTTTCTAACGGCCGCAAATTCCCCGTCTAGCTAAGCTAGCTACCTCGATTTGCCGATTCCCGGCTCCCCCAACAGAACCAAGCACGGCCTACTGGCAATCGACTCGAAGTCAACGACGTCGCTCTGGTAGTACCGAGCGGCCTCAGAACTCGGGTCGATCAAGAATCCGTCGTCCAATTTTATCCACGTGACGAAGGGTAAACGTCACTACCCGGATTCGTCGAGCCTGGGCGGGGGTTCTACAAGGTGGCGATAATCGCGTCCCGTGAGACGCCCTTATGCCGGGCAACCGATCGCAGAATCGAAACGAAAGTGCCGAGGCGAAGTGGATCGTGGTCCGGAACACAATCCGTTGATGAAACGGCTCAGAGGTTTCCAGGATGATATGACTACCGGCCTGCTGCACGGTCGTGTACTCCCATCGCCGGCATAGGATGTCGGCAAGGTGGGCGCACGAGACGTGCTACCCTCATGCTACAGAAAGGATTTCGTCCCGGACAAGGTGAAGCCGGACCAGTTCGGGCCGCTCCCGGTCAAAGAAGAACGCGCGTCGTCGCCTCGATGACGTTCCTGCGCAACTCCTCCCAGGTATCCCCTTGCGTAAA
>OCTA010001119.1_pt1 | contig 24820 bp, 23 predicted proteins | sample 1538991 | NCBI WGS metagenome assembly OCTA01 (sample SAMEA3539302, study PRJEB22396) | soil metagenome | biome: tundra; feature: field; material: soil | place: USA | collected 2010-05 | depth 0.15 m | reverse complement strand
CGATAGAAATGCGCACAAACTGGTTTTTCCCGCCGCCTTTGACTTCCACTTCGACGACTTCAATGCCTTCGGATCCCGCCACGCGTTCGGCGATCTCTTCAATGCGTAATGTTATTTCCGGTCGCATAGCAACAAAAAAGTGGGCTTTCGCCCACTCAACAGGTTCGACACTCCACGAACTATTGTACAACGGATGGCGGGAAATGCAAGTGCGGGTGGAGAGGGCGGATGGGTGGGGCGGGTTCGCCCTCGCCCGCTTCGGACCCCCCGGTCCGATAGCCGAGCCATGTCTCGGCGCGAGTCACGCCATGTATGTGCCGCCGTGCCGCCATCCTTGTTGACGCCGGAGGCGGCGCAACGTAAGGTAAAAGGCATGGAACTCACAGTCTACATTCCCGACGACATCGCCGAACAGCTTGGCGGCGCGAATGACGATCTCTGCCGCCGCGCCCTGGAGGCCCTGGTGGCCGAAGAATACAGGCTGGGTCGTCTCAAAAAGCCGGATTTGCGGCGCTTGCTTGGCTTTGAAACCGGCTACGAGATTGACGGCTTTCCTGAAGGCTCACAACGTCTATGAGGACTATACCATGGAAGATTTTGAGCGTGAACGGGAAGCTCTGAAAAGCTTGAGGCTGTGAAACGGTACGGCTCGTTATCGCCGACACTGGCCCGCTGAATTATCTGATCTTTGATCGGACAAATCGACCTCCTTCCGGCCCTGTTTGAAAAAGTGGTCCTTCCGACCACCGTGCAAAGCCAGCCGATTTCGGCGGACGCCGGCTTGACGGCCCCACCCCAAACGAACTCGGCCACTGGCCTGCCGCACCCAAACCAAAGGCGGGTAGTGGGTCAGTTTGCCTGCGCGGTAGGATAGCTGGTAATGCTGCAGGCCGCCTGAAAGGCGGCTGCGGGCATGAATGTCCGCCCTCCAATTCTTCGCGCGCTGCGAATGCTGAGGAGTTGTAATACAAGCACCCGCTACCCAAAGCGGAATCGCTAATGACGGAGATCCACGACCGCGTACGCAGCCAACTCAGGAATGGTGAATTCGGTGGCGCCATCCTGCACGCTGTAGTCTTCGAGTGCGGCGCCGGGATGCGCGAACGCGGCCAAGGCGCCTTGTTTATACGAGCCAAGGACCCGAACGCGCAGCCCCTTTACGGCGGCCTTGCCGTAATTGAGCAAATGCAGGCGCGCGGCGGAAGCATCTCCACTTAGCCGGACCAATACCACGTTGCTTCCGTAGATCCGCACGAGGCGCTTTTCATCGGTGAGATCGCGGCGCGTCGATCGCAAATTCGTAGGGATTGGCGGCCTTCGGAACATTGTGGATATTCAAGTCATACTTAGGATCGGCGGACGGAATCACGTGGAAGAGCAGATTATGGCGGGCCAACAGATTCAGCACTTCGGCCATAGTGTCCGAACCATCGTCGATCACTCCGATGTTGGCCATTAGGGGCAGGCGCGGCTGGCCGATTTGGCCCAGGAACCGCAGCATGCGCGCGAAGGGCGCCAGATCCTCCGGCACGGCGCGGATGGCGGCTACGACTCCATGGGCAAACGCTTCCGCGGCGGCCAACGCCGCACTGTCCGGTGGCGCATCGTAGAAAAACGAACGCCCCGGCTCCCGCTCGAATCGCCAACCGTTGGCATCCACCCAGGGCACACGCGTGGCCGAAGCGACGTCCATTTGGTACTCGACCGCGGGCGCGATTGCCTGAGCGGCTTGCAAGCGATCGAACGCGGTTGCCGCGAAGCCTTGCTTGCGCCAAGCCTGTTCCCGGCCGGCGGGTACATAGAGCCGTTCGATGCCGGCTTTGCGCAATGCGTCCGCCGTGTCGACGGGCCGGTCCCAAAACAGCGTGGGCAACAGAACCGCGAGAAATGCCAGCGGCATCAGACCTCGACGCTCGTGACCTTGATTTTATCGAGATCGTACACTCCCAACCCGAGGCGCGCAGCGTACTCGATGTGCCTCGGTTCGCGCACAAACTGGTTCACGTCCGGATTCGTTTCGTGATCGCCGCCGGTGCCCAGATGTTTCGGGGAGCGGTCCCAGAGCGAGATGGCATGCTCCGCCTTGCGCTTATCGTCGATGATGTCGAGCAGCAGCCGGTCGATGGCTACCGGATCGCTGCCGAACAGCATGCGCTTCGGATAGAAGCGGAACTTGCGGTTCGTCGAAAACGGTCCGCCATGCCACACGCCGCGGAGTCCATCCATGATCTGCAGGACGCTTCGCGAGCGGAGCGGCTCGACCGCGGCCAGCGTGCCGATGAAAGAGTATGTGTTGGTCTCGGTGCCGGAATGCGAACGCGCCACGTTGGAGAAGTTGCCGTAGGCGATGTTCTTCAAACAGCCGGTGACGCCGGAGGCGCCGTGGTCCTTCATATTCGGTACGTTGATAATTTTCGTAAAGCGGTTGCCGACCCGGCGAATCAGGTTGGAACGCGTGTCGTCCTCATCGAAGAACCAGGTTTCGACGTACGTGGCGGGATCGTACGACTCTGTGGCGCCGCGCTCGTTCTCCGCTGCCCAGATGTGTACGCCCTCCGGCAGATAGCGGTCGTAATGGACGGAGGCTAGCTGGTCCTGGAAACGCTCGTAGATCCAGAGCGCGCCGGGCTGGACGCCGATCGCCGTCAGGTTCCGCACGATCTCCGCAACCACCACGGGCGACGACATGATGCCGGGCGCGCCGGAGCAGTTGACCTTGATTCCCACGATATCGGCAGGCGTAATGAAGCGCGCCCAGGCGTCGCGGACGTCGGCGTCGCCCGTCAACGCGCGCATGCCGCGCGTCATCATTTCGCGCACGACGGCGGAGTCCGGCGTTTCGGTGGCCTCGTCGATACACTTTGCGGCGTGTACGGAAGCGGCCTGTCCGGGATACGGTCCGGGCATGCCGGGCTGCGCGGCAGGCTGGTAATGCGAGACGACGCGGAACTTTGGGACCTTGCGGTCCTTGGCAGCCAGCGTGGCCGGGGCTGCGGCGGCCATTTGCAGAAAGGTGCGCCGATGCATGTACCAATGATAGCCGAGCGATACAGCCGTATCCGAATGGCGCCCGTCTGGCATGGGGCGCCCTGCCGCGGGATGTAATGATTCGCATAGATGGCGCACTTATGTATCGTGAGAGGTCACACATGAGAACAGTGTTCATTGCGAATAGAGCGGCGGTCTGCGGAGCTACGGCAGCGCTGTTAGTGGGCCTGGGCGGGTGCCGCACGCGGCCACCGCACATAAACCCTCCGGCAGGCATCTATGCTTGTCCGGCAGAGGTCAGTATCACTGCCAAACATCACCACGCAAAGATCTTCTTCACTACGGACGGCAGCGCGCCGACCAAGTTGTCGCCAAAGTATACGGGGCCCTTCCTGGCTGCCAACATAGAAACGGTGAAGGCTATCGCCCAGACCGAAGACGACGAGCCCAGCAGGGTCAGAGCGGAGACTTACACTTGCCAGCCGGAAGTGAACCAGGCCGATGTGGCGGTGCTGTTGCAGCAGGCGCTTAATTTGCCGGCGCCCATACACCCGGTTCAGTACGCGGACGTACAGCCGAGCGACCTGATCTACCCGGGGGCACAGGCCCTGGCGCCCTTCACCAACCGGCAAGTGCTATGCCCCGTCTGCCTATTGAGCGCCAATTTCTCGCCTCAGAGAGCGACCTCCCGCGCAGAAGCGGCGGTGATTCTGGTTTCCATTCTGATGGCCGCGCAGAAACTGCAACTGCTGGACGCGGCCGCCTCGAACACGGTGCTGGCCACGGTTCCGGATGCCACGACGTTGCCGCTGTTTGCCCGCCGCTATTTGGCCACCGCGATTCAGAACGGCATCCTGATTTTGCAGCCCGGCAACACGATACAGGCCGGCCAGCCCTATTTACACGCCGACCTGGCGGCAGCGCTGACCGCCATCCAAGCACACTTCGGAACAGTGGTCGTGCCACCGCAATAAAGCGTGCCGTGAAATTGGATTGCGGCTACTCGAATTAGCGACTAAGAAAGGAGTCTACGATGAATCCATGTAACTGTATTCAAGAAAGAATATCCCGCTGGAGGAGCCTGTTTGGCGCCGGATTTCTATGTATGCTTTTGGTTGCCTTGGCGATTCCCGCCGGTGCGCAAAACGATCTGCAGGAACTGGGCGGTCCGGTAATGCAGGCGCCTACGGTTTACCTGATCTTCTGGCTGCCCAGCGGCGTGCACTACGATCCCAGCGGCGCGGCTGGCGATACCACTTATGAAAACTTGATGGCGCGTTTTTTCTCGGATGTCTCGGGGAGTAGCTACCTGAATATCGTGAGCCAGTATCCCGGCGTGTGCGGGCCGCCGAATCTAGCTACAACCCAGCCTTGCTTTGGCCCCGTGACCGTCGGCAAGACGTTCGTGGATACGCAGGCCTATCCGCACACAGGCACGGCGGGCGATCCACTGCAAGATTCGGATATCCAAACCGAAATCAACGGCTTCATCGCCGCCAACGGGTTAACCCCGGGGTTGGACAAGGAGTTCTTCGTTTTCACGGGCGCGAACATCCAGGAGTGCTCCACGTTTGGGGGTAGCACACAGGCATGCACCGTCACCGACTTCTGCGCTTACCACGACAGCTTCGAAGCTGGCGGCAATACCGTAGTTTATGCCTTTATGCCCAACGCCAGCTCGCTGAGCGGCTGCGGCGAGACGGTTTCCGTGGCGCCTAATCTATTGTCGGCGGACCGCGAAATCGTGGCCATGTCGCACGAGTTTTCCGAGTCGGTCAGCGATCCGCAGCCGACCGATAACAACGCATGGAGGGAAATCGGCACCGGCAGCGAGGTCGGCGATATTTGCGTCCCTTGGCAGTCTCCGTCAGGGCTCGGCTCCATCGGCGCCGACCACAGCAACGTGCATCTGAACGGCAACCCGTACATCGTGCAGGAGGAATGGAGCAACGACGATGCGGCTTGTGTGCTTTCGTTCGCAACGGCTATAACCGGGCCGTCGTTGGAATATACGGTGGTGACCGGCGGCGACGACCTTCGCGGCGACAGTTCCGCCGCTTCGAGCCTGGAAGGAACGAACGGCGCGGGGTTCGAAACCGTGAATCTAAAGACACAGAGCCAACCTGGCTGGGGCAACAACTCAACCCACGTCCGCGTGTTTCAGATTGGACAGCCCCAGCCAGCGCCACTGGGCAATGTCGCCGTAACATTGACGTCTCATAACTCCAGCCTTGAAACCGACGACAATTGGGACATTCAATCCGGGGACTTCAAGGTGCGGAACCCGAACGGGTCGGTCTTCTGCGATACAGCGGCCAGCGGCAATCCGGCCGCAAGGCTTACCGGCCAGGCGCCGACGGCCGTGTTCGCCACACCGTCTTGCGCTCCGCCGCCTCCGCCCACAGACTTTGTCTCGGTAGCCGTGACTATTGTCACAGGGAATGACGACGCAAGAAAAGATACCGAACTCTGGGCGACATTCGGCGGCGCGCCGCCGGTGTGCCTGAAGCCGTCGAATAACGCGAGTGCGGATTCAGTATGCAATAACGGGAGCTCCGCTACGGATCAGAATGGGAATCAGGATTGGGGAAACGGCTCGTCTAACGCTCAGCATTTTACGCTGGCGACACCACAAGCGCTCGACGGCGAAACCGTCACCATCCAACTCATCGAACACAACAGTGGGTTCGAAACGGACGATAATTGGGATATTCAAGGGATCAGTGTCACTGGCACGGATTCCGTGAGTAACAACACCCTCCTCTTAAATATATCCGTCCCACTGAATGGAGACAATTGCATCGCACGGTTGAAAGGGTCGCCGAACCCGTCCAGCGTCACTTATAACTTGAGCGGGAGCAACCCGGCTACGAGTAATCTGTCGAATCCGACCTTTGGTCCTACGCCTCCAGGGAGCTGTCCACAGTAGGATCGGGACGGCTGGGGAGGCACGGTAATTGGTCCTCAGCGCACCATCCGCTTCAGCCGCAGGGCGATTCCGTCGCGGAACTCCGGTGTGCCCAGGACTTTGTCTCCTCCCGCATGGCGGAAGTGTTCCGGCCGCGCGACGTTGCCCGTCTGGACGTCGACCCACTCCCCAGAATACTCGCCCGCGGGCAAGTCAAGCGTCACTTCGCTCGGGCCGCTGCCATCGAAATACATGCCGTACGCGTGCCCCGGGCTGGAGAGGACCCGCACGTAGACTCCCGCCGCGCGCTTCACTGTGCGCGTGTCCGGCGCCAAATCCTCCAGCGGCAGTTTTTGCAGGAACTCACTCAGGATTCGCAACTGCCGCCGCAGGGCCGGGCTGCCGCCTCCGGGACCATTCGGCTCGGCGTCGGTGCCATCCTCGCGCCCAACGCTAAACGAATAGTCGAGGCCGTCGAACACGCTCCCGCCCGACAGCATGAAGTTCCACGCCTGCCGCCGGTAGAGCGCGTCGTCGCGGCCGAGAAAGCCCGTTTCGTCGTAAGAGATGGCTTTCCCGATTCCGTAATTCAACAGGACCGCCTCCGGGTAAGCATAGTGAAAGTTCACGATACTGACGCCCGGCACAAGCTGCCGCACGGGAAGCCCGAAGTTACAATAGTTCTGCGCGATCGGGTGGCGGTTCGGAAGCGCGCTCTCCTCGCTCGCGATCCACTCGGCTACGCGCGCCTGCCACGCGATCGAAAGCTCGTCCGCCATATCGATGGAGTTCGGATATGTGTCGCGCGCCGGCAACTGCAGATACGGGTTCACTACATCGGCGAGCACGGGCCGATCCGACCACGGCTCGTTTTGGATCTCGAAAATCACGTTGTCGAATGCGTTCGCCTCCCGGACCAGCTTGCGCGCATAGCGCTCCTGGCGCGCGAGAATGTTGCCGTTCTCCAAGGTGTGGAGCTTCTTCCAATCGATTGTATCCGTGCCGTTGACGTTGTTCGCCGGGTTCAGTGCGCTGATCTTCCACTGCATCTCCTGGTAGTGCGACGAGAACAGCGTCACTTCAACGACGATGCCCCGCTTCGCCGCTTCGGACAGGAAATCGCGGAACCGCGCGGAGAATTCCGGATTCCAGCGGTCCAGATCGAACCTGTTTCCGCCGCCCTCATAACCGGGAGTATCGCTCGGCGCCCACGGTGCGACGAATCGCCCCGCGGCCGGCGCCAATGTGTTTCGTTTGATCCCGAACGACTTCGCGGGCACCTCCCGGTAGCTTCCGCCGAACAGGCGAGTATAGTTCATGCCTTCGGCCGCCAGAGTCGCCAGGTAGCGGTGGTAGTCGAAGTCTGCGTTCATCACCGCGCCATAGTGCTCGCCGCTCGAGACCAGCGCGACGGCCTTCCCGCGGTAGAGGAAATAGTGCGGGTTCTTCGGGTGCAGGCGGATGGGCTCCGCCGGCGCAGCGGACAGAGCGGCGCCCAGTAGCGCGATGGCGCGAGTTGCGACGGTCATGGTTACCCCACCGCCGATTCTAACTGATGAATGGCGGTTCTTGGACGATCATGGGCAGGAGATTCACCGCATGCAAACCGTCCCAGTTCAAAAGGCGGGTGATCTGGCACCGGGCGTGAAGGCCGCCGTCGAGCGACTCCTGAGCAGGCTGTAACGAGGAAGTCAGCGTCGTGGCCGTTCCGCCGCTGCAGATTCCGCCCTCCGAGAACCGTGCAATCGTGGCCCAACAGCTCGAGGACCTCCTGAACAGGCGCGCGGCGAAGGTCAGACCTGCTTCAGCTCATCATTGGTTCACCGAGACATATACTGCTTTTGTCGCCTTTCATCCTCCAAGAGCTGGAGCGCGTCTTCTCTTATGAACGGGTCCGGGTTTCAACGAAACTGACGAACGCGGAGGTAGCCGAATATCTCGGTTATCTTATGGCGAAGGGAGTTTCCGAGATCGTTTTCCCTGGCCCTGCTCCCCGCGTTGTGCCGTCCGACCTGGTTCTGGTGGAAAGCGTCTGGCTAGCCTTCCTGGCCACCGCCGTCGGCGCGTGCCTGGCATGGTGGTCCGCGCCCGTCATAGTACGCATGATCAATCCGCCGGAGAACCCGGCGCGCCTGGTTCTTCCGGCGGACTGGCGGGTACCTCGGATTCGCTCTGGCGCTGGCCCTCGGCGTGACGCTCCTGTTTGGCTGGCCCCCGCCCTGCCCGCCTCGGCAATCCAGCCTGGCCAGCGCGCTCAAGGGCGGAGAAGATCCGCACTCGCGGCGCCGCCTGACGCACGCGCTGATCGCCTTGCAGATTGCTTTCTGTTTTTGTGGTGCATTTCGTCGCGGGCCTGTTCGTCGCCACGCTCGACAAGCTGTCGAATCAGCCCACAGGCTTCTCCGCGGAACGGATTCTCAATTTGGAAACGGTCGCGCATCGCCCACAGCCGCCGGTCTTTTTGGGATCAGGTGGTCGAACACCTGCGCGGGGTTCCCGGTGTCGAAACGGTCGCGCTGACCGTGTGGCCGCTCATGAGCGGGGAGAGTTGCGCAGGCTTCATTTCGATCGGCGGCGCGCCTCCGAGCGAGGTCTTTTCCGACTTACTGAGCGTCTCGCCAGGCTGGTTCAATGCCATGAGAATTCCCCTTATCGATGGCCGGGACTTTCGCGCCGGCGACACCAGTCCCGCCGTCGCGATCGTCAACGTGGCTTTCGCGAAGCAATATTTCAACGGTGAGAACCCCATTGGAAAATCGTTCGAAAGGATGGAGGCGGCCGGCGGGCGTGTGCGCTGTCAGATCGTGGGCTTCGTGCGCGACGCTCGCTCCAGGGACAACCTGCGCCTGCCCATCCGGCCGACGGCCTATATTCCGTTTCGCCGCACGGGCACCCAAAGCGCATTCGTGCCTTTAGGCCGGGAACGTTCATCGTGCGCACCTCCAGTCCGAACCCGTTGGCGCTGGCATCCAGATGCTGGCGCCGTTCTTTGCAGTGGTCGCCCTGTTGCTTGCGGGCGTCGGCCTGTATGGTGTGCTCGACTACTCCGTGCTCCAGCGGCGCATGGCTATCGGCGCGCAGGCCGGCAACATCGCGCGGCTGGTGACCGTGGAGATTTTCGCCATGGTGCCGGTGGGAGCGCTCGCCGGGATCGCGCTGGGCATGACATCGGCGCGATACATCGAGGCCCTGCTCTACCAAGTGAAGCCTACAGACCTGGGTATGCTCGCGCTTCCATCGTTCACGATTCTGGCGGCGGCGCTACTGGCCGCTCTGCCGGCAGTGATCCACGCCGTGCGCATCGATCCGGTAGCAATGCTGCGTTCGGCATAGCGGCCTCCTGTGGTCTTGACACATGAGCCCCCGCCCGCTACTGTGGGGATAACACAGGAGAACGCGATTTGCCGGAGAAGAAACTCGATTTGTTGCAAGGCACCCTGGACCTGATGGTGCTGCAGACGCTAGCCGCCATGGGATCGCTGCATGGCTACGGCGTCGCGCGGCGCATCGAGCAGGCCAGCGGCGACGCCGTGCTGCTGAACCAGGGAACTATCTACGCCTCGCTGGTGCGGCTGCAGCAGCGCGGCTGGATCGCCGCCGAGTGGGGCACTTCGGACAACAACCGCAAAGCCAAGTTTTATTCGATTACCAAACGCGGCCGCAAGCAACTGGTCCAGGACGCCGCCTACTGGCAGAGACTTACCGGCGTGATGGGCCGGGTGCTCGCGATGCAGGACGAAAGCGGTGACCGGTGATGGATCTGATAGCCGCGCTCCAGCAGGCGCTCGCACGCGTGCGCTCTTTCCTCCGCAAGCCGCCGTTGGATCGCGACCTGGATGCGGAGATGGCCTCGCACCTGGCATTCGCCATCGAAGAGAATCTGCGGCGCGGCCTCTCCCCGCAGGAAGCCAGCCGCCAAGCCATGGTGCGCTTCGGCGGCGTCGCGCAGGCCACCGAGCAGCACCGCGAAGCGCGCGGCCTGCCGGCGCTCGATGTACTGCTCCAGGATCTGCGTTATACGTTTCGCACGTTGCGCCGCGACCGTGGCTTTGCTACGGTCGCCGTGCTGATTCTGGCCCTGGGCATCGGCGCCAACATCGCGGTCTTCAGCGTGGTGAATACGATCCTACTGCGGCCCCTGCCGTTTCGCGCCCCGCAGCAGCTCGTTTGGATATCCGGCAATCGCGGCGTGGGCGGTCTTTCCTACGTGACCTACACGGTGTCTGTCTATGAGGAGTTCCAGCGCCACAATCGTTCCTTTCAAGACGTGACCGCTTACATGCCCTTCTTCGGCGATTCCGACTACAAGCTGACGGGCCGCGGTGAGCCGCGGCAGCTTGCAGGTGTCATGGTCGCGCAGAATTTCTTTCCCACATTGGGCGTCAAGCCTGCCTTGGGACGGCTGTTCACTCCGGAAGAGTGCCAGAAAGGCGGCCGGCCCGCTGTCTTGCTTGGTCATTTCTTTTGGCAGCGGCAGTTTGCCGCGGACCCTGCCATTGTGGGGCAGGCGATCGTACTCAACAACCGCCCGGTAACGGTGGTGGGGGTGCTTCCGGCCTCGTTCGATTTCGCTTCTGTTTTCTCGCCTGGGTCGAAGAAGGACATCTATGTCCCAGGCATCATGGATGTGATGCGCGATTGGGGAAACACACTCACGATGATGGGCCGTCTCAAGCCCGGAGTGACCGTGGTCCAGGCGCAGGCGGAAACGGAAGTCCTGATGCCGCAGCTCAGAGCCGCGCACAAAGAATGGTTCATGGATTACACCGCCACCATGACGGAGCTGAAGGACTACGTCAGCGGAAAGCTGCGCCGCTCGCTGGTCGTGCTGTGGTGCGCGGTGGGTCTGATCCTGCTCATCGTCTGCGTGAATCTGTCGAACCTGCTGCTGGCCCGCGCCGCCGCGCGCAGTAAAGAGTTCGCCTTGCGCAGCGCGCTGGGCGCCGGGCGGGCGCGGATCGTTCGCCAACTGCTCACCGAGAGCCTGGTGCTGGCGAGTGCGGGCGCGGTGCTGGGCCTCGGAATCGCGTTTGGCGTAACCTGGTATCTCGCCCGGCAGGGATCGATTGCGCTTCCTCTACTCAGCACCATCCGGGTAGACGGCGCCGCGCTCGGCTGGACACTGATCGTCGCCCTGACCGCCGCCATTCTGTTTGGTCTCGCGCCGAGCCTCAGAATCGCCGGCGGCAATTTGCAAGACGCGCTGAAGGATGCAGGCCATGGCATGAGCGCGGGCCGAAAACACGACCGCATGCGCGCCATGCTGGTGGTATCCGAAGTCGCGCTGGCTTGTGTCCTCCTGGTGGGCGCCGGCCTGATGCTGCGCAGCTTCCTGCGCGTGCTGGATGTCGACTTGGGATTCCAGCCCAGCCGGGCGGCCGCAATCAAGATCGATTACGACGATGGCGGCAAGCGCGAGCGGCGTGGCGCGGCCTTGCAGGAAATCCTGCGCCGCGTGTCCGCGATTCCCGGTATCCAAGCGGCCGGCGGGGTAGATATGCTGCCGCTCGACCGCAATCGAAGCTGGGGCCTTCAGGCGAAAGGCAGGATCTACGGGAAGGACGATACGCAGGCTGCGTTCGTCTATATAGTGACGCCGGGCTACTTGGGCGCCATCGGCATGCAAATCCGCGAAGGTCGCGACTTTAGTTGGCAGGATACGCCCACCAGCCAACCGGTCGTAATCGTCAATCAGGCGGCCGCCCGATATCATTGGCCCGGCCAAGATCCAGTCGGGCGCATCGCCCTGATCGATGGCCGCGACGCGCGCGTCATCGGCGTGATCTCCGATGTTCGGGAAAGCAGCTTGGAAGCTGGATCGGGCCTTGAGATGTATCTGCCCGCGACGCAGGCCGATCCGGAAGGCGCGGAACTGGTGGTTCGCAGCCAACTTCCGCCCGATGCGCTGGCCTCCAGCCTGATGCGTACCCTGCGCGCGTACAATCCCGAGCAGCCCGCCGCCGAATTCCGCCCGATTCAGAACATCGTGGATCACGCGGTCTCGCCGCGCCGTTTCTTCGCGCTGCTGGTCGCCATCTTCGCCGGGCTGGGGCTGCTGCTGGCTTCGCTAGGCATCTATGGCGTCATCTCGTACTCTGTGACGCGGCAGACGCAGGAGATCGGCATCCGCATGGCATTGGGCGCCACCACGGAGCGCGTACAACTTGGCGTGATCGCCAGGACGATACGGCTGGCGCTGGCGGGCATCGCGCTGGGAACCATTACATCTCTGGTTGCCGCGAGGTGGATCGCCGCGCTGCTGTTCAAAACCGAACCGACCGATCTGGCGGCATTTGCCGGCACCGTCTTGCTGCTGAGCGCCGTGGCTTTGATCGCGGGATACATCCCGGCGCGCCGCGCTTCGCGGATCGACCCCATGATTGCGCTGCGGGGGAATTAGAACTAGCGGTAATCCAGCGGCGGCTTCTGGCCGGACGGGATCTCGGATTCATAGGTCTTGCCGGCGAGTTCGCGTGCGAAGTCCTTCTGGGCGTCTTGAATCAGTTGCGGATTCGAGAATAGATCCGCTCCCGTGACGGCCAGCGCCTTGGCGGCCACCAACATCCCCTTCTGGCCGATGCTCGTGCCGGCGCACGCGGCGGCTTGCCAGGTGTGAGCCACCACTCCAGGCACGAATGTCGCAGCGACGAAACCGATGGTCGGGACGTTCCAACTGACGTCGCCCACGTCCGTGGAAGCGGCGGGCTCGTTCGGATTGAACGGGCGCAGAGGCTCGATGGAAGCGGTCGATCCGGGGTCGCGGGCGCCGCCCGGCGGCAGGCTCTTCTGCAATTCCTCCGCGAAATGCTCCTCTTCGGCCGTGTAGCGGAAGCCGCCCACCTCCTCCAGGTTCTTCTGCGCCACTTTCGCGAGCGCATCGTTGGCGACGATGTTGTTATCGCTGCCCAGTATTTTGACGTCCAGCGTGGTCTCGGTCATCATCGCGGCTCCCTGGCCGATCTTCACGATGCGGCCCCAGATGCCGTCGAGCGTGTCGAGAGATGGGCTGCGCGCGTACAGGAAAAGCTCAGCCGTGTCGGGAACGATATTGGGCGCCGCGCCTCCGTTGCTGACGATGTAGTGAATGCGGGTGTTGCTGGGGACATGTTCGCGCATGAACTCGACGCCGGTACCCATCAGCATCACGGCATCCAGCGCCGAACGGCCGCGCTCGGGCGCGAAGGCCGCATGCGCCGCAATGCCGTGGAACAGGAACTTGGCGGAGGTAATGGCCAGCGCGCCGCCATTCATGACGGCGTTACGGTCGGCCGGATGCCAGTGCAGGACGACATCCACGTCGCGAAAGAGTCCGGCTCTGACCATGTAGACCTTACCGTCGCCGCCCTCTTCGGCGGGAGTGCCGTAATAACGCAGAGTTCCCGCCACGCGATTGTTTTCCATGTACTCTTTGAGAGCCACCGCCGCAAGAGCCGCTCCCGATCCCAGAAGGTTATGGCCGCAGCCATGGCCGGGCGCCGCGGCTGCCAACGGGTTGCGGTCCGGCACGGCGGCTTGCGAGAGACCCGGCAACGCGTCGAATTCACCCAGAATGCCGATAATGGGACTGCCTTGGCCATAGGTGGCAATGAAGGCGGTGGGCTCGTCCGCCACGCCTGGCTCGACGCGGAAGCCGGCCTCCTGCAGATGGCGCTGCAAAAGAGCCGAGCTCTTTTCTTCGTGGTAGCCCAGCTCCGCATACTCCCAGATAGCCTTGGAAGCTTGGGCATACTCGGCGCTGTAGTGGTCGACGAGTGCTTCGATCTGTTTGTGTGGAGAGGCCTGCTGACCAGAGGCGGTCAGGACGACGCCCAGCAGAATGACGAGAGAGAAGCGCGTGGATGTGGGGTGCATGCACATAGTCTAACCTCTCAAACGGCGTTGCGGCGCTGCTCGCGCGCGGCCAGTTGGGCCAGCTCGTCGCAGCGGTTGTTGTCGGCGTGGGAGGCGTGACCCTTGGTCCACGACCAAGTGGTTTTGTGCGTGGCTGCCACGTCGTCCAACTCCTCCCAGAGGTCCTGGTTGACCACCGGCTTCTTCTGAGTGGTCATCCAGTTGCGCAACTTCCAGTTGGGCACCCAGGTGGTGATGCCGTTCTTCAGATACTCGGAATCCGTGATCACTTCCACCTCGCACGGCTCTTTCAGCGCCTTCAGGCCTTCGATGGCGGCTGTCAGCTCCATGCGGTTGTTAGTGGTGTGCGGCGCATATCCATATAGCTCGCGCTTGTGTTCGTTGAAGCGCAGGATGCAGGCCCAGCCGCCGCGGCCGGGGTTGCCCAGGCAGGAGCCATCGGTGATGATCTTGACTTGCTTCACGGGACTCAGGCGGCCACTACCTCGCGGCTGAAGAACTCATCGACCAGCTCCAGAATTTGCGGCGCTTCCGTCGCATGATAGATGGCGGCGCGCAACTGAGCGCCGTGCCGCACGCCATGCGTGAAGTAAGTGGCGAATTGCTTCATTTTGCCCACACTATCCGGCTCCTGCCGCTCGATCAGCATGGAGTAGTATGTGCGCATCATCTGGTAGCGATCCCGATGGCTGGGATGGTCGTAGGTGCCGGTCGCGAGATACTGCGCGATCTGGCGGAAGATCCACGGATTGGACGACGCCGCGCGGCCGATCATGACCGCATCGCAGTTGGTATCGGCCACCATGCGGACGGCGTCTTCCGGCGAGTTGATGTCGCCGTTTCCAATGACCGGGATGCCTACGGCCGCTTTCACTTCGGCGATGCGCGTCCAATCGGCCTGGCCGCTATAGCCCTGCTCGCGTGTGCGGGGATGCAGCGCTACGGCCACCACTCCGCAATCTTCGGCCAGGCGCGCCAACCGTACCGCGACGAGTTCCCGATCGTTCCAGCCGGCGCGGAACTTGATGGTCAGCGGGATGGTGATGGCCGCCCGCACCTCGCGCAGCAGCCGCTCGACCAGCGGCAGGTCGCGCAGCAAGCCGGAGCCGCCGTTGCATTTTACGACCTTGTTGACGGGGCAGCCGAAATTGATATCCACCACGTCGAATCCCAGGTCCTGGCAGACGCGCGCGGCGTCGGCCATAACTGCCGGATCGGCGCCGAACAACTGCGCGGTGATGGGGCGCTCCACGGGATCGAAGGCCAGGTACTTCAGCAGGGTGCGCGTGGGCTTGCGCGCGCGCAACGATGCGGTGACGCCGTGCGAGCTGGTGAATTCGGTCATCAGCAGGCCGCATCCGCCCAGATTGCGGATGAAGCGGCGGAACACCGTGTCGGTGACGCCGGCCATGGGCGCCAGCACGGTGGCGGGAGCCACGCGTACGGGTCCGATTGCGAGTTGGGTTGGGAAGCGGAACATCGCCTGATATCCCTATTTTACCCTGGCGGTACACTGGAAACGGAAGCCCGAGGCGGCTCGTCCGACTCAGTAAGGACACGCGGACCAGATGAAACCACTTCAAATTGGACTGCTCGTACTGGTTGGGGCGCTGGGTGGCGCCCTGATCATGAAGTTTACCCAGCGGTCGAAGGCGGCTCCCGCTCGGATTGCCAGCGCTGTGCCGGCAGCGGTCCCAGAGGGCACCCCACCGGCCGCAGTACCAGTTCCGGCGCCGAAGCCCGAAACCTCGGTTGTGCCCATGGGACACCACTCTCAGCCCATGCTGCGGACGCCCCCGGCGGCGGCCACAGTCGCGCAGAATCTGCCGCCCGCGCAGCCGGCGCCGCTTCCCGTCCAGGAACCCGTGACGCCTCCCGTCACGGTTGAGTCCGCCCCCGCTCCCGCTCCCGTCGCCACCCCGGCGCCCGCGGAATCGGCTGAGCCGCCCGCCCCACAGCAGGCTCCGTCGGTTACTTTGCAGACGGGCATGACGTTGCCGGTCCGCCTGGGTGAGAGCCTTTCAAGCGAACACAATCAGGCCGGCGACACATTCACCGGCACTCTGGATGCCCCTCTATCCGCGGGCGGATTCGTGATCGCGGAAAAAGGCGCGCGCGTGGAAGGCCGCGTGGTCGAGGCGCAGAAATCCGGCCACGCGAAGGGCAAGGCCACGTTGGCGCTTGAACTGACCAAGCTGGATACTTCCGACGGGCAGCAGGTGGACATAAAGACCGAGACTCTCCGGAAGCAAGGAACTACCATGGCGACGGGAGACCAAGTCGGAGTGGTGGCTGCCGCGGCGGGCATCGGCGCCATCATCGGGGCGATTGCCGGAGGCGGCAAGGGCGCTGCCATCGGAGCGGGCGCAGGTGGCGCGGCCGGCGGCGGCGGAGTGGTGGCCACGCGCGACAAGGCTGTCTCACTGCCTACGGAATCCAAGATTACCTTTCGCCTGAGCGCGCCGGTGACTATCACGGAGCGGTTGAACAGGTAGGACAATCAAAGCCCAAATAGTTGGATCTAAAGAGGGTGGTGGGTCGCGTGCGACGCGGCGGACTGGGGCCGGAGTATTTCGGGGCTGGGAAAGAGACAGTAATGGCGTATCAAGTTGGAGTCGTTTATCCGGTTGTCAAAGACCAAGGCCTCAAGCGTTCTTGAGATCGTGGATTAGCTCCTCTTCGTTAAGGTCGAACGTGTTCACGCCATAAAAAGATGGGCAGCGGCACCGGACGGGAGCTGGCCGATCTTATCCACCGTATCGCCATCGAGGCGAATGCTAGGCGAAGCAGACAAAACCACCAGCCACCAGCAACCAGCCACAAACCACGGCGCGCAAGGCCCGCCTAGGCCGGGTAGCGCCCCTCGATGTAGCCGCTCAACTGGTCGATGGCATGGGCCTGCGCCGAGATGATCGACCGCACCACGTCGCCAATCGAGATCATGCCCACCAGGGCATCGCCCTCCATTACTGGCAGGTGCCGGATGCGGTGCGCCGTGATCACGCGCATGCAATCCTCTACCGAGTGGCCGGGCGACACGGTGAAGACCGGGCTGGTCATGATCTCCTTCACCTGCATCTCGTGAGAGTGTTTCCCCTTCAAGATGACCTTGCGGGCGTAGTCCCGCTCGGAGACGATGCCGGTCAATTTGCCGCCCGAAAGCACCAACAAGGCGCCCACGCTCTTGTCGGCCATCATGGCGACGGCTTCGTATACGGTGGCCTCCGGCGAAAGCCAAAAGATGTCGGACCCTTTGTGCCGCAACATCGAACGGACGGTTTCCATAGCGTCCTCCTTGTCCGATTAATCTGTCAGACTGCGGGCCGTCTGTCAACTCTTATATTTGCTTGGATGCGCGTTTTTTGGCGGGCTTCTTTCTGGGGGCGGTGGCCTGCTGCAGGCGATCCTCCAATTCCTGCACGCGCAGGCGCAGCATTGCGATCTCTTCGGCCGGGGCCGGAGGCGGCGCGGCCGGCTGCGAGCCGAACAGGTTCCGCACCATATCCAGGGGACGCGTCTGCAAGGCGCTCTGGGCTTTCTGGTACATGTCGGTAACGGTGGTGAGATACCAGGTGAGGAACTCGTGCGTGGCGCGGTCGGACGCCACAATCAGTTTGCGCAGCAAGTCCAGGGGCAGGCCGGACTCGTGGCCCTTGGCATCCTCCATGATCACTTGGGTGAGGATCACGCGCGTGAGATTTTCGCCCGAGCGGGCGTCCACCACCTCAACTTCCACGCCTTCGCGTACCATATGGGCTACATCGTCGAGGTTGACGTAGCGGCTGGCGGCGGTGTCGTAGAGCCGCCGGTTTTCGTATTTCTTGATGACCACCTTGCGTTCCGGCATAATAGAGATAATATAATCCTAAAATCCTTGACAGCCCGGGGCGGCGGGGTTATACTCAATCTGGATGCTGCAATGCAGCATACAAGGAGTATATCATGGAGAACGACACAAAGTCTATCACCGCGGCCCATTCGTCCTCGCCAGGCACCACACTGGCCAACTGGGCCCGTCAAGGTATGGAAAGTTTCGTCGCAACGCAAAAGATTCTGTTGGATTTAACCGCACAGCAGAATTCCCTGGCGCTGGGTTTCGTGCGCGAGCGGGTAAACTTCTCGCCCCTCCGCCCACTGACCGGCATGGTGGAGCTGGCGGGCCAAAGCATGGCCAATTTTGTCGCGGCGCAAAAAATCCTGCTGGACCTCGCCGCCGAGGAGAACGCCCTGCTTCAAACCGGCGTTAAAGAAGGACTGGGCCTCTCGGGGATGCCGGCCGCGATGACCGACGCAATCCGCGAGGGAGTGAACGCCTTTGTCACAATGCAGAAGAAGTATTTGGACATGGTCGACCTGGAGAGCAAGGCGGCCGTGGAGGCGATCAAGGAAGGCAAGCGTTTCGAGGGCAAGGACCTGGCCGAGATCACCCGCGAGGGTGTGGAGAACTTCGTAGACACGCAAAAGAAGTTCCTGGACTTGGTTACGGAGGTCACGCGGCCGCACACCAACGGCAAGAGCCACAAGGCGGCGAAGCCGGTGAAGATGACCGAACTGGCCAAGGAAGGCATGGACAAATTCGTGGACTCGCAGAAGAAGTTGCTGGATTTGGCCACCCACGAGATTGAGGGCGCCATGAAGACTGTCGAGGAAATCGTCACGCCGTCACCTGAGCCCTCCACCAGCCTCGGCGACTTTGCGCGCAAGGGCGTGGAGAATTTCATCAATGCGCAAAAATCGCTGCTGGATGTGGCCATGAAGCCATTCCTGCCGCCTCCGGTCCACCACACGCACACGCCCGCGCACGCGCACGCCGGACGCAAGAAATAGACAACCCTCTAAGGATGCCCTATGCCTGAATCTGCTATCGCGCAGCGGCACTTTCCCTACACGGCGCGTGTCGGGGACGCCAACATTACCCTCCGCCTGATGGCGCCGGGGGACCGCGAGGCGTTCCTGGCCTTTATGCGCGCACAACCGGAAGACGACCTCTTCTTCCTTCTGGTGGACGTGACCACGCCGGAAGGTCTCGAGCACTGGATGCGCGACCTGCAGCACGCGCGCAACATCACGGTGCTCGCCGAAGAGGGCGGCAAGCTGTTGGGCTATAGCAGCCTGCACCACGGCCAAACGCGCTGGACGCGCCATCTGGGCGAAATCCGCCTGTTGATGGCGCCTCGCCAGCGCGGCCGTGGGGTGGGCCGGTTGCTCGCCCAGGAAGTATTTTCCATCGCCCACGGTCTGGCTTTGCAGCGGATCGTGGTGCGCGTGGCGTCCGGGCAGTCGAACGCCCGCCGCTTATTCGAACACCTCGGCTTTCACATGGAAGCCCTGCTGGCCGATTGGGTGATCGATCGGCAAGGGCGCACCGAAGACCTGGTTTTGATGTCATACGACGTGGCCGGCTTCCACGGTTAGTGCGGCCCGCCGCTTGCCCCATGCTGTAGCGCGCTTTCCGACCGAAACCGCTCCCTGACGGTCGCGGCGCGGTAAGAGTCGCATTGATTTCGCGAGGTTTACTGAGCCGGGCCCAGAGGGCACCCCGTAAGGGAGTTGGTGTGTTCCCCAAGACGGTTAAGCGACTTGCGCCCGAATTCGGTTACACTAGAGACGCATGACGGGTCAAAGGTACTCCGTCCACGAGCGTCACGAAGCCGATGTCTCCATGTGGCAGGAGCTTCTGGTCGGCTTCGAACTGGTTCAATTAAGGCTGACGTCCATCTTTTATGGACTGGGCGTGCCGCACGGCCATGGCGAGGCGGTAATCCTGATTCCCGGTTTTCTGGGCACGGACGCCTACTTGGGCCAACTCTTCTCCTGGCTGCGCACGGTCGGCTACCGGTCCTATTTTTCGGGCATCGGCTGGAACGCGGAATGCCCCAACCTGCTGATTCGCCGCCGGCTGAACGATACCGTGAGGCGCGCCTTTGACGCTACTGGGCAACGGGTGCACTTAGTGGGGCATAGCCTGGGCGGAATCATAGCGCGATCGATGGCGGCGCAACAGCCCGATCAGATCGCCTCGGTCACTACTCTGGGCTCTCCGTTCCGCGGGACGGCGGCGCACCCCAACGTGCTGCGCGCCACCGACGCCATTCGCAATGGCATCCTGCGCGAGCAAGCCGGCCACATCCTGCCCGACTGCTATACGGAGAACTGCACCTGCGAGTTCATTTCCTCATTGAAGGCCGAATTTCCGGACGACGTGGCGCAAACCGCCATCTACACCAAGAGCGACGGCATCGTGGACTGGCGCTATTGCGTTACGGGCGATCCCGAGATCGACTTCGAAGTCCCCGGCACGCACATTGGCCTGGTATTCAATCCGGCCGTCTATCGTCTGCTGGCGGGCCGGCTCGCGCGAGGTGCGGAACGGTTGCCCACCTTTATTCCAGGAATCGCCCCAACACTTCCAGATACTCGCCCGCCCGGCTGAAGGCCGGCGCGTGACCGGCCGCGTGGAACGTGTGCACCGGGGCTTGTGGATAGGTATCGCGCAAAGCCTTCCGCCGCTCGGCATTGAAGATATCGTTATCGGACTCGATGACGAAGACCTTCCCCGGCATCTTCTCGAGCGTCTTCTCTAGCCAGGCCGCCAGATCGTCCGGCGCAAAGCGGTACCGCAGATGATAATCAAGCTGAATCCGCAGATTGGCCATGACGTCCGCCTTGGTAAGCCGCGTGGCGAATAGGTCCTTGGTGTAGTCCCGCCAAAAGGGAAGCTCGGCGGCGGGCGCGCCAAGCAGCTTAATGATGCTCTTCGAAAGCAGACCGCGCAGCACCGGCCAGGGAATCGACGACAGGATCGCATTGGCGATCTTCCGGCCCCGCACCAGGTGCGCCATGGGCACGCCTGTGTTCGACAGAATCAGGCGCTCAATCCTGTCCGGATGCCGCCGGACCATGCACTGCGCGACGGCTCCGCCGAAGGACGCCCCCAGCACCCACACGCGCGCAATGTTTTCGGCATCGAGAATCGCGGCGATGCCGTCCGCGAGATCGTCCAGGGACCGCACGCGTGGATAAGCCGGGTAGACGATGCGAAACCGCGGCGCCAGCGCAGCGGCCAGATCGAAGCCCATGTCGTTGACCAGCTCGCCGCCGGGAAGCAGCAGCAGCGTGCGCGCGTCCGCGCCGCAGATTCTGTATTTCCATTCCACGCCGGCCACCGCCAGCGATTTGTTGGGATAACTCGCGCGAAAGGCGCGCAGTCGTTCTTCCTGGTTCATGGCCGACGAACTCATCGTACAACTATTGTAAGCGCGCTACCATTCGGTCTCATGCAACCCGATCACTCCCCCGGACGACGGTCGTTTCTTCTGGGCATGGGCGCCGCCGCAGCGGGCGCCACCGGACGCGCGGCAGAGCCGATCTTCACAGCGCCCCATCCACTGCGCCGGCCCGACAAGGTCATGGCGTTCGCCGAGGGCACATCCGGTGCAATCCGTCTGACCCGCTCGGGCGGTAAATGGCAAGGGGACGATATCGAAGTCACTACCGAACCGCGCAAGGGCGAGGCGCAGGTGGCGATTCTGGTGACCGCGCCCAAGACCAGGCTGACGCGCCTCCGTTTCCGCTGGCACGGAGAGTTTCGAGGCGACTGCCGGTTTCTCGGAGACCATTGGGAACGCTCCTATGGCGACCTGGAGTGGCGCGGTCTGGCGGGCGACCGTTTGATGCCGTGGTACTTCCTGGCCTCGAATGGCTTCGTCACGCACGGGTACGGAGTGAAAACAGGCGCCGCCTCCATCTGCTACTGGCAGGCAGACGCGGGCGGAATCGCGCTGTGGCTGGATGTGAGTAACGGTGGCGCTGGGGTTGAGTTGAGCGATCGCCAACTGGAAGCCGCCACCGTCGTCTTCCGCAAAGGACGCCTCGGCGAGTCCCCGCTGGACGCCGCGCGCGCGTTTTGCGGCATCATGTGCGAACGGCCGCGCCTGCCGTCGAAGCCCATCTATGGCAGCAACAACTGGTATTACGCATATGGGCAGAACACCTCGGCCGCCGCCAGCCTGAAGGATGCCGCCCTTTTGGCCGAACTGCTGCCCCCAAACCCAGAGAACCACCCGTTTGCGGTGATCGACATGGGATGGGGCGCCGCGCGCGACGGCGCCGGCCCGGTGGCCAAGACCAGCCGCAGCTATCCGGACATGCCGGGTTTGGCCTCGCAAATGAAAGCCCTGGGAGTGCGGCCGGGCATCTGGCTCAGACCGACCCTCTCCACCGATCGCCAGGCCGAGAGTTGGCGGCTGCCGCCCGCCGGCAACAGGCCGAAGGGTGACCTGATCGCGATGGATCCCAGCATCCCGGAAGCGCTGGCCTACATTGGCGCGAGCATCGGCACGATCCGCGGCTGGGGCTACGAGCTGATCAAACACGATTTCTCCACCTTCGATCTCACTGGCCGCTGGGGTTTTGAAATGGGCCCGGACCTTACGGACACAGGGTGGCATTTTCACAATCGCGCTAAGACCACCGCCGAAATCATTCTGGATCTGTACCGCACCATTCGCCGCGGAGCGGGAGACGCCGTTCTACTGGGTTGTAACACCATCGGCCACTTGGCGGCGGGCCTGGTGGAGGCGCAACGCATCGGCGACGACACCAGCGGGCGGGAGTGGAGCCGCACCCGCAAGATGGGCGTCAACGCCCTCGCGTTCCGCATGCCGCAACACAATACCTTCTTTGCAGCCGATGCGGATTGCGTCCCCGTGACCCGCGAAATCCCCTGGGGACTCACCCGCCAGTGGCTCGACCTTGTCGCCCGCAGCGGCACGGCCCTATTTATCTCCGTAGATCCGGCTGCCATCACTGCGGAGCAGAAGTCTGCGCTCCGGGCGGCGCTCGCGCAAGCCGCCCGCACGCATCCGCCCGCCACTCCTTTGCACGGGAAGGGCAGCATGACTCCGGAAGACTGGAACCTGGATGGCAAGCCCTGGCGCTACAACTGGTACGAGGATGAGTGACCCAGCCCTGGTGCCGAAGAGAACGCTGTACACTGGCGCCGTGATGCCGGCGAATCGGCTTGGGCACGTTCGGGTCCGACCACGTGCCGCCTGCGGAGATCGCTACGGCGGTAAGAGGCGCGGTTTTGTCGGGATATCGGCACCTGGATTGCGCATCGGTCTACGGCAACGAAGACCGCATCGGCGGCGCGCTCGGGGCGCTCTTCGCCGCGGGAATCCGGCGCGAAGAAACTTTGGATCGCCTCGAAGCTCTGGAACGACAAGCACGCGGAAGGCGACGTGATTCCTGCGTGCACGAAGTCGCTGGCGGACCTGCGCCTGGACTATCTGGACATGTACCTGGTGCGGCAGGCGGTTCCGCCTGCCTTCTGCCCCGTGCCATAATCTGGCTATGGAAATCACTTGGCTTGGACACGGCACTTTTCAATTCCGCTTGCCCTCCGGCGAAACGATCCTGATGGATCCATGGACCGAGGGCAACCCCGCCTACCCGCAGGGCTATAAGATCGCGCGCGTGGACACCATCGCCATCACGCACGGGCATTTCGATCACATCCACGACGCGGTGCCCCTGGCGAAGGAGTTCTCACCGGCCGTGGTGGGCATCTTCGAGACTTGCCATTGGCTCGAATCCAAGGGCGTGGCGAATACGCGCCCGATGAACAAGGGCGGCTCGCAGAAGGCCGGCGGGGTAACTTTCACCATGACGCACGCCGTGCACAGTTGCGGCATCCTGGATGACGGCAAAATCGTCTACGGCGGCGAGGCCGCGGGCTACGTGCTGCATTTCGAAGACGGCCGCGCGCTGTACTTCGCCGGCGACACCAACGTCTTCACGGACATGCAATTGATCGAGCAGTTGTACCATCCGGAGCTGGCCTTCCTGCCCATCGGCGATCTGTACACCATGAGCCCTCGGGAAGCCGCGGCTGCGTGCCGGCTGCTGAAGCCGAAGAAAGTCGTGCCCATGCACTTCGGGACCTTCCCGGCGCTGACGGGGCGGCCGGAGCAACTGGCGGCGCTGATCGGGGATCTGCCGGGCACTGAAGTATGGGCGCTGGAGCCGGGCAAGCCAGTAGAGTGGTAGTGGGGCAGACGTAGTGGGTCAGTTTGCCTGCGGGGCAGGTTGGTAACCCCCGCAAGTTTGCGCCGATTGCCAATCGGCGCGACGACTGGCCTGGCCGGCGGGGCTCGGCGCACAACGGCAGGATTGCTTGCCCCACATACCCATGTGCCAGTTTGAACATACCACTCAAGAGTGCCACAAAGGCACTCTTCCTCTTTTGGAAAAAGTGGAACTCGAGTCACAGGGTGAGTCCTGCGCCACCATGATAGCGCTGCACGATAGCCTGCGCGCCGGCCAGAACTTTGGCCCGCAGCTCGGTTGGCTCAATCGCCTCGATCTGGCCGCCGAAGCTCAGCGCGAATTGGATCGCTTCTTCTTCGGTGTCGAACCGCAGCCGCACGCGCACCGATTGCCCATCGGCGGCATCGGCGGTTTCTTCTTCCAACCGCCATCCGCGGTACCGCACCCATTGCATCACGGCGCGGCTGGCCAGGAAGGTGGCGTAATAGCGGGACAGCTTCTCGCGGAACTCCGCGGCCGAGCGTTCCCAATAGGCCGCCAGATCGAACCCGGCGAGGCCGCTGGCGGGTTGATCCAGAATCGCCGCTTCCCGAATCCGCGACACGCGATAAGTGCGCAGTTCGTCCTGCAGCCGGTCCACGCGCGCCACCAGATACCAGGTGCTCCCCTTGGCCACTAGCCCCAGCGGATCGGCGGTGCGCTCGCCCGGTTCGCCCAGCACCCGAGCGTATACGAAGCGCACCTGCCGCTCGCGCCAGAGCGCATCCAACAGCACCGGCAGACAGGCCACCGATTCCGCCGGATCGCGCCAGCCGCGCGTATCCACCAGAATCCGTTGCCGCGCAAAATCGGCGTGCTGGCGGGAGCCGGCCGGCAGCGACGCCTGCAGCTTGATCATCGCCGCGTCGGCCTCATGCTTCAACCCCAGATCCGCCATCAGCCGCGGGGGCCTCGCCAGAAACAGCGATTGGATCTCGGCCGCGCTCAGCCCGGTGAGCTTCGTTTGATAGCCTTCGAGCAAGC
>OCTA010001118.1_pt1 | contig 24827 bp, 21 predicted proteins | sample 1538991 | NCBI WGS metagenome assembly OCTA01 (sample SAMEA3539302, study PRJEB22396) | soil metagenome | biome: tundra; feature: field; material: soil | place: USA | collected 2010-05 | depth 0.15 m | reverse complement strand
ATCACCGAAACAGGGGAGTTGAGTACGAGTACCAAGCGTTTGTCGTACCCTGCGACTGGCGGGAGGACGCAGCGCAGTCCGAGTTGGTCGCCGCGATGCGGGAGTTTCGAGAAGTCGTGAAGCAAATGCAGGATGAGGCGCTGCGGTGAACAAATTGACCAAGAGCCGATTCGTCGCTGGATGCCAATGCCCCAAAAGGCTTTACTTTCAGGTTCACCAGCCCGAACTCGCGGCGGTGCCGGACGCAGCCAGCAAAGCGGTCATGGAGCAAGGTCGAGAGGTGGGATTGCTCGCCCGCCAGCTTTTTCCCGGAGGAGTGGAGATCAGCAGCGATGGCGGGCTCGATCAGGCGATCCGAACGACCCGCGAGCTAGTCGCCAACCGCGAAGTCCCGGCGATCTACGAAGCCACCTTCGAGCACGGCGGCGTGCTTGTGCGGGTCGATGTGCTTCACCGCCGCAGGGACGGTCGCTTGCGGCTGATCGAGGTCAAATCCAGTACTGACGTAAAAGAAGACGCCTACCATTTTGAGGACGTGGCAATCCAGTATCGCGTGCTTTCTCGTGGTGGGATAGACGTGGCGTCGGCTTGCTTGGCACACATCAATCGTGGTTATGTATTCGACGGTCGCTCCATCGACGTGCGACGGTTCTTCAGGATTCGGAACGTGACGCGCCGCGTTGACAAATTGCAACACGATCTCACCTTCAGGTTGCGGGCGTTTGTCAGCATCCTCAACCAATCCAAAGCTCCCAACCTTCCTCCCGGTCGCCATTGCACCGACCCCGTTACCTGCGAGTTCTACGACCGTTGCAATCCGCCACGCCCGGATGACCACATTGGCTACCTGCCACGAATCCACGCGAACGCCGTCGAGGAATTGGAGGAGATGGGCGTCGAATCCATCCATGACATACCGGACGACTACCCGCTCAACGAGCGCCAGCGGCGGGCGTGCACCTGCGTCCAAAAGGGACAGCCGTGGTTCAGCCCGGAACTGGGCAAGAAACTGCGAAGTCTGAAATATCCTCTTTACTTTATGGACTTCGAAACAGTCAACCCGGCGATCCCACGACATCCGGGCATGCACCCTTACGACCAAATTCCTTTTCAGTGGTCGGTTCACGTGCTGAGGGAGCCCGGAACCGAACCCTAGCACTTCGAATTCTTAGCCACCGACAACAACGATCCCCGGCGCGAGTTCATCGCTACGCTTTGTGCCGCGCTGGGCAATAGCGACAGCATCTTGGTGTACAGCGCCTTCGAGTCGCAGCGGCTTTCGGAGCTTGCGGCGTGTTTGCCTGAGTTCTCGGGGCGCATCAAGAAAATCCAGCGGCGTCTGTGGGACTTGCTCCCTGTGGTCAGGAACCATGTGTACCATCCGGAGTTTTTAGGGTCATACTCAATTAAGAATGTGCTTCCTGCACTCGTGCCGGGGATGACCTACGAAGGCATGGAGGTCGCGGATGGCACGGACGCCGGGCTGGCTTGGGAATCTTTGGTATGCGGAACCGTCGATCAGGCCGAGCAGGACAGGATCAGGAACGCGCTGCTGGCTTACTGTGGGCAGGACACGCTTGCGATGGTCAGGCTGCTGGAAACACTTCGCTTGGTTGCAAACTGACCCATTTGCTCAAAGGGTGCGATTCCCGAACCCGAAAACATCCTGATTCATGATCATTTGATCCTCAAGCTTTTGGTCATAGCGGATTGTCAGGACTCGATAGCCCAAATCTCCAAGCCGCCCACGCTCGCGCTGGTCGGATTCCTTTCTATTTGGCTGATCGTGATCAGGCCCATCGCAAAATACGCAGATGCCCGGTAGTCCGTCACGGTCGTAATAGAAGTCTGCCTCAGCGTAGACTCCTGACTCGGGACGATATTGAACCCTGTCGGGAAGTCTTCTACCTGACTCGTCTAACAACTTCAGAAAGTCCCCTTCAAGCCTAGAGTTCCGGTCTCGACGCTCTTCCAGCCAAGCGTATTGTTCTTCCCGGCTGCGTTCCGTATTCTTCGTGGTCTTAGATGTCTTCAAGGCAAGCAGGTATTCCCGGATCAGATGTCGATCAATCAGAGGATGGAAAGTTTGGTTGGAGTAACTGAGTAAGCAGTCATAACAGGCACGACTGCATTTATCCGCCCAGCCGGGACGCTCGGTGCCCGTGCTTGGGTCGAAGTGGCAAGCATCGAGAGCCTTCTCAGCAACCCGCGCAAGTGCATCAGGTTCTTCAATCAGGCGCTGCCAAATCCCGTTTCCGCCCTCGGAAGCCTCCCAATAGAGCAGTCTGCGGTCTTCTCCCTCACCGATCTGTTCGAGAGCGATTTCTTGCTGCTCCACCTGAAACAGCAGTTGCATACCGCGCTGGAGTGCGTAGCCAAAAGTCGCAAGAAACTGGTCTGTGAGCTTGAGACCATCCGCAATCGTGCGAGCAAGCAGAATGTTCCGCGTATCCCGCACGAAGGGTCTGATGCCCGTTCTTAGCTCTTTGCCAGCAGCGTCGGGAGCCTTATCATCGTCGTCCGGGCGTCGTGCCCAGTAGCCGCTCTTGGTGTCCAACGTGAAGCCGGGGCGGTCGGAACGACGCCAACCCTGATTCACACGCCACAACTCAGCCTGCGGTGCAAAGGTCAATTGCAGCAGATCACGCCCTTCCTGATCTCGTGCTGTTGCCTTCTGCTGGAGGGCACGCCCATCCGGTGCCGGGGCGAAACGGTACCTAGTTTCGATTTCAAACCCTTCCCGCAGCCGTTCTTCTTCGTCGCAGGTGATACGCTCCACCCGGAATCCTCGCACGGTCCCCATTTCGAAAAGAGTAGGGATGTACTGGCTATGAGCGCCGTCTAGCAAGGTGCCGCAGTGGTCGCACCGATCTGCCTTGGCATGCTCCCGGTCATGGAAATAGCCACAGCTATTGCAGAGCTTAGCTTCCACCATACGGCTCTCCACGCCACCCGGTGGAAGTACGCAGCGAGCCATGCGATATTTCCGACCCTCGTGGTAGATGACATTGCGAGGCCCAAATTCCGACAGACCGAGAAAGCGTGGGCGGTCGATCACGTGCACGTCCCTGCCTGTCGGTATCAAGGCTCTAAGCGGCAGGCGTGGGAAGTTGTAGCCGGGCAGGAACCCCTCACTCGCAAGGTAGCGGTACGGGTAAAAATCAGACTCGACAGACTCTTCGCTTCGATTCAAAAGCAAGTCGATTTCACGCTTTGCTTCCTCGATACGGCGGTCAGCCTCTCGCCGCTCCTCCCAGCTTGCGGTTGGACGGTTGGATATAGCCTGATTTTCGTCCCGCTGCCGCACAGCCCCCGTGTACAGTTCGCGCCAGCGAGCGAACGCCATATCAAAGGCTTTGGGCGCGTTCAACAGAGTCTCCCGAATCCATTCTTCTCGATACCACGGCGCACGGGTTATGTCCTCCCCACCCGCATCCACAATGCGCTTGCATTCGGACAAAGCCTCCCCCAGCATCGACTCGGAAAGCTCAATGCGGTGCTGTATGTCAGGTTGCAGTGGGAACCCGACTTGTTCCAAGTCCAGCACGTTCGTCATGTCCCGACCCAAGGAGCAGCCCGCCGCGCCCAGCCAAACTGAATGAAGGTGGGCTTCGACGAGTTCTTTGTTGCCCAACTCCAACCGTGCGGGTGCGACTGCCCCGGCGACCATTAGCCCCGGCTGGCGGAAAAAGTATTGGTCGTGTTGGCTGCCCTCGCTACAGAACGCCATCACTAAGGCAGGCTGCCCTCCTCGACCTGCGCGTCCACTGCGTTGTGCATAATTCGCGGGTGTCGGCGGCACATTTCGGAGATGGACTACATTGAGGTCGCGGATATCGACGCCCAATTCCATCGTGGGGGAACAGAACAGGGCGGCAAGATCGCCTCGACCGAAGCGTGCTTCGCGATCTTGGCGCAACTTCATCGGAATCTGCCCGGTATGCGCTCCGCCTTCGACGCCAACCAGTCGTCGAGCCGTTTCCTTATAAAGCTGTGCGAAGAACTGGTTCGCCTCGTGTTCACCTGCGCGAAGCCGCTCAGATGTCATCCTCTTCGTGCGCACGGGGTCAGAAGGCGGCGGGGTGCCATCCCCGAGCCTCCACTGCAACGCACCCGCTTGGAGTTGAATCCCGTCCTGCCCTTGCTCGGTCGGCACAACAGTGAGGTAGTTGCCCCGCAAGATGCTAACGAGTTCCCGGATTAGTTTCTCCCCATCATCCGTGGTTAGGTCTTTGTTCAGTCCCCAGAGAGCCCTCTGGCGAAGATACTTCCCCAGCTTGGATCGAGCAGGATCAAGGCTGCGTTCTCGACCAGAGTCGGGTCTTGCACCGGGAAGCAAGAAGATCGCGCTCTCTAACAAACGGTCGTAGTCGTCAAGAGCCCACGGATCACGCAGATTCTGCTCAACTCGCCGCCGCAGTTCTTTCTGTTCATCGCCGTCGAGCACTTTGGCGTCAATGGCCATTTCCTTGCGCAAGAAATCCAGAAATGCCCGGACAACCCGCTCGCGAATCGCAGGTGTGGCTTGCTTGAGCAGTGGATGCTGAGCCCACGGCTCCGATGCCTCACACATCTCGTGCAAGCCCGGATAGTCGATGGTCAATAGTCCACACTGCTCAAGGTTTGGCTGTGCGACACGCCAGCCACGGCGCAAGTCTTCATAGAGACGATATTCGAGCAGGCGTTGAAAGGATTCTTCATTCCGTGCCTTACCCGGCCCATACTGGGCCGGCTCTTTCGCGTAGAGCTTCTGATCAAGACCCATCGCTTTGAACACGAATTGGGTAACGTCGAAGTGCTCCAGAGCCTTCCGTTCTTCGAGCGCCTTGAACAAAGCTGCCCGCAGCAATCCGACCTGAATGAAATCGTTGAAGTGTCCCGCTTGGAGTGAGGCGTCCTGCCGATTGTCGGTGAAGCTCATCAGCTTCTGAGCTTCGGGCTGGACTTGCCGATCTTCGCGCAACTGGACGATGGCTGAACCACTGACAACGGTAGTGGCGGTACTGCGTCCGGCGTTGCTTAGTCTCGACAGTTTCTTGAATTCGTTACGTTCTGTCCGGTCGAAGGCGGCACCGCACCGAAGGCAGAGCAGAAACGGCCACTGCTCGAACCAGCCCTCAATCCCGTCATCACTGCCTGCCTTGCCGTTCGCCGCCACTTTGAGCAGTTGGGGAACGTGCTGGCGGTAGTCGCGCTTCAGTCGCTCGCTTCGCGACTCGTACCAAAAGTCAGGCAGGTCTTGAGCTTGATCCTCAGTCCATAGCGGCCCATCCTCCGACACATTCAGCGCCACATATCCCCGCCGCGAGTCGGCGGCATCGTCCTCGTCGGACGTGAGAAAAGGCAGCCGTGGAGTAATACTGCCAGCTTCGCCGCCCGCCCAAGAGACCATGTAGTACTCCTGCCCGCAATCGCGACAGAAGACCAGTGGGAACAGCAACCGCTCGCCACCATTACCCGGAGCGTAGTGCTGACCTTCGAGAGTGAGGTATCGCTTGTCGGCACTCTCCAGCGTGGCATAAACCGTCCCGCCAGCAGCGAGGAATTGATGAAGGCGGAATGCGAAGACAGGCTCCGCCATATCGTTGCGAAGAGCGTTGCCGGAGGCAAGAAGCTGGCGGAGTTTATCAGTGCACGTTGGCTCATCCAGCGAGCATTGTTCCGCAAGTTGGCGAACCCCTTCCCTGAAGCTGATCGGCTTGCGGCGGACGAGGAGTCCGTCTTCCTCATCCAGTCCGAAGGCGTTTTCAGTCCATGCGGCGAGCGGAGACTGGATGAAAGTGTTCAGGTCTTGCGAGGGCAAAGGGGCTTCGACGGCGGTTCGCAGTTGTGCTGTAGTATCTGGCGCTGGGACCAGAATGGCACGACGCAAAGATTCATCGACGACGTTCTCAGGCGGGATCGTGGTGCCGAACAGTTTGGTAGCGACCTCGGCAGCAGCCCGGCGGCGGTCGTCGCGCTTACCTCCGCTGGCGAGCGTGGCACTCGTACCGATGTTCAGCAGTTTCATGTTGCCGCTTCGTTCGCGAAGACGGCGCATCAGCATGGCAACGTCGGCACCCTGACGCCCCCGGTAGGTATGGAGTTCGTCCAAGACCAGAAACTCAAGGTGGGCAAGGTTGGCGTCGGTGAACACGCGCTCCGTTGGACGGAGCATCATGTACTCCAGCATTACGTAGTTGGTGAGCAGGATGTGCGGCGGATCGTCCTGAATCCGCTTCTTGGCTTCTTCCTTTTCCTGTCCCGTGTAACAGTCAAAACGGATTGGAATTCCGGGATTGTTCTCGGCATAGGTCTTCAGCGCCTTGTGCTGGCTGTTAATGAGCGCGTTCATCGGGTAGACGATGATGGCGCGGACTTTGTGCTTTTCCGGCTGGGTGCGGAGGACATGATCCACGATAGGGATCAGGTACGTAAGGCTCTTGCCGGAACCAGTACCCGTCGTAACGACGTAGGACTCCCAGCGGCGGGCGATCTCGATAGCTTGCTGCTGATGGCGGTACAAGCGGAGGGGTTTACCGCCCGCTCCTCGAAAGAATTCGGCGGTAGATTTGAGGATGCCGCCTTGCGCGGCTAGTTCATCGAGCGTAGGACCGGGCTCGTAAGCGGGGTTCAGTTGAAGGATGGCATCCGGCCAAAGTGCTCCAGTTTCAAACTGCTCTTTGACGAAAGAATCAATGCGTTCGTCGTTGATGCGGACGAAGCTCTCGATGTAGTGTCGATAATCGGAAACTACCTTCTCACGAAGCGCAAAAACATCCATTCTTTTGTCCTACTTCAGACTAGGCTGAGCCTGTCAATTCTGCTTTTCCGTCTAGTGCGAGTTTTACGCGCTGCCAGTCCGCTTTCTGATTTTCAAAGGAGCGCGACCGTGTTCCGTTGTTCCCCGGATGGTACACGGGAATCAGCAAACTGCCACCCGCCAGCCGCATGATCTCCTGCACCGCTTCACGCATTCGTGGCTTGGGTCGCAAGTTGTAGGCTTTCAGCAGGGCACGATATGCCATGTGGCCGAGAGTAACCACCACTTTCGGGTTCACTAGCTCGACTTGGGGACGTAGAAAGTTCGTTGAACAATTAGTGAACCAGCGAGACTTGATCGGTCCCGTGAGGCGACCGGGGCGTAAGCACAAAACCGAATTTGTAAAAAACAAGGCAGGGTTCTTTGATTGTCGCGGCAGTTGGATCGAGATGCCAATCGAGGACAGCAGTTCGCAGATTCTTCTGTTCGTCGTGTTGGTGTCCTCTTCCAGTCCTTTGTGCTCGATGAAATACTCCACCCCACCCCAATCCTGAGCAATGACCATTAACTCAGCATCGAGATTGCCTTGCCACTGCGTCCACGGTCCGATGTGTCCGCTCCTGTCATACGCACCATTCTGACAGACACTGGGATTCGTTAGCCCGTGCGATTCACATAACCTGCATTCTTTGCGTTTTGCAACGAGTTCTGCGTAACGCACTTGTTTATCCATGCTCGTCGCTCCCTCTTCAATTTCTCGCCGACGCAAGAGTTTTCTCTGGCAGATTCAGCACTGACTCCCGCCTTGACATCTCATCGCGGAAGCGGGGCGACTCGGCGAGCCTATCGAAAGCTGCCAAAACAAGCGGCGGCGTTCTAAACTCTCCGAGCGTGCGGGTCTCGTTTTCTTTCAGAACCCGAAAAGTCTCGCCAACAAACTGGTCGCCGAATATTCGAGCCGGATCAAGGATGTACTCCAGTTCAGTTCGGGACAATTTGTAAAGGTGCGCATAGTACGCATCAAGTTCGGCTCGAATGATGTGCCGTTTTTCTGGGTTCCACGCAAACGGCGCAAACGGAAGATCGCCATCGTGTGTTTTCTTCAGATGGCTATTCCCAGTTCTCGTCGCTATCAAGCGCCGTAGCCGCTCGTCTGAATCGCGCCAAGTGTCTTCCGCAAAAGATGTCATGTCCGCCGCAGTGAACACCAGTTCTAGAACGCGAGGTACGATGAAATCTAGATCGGGAGACGCGTAGCTTGACGGCGGCAGCACTGGAAGCTGATTAACAATGAAAAAGTTGAAGTTTGTTCCGCCTACTTTTTGACGTGTGATGTAGTCGAATACTAGGCTGTTTACGTTAGCCAAGAAACAGCATGTCAGAGTAGCTGCATGTTGCCAGTTGTCAAAGATGCAAAAACTATTTCCTACCCCACAAAACGGAATAAGGCCGAAGACCGCAGTTCGCTCGTTGCGGGAGTCCGTGAGCATTCGAAACCCAATCAACCACCTGCGGTGTTGCGGCTGCACAGTCCGCGTTTTTGCTTGATCACGCTCAACCCAATACCTTGGTAGGACAGAAAAATTCGGATCGCATTTCTCCACTTCGGAGCATTCGCGAACGGTGCCATCTTCGCAAGTTGCCCAGCGATGGTCAAAGTGCCATACAAATTTCGCCTCGTATAGCGGTACCAGTCCTCTTGCGGCACTCACCTTGAATAGCCCACTATCGTTGGACATGTGAAACATTGCCATGAATTTCACCATCCATGGATTGGCTTTAGTGCTCTCTTCGTACAACACAGGCACATTTCGATAGATTTTCTTGGTGATGTCTGCGTCGTAGCGCGTGCGAAAAAGCGGGCAGGTGGAGGTATTTGGATTAACCAGCCGGAGGTCGTGCCGGGTCAATACAAAAACCCTGTTGGCATCTCGCAATTGCTCCGTCTGGGTCGCCAGAAAACAGTACCGAGCATTACTTACCTCGGAAGCAGCCGCCGTTAAGAGAGAGAATTTCGTCTTAGTGTGTAGAGCAGGAAACAAGTGGCCTCTGTTCTCAAAATCAAAGAGACTGACCAGATTGTCCTTCGCTGTCAGAGTCGAGAAAAACTGCTTGCACGTGTCATCGGTGGCTATTCCCGTAGGCACGATGATGCCCAACCGCCCCCCCCTGACATAGGAGTTCTCGCGCTAGTTCTGCGAAGAGCGCATAGGTGTTCACATCGCCCACCGCAGTCAACGGAAATCGCCCTGAAAACCGCACAAACTTGCTCGTACTCTCAGCCTCATGTTTAGCAGCCTCAAAGGCTTGGGCCAGAATGGGATTTGTCGTAGGTAGGTTTGCGATAAGCGCCTTTCTAGCGGCTTTAGTGGGTGCCTTTGCTAGGCGATCATCTCGCGTGGAGAAAAACTCTTCCTCCTGAAGCTTTATTCGATCCCACGGGGGGTTCCCCAGCAGCACATCGAATCCACCGCGCTCAAAAATTTCGGGGAAATCAAGCTGCCAATGGAAAAAGTGCAACTCTGTCGCAATACCTATCGCAGAACCTTCCATCTGCGCGTCAACGTGTTTCCCGCGTAGATAAGCCATAAACTTATTGTGGGTGGGCAACGCCGGATCGTCGTGCTTGGTCAATGGAAGAAAAAAAGCTGCCGTCCAAAGGTTCGCAGCAACCCAGTCGTGCCACCAATCGGGCTTCTGCCGTGCCTTTTCATAGGCTTCCTTTTTTCGCCTCACGTCGGCGGGCGTATTCTCGGCGATTGAAACAAAATCCTCCGATTCGGTCGCGAATTGATGGACGTGTTGCGCTACGTCGAATGGTAAGCTCGGCTGCCCCTCACGCTCGTCTCTATTCCTCTTTTTGAATGAGTTAGCGACTTTTTTGTCGTCTCCGGTAACTGGATTAAACGCCTCGTCTAGAATGCTGCCTTCGAGCACATCCATGTTGAGCACACCGATCAAGCTATTCCCAAGCTTAATTCGGTGATCGAGGAAGCTCAGCGGCTTCCCCGTCCAGTGACCTTCCAACCATAAAGCCAGCTTGCACAAGTCCACCGCGAGCGGGTTTACGTCCACCCCGTAAACGCAGTGGGCAATCACATCGCGCACCGCAAGATGGAATTCCTTCGGTATAGGCTCGTCTTCTCCGGTTCGAACCTTTGCCAACTCGCGTCCCAGCCGTCGCGCTGCTGCCAGCAGAAAATGCCCAGAGCCGCAGGCCGGGTCGCAGACGCTCATAGAGAGGATTGCTTGCTGTTTCTTCTCTCTTTCCTTTGCGGGATCACTGTCTTTCGCACGCGCCAGCCGATCCTGAATCACAGGCACAAGGGCGCTTTCGATCAACTCGCGAACAAGTTCCGGGCGCGTGTAGTACGATCCGGTGGATTTGCGCTCGCTCCCGGTGCGCAACTCAAAAATCATTCCATCCGTCTGCTCAGCGAAAGCTGGCTGAAAGTCGAGCAGACTCTCATAGACCGAGCCCAGTTCCTCGACATCCAATGCACTGTAGTTCACGCGCTGACGCACCCGGTGATCTTCAAAGAGCGACAGACGCTGCATGGCGGCAAGCAGCACATCGTTGTAAAGATGCGTACCTTGCAAATCTCTTACGGCGATTGCACTGAAGAGATCACCGTTGAGTGGCGGTATTCCAAGCGGGTTAGAGTCTCCATCTTCAAAAAGGTAGAAGGTCTGCTGTAGTCCAATCCAAAGATCGCCGAACGTGCTCGCTTCGATTGGTTTCTCTGCCAAGGCACGCAAACGCCCCACGCTGTAGTACCTGTCATACAAGCTCTGGCGGCGATCAGCCTCAAGACCTTCAGGCACAATCATTCGGCGTTCTTCGGCCACCATCAGGAACAGCAAGCGGTAAACCAGCCGCAAAAGCTGACGGTGAAATTCGGCAGCAGTAAGCGTGCCTTTTTTAACCCGGTCGCGGAGAGCCACATTGTCCGGGTGCCGAAGAAAACCAGTACCGAGGCTTTTGAGGGCATCCTCCACGCCATCCCGAAGTTTGTCGCGTACCCGTCCACCCTGCTCGATTGAAAGCTGAAAGTATTTCTCCAGCCAGCACGATGTCGCGTCTTCAGCGGTTCGTGGCATCCGCGTGCGATGACAGACTCGGTAGAAGAGGGCGAACTCGTTGAAGCGGTTCCCTTCGAGAATGCTCTCAAGATCGAACTCCAAATATGAAGGCCGTGATGTACGAGACGTGTCCCGTAGAAGCCGAAGCAGAAAGCCATTTGTGACAATACCCCACAACTGGCTGTCGCTATTATTGAGATACTCCTGCACGAGCGCCTGCGGGCTCAAGCGCCGTGCTTGCGAACGCCTGTCGAGATCGACACGAAAGCCCTCAATTTGAACGGGAAGCGACTCCTCGCTGGCTCCGGCACGGTGCGAAATCGGGTAGTTCTTCCCGCCTATGACCGCGCCTGTCTGTTGGTAGGCAAGCTCGTATCCGAGCAGTTCATTGAGCAGGTCGGTGACCCACTTGCGGGTTAACGTGGCTCCAGTTTCGTTCTCCGGCAGGCTGGAGGATCGGCGTTGGAATATATGCCAGTAGTCTTGGGCGTCACTCCATGCGCGGGCGATTTCGTCTGTGAGCCTTCGTCCAGCAGGCAATCCGAAATCTTTGGCCTGCTGTCCGAGACCGCTTTCTTCTTTGGCGATCTTGTCGAGAACGTCGTAGGGAATCAGACCGCCTTCGGAGTGGATGCCGATGTACTGCGTCAACGGCCACCCCCCGGAAGGAGAACGTAAAGTCCGAGTATGTCTGGAGAATTGAGAGCGGGGGTGACCGTGATCTGTGATCCGCCTGTTAGCTCACGAAGGCGGGCATACGCGGATTCGGCTTCTTTGGCGCGGTCGTGAGCGATGCGCTCCAAGTCTGATTTCGCGCTCTCCAGTATCTGGAGTGCCCAAGAAACTTGTTCGATACGCTCCGGCTGCGTGATCTGCCCTTTAGGAACCACTGCCTCCAGCAGAGCCAAGGTAGCCTTATCGTTTGTGGGCAGCCAGTCGAGCCCCTTGTCGCTACGCGAAAAGCCACTTGTGACCACTTCTTCCGCGAACTGGTCTATCTTGTGGCGGCGAGTTGTGACGCGATAACGCACGCGAAGCAGCGCAATAACCGTGCGGACTTTCACAACATCTGTGAACGCTGCACCACAGCGTGCGAATTTCTGATCCGGCTGCGGCTTGAACGCCTCGCCAACGACCTTCTCACTCAGCGCCACTACAAACGGGTGGTTACGAATGAGAACAACCGCATTTTCCAGTCCCAATGGCGGTGGACTATCGAAGACCACATCTGGCGGCTTTTTCCAGCCAAGGCGGGTTGCAACTTCTGAGAGGGGCTTCCTCGGATCGAGGACGAAGTGACTGTTTCGCGGCGTAAGCGCGAATCCTACGCGAGGCGCTGACTCAGTTAAGAAATTGCGAACGGCAGCCGGATCGCCCAGAACCTCGTCTGTAGCCTCGACTTCCCTTGCGACCTCGGTCGGGTTAATCGCATGTTGTGCAAAGCGGCTACGGCTGGTCTTCTCTCGCTGTGCATTGATGTCCCACTCAACGTGGAGCTTCTGAACGGTATCAATCTCGCCTAGATCGAGGGTCATCTGCGCAGGTTCTTTGCTCTCGAACAGCCCTCGGATGACAGCTTTCATCACGGACTCGCTGTTCACTGGAACTGGAACGCTGACGCCGAGAGATTTGTAAATCTCTCTGGCTTTCTTGACGAGGACATTCAGGACGATGCCGTCGATGATGTTGTCGGGGCTGTAGAGGAGGATCGCTTTGACCTCAGGGCGGGATTGCCCAAAGCGATCCACTCGACCTTCACGCTGTTCAAGCCGATTGGGATTCCATGGCAGGTCGTAATGCAAGACCGCATCAAAATGATCTTGAAGATTGATGCCCTCGCTCATGCAGTCGGTCGCCACCAAGACGCGATGTTCGGTCTTCGGCTCAGATTCGACCAAATCCTTGATGAGAGCCTTTCTCTCGTCGTCGCTACCGCTCGCTCCGGTCACGGCAACCGCACGGAAGTCCTTAAACTGCTTACCGAGTCGTCGATTCAACTCCTCCGCGACATACTGTGCGGTCGGAATGAAACGGCAATAGACGATTGGATGAAAGCCCTTCTTGATTAAGGGCAGCAGAAGATCGGCAGCTTTCGCTATTTTCGGATCGTTCTCAGCCTTTAGAGCTTCAGCGCGTCTGGCAAAATCCTTCAAACGACGGCGGTCACGGTCTTCAAAATCCCTATTACCCAGTTCGACCGATGCTTCCGGTATTGTGTCGGACGTGAATTCTACGTCCACAGGATCGAGAGTCTCTCGTTCGCGAAGGTCTTCTTGCTCTTCTGCCTCCGTAGCCTGCTCATCCATCTTCTGTTCCCGGACAGCGAAAGCCTTAGCCGCTGCCGCTGGACTCGACATTAGAGAACGCAGCAAGGTGAGGGCTGCCCAATATCGCACTCGTTGGCGCGGCTGGCTGAGCTTCGGGTCTTGCACCGTTTCCCGCGTAAAATCCAACACATCTGCGAAAAGCTTGTGGTGCTCCCCAGTGAGCTTGTATGTGTCTTCGATTGGGTCGCGCTTGGGAAAACGTACCTCACCCGGCCAAGCCGTGAGCACGTCGCCTCTCGTTCTCTGCACGAAATGGCGAGCAAGAACGCGGCGTTGCTGCTCGCTCAACTGCTGCATGTCGATATTTTCAAATCGGTCGTTCAACAGACCCAACAGAGAGCGGAAGCTACCCTCGATTCCGCTGTGCGGCGTTGCCGTGAGCAGCAGAATGTGTCGTGATCGCTCCTTTGCGACTTCGTGGACAAGTTGATGGCGTTGTTGCTGCTCACGAGAGCCAACGCCACCCGGCTCGGTAGCCGTATGTGCTTCATCTACGATTACGAAGTCGGGGCAATCAGAAAGGAAGGCAGCGCGGCGGGAATCGCGCTTCACAAAGTCGATGCTGACGACCAAGTGTTTGTAGTATTTGTATACGCTTAGGTCCCGGCGAGGAAGGTCGCGTTCGAGCCTTGCCAGCGTACTGGTGCGGACAACTTTGGCGTGAATGTGGAACTTTGTTTCTAGTTCCTCCTGCCACTGGTCGCACAGATGCGGTGGGCAAATGACACACAATCCTTGGGCATCGCCGCGATCAAGCAACTCGCGGGCAATCATCGCAGCTTCAATGGTCTTCCCAATACCTACGTCGTCGGCGATGAGCATTCGCACGAAATCGAGCTTGAGCGCCATGATGAGAGGCACGAACTGATACGGACGTGGCCGAACAGAGAGCCGTCCAAGACTTCGAAAGGGTCCTGCACCGTTGCGGAGACCTAACCGGGCAGCATTCCGCAGTAGCTTGCCAGCGATGAAGTCCCCGGCTTGTTCCGGCTTAGGCGGAGCAAACTCCGCGTGTTTGAGGGCGTGCCCTTCAATTTCACGGTGGATTCCACAGATTTCGGATTCACTGCCGCTTAGTGGACGCAGGCAAACGATGTCCGTATCGTCCGAGGGCAGCACGACCCAATCCCGCTCACGGATACGCACCAGAGACCCAACTGGAAATTCGCCTACTTGTCCTGTAGCCATGACCACTCAAATCTGTGTCGCCGGGGATTGAAACAGGCGAACGGAAAACTATAGCACTGCTGGACTTAGAGCACGCCAGAGTTCGCCCACAGGAACCAATAACCGAACAGTCGAAGTTGAAGGCGACAATTCGGTGCAATGAAGATCAAGGCTACGATGCAGCCTTTCTAGTTTTCCGTTTGCAAGTGCAGACTTTCGCCAAAGCGGCTGCGGAGGCGAAGTGTCGTCCGCAACGACACTTTCAGAATACAAAAAGGACGAACCCGTTCTATCCCAACAAAGTTTTCACAATGCTGAGCCACTCGGCATCCAGTGGCTTTCGGCAAACGGGCTTGCGAGCCCGACTGTACCAGTATGCCGCGTTGTCCTGATCGCCTTCTTTTCGATGCAGGTAGGCGTGCACCCACGAGCTTTCGATGCCCTCATCTTGTTGAGCGGACTCGTGTGTTCGCGTCCAATCGCCCTTGGCATCCCACCACAGTCCGGCGAGGGCGAGCGTGATTCCGGCTGGCGGCTCGGTCGCGGCGAGGGATTGACGAAAGTCGTCCAAGGTCATAATTGGGTGCTCCGTGAAGCAATGGCAGGATGCCATGATACGCTTCACCCACTGAACAGCGGCGGCGACCGTGGATTCCGTCCCCGGGCTCGGCTTGGAAATCGAAGAGATCGTGGGCGCTCTTCAGGTACTCGCCACGAGAATCCCTTCAAACAGCAATACGTGAAGGTGACTTCACCCATGTCTCGAAGTATCCACCGTCGTAGCACTCGACGCTCTGGAAGCCAGCGGCACGAAAACTCTCGCTGATACGTCGCCCGTCACCACCAGAGACCACAACGACGCTGGTTTCCTTGCGTGTCACGCCCAACAGTAGATCACAGGCACGCTGGTCAACTGGAAGCAGACTGTACCCGCAAAGCACCAGCTTCTCGGCACGCTGTAGTGCGGCGGCAGCTTGCGACCACAAGGAGGAGAAGAACTCTTCGTGCTCAGGGCCAAACGACGTGTGGTAGTAAAACTCTTTGGTTCGCCCCGGCAGTATCAGGCTAGGAAATCCGCCGCCCCCGGGAAAAGTTCCAACCATGTCTATGTAACCTAGATATTTCAAGTAGTCAGTTGCGATGCATGGGTAGAGACCAAGGGAACTGTTGTCGCTGGCGGCAAATGCTCCAGATGTGATTCCCCCAAAGATGGACACCAGCCAGTTCATGCTTCCATGCAGCTTCAAAACAAGAACGGGGCTTGGCTGTATGAGAGTTCCAATTTGGAAACCATAGCCCTGAGAAACATCCCACTTGCCAACCCGCTTTAGTTCCCTTTCCAATGAGTCATCGTAGTTGAAGGTGATGATGACATCGCCCGGCTGAGCAATTGCTTCTGCGAACTGCTGATAATCAGGGGCGGGGTTGGTGTGAATCTCGGTAAACCACACAGGCACAGCTTGACGAAGTTTGCCACGTTGGTGAGCCGCATTGCTCCGTCGCAGCCGATCTTCGAGTTCTTCGGAGACTTCGAGAGACTTGATGTAAGCATCGAGATTTGTGATAACGTCCTCGATGTTCGGAGCACCGCCAAACTCCTCTTTGATGAAATCAGCAGCGTACCGATACTCTTCATGTTTCGACATCCACGAGAACAGTTCGACTCCCATCGTGGAAGCGAGCGGATAGCCAACGTGCTTTGACGCTCCCGCTCCCATGACGTAGACGGTTTTCATGCGATTTGCCCTCAATGCAAAGTATAATCCTTGGCGAATACATGGCGAAAGTGATATTGTGCCGGGATGCACGAGGGGCGCAAACGGGTGGTCGGATAATGGGCCGTGATACTCGCGAGCCTGCACATGCAGACGGCTGACGATCTCTTCGGGACGCCACAAGGAAGCCCGCGCCCGGACAAGTTGATTGACGCGAGCATTCAATGGGCACAGCGGATCATGCGAAAACTTGGTAGTCTGTGCTCACAATGACCGCGATGAAGAATGAGCAGTTAGAACTCGCCATTTTGAACGACGTTGTTAACCGCTTTGTGCATCTGAACCAAAGCACTGCCAGACACGCAATCCTCATCAAGTACAAGAATCAACCCGCTGCGGAGGCACTTCAGAACCTCGTCAATCAAAACATCATTCGGCGCAAAAGCTCTGACGCGGCAACTACGGATGAGGAATATCTACCAGCGGCGGCTGCCTTTGAACTTTGCGGAGACAGCCAACTATTGGAAGAAGCGAAGCGTGCCAGTGTCATTGTTCTTTATACATTGCAACAAATGTTCGTCGGAGACCCGAGGGAAGGCGGCTATGCCTTCAATGTCCTTAAGGAACACGCTGCTCTCGTTTTTCCGAATCAGATTCTTGACGATGCAACTCTCAAACTCGGGCTGTACCTCGCCAAGGACTTGCACGCCTTGACGGGAAGTCGGATGAACCAGCCGGATCAAACGGAGGTGGAGTGGTTTCAGATTGCGGAAACTGTCGCGAATTTGCCTGACCCCGAGCGGGTGTGGGATAGAGCAATGATCGGGTACACGCGATCTTCCGCCTCAACCCAACCTGAAGCGCAAGAGGAAGCCCAATGGGAACGAATTCGACGACTCGGAAAAGGCGGACAGAGCGAAGTCTTCCTTGTCCGCTCTCCTGCAAGAGTAGCGCAACGAGCGGAATGCCTCCGCACGATTCGGGCGGCATTGGATCAGGACAGAAGAGCCGACTTAGCAGATTCAATGTGGTTATATGCTCGCCCCGAATCCGTATCCGAGCTTGGGGCGATGAAAGTATTCAAGATTCGCGACGATGAGCAGCAGTCTCTGGATCGCCTGAAGCAAGAGATTCAAATCCTGAAACAGAATCGACCCGGTCTTCCCAAACTCTTGGACTACAACGAGTCTGAGCGTTGGATGATGACCGAATATTTCCCAGAAGGCACGCTGGAAGATAACATCCTTCGCTACAAAGGAAAGCCCGCGCTCGCTCTCAAGGCATTCCTGTCCTTGGTCAACACAGTGAAACAGCTTCACTCGGAAGACACCGTTCATCGTGACATCAAACCTGCGAATGTCTTCGTTAAGTCAAATGACGAGCTTGTTCTGGGTGATTTCGGAATAGTATTCGTACCGGATCAGCCCGCCCGATTGACGCGCACTGATGAGAGCGTGGGGCCGCACGATTATATGCCCCCTTGGGCGGACGTAGGTGCGCGGCTTGAGAAGGTTCACTCCAACTTTGATGTCTACATGCTGGGCAAGCTTCTCTGGTGCATGGTTTCGGGCCGTCTTTTGCTTCGGCGGGAATGGTTTAAGGAACCGCAAAATGACATTTCAGTGATTTTGAGGGACGACCCTCACGCGCACATAATCAACACGATCTTGGAGAAATGCGTTGTTGAACGCTCTCAAGATTGTGTATCAATCACAGACCTACACGCAATGGTCATCGCTTATATTCACGTCATTGAACACGACGGTCAACCGCTGAATGAGGGTGTTCCAAGACCTTGCCATGTCTGCGGGTTTGGATTTTATAGACGGGAAATCGCAAGGGCAGACACATTGGCCTATCGACTCACTGTTTCGAATTCCGAGATGGGTGGTGACACTTCAACCTTCTTTATTCAGTTCTATATCTGTGATAGCTGCGGTCACGTTGAATTATTTAGGGTGAAATCTCGTTAGCGGATTGCGGCGGCTCCCGGTTTTGCCTCGAATCGTTGGCCTATGTGTCTGAGCAGTTCTTCGCCAGCGCCAGAAACGCCCGGTATTCTCAGGGATCAGTCTGTTTGATAGCGGTACGCAAGACGATAAAATAGATGTGTGAACACGTTTAAAATCGGTGACGGTGTACGTCAAAAATCCACTGGTGGGACGGGAGGAATAACGGGCATCCATCCAGTACTACCGCCTACAACTGGGAAGACCGCTTACACGGTAAGGTTCAATTTTGGTCAGCCCACGTCTAAGGTTCCCGAGGAAGACTTAGAACTTTTTGTCGAACGCAGAAGTGGGAACGAACGACGCAATGTCCAAGACCGTAGGCGACTCGTGATCGTGAAACTTCAAGGGCAATGTGTGCTCGAATGCTTAGCGAAAATACTTGGGCCTTCTGTTGACGTTCGCAAGATGTTTGACGAATCTATCAGTTGCCAAGGGGCCTCGGTGACGGTTTTGCGGGGCCTCACTTCGTCACCTACCATGCTGGGCCGACATCACATTGCCAGATTGCGGTTTCGGCGTAAAATCGCACACAAATGCCATCTTGGAAAAGGATTCTCGTTCGGAGTGCCGGGTTCGGCGCAGGATTCCGAGATCAAACGCGAAGGTGTGCGTGAAGGTTAATGTCAAAGCGTCATGGAGTATTGTTCGCCAATGGCTGGCTTCAATTTCAGTACTTGTCGAGTGGGGACTACCATTCGGTACTGGAATCGCCATGGCACAGTGGGACGAGTTCGGTCCAGCCATAGTCTGTTTCGTAAGTGCTTCGCTTGCTTTGGCATTACGCACGTTTGTTTGGAAAGGAATAGATAACAGACCCACAGCCACAAACCTACTAAAGGCTTGCGGGGTCGCTGCATCAGTGGCCTTCTTCATTATGTGTTGGATAGTGACATGCACCAAAAAAGGCGACAAAACTTGGTCTCCGGTTTGGGATCAGTATTTTACGGTCCCGGCTTTTGGGAAAGCGAATCTGCTTCCGATCCACGTTCCTGCTAACGGCTATAGCAAGACCGTTCAAACTGGGCCGCGAGTTTCTGTTCCTAGAAGTTACCTCGTGTGGGTCGGTACCCCTATATTTGCAGGCGGCCAGCATGAGAGTGACCCACTGGAGGTCGGTCAAGTTATGGGTTTCAATGTCTACTATAAGCAAGACGGTCCCAATCCAGTTGAACTCTTAGACTCTGTCAAATGGCTGTACACAAGACCCGATCTTTCCAAAGAATCGCAAAAGTCTGCAATCGCTGACTTTAATCATAGGGTAAATGCGAAACGTGAACGTGAACCGATCGCTCCTTTAACTCTGCTGCATGGCGAGAACCCTCACTACTTCACGGCTATTGACGTTGACGACTCCGACAGGTATCGGCAGACGACGCAGGATGACTTGGACAATCTCAAGATCGGCAGGAAAGTTGTATATATACTCTCCTTGATTACCTATAAAGACACGAGCAGCGATTCCCGGAAAGAGCATCACTTGCGTCTGTGCATGTTGCTACAGCCCCCAGCAATCCCTCCGGGGGTATGGCAATTTTGTGATGCTGGGTTTAATCAAGCTGACTAACTTATCAGTACCGATGCGTGATCCGTTTTGTGATCCGTTAGCGCTGCGCTGCATGTACTAAGATCAACTTTCATTGCCAGCCGTGCTCTGTATCCAGTTGAAACTACATTTGCACGCGGATTCGAGTCCTACGCAAGTCGCTTCACTTGCCAAGGGGCCTCGCTGACGGTTTTGCGGTGCCTCACTTCGTCATCGGATTGTGAACCTTCGCAGTGCTTGGGGGATGCTGTGGGCCTACTTGGGCGTAGACTATCGCACTACGGCCACCGCTGCGATGCTGTGCTGATCGTGGGGACTACCGAGAACACTTCGCTGCCTTCAGTTGTAACTGGTTAGCATAGGCGAAAATGTGATTTCTCAGCGGCCTTCGATATGAAGTGATTTCTTTGTCCAGCGAAGGGAGCGCCCTCGCCCAATGCAGAGCCTGCGCATTCGCTGGAATATCGCCTAACATACTGAACAACGTGCTGGACACGTCTGCGAGTGACTCGCTCAAACTCACGTCATCACTCAGCAGGTCTATAGTAAGCTGCGTGCCGATGACATTGTGAAGGTTTGCCAAGTTGCCCAAACATATTTCCTTCTCTTTCTGAAGCGTTTTCCCGGGGAGAAGAGCGATGCCCCTAATAATCAGTTTTGGCCTGAGCGTCGATATAGCGATAGTTTTAGCGGCCTCGGCAGAGCGCCTTGTTTCCCAAGACTGCCATCCGATGACGCCGCATGTGATGATTCCGACGATAGCAAGCACCCACTCCGGGGACATGCCGACAGGCTAACCCTTGGGCGAATCGCCTGCAAGTCTACTTAAGGTCAAACGAGGTTTGGGGTGCTTTGCCAGTCTGCCCGCTCTGCTTTGGAACGCTGGCGTGTCAAGGTAGCGCTCTAACCAATTGAGCTACGCGCGTCAACTTTCCACCTGCCGTTCACCTGCCGTTCGCACTGCCTTGCATGTACTAGGATCGTCAAAATTGCCGTCCGTTTGCTCTGCATCCTGTTCAATGTACGTTTCAGCGCGGATTCGAATCCCTCCCCCTCCGCGATTCGGCTGTCGATATCCAACTTCGAGATTGCAGACAGCGCCCATCGAGTCGCAATGCCCGGTCATCGTGGTTCCCATACACGGTCGCTGGGGTGGTCACAAAGGCTGCCTGCACCTCTGAAACGCCCGAGCCGACCTGAACCCCTCCGGGCGACCGACTCCCAGCAGAATGGGCTACCTGAAAGGCATCCGAACCCAGCCGCCAAGTGGCAGGGTGGAGGGTCAACTCTTGATTGTCTTCTTCAGGACGTAGTCGAAGAACCTTTCGCTGGTGCCGTCGTCAGAAGTCCATGGACTCGCGAACGGGTTTAAGTTGATTAAATCAGTTTGCTTTTCCCTCTAGCGATGGTAGTTTTCGATACGCCTCTCTAAGATCATCTTCAAAACTCTTCATAGTCTCCTCGCCAAACTCATCCTTGACCGCTTCGACCATGAAGAGGATGAGCGTGAGTATTCTGAGACTGAACGGTTGGCGCTGAAGCCACTCCCTCACTAGTTGAACGCCGGGGTCGGTCATACTTCGCTCCTGTCGGGCGAAAGTCCCTACCGCAGAAACTTCACCGTTTCTTCCGCAGTTTGCTGAGTGCCTTTGCGATTGATTCGCGGCCACCGTCCTCAATTGCCTTTAAGGGAAAATTCCCAACACATGATCTGCCCACCGGACATCCTGATGTGCCTCGCCTGCGGCGTTCGCGGGTTCCAGCCGAAACTCGACAACAGCCAGACGCAGCACTTCGTCACCAAGGCAGACAGGTCGGAGAACGAAGCTCTCGCATGAATGCGGCGATCCCTGCCGCTGAGAGGCAATCATCTTGATAGACCTTTACCCGTCCGACAATAGTTTGAATTGGTCGTGTCGCCAAGATTCGACAAGCGTTGGTCTTCCCCTTCCTCTGGCCTCGCAGCCTGCCGAAGCACCAAGCGTGTACGTTCGGCCTCTTGTTGCGGATCGGCCCCGGACTCGGTAATCTCGGCAAGGAGCGCCTCATCCGATAGCTCAAGCACGGAATCGGCCAACTGTTCCATGATTCTTTCCAGCTTCTCAACGTGATTAATCCTGTCCGTCATGTTTCTCGCCTCCCCCTCCACCGTTTGTTGGGCTCAGCAGTTTCATCCGGATTCGCTTCACCGCGGCCCGATACTGATTCTCGCTAAGACCCTGTTGCATGATCTCATTCCTCTTCATGCCTTCCGACCAGCCCAGAAGTACCAACGTGGCTTCCGGGTCATCCTTAAACTTTCCCAAGATTCGATTGAGCGTTTCCTCTGCGATTAAGAGTTGGTCTGCCGCTATTTCGCGTGAAGTTTCAGTGTCGAGTAGACAATACGCTTGTCCTTCCGCATCATGTTCAAAGCTATCGCACCAGAGATCAATGTCGCCTCTCCTGCGGCGGGTGATGCTCCGCATAGCTCCGATAAGATAGGTAAAAAACGGGACGCGCCTATTCCAACGCCTACCGTTTTCCCTACCTTCCGCACGCTCAAGTGTCTTTTGCATTACTTCCTGAAGTAGGTCTTCCCCAGTCCTGTGGTCTGTGCCTCGGGATAAGCCAACTCGCGCGTCGCCGTATTCTCGTAGTTTCCCCAATTCGGCAGTGGTTAACGCAGTGATCGCCCGATCAACTTCTTCTCTCGTTGCCCAAGGTTGGAGTTTCTCAAGTACTTTTCGAAAGCGAGAATTTCTCATTTCGAGAAGAAAGGGAACGTTCATCAATTCCTTTCGGCGCGGCACTTCGTCCTCACTACGATAGTCGGGCGCAATGATAATCATCGGTTGCGTTAGGTCTTGCTTGAGAATGTCGAGTGCGATATCAATGCCATTCCTTTTCGGCATGCGATAGTCAATTACGACCACCTCGAACGGCCCACAATCCCGGTACAAACGGAGGGCATCTTCACTTTGGTAGGCGGTACGCACCAAATAGTGATCGGATTTTAAGAATGCTGTGAACATCCGCGACAGGGACGGGATGAATTCGATGACCAGTGCAGATTTGTTGCGGCCATTCATGGGAGTGGGCGAGTCCATCGGCGGCAGCACAGACCATCTAGGCAAGGGGGCTTGCAAGGGGGGAGGTACAACCGCTGAGCAGCGGCTCTCCTCAACGTTTGGCTCGTGCACGTCATTGGGGATGATAGGGTCGATTTCCATCAAATCAGAGGTTGAATTGTCCACCGCCGTATGTATATCGTCACGCGGGGCCTGCCCAGAGGGACCGGAATTGAGCGCCTGACACCGCGCCAACTCATCCCGTAGCTGGGCATACAGTGCCAGAACTCCCGCCGCCAGTTGTGGATTGTCTTTAATCGCCAGCCGCAGTGCGTCAATCAATAGCAGTGCGTCGGAGGCGGGGTCGCCGCCCGGAAGTTCGGAGTGAGTGTGATCCATTTTGTTCTCCACTTAGTACTGCCGTAACGCGGACGCTCTGAACCCAAAAGCGGAATTGCTACGGTTACTGACGTAACTGGGGAAGCTCTCTCTTCAAGAGAGGGTTCAAGGGCTTCAAATGATGATGGGGAAGAGTACGTCATGGTCTCCATCTAGTCTCTAAGTAACTATTGCCCGACGCAGCCTGTTGATGCTGTCCGTTTCGGGAAAACGCGGTTACGTAAGTAACAGCGGGCAAGCTGATATCTTCAGTTTGTAGCCGGGGGTTGCCTAAGGAGAGATTGCGGGCAATTGCTCGAAAGTGCCTGATTCTAGAAGTGGATCTTTTGATCGGTCCCTCTTTATGGTGATTCCCCGCAGTTCCCCACGCGCTATCTCTCCTCTGGATTCGCGCTCGGCTTTGTGGCTCCTGAGATCGGATTCTGCTTCGTCGATGTCCTTTCCAACCCCATAGCTGAAATCCGCTCCAGTGACGCTTAGAGTACTTCCATCAGCCCATTCCACAACTATTGTGCGGGCCCGAAGGATGGCTCTCGCACATTCGAGCTTAGCCAGTAGCTCTTTGATATTGTTGCCGCGACACAAGAACTCATCGCCTTTGTCGTGATACGCTTCAAGACCTGCCCCACGCAGGGCGTCAGCCTTCGCCTTGAGAACGGCGTTTCCCGCCTCATACCCATATTTATTCAAGGCTTTGAGCCCGTCTACGTCGGACATGCCCACAGCGAGTGCTGCCCCTGCTTCACCAAAAGCGCGACGGTTCGGCAGCCCTGTTACTTCAGAGGTGAGCAGTTCTCGCTGCATCTCTTCCGGGGACATTTCAGCCACACGCCGCCGTTTTTCCAGAGCGACCCGGCGCTCACCCGCCGGAGACTCCACCATGTGCTCCGCCATCAGTGGCACCTACGTTCGTTCTGGGCGACGGTAATGAGATCGATTCCGAAACGCATTAAGCAACGCTGGGATATCGTCGTCGCGCATTCTTTCTAGCCGACCTATTTCCAATTCGCTCAGTCGGCTCAAGATCAAGCGAGCCATGAAGGTAGGTTCAATCATCGACGTTTGCTTATCGGATTCGGAGGTCGAGTCGTCCTTTTGACCTTCAATAGGTAGAAGTCCGGGATCGACTGAGCCATGCTTCACGTCAGAAATAGGTTCGGCGTGCTGATCGAGGCCGTATGCATCTAGGAGTCGGAGCACAAATTCGACGAACGATTCGCCTTCGCCTCGGGCAGGTGGGCTTTCTCGTACCGCGTTCGTAAGGATCGGTGAAGCGGCTTCGGTCTGCTGCGGCTGTGCCGCCGATTCCTCCTGCTTTAGTGCCGCCCACTCTTCGGATGCAAAACGTACCACCTTGTTGCCTTCCCGAGCGTGTGCCGTCGCTTGCGCATAGGTGTCAAAACACATCCATGTTGTCCAAGTCCAGTGATCGACCACCCTAATTCTGGTCATTATGGCGTAGCGGGAGTCGCTGACCGCTGCCTCTGCTGGCGCTGCTGGTGTGGCGTCCAGTGGCGGCTTGTCAGTGCGAGGTGCATAGTGTACACGTTGAAATTTTGCCTCCTCCTCTGCTGTCAAAGGGCGCATGACACCATTCTCGACGCCGACAACATAGCCGCCAGCGCATGGAATACAGGAATCAGCTTCCACAATCGTTTCGTGTTCGTGGGTGCAACCGAGGAAAAATCCAGAATCGGTCCAAGCTGCGGAATAGTAAATTGACTTCATAGCCTTGATACCTCATTTGTAGACCCGGCTAAAATGCCGTTCCTCTGTACTTATCTAATGC
>OCTA010001116.1_pt1 | contig 24856 bp, 19 predicted proteins | sample 1538991 | NCBI WGS metagenome assembly OCTA01 (sample SAMEA3539302, study PRJEB22396) | soil metagenome | biome: tundra; feature: field; material: soil | place: USA | collected 2010-05 | depth 0.15 m | reverse complement strand
GGGTGCAGGAGAGTTTACTCCCACCGATTCACCCACGAATTCCCCCGACGAGCCCAAAGGGCTGACGGAATGCTTGGTCGGTCTCGCGAGTTCTTTTACCCGCGTCCCGCAAACGGCATCCTGGTGGCCATCACGGTCATGAACGCCACATTGGCGTCCAGCGGCAGATTCGCCATGTAGAGAACGGCATCGGCCACATGGCGCACGTCCATGCGCGGCTCCGCCATAAGGGAGCCGTCCGCTTGCGGAACTCCGACCGCCATGCGCTCGGTCATCTGTGTGGCGGCGTTGCCGATATCGATCTCGCCGCAGGCGATGTCGTACTTGCGGCCGTCGAGCGAAATGCACTTGGTCAACCCGGTGATGGCGTGCTTGGTCGCGGTGTACGGCGCCGAGTTAGGCCTGGGCGTGTGGGCGGAGATCGACCCGTTGTTGATGATGCGGCCACCGCGTGGATGCTGGGTCTTCATGAGCCTGACGGCCTCTTGCGCGCACAGGAACGCCCCCGTGAGGTTGACATTCACCACCAACATCCACTGGTCGTAGGTGATGTCTTCCATGGGGATGGCGGGCGCGGTGGCGCCGGCGTTGTTGAAAAGCAGGTCCAGGCGGCCGAACGCTTCGTTGATTTTGGCGAAGAGCGCCCGCACGGAGCGGGGATCGCCGACGTCGGTGGGAACGGGAAGCATCGTGCCACCGGAGGGATCGCCCGACGCGGCAGTCCGTTCCAGTTCGGCCGCGCGGCGCCCGGCCAGCGCCACGGAGTATCCCGCCGCTTGCAAAGCCAGGCTGACCGCACGGCCAATGCCGCTACCGGCGCCGGTCACGAGCGCGATTTTGCCAGTGTTTGCCATATTTGTTTCTATCGTACGCCAGCCGGCGCGGGCCGCCTCATGGCTTCACGCGCCACGCCATCCGCTACGGGCGCAGCCAGATCCGCTCGGCGGATATCACCAAGTCCGCCATGTACCGGCTGACGCGCTGGGTGGACGCGAACCTGCGCGGGGAGCGGATGATGGTGGGGGGGGGCGTATTCGGCAAGGTGGTGCTCCTGAACTTCTGGGCGACGTGGTGCGGGCCGTGCAACGCCGAAATGCCCGCGTTGGTCGACCTGGAAAAGCAGTACGCCGATCGGGGCGTCGCTTTCATCGGCGCCTCGCTTGACGACGAGAAGTCCACGCCCAAAATTCCGGCGTTCGTGAGCCGGTACAAAATCGATTTCCCAATCTGGTATGGCGCGACGCTGGACGACCTCGACCGGCTCAAAATGAACAACGCGGTTCCGGCCACGGCATTCCTCGATGCGGAGGGCCACCTGGTTGCGCGCATCTTCGGCCAGGCGCGGCCGGAGGAAGTAAGAGAGCGGCTGGATTGGCTAGCCGGAGATCGGTCCGGCCCGGCGCCGCTGGCGCTGGTGAAGCATCTGCAGAAATAGAACCCGGCGCCGCCCGATTCAGCCTCGGGCTTTCCGGATCGCTCGCTCGAAGCCGGCGAGCGAGCGCTCGATATGGCTCATCGGCAGGGTAAGCGAAAGCCGCATGTGGCCGCCGCGGCCGAAACCCACGCCGGGCACGGCCAGAATCCCCTCTTCCCGCAGCATGCCGATAAACGCGACGTCGTCCGGGATGGGCGTTTTCGGGAACATGTAGTAGGAGCCTTGCGGGCGCGGCGCGTCGTAGCCCATCAAGTTCAGGGCGTCGCAGAGCAGATCGCGCTTGGCCTGATACTGGCTGACGTCCACCATGGCATCGGGGGCCTGAGCCACCACCCGTTGCCAGATCGCCGGAGCGTTGACATACCCCAAAATGCGGTTGGCGAACGTGCAGGCGTTGCGCAATGGCGCGGCTTCCGCCAGGCGCGGAGAAATCGCCAGGTATCCGATTCGCTCGCCCGCTATCGCCATCGCTTTCGACCAGCTAAACGCCACCACTGCGCGCTCGATGAAGGCGAGAGTCTCGGGCGTCTTGATGCCATCGTACGTCAGCGTCCGGTACGGCTCGTCGGAGATTACCATCGCCGGCTCGCACACAATGGCGTTCAGCTCGCGCAGCACGTCCGCGGGGTAGACGGCGCCGGTGGGGTTGTTCGGCGAATTCAGGAGGATCGCCTTCGTGCGCGGCCCCATCGCCGCGGCGATGCGCGCCATGTCCGGCTGGAACCGCTCGTCCGTTTCCACCTCGACCACCCGCCCGCCGTGGTTCTGGATATAGAAGCGGTACTCCGGGAAATACGGCTTCAGCACGATGGCTTCGTCGCCCGGATCGAGAATCGATTTCAGGACCGTGTTGATGGCGCCCGCGGCCCCCACCGTCATGATCACGTCTTCGCCGGTGAACGGCGCCCCGATGCGCTCGGCCAGGCCACGGGCGATCGCCGCGCGCACGTCGGGGAAGCCCGCGTTCGGCATGTAACCGTGGCTCAGGGGCCGCTCCTCTGCCACAACCCGCCGCAGCGCCTCGATCACGGCCTCGGGAGGCTCCACGTCGGGGTTTCCTAGCGTGTAGTCGAAGACGTTCTCCGGGCCGCGCTCCTGGCGAAGCCGGATGCCAATCTCGAACATCCGGCGGATCCAGGAAGAACCCTCCATCTGCTCGGCAATGGCTCGCGATATGCTCATGGCGGTGTCCGGCGAATGACGATTTTACCGTGCGGCATTTGGTGTTGACCAACACACATTTCTCTACCCCCGGTTGCCGCCGCCGCCGCCCGCCGCTAGAATCAGATTGCGATGTCTTCTGACAATGGAAAGACGATTCTCGTGGTGGACGACGAGCCGGAGATCCGAAAGCTCGTCGGGGCCATGGTCGGCTCGTTCGGCTACAAGGTCCTGACCGCCGATAGCGGCGAGCACGCCCTGACCCTGTATAAGCATCACGGGCCGTTCGAGTTGCTCATCACCGACGTGGTAGCGCCGGGAATGAGCGGTCCCATGCTGGCGGATAAACTCACCGTCTTGCAGGCCGGTCTGAAAGTGCTCTTTATTTCCGGTTACGACAACACGCACTTAGTGCAGAAGTACGTGGTCGAAAAGGGTTATGCCTTGCTCCCCAAGCCGTTCACCGTGGCGGAGCTGAGGAACAAGGTGAGCGGACTGCTGGCGCGGTCCGAGGGCGCTTGAAGCTTGGCAACCATTCGGCTGGCGAGCGACCGCTCGCTTCTCGTTTCGTTCGGCGCGGAGATCACCGCCGAAGCGCATCGCTCGGTCGCGCGGTTGACGCGCAGTCTGGAAGGCCTGCGCGGCATTCTTAACCTCCACCCCGCATACGTTTCCGTTCTCGTGGAGTTCGATCCCAGGCTGCGCCACCACGGTGAAATCGAGGCGCTGGTCCGCGAGCGCTGCCTGGAGAGCGGGCTTCCGGACGGGACGCCTGCCCAGCAGGAACGCATCGTAGAGATTCCAGTCCGCTACGGCGGCGAATGCGGACCCGACCTCGAAGACGTGGCGCGCCGCGCCGGTCTGTCGCCGGAACGCGCCATCGAGTTGCACGCTTCCGCCGGCTACCTGGTTCACTTCCTGGGATTCTCGCCGGGATTTCCTTATCTGGGCGGCCTCCCACCCGAGCTGGCTACGCCGCGCCTCGCCGCTCCGCGCAAACTCGTACCGGCGGGCAGCGTGGCCATCGGCGGTAGCCAGGCCGGCATCTACCCGATGGATTCGCCCGGTGGCTGGCGCATCGTCGGGCGTACGCCGTTGCGCCTCTTCGATGCGGACGCCTCGCCGCCGGCGCTGCTGGCCATGGGCGACCGCGTGCGCTTCGTCCCCATCCCGGAGGGTCGCTTCTGAACCGCATTCGAGTGGTCGCGCCTGGGTTTCAGACCACGGTCCAGGATCTCGGCCGCTTCGGTTACGCCCACCTGGGCGTTTCAGCCTCCGGGGCTGCCGACGCCCTGGCTTTGCGCGCCGGCAATCTGCTGGTCGGCAATGCGGAAAACGCGCCGGCGCTCGAAATGACGCTCGTCGGCGGGGCGTTCGAGTTTGAAACGGACGCGGTGATCGCGCTGACCGGCTCCGATTTCGGCGCCGGCCTGCCGTTGTGGAGCGCCGTGGAAATCCCCGCGGGCGCCGTGGTCCGTTACGGCCCCACGCGAGCCGGCGCGCGCTGCTGCCTGGCCGTGCGCGGCGGCATCGACGTCCCCAAGACGCTGGGCAGCGCTTCGGCGCACGTCCTGACCGGCTTGGGGGGCCGCGCGCTGCGCTCGGGCGACGTGCTGCCCGTCGGCGAAGCGGCCGTCCGAAAGCCTCGCTTCGCCGCCCGCGGCGTCCCCGTGTACACGCGCGGCCCCGTGCTGCGCGTGACTGCCGGCCCGCAGGCCGATCATTTTTCCGGCGAGTTGTGCCAGGCCGCATACCTGGTCACCGAGGAATCCAACCGCATGGGCTTACGGCTGCGCGGTCCCGCCATCCCGAGTCCCCCGGGCCACATGCTAACCGAGGGCGTGCCGCTCGGCGCCGTCCAGGTCCCGCCCGGCGGCCAGCCCATCATTCTTTTTGTGGAACACCAGACCACCGGCGGCTATCCCAAGCCCGCCAACGTGATCTCCGCCGATTTCTGGCGCCTGGGCCAGTTGCGCCCGCGGGATGAAGTGCGTTTCGAGCCGATCGGCCTGGAGCGTGCCCTGAGTTTGCTGCGCGAACAGGAGGAATGGCTGTATTCTCTGTTGTAGTGATCGATCTCAACTGCGACATGGGCGAACTGGAAGACGCCGCGCACGAGGCCGCGCTGCTGGATTACATCACGTCGGCCAACATCGCCTGCGGCGGTCACGCCGGCGACGAAGGCGCCATGGAGCGTACCGCGCGCTTGGCCCTCGCCCGGAACGTGCGCATCGGCGCTCACCCCGGCTACCCCGACCGCGCCAACTTCGGGCGGCTCGAAATCGCCATGAGCCCCGCCGAAATCGAACGCATGGTCCGGGAGCAGATCGACCGCCTGGAGGCCGTGGTGCGGCGCCTCGGCGGCGAGATCGCGCATGTGAAACCGCACGGCGCGCTGTACAACGTGGCGGCCCGCGGTGGCGAAACCGCGCGCGCCATCGGCCGGGCGGTGCTCCAGTGGAACCCGCGCGCGACTCTCTTCGGCCTGGCCGGCTCGCCCGCGCTCGGCCTGTGGCGCGAGATGGGCTTGCCGGTAGCCGCCGAAGCGTTCGCCGACCGCCGTTACGAACCCGACGGTTCGTTACGTTCCCGCAAGTTCCCCGACGCCCTCATCACCGAACCGCTGGAAGCCGCCGCGCAGGCGTTGCGATTCGCACGCGAGGGAAAGGTACAAACCATCTGCGTTCACGGCGACACCCCCGGCGCCGTTGAGATCCTGAGAGCCTGCCGCGAGGCCCTTTGCGGCATGTTAGAGTTTTGAGAGTGGCCTTTTTGCCGACCCCACGGGCGGTTAGCTCAGCCGGTTAGAGCGCCTGCCTTACAAGCAGGAGGTCCGCGGTTCGAGCCCGCGACCGCCCACCATCCCGCTCATTTCTTAGCCTTAGCCGGCGCTGGCGGCGGCAGCGTGTAGTCGCCCTCGACATGGTCCGTGGCGCCATCGGCGTTGCCGGTGCTCTTGTAGGCTCCCTTCCCGGTAAGCCCTCTGAGTTTGCCGGTGCCGCCGGTGTACGACCACGTGCCTTCTCCAGCAGTGGCGCCGTCCTTGGCGTTGGCGCCGCTGCCGGTGAAGCGAACGAACGCCTTGTCGCCGTTGTCCATGGTAATGACCACGTACCCACGTTCCTGCGCTTTTTCGCCGCTGACGTCGCTGGTGGCGGTTCCGGTGTAGTCCTTGGTTTTCAAACCCGCAATCTCGTACGGATTGGTCCAGGTGCAGGAGAACTTGACGAGCACCAGCGCGTGGCCGGCGCGGTCGCCGACGTCAATCGATTGCTGCTGCTCGGGCTTGCCGCATTTGCCGTCGCCGGTGGTCTTGTTCTGAGCGGTGGCGACGGTGGCCGTGAGAGTGAGGAAGGTGAACGCAAGCATCGCGCCCCCCCGGAAAGTACCTGTCGCATCGTGTCTGAGTGGAGTTTTCATCTTAGTCTCGATCAGAACAGTATACTCCACCGCTGGCAACGCAGAGAACGATTCTCGCGCGGACGATTCTCGCGCGGAACGTCGGGAAAACGATCGAACGTCGGGAAAACGATCAGCCTGAACTGCTTGAATTCTTCCACCAGCCCTGGCCGCACCGGATCTCCGTGCTGGAATCCCAAAGCGGCCTCGATGCCATGAAATATACCCGCTTAGTTCAGGCTGACTGGTTTCCCCCCCTTGTCTTTCCCCTGGGCATGTTGCTCGCACGGTGGAGGACAGGGTACACGATGCCGGCCACGCAGACGCGCGGGGAAACGTTCCGTCTGTCCCCGACCGCCGTCCCCGACCGCCCCTGTCCCCGACCGCCCCCGTCTGTCCCCGACCGCCCCACCCCGACCGCCCCACGTGTAGACCTTCACCCGTCGATCAGTTGGCCGGCAAGATGATCTTCATCGTCGGGAGCTAACCCCGCCCGGGCGTCACCTGGCTTGAAGTAGCCAGGTTAAAGAGCGTAGGGGGCCGCATGCTGGAATCCTGCGGTACCCATGTAGAGGAGCATGACTGCTGACCTGTTGAAACGCCGTGGGCGGGGAGTCCCACCCACCTGGCGGACGTGTGCGCGACCAGCCTGCGGCTTGTGTAATAGCGTACCGGAGTAGTAATGTGGGTCTTTACCAGGATGGCATTTCAAGACGCCCGCCAGCACGAGGTCGCGTTCTGCGCCGAGGTCAAGTCGTGGTCGGACGGACTTTTCCAACGCGATCCATCTCTTCCCTTCGATTCGGCAGCGATCGAGCAATATGGACAAGGGAACTACAAACGCCAAGACCTTCGCATCTACGCGCGCGCTGGGGCGCAGCGGGGAAGGTTGGCCCTTTGTGGGGAAGTGAAGCTCCCAGGCACTGCGTTCGGCGGTTCCCCTTTCAACCCCGCGCTTCTTCAAGATGCTTACGAGAAGGCCGCGAATGCTGCATGTCAGTTTTTCTTCACCTGGAACGTTGAGCACCTTGCTCTTTTCGACCGTTCGCTGTGGGATCGCCCACTGCACGAGCAGTGCATTGGGGAGTGGCACCTTGGCGAGACCCTGAACAGCCCAGCCGACGTCACGCTTCCCACGGTCACAGAAAAGATCAGGGAAGAGTTCTTGCCGCGGTTCTACCGCGACTTCGCCGAAGTCTGGAGGGGCGAACGGCGCAGCTTCGCGAAACCGCCGGACGAGTTCTACATATCCGTGCTGGAGAGCCACCTTGCCGGTCCAATGGGACCGGTTAGGATTACTCGGGATTACCTCGACGCTAGGTCCGCGAAGGACAAATTCTTCGACGTTCAGCTAAGGACCTGGTTAGTGAAGGCTCAACAGTGGAACTTCGATCGAGACGATGCAGACTCCTGGCGGGAAACAATCGGTCGGGCCGCCAGCAGTATGGTGTACGTGCTGAACAACCGGATACTCTTCTATGAGGCCGTGCGAGCGCGCCATCATGAGCTGCACGAACTCAAGTTCCCAAGATCGGCCAAAGACCCTGCCGATGCAATGTCCTACTTGTCGAGGCAGTTTCGGGAAGCGGTCCGCGTAACCGGCGATTATGAAACCGTCCTGATGCCGGACCAGCATGAATGGGCGGCCGAGGTGACGCTTTCGGGCGTCGAGTCCCTGAACGCTTGGCAAAGGGTCATCGACGGCGTCGAGAGGTTTGACTTTCAGAACATCTCGGCGGACATCCTCGGACACACATTCCAACGTCTGGTGAGCCCCGAAGAGCGTCATAAGTTCGGGCAGCATTACACGGTCGAGACCATCGTCGATCTGGTAAACGCCTTTTGCATCAGGGAAGGGCATGCCAACGTTCTTGACCCAGCCTGTGGTAGCGGGAGTTTCCTAGTCCGGGCGTTCTATCGTAAAGCCAACCTTGATCGATCCCTTGCAACGCATGAGAACATCTCCGGCCTGTTCGGCTGCGATATTAACCCATTCCCCGCGCACCTGGCCACTCTGAACCTCGCTGCGCGCGATCTGGTGCAGTACAGTTTTCCGCGCGTGGTCCGCAGGAATTTCTTCACCGTGGAGCCCGACAAGGCGTTTTGCAGGCTTCCTAAAGAAACACGCGATAAACGTGGCCAACGAGAAATATCGGACGTGGCGCTCCCTGCGCTGGACGCAATCATCGGGAACCCGCCCTATGTCCGGCAGGAGCAGATTCCAAGAGAAGGTGAAAAGGGAGTCATTCCAGACCAAACCAAGGAGTTCATCTCCCGCCGCGCCGAACGGAGTTGGCCGGGAATCAGCCTGTCCGGGCAGAGCGATCTGCACATTTACTTCTGGCCAGTCGCCGCAGAGCTGCTGAAGGAGCACGGCTGGTTCGGCTTCCTGACCTCATCGAGTTGGCTTGATGTCCGATACGGGTTTGCCCTCCAACGCTGGATACTGCGGCATTTTCGCCTTCTGGCAGTGATTGAGAGCATAGATGAGCCATGGTTCGAAGACGCGAGGGTGAAGACAGCTGTCACGATCATGCAGCGTTGCGGTGACGTCAAGGCCCGTGAGGCCAATCTGGTTCGGTTTGTCAGGCTGCTTCGGCCCCTAACGGAGATATTGGGAAGCCGTGAGGATGAGGAGCAGAAGCAAAAAGGCGCGGAGAGGTTGCGCGATTTGATTCTCAGCGCCAGAACCAACCGCTCGAACGCTCAATTGCGCATTATCGTAAAGGCGCAGAAGGACCTCTGGACGGATGGTGTGCAGATTGGCCAGATGTTCGCACGCCAAAAAGCGTTGGCCCAAGTGCAGCCTGAGCCCGATGGCGACGGGGACGACGACGATGTCGAGGAGAGCGGCGATGTCGCGGATAGTGACGACTCCGGCGAGCCGTCGGTCCTTTTGGATTACGGCGGTGGAAAATGGGGGCGCTATCTGCGCGCGCCCGATTTCTATTTCGAGGTGATGCGGGAATTTAGTGATCGGTTCGTCCGCCTGGGGGATGTCGCTTCTATTAAGAGGGGTATTACCAGCGGGTGCGACAAGTTCTTCATGCCACGCGATGTAACCGAGCGCGCCTTGAAGGACTTTCCCAACGACTTAACTTGGCAGAATCTGCCCCTAATGACGACTGCCAGGCGCAGGGACGTGGTCACCGGCCAGGTAGCCGTGATCGAGGCCGGCGACGGAACGCTGCACTGCGTGGAGCGCAGATACTTGCGTCCTGAGGTGCACAGCCCGATGTCTCTTGATCGCCCGGCAATCACCGCCGCGGACTTGAAGCGCGTGGTCCTCTGGGTAAACGAGCCGATTCCGGCCCTGCGGGGAACCCTCGTGCTGAAGTACATCCAGTGGGGCAGCAAGAAGACTTTCCAATCGAAGAAATCGAAGGCGGTTCCCGTTCCCGAGCGATCCTCCTGCAAAGGGCGTGTCTTGTGGTACGACCTGACCGGGCGCGAACCCGGCATCGGGTTCTGGCCCAAAGCCCAAAAATACCGCCACATCATTCCGGCGAATCCCGAGAACCTACCGTGCAACAATAACCTGTACGATATTCATCCAATCGGCCTCACCCAACTGGAACAGAAGGTTCTGATGGCCATCCTGAATTCCACGCTGGTGGCGCTATTCAAGCACTTTTACGGTCGGTACGCGGGCTCGGAAGGAACGCTTAAGACCGAGGTGGTGGATGCGCATATGCTTGAGGTGCCGTCGCCACAAGGCCTTTCCCCTTCGCTGTGCGAGCGCCTGGGCGCTGCCCTCGATCAGATGGCGCCGCGCGAAATCACGCACCTTGTAGAGCAGCCGTTCCTTGACTGCCATGACGAGCATGAGATGAGACGTCTCCAACAGATGCCGCTCGGCTTGCCGTTGGAATTGCAGCACCGGGATCGGCGCGTTCTGGACCTTTTGGTTTTCGAGGCGCTGGGGGTTCACAGCAAATCGCGCCGCGAGAATTTGGTCGATCAGCTCTACCGCGAGACCTCCCTGTACCACCGCGGGCAGAGGGTTCAGGACATTCAATCCACCATCAACAGGGGGCGTGCAAGCGGAGGGCGGAACCCATCTCCGGTGGATCTTGCAAGAGCAGCTTGGTCGGAATTTGGCCCTGAGTGGAAGAAACCGCTTGCAGAATGGCTTGAAGAGGAAACTGGCGCCGCGCGAATTGTCGATGTTCCCGAGGGGCGTGTTCGCATCAGCGCTGAACATGATATGTTCGAACCGCGCACCGTATTCTTCGGAGCGAAGCCCGCTGTTAGCCATGAGTGTTCCAGCCGCGCCGAGGCGGAGCTGCTATATGCCGTTGCGGAAGCCGGGCTGCGTGGTCCCGTATTTCTTCCAGACAAGGAGATCGATTGCCAGCGAGTTCTGCGCCATCTCATAGATCGCCTAGCGGCCGGGAATAAGCTTATCCAGGAAATGGCGGAAGCGCGCGCCGGCGACGAGAAGCTGAGAGAGCAGGTGGCGGAGTTGCTTCGGCGATGGTTCGTCGATGGCCAGCCAAAGTAGTCCAAGGCCTCGCGGCCTTCACAGGTGCCATACGGGTGTCTTAAGCGGTGGGACCGCCCATTTCAGGCGGTGAAAGCGGCGAAAACAGACTGAAAACACAAGTACTTAGGTTCTCCCGCAGCCCTTACAAGCAGGAGGTCCGCGGTTCGAGCCCGCGACCGCCCACCATCAGAATCAGAGAGAGACGAACCGCGTTCCAGCCTCTCCAGGGCCGCTCGTTTCGCGGTCGTCCGCACGTGGTGGTAGTGTTCGAACATCCGTCCGGACATGTGGCCCGCAACGGCCATCAGTCGCCCTGTTCGGCCATCACCGGGCCGGACTCAGGCAGTCGCGGCAACCAGCGCGGGGTTCGAACTCAGCTCCCACGAACGGCCCGCAGTTCCTTCGATCCTAAAGGAATCGCGCGAACTCGTCCACCGTAAGCCCGGCCTCTCGAATCAGCACCCGAAGGGTTCCTTTGGCCAGTTCCTTGTGGTTGGGAACGGAGAGGCGCCTGTGCGGTGGATCGGCGCGACGAAGAATGATGTGGCTACCGTGTTGCTCATCGAATTCGTAGCCGGCCTTTTGGAATGCCTTGACTGCTTCGCTGCCAGAAACCACTGGCAGCTTCATCCGGCGGCAACCTCAATGACCTCTTCGAGAATGCCCGGAGGTAACGGATCACCGTGCTTCCTGAGGCTTTTCAAATAACCTTCGATTGCCTCACGGATGTTATCCATTGCTTCTATGCGGGTTAGGCCCTGGGAAACGCACCCAGGCAGAGCCGGGCAAGTTGCAACAAACACCCCGTCTTCGTCTGGTTCGAGATAAACGCGGTACCTCATTATTCAGTATTCTACCAGAGCGGCGGCGCAATTCGAGCCAGACCCGAGGTTGCTGGACCTCATCCGCCAAATTACCTCTTGACAGCCCCACCTTTTCATGCTAAGTTTCTAGCATAATGCTAGAAACCCAGCAGGAGGCGCGAGGACTATGGCTCTGACCGGATTGAGCCGGCGGGAACGGCAGATTATGGAAATTCTCTACCGGCGCGGCAAGGCGTCCGTCTCCGACGTCAGGGACGGCATGGAAGACGCCCCGGGCTATTCGGCGGTGCGCGCCATGCTGCGGGTGCTCGAGGACAAGGGGCACGTCAGACACCAGGCCGAGGGGTTGAAGTACCTGTACGTTCCGGTGGTGACCCGCGAGAAGGCCAAGCGCTCGGCGGTGAAGCAGCTTCTGGACACGTTCTTTAGCGAGGCGCCGGAACAGGTGGTCGCCGCGCTTCTGGATGTCTCTTCCAGGCGCCTCACGAGCGAGGAATTGGATCGCATGGCGGAAATGATCGAGAAAGCCAAGACGGAGGTTAAGTAAATGCCGGGATGGAATGAATCGGCGTGGTTTTCGCTTTTTGTGGGCGCGGCGCTCAAGAGCACGGTAGTGCTGGGCGCGGCATGGCTGGTGGCGATGGCATTGCGCGGGCGCTCCGCCGCGGCTCTCCACTTGGTGTGGACGGCGGGCGCGGCCGCTCTGTTGATGTTGCCGCTGCTTTCCCTGGCGATTCCGGCTGTGCGCGTGACCGTGCCCAACGCGCTGCTGCCGCCGGGTTTGGTATTTCGGACCACTACCCTGGAATCGGCCGGCGCCTTGGGTCCGCAGGGTGCGACGCGGGCCAGCGCAACCGCAAGCGTGCCGGTGACGCCGGTCGCGTGGCGTCCCGATTGGCGGCTCTGGTTGATGCTGCTCTGGGCGGCGGGCGCCACCGCCGCATCCGCCCAAATGCTGGTGGGCTGGGCTGCCATGAGGCGCGTCCGGCGCACGGCCAAGCCGTTCCGCGACCCGGACCTCCCGGCGCTCCTGACGGCGCTCGGAATCGACCACGACGTGGACGTGCTGGAAACGCGCGCGGGCCGCATGCCGGCGTCGTTCGGCCTGTTCCGCCCGGCGGTTTTCATGCCGGCCGATGCGGCGGATTGGAGCGGCGAGCGCCGGCGCGTGGTGCTGCTGCACGAATTGGCTCACGTGCGGCGCGGCGATCATGCCACGCACCTGCTGGCGCGGGCCGCCTTGAGCCTGTATTGGTGGAATCCGCTGGCGTGGATGGCATGGCGCGAATTCCTGAAGGATCGGGAACGCGCGGCGGACGATCTGGTCCTGAGCGCGGGCGCCGCGGCGCCGGCATACGCGGGTCACCTGCTGGAAATCGCCCGCACGATGCACTCGTCTACGGCCATGGGCTGGGCCGCCGTGGCCATGGCGCGGCCTTCGCAACTCGAGGGGCGCCTGCTGGCGATTCTGGATTCCAGACGGAGCCGCAAGTCCCCCGGACGCGCATCCGCATGGGTTGCCGGGCTGGTGGCGGCGGCCATTGCCGTTCCCCTCGCGGCGTTGCAGGCGCAAGACAATCCATCGGCGCTCCCGGCCGATGTGGATGCCACCATCCGCGCCGCTGCCGCACAGAAGAACCACGAGATGCTGGAAAGCGCGGCGAAGGCCGCCGAAGCGGTGCGCAATTACGACGCGGCGCGGAAACTGCTGGATTCCTCGCTGGCCATCCGCGAACAGGTCTCCGGCCAGCAGAGCGCGAATTATGGATTGGGGCTGCTCAAAATCGGCGACCTGGAACGGCTGCGCGGCAACCATAGCGAAGCGCAGGCCTTTTACCAGAAGGCGCTCTCCGTGCTGGAGGGGAAGCCCGAAGCGGCCGCCGCCCTCATCGACTTGGGAACGCTGGCAATGACGAGCCTGGACAAGGGCGACCAGGAGCAGGCTTTCGCGTATTTTCTGAGGGCGCAAACGGCCGACCCCGCCAAAGCCGGCACGGCGATGATGTGGATGGCCATCGTACGGGATCGGCAGGGAAGGGCCTCCGAGGCGGAATCGCTGCTCCATGCGGCGTTGGCGGTCGAAGATCCGAACTCGGTGCAGGCGGCCACCATCATGGAACTGTACGCGCTGTTCCTGCGGCGGGGCAACCGCGAGGACGACGCCAAGGCAATTCAGGCACAAGCCGACGCCTTGCGAAAGGCGCAGGGCCTGCTGGCGCCGGTCGTCGCGCCATCCAACCCTTGGGACTCCAATCCGGGCGCCGTTCGTGTGGGAGGCGGCGTGACCGCGCCCCAGCTCATGCACAAAATCGAGCCGCAGTACACGGAGGAGGCCCGCGCGGCAAAGTACCAGGGGACGGTGGTGCTCTATGTCGAGATTGGACCGGACGGCATGGCGCGTAACATGCGCGTCATACGCGGCCTTGGACTCGGATTGGATCAAAAAGCCATCGAGGCGGTCAGCACGTGGCAATTTAAGCCAGGCGCCAGGAACGGCGTGCCCGTGACCGTGCAAGCGATGGTTGAGGTCAACTTCCGGCTGCTCTAGTCCCTTTCAGCTTTCAGCGTGGCGCGGAAAGGTTTTAGCTGATAGCTGATAGCTGACGGCTGATAGCTGCCTTTTCGCTATCCTGAAAGGTCCATGCCGGAAGGATCGTTTCCGTTCTGCGACGTCAGCGTGCCGGCGCCGCTCGATCAGCCATTCACTTACGCACTGCCGGAAACCCTGCGGCATCGCGCGCGCCCCGGCTGCCGCATCCTGGTTCCGTTCGGTCCGCGAAAACTGACCGGCGTGATCCTGCGGGTCCACGACGAGCCGCCCTCGATGGCCGCTCGCGAGGCGCTCCGCCTCATCGATTCGGAGCCGGTGTTGGACGCCGAGTTGATGGCGCTCGGCCAGTGGATCGCAGGCTATTACTGCGCGCCGCTGGGGGAGGTGCTGCGCTCGATGCTGCCGCTGGCGGCGGACATCCGGCGCGGGAAAGTGTGGTCGCTCACCGATTCCGGCCGGGATGCGGCGCGCCAGTTGCTGCTCGATGCCGCGCCGGACGATCCCACGGCGCGGATCCTGGCCATGCTGGAAAAAAGGCCGCTCTCGGCCGCCTATCTGGCCAAGACGCTGCCGCTGGCCGACAAGGTGATCCGCTCGCTCGAACGCAAGCACTTCATTGCCGCCGAACACGTGGCCGTGGATCGCGATCCGCTGCGCGCCCCATCCGGGCTGCTGCGGGTGGAACTGTTGCCCGCCGGGGCGGGCGTGGCCGGCACGTACAAGAAGCCCGAACGCGAGCTGCGCGCCTTCCTGGAACTGCATCCCGGATCGCATAATCTGAAAGACCTCGAGGATTCGGTGAAAGACGCCAGCGCGGCGGCGCGCTCCCTGGCGCGCAAAGGCCTGGTCTCGCTGAAGCCGGAGGTGGCTGGCATTGCCAGCGGGCCGGTGCGCGCCCGGCATACCATGAATCCGGCGCAGGGGGCCGCCTTCAAGCAGATTCGGGAGGCCATTCAGGCCCGGCAATTCCGGGCCTTCCTGTTGCGCGGCGTTACCGGTTCCGGCAAGACCGAGGTCTATCTCAACTCCATCGAAGCGACCCTGGCGGAGGGTCGCAGCGCGCTCCTGCTGGTGCCCGAGATCGCGCTCACCCCGGCCATGGCCGGCCAGTTCTTCTCGCGTTTCGGCGACCGGGTGGCCATCCTGCACAGTGCGTTTACCGATCGGGAGCGCTCCGAGCAATGGCGGCGCATCCGATCGGGCGCGGCGCCGGTGGTGGTGGGTACCAGGTCGGGCGTGTTCGCTCCGGTGCAGCGGCTGGGCCTGATCGTGGTCGATGAAGAACACGACGGCAGCTACAAGCAGGAGGAGACGCCGCGCTACAACGGCCGGGACTTGGCCGTGGTACGCGCGCAGGCCGCCGGGGCATGCGTGGTGCTGGGGTCCGCCACCCCCAGCCTCGAAAGCCGCTACAACGCGGAGCGCGGCAAGTACACGCTGCTCGAACTGCCGGGCCGCATCGAGGAACGGCCCATGCCCACGGTGGAATTGATCGACATGCGGCAGGAGTTTCTGGAGACGCGCAAACAGGAGACGTTCTCCCGTAAGCTGCTGGACGCCATCGGGGAGCGGCTGAAGAATGGCGAACAGACCATCGTGCTGCTGAACCGGCGGGGGTTCTCCAGTTTCGTGGCGTGCCGCTCCTGCGGGGAGCGGGTCGAGTGCATGAATTGTTCGTTGACGCTGACGTTTCACAAGCGCGACCGCCGCCTGTTGTGCCACTACTGCGGCTACGCCGAGAAGGTCCCCAGCGTGTGCCCCAAGTGCGCCAGCGAGCACATTTACTTCATGGGGCTGGGTTCGGAGCGCGTGGAGGAGGAGTTGCATCGCGCGTTTCCAGCCGCCCGCATCGCGCGCCTCGACCGGGACACGGTCACCGGAAAGCGGCATTACGAGACGATTCTTCATGGTTTCCGCGAGGGCTCCTACGACATCCTGGTGGGCACGCAGATGATCGCCAAGGGGCACGATATTCCCAACGTGACGCTGGTGGGAGTGGTATCGGCCGATGTGGGGCTGGGCATGCCGGATTTCCGCGCCGCCGAGCGCACGTTCCAATTGTTAACGCAGGTGGCGGGGCGCGCCGGGCGGGGCAGCGTTCCAGGCATCGTGCTCATCCAGACCGCCAATCCGGACCACTATGCCGTGCGCATGGCCGCCGCGCAGGACTATCAGGCGTTCTACGAAAAGGAACTGACTTTCCGCCGCCTGATGGCATACCCGCCATTCAGCGCCATGGCCAACATCCTGGTGCGCACCGAAAAAAAGGAAGTGGCCATGCGGATGAGCGCGGACCTGGGCATGTTACTCACTCCGCCTCCGGAGAAGCTACGGATCATGGGCCCGGCGGAGGCCCCCGTGCCGCGGCTCAAGAACGAGTACCGTTACCAGTTTCTGGTCAAAGCGGCCAGCCGCAAGGCGCTGAACGAAGCCATGCAGCGGATTCGCCGCTTCGCCCTCGACCGCAAATGGGGCGCCACGGCGCTGGTGATCGATGTGGACCCGCTGACGTTGATGTGAGGCGGGGCGGGATCCCGTGGGCTGGGGGCCAGGGGCCGGAGGCCGGAGGTGGGGTCCACGAGAACGTTTAAGCACCCGGGCGCCGCCACTAAACGATGCTGAACACGTCCGTATTCCGCTCGGATTTCAAATAGGCGTAGGGATCGTGATACAAAGCTCCGGCGGGAAGCCATTCCCACAGCGGCCCCAACTCTTTTCGCACCATATCGATGTAGAACTCGGGAAGCTCGCCGGTCTGCCGCTCGAAATAGGGCAGGAATTGCGGGTCGGTGTCCAGCCGCTTACGAATTTCCGTATGGTACTTGACCCTTCCAAACCCTTCCGTCGAAACCGCACGCACAACGTTCAACCACCGCGAGTTCCATCCCTGAGTGGCCAGCAAGCGGCGAAAAATAGCGCGCGGGGAGAAAGAATACCTGGTCAGATCGACCACCCGGTCATAGAAATCATGCCAGGAGTAATTCAGGGGTTTCACGTTCATGGCCTGGTTGTTGTTCAGGAAGTAGAACGGGAAAGGCAGCACGCGGTCTTTGCGCTGATAATCCAGATTGAGCGCCGCGGCCCGGCCGAACGCCGTGAGCAGCGAATAGGCGGGGAACGCGCCCGGCGCCAGGTCCAGAAATCGCTTGGTCAGTTCAAAGGGCTCCGCCCCTTCGTCGGAATCGAGTCCCATGACGAAGTTGGTTTGTATGTACGGTATGTACTTGAGAATCAAATTCACGTGTTCGGCTACCTGACGAACTTTGTCCATCCCCTGCAGCGCGCCCGTTTTGGACTTGCCGCCCAATTCGAACCACGACTCGATTCCGGGCAAGACGGCTTGGAATCCATTGCGCTTGAGACGCTTCAAGTGCGGTTCCGAGAGCAGAGACAAACTGCTTTCGGCGGCGAAGTCGATACTGCCCGGAGGCACGGCGTCCTCGATCATATCCAGGTAGTCGTCGAATCGGACGCCGAAATTGGGATCGTGCCAGGCTACCAGAGGCTTCTTGAACTTCGTCAGCAGGAACCGCAGATCCTCGCGGAGAACGTCGAAATCCATGGGCTGATAGGGCACCACCGCATCGATGCAAAAACTGCAAGTATACGGACACCCGAGGCTCCCAAGCATGGGAACCATCTTGATGAATGGCGCCTTCTTGAGAGTCGGTTCGATGAACTGCCAGCGCTCGCGTACCCCTGGAAGCGTCCTCGGCTGCTGTTTGGCGCCCAGTTGCACACCGTCCGGCCGATGCTGCGAGCAATCTTGCAGGACGTCGCGGAGCGTCTCCCGATCCGTAAAGCCCAGGACGTAGTCGAAGTACCGGGCGGCGTCTTCCGGGTAGCACCGTGCGTGAGGCCCTCCGAGCACGGTAATGGCCCCTCTTGCGCGGAAGAGGTTACTCAGGGCGTACGCTGTAGGCGCCGCCTCGGTGAAGGCGCCGATGAAGACCAGGTCGACGTTGTCCGGTAACTCCTTCAGCAGATCTTCAAAACCGGTGTAGCAAACGAAGGCGACATCATGTCCCTCCTCTCTGCACCAGACGCCAATCGCCTGGGGCATGATGCTGGCGAGATTGGCATTCATGACGCGAGCGTACAAAGCTCGGGTCGGGCCCCTGGACACGATATCTATGATTCCGATGCGCAGTTTTCCCATGTGTGACTCAGAACACGGTTCGTCGCGTGATCAGGATTCCTCTCTCGGAATCCAAGTATACACCGGGGGCCGGGGGCCAGGGAATTCAGGTTTACTGGGATTGGACACACTTCGGCTGAGAGAGGGGGTCGAGGTGAGGATTCGTTGCGGCGGCCGGGGCTAGAGGAAATGGGTGTCCTTCCCTCCGGTCTGTTCGCCGTGCGTATGTCCGGCCGCCAATGGTTTGAGCCGCATCTTCAGAGACAGAGGGTAGGCTTATTTAGGCTCGTACCGTAAACACTCCTGCGATGCCAGGCTCTCTCGAAGACCGCGGGATCGGGTGTCCCTTCTCCCACGGTGTTATGGAACCAGTTCCAAGGTCTCCCGTCGGTGTTGGTCGCCGCAATGCCTTTCTAGGGGCGGTCCAGGAGTCCAGTACCACCGTACAATGCAACGCTTCGTGGCCACGAAGAACAAAGTTGCGACTTACGCGGTGGGCGTAAGCCTCTACTCGATTTCAAGATAGCAGGCGGGATGCGGCAGGTCCTGAGCGGAGGACCTGTAGGTTATTGAAAACGCGGGGTGAAAATATTTTTAATTTTTGGGGACCGTTAAGCAGGCCGGTGTCGATTCGAGCGGCGGGACGGGCCGGGCATGCCCGGCCCCTACTCCCAGCTCCGCAGGAACTCGGCAGTGGCGAGCGTGTCGGGGTGATGCTCGCCGAGAACCTTGCGCTGGCCGGCAAGGCATTGGCGAAGGAGTCGAAGAGCGACTTCGAGATCACCGGCTTGGTGCAAGAGGACAGCCAGATTGCCCATCGACCTCAGCGTGTCCGGGTGCTCCTCGCCCAGCAGGCGAGTCCTCGCCTCCAGCACCCGCTCCTGGAGCCGCCGCGCCCCCGCGTGGTCGCCTTGCGCCCAGAGTGTCCCGGCCAGATTGCTCATCGACGTCAGCGTGTTCGGGTGCTCCTCGCCCAGCACGCGCGTCGTCACCTCCAGCACCCGCTCCTCGATCCGCCGCGCCCCCGCGGGATCGCCTTGGGCCCCGAGTGTCGCGGCCAGATTGTTCATCAACCCCAGCGTGTGCGGGTGCTCCTCGCCCAGCACGCGCGTCATCATCGCCATCACCCGCTCCTGGAGCCGCCGCGCCCCCGCGTGATCGCCTTGGTCCCAGAGTGTCCCGGCCAGATTGTTCATCGACCTCAGCGTGTCCGGGTGCTCCTCGCCCAGCACGCGCGTCATCGCCTCCAGCACCCGCTCCTCGAGCCGCCGCGCCCCCGCGTGATCGCCTTGCCCCCGGAGTGTCTCGGCCAGATTGTTCATCGACACCAGCGTGTCCGGGTGCTCCTCGCCCAGCACGCGCGTCGTCGCCTCCAGCTCCCGCTCCTGGAGCCGCCGCGCCCCCGCGTGGTCGCCTTGCGCAGCGAGTGTCAGGGCCAGATTGTTCATCGACACCAGCGTGCGCGGGTGCTCCTCGCCCAGCACGCGCGTCGTCGCCTCCAGCACCCGCTCCTGGAGCCGCCGCGCCCCCGCGTGATCGCCTTGCGCCGAAGCCAGAGTCGCCGCTACGAGACCCATCTCGCTCGACGCGAGCGCCGTAGCATCCACTGAAGAGCCCCGTGCGAACAAAGCCTCCGCGTGCGGGCGGCAGAGCCTCATGGCGGGCCAGTGGCGTGGGTCCCGGCAGCGGTCCGGAGTCATGACGTGGTCGAGCGCCGTACACGCCCGCCCCAGCAGCTCCGGCGCCAACCCTCTGGCCATGCCGCGCAGAAAATCGGCCGTCAGGCGATGCATGACTCCGAAGGACAGGCCGCCACCCCCGGTGAGAAAGTGGCGCGAGCGCAACGCCGCGCGAACCGCCGGACCGCTCCACTCATCCGGAAGAGCTTCCATGAACTCCTCGGGAACGGGCGCCGGGGCGAGCTGCGCTAGAAGCTGCGCCACTTGCCGCGTTGCGGCGTCCAGCTTCTCGAACGAGATGGAAAAGGCCTCCGTAACGCCGCGCACGGCGTTCGCAGGTACCTGGCCGCGCAGAGCCTCGCGCAGACGATCCAGTTCGCGCGTGGCGCTGGGCGACTGATCGGTACGGCATAGCCGCTCCAGCAGGGCTTGTGGAGCAATGGAGCCTAACGCCAGGGATCGGTTCAGGAGGTCGAGCGCGATGGGCAGGTCGCCCACCCATTCCGCGATCCGGCCCCAATCCGCCCAGGGTAGTGCCGCCATTCCTGGCACGTTGTCCGTCAACAGCAGGATGGCCGAGTCGCGTCCCAGAATGTCGACCGGGATGCTTCTGACGTTCTCTTCCCGCGTGTCCTGCCGCGAGGTGGCCAGGACGGTGACCGCGCCCACGGCCGGGCAGAAATCGCCGATTGACGCCGGGTCCGCTCCCAGGCCGGCTTCCGGGATGTTGTCGATCACGTAGAGCGCGGGCTGGGGGATCTTGCGAAGCGCGCGCTCCAGCTCGCGCCGGACGTCGCGTCCCTGGGCGCGCATCGCGGCGAGATCCGGCAGGTTGGGGTCCAGCGCGCTCAGCACTCGCCAGAACTCCGCGTCCATGGCGCTCGATTCCGCGTTCACCCAGAAGATGCCGCCGGGGTAATAGCGGGCGCCGTAGCGGTGCAGGTATTCGATGGCGAGGCGCGTCTTGCCGAAACCGCCGCCCGCGGTGATGCGGCCGGTCAGGCGGGCCGCGGCGCCGCTCCCGCCCGAGAGATGCCGATGGATGTCGCGCAAGAGATCCGCGCGGCCGACGAAGCGCGCTCCGATGCTCTGCCCGGCCACGCCCGGAGGAAACGAGCAGACGATGCCGTCGAGCGACTGGGCTGGCGGCGCCTTCGATTCCTCAAGGAAAGCGGTTGCCAGTCTCTGTGCTTCGCCGGCGGCAAGTCCGTGACGAATCTCGGCCAGGTGGCTTTCCAGACGCCGGCGCACCAGCGCTTCCAGGCGCTCCGCCTCCCCGGCTTCGGGCCAGCTTTGATTGGTAACCGCCGTGGGCAGGACATCCAGCACGGCGTCGCACCCGGGACCGAGGGCCAGAATAAGGTGCGATGCGACCGCGTCGCCACCCGCCAGGGCCAGGCGCATCTCGAGACGGCAGAAGCGGCTCTGCGAGTAGGCTTGGGTCGCAAAGACCACCACAACACGGGAGTCGAGGATGGCGTCGAGCAGACGCTCGGGGAAGTGGTCGCCATCGTCAATGGCGGATGTGTCGAGGAAGGCCAGATCGCCAAGTCTTGCGGCCAGGGCTTGGGCGTGGGGAGTGCTGGCGCCGCGGGAGTAGGAGATGAAGACGGGAGGCGGCATCCGGTGGAACCTCGAATGCTTAGTTTAGTGCCGATTGCAGCGGGAAGCGGGGCCGGGCTTGAGACGCTCATCATTTCGCTTGACAGTCAATCACAAAATGCAATATAGTTATTGCATATTGCGATAGCGAGGATATACAATGCGCTTTTCTTCCATCTGTATCTTGGCGTTTCTGGGGTTGGCCGCGGAGACGGGCCACAGCCAGACGGGCAGCGGCACGGCTGCTCAGGCCGCGGCCAAACCGGACGAACTCTGTTCCCTGGCGGGACGCGTGCTCGACGGCGTGACGGGCGAACCCGTGAAGAAAGCCTCTTTGACGCTGAGCAACGCCACCCCGGTTCGCACGGCGGCGGGGCTTCCACAGCAATTCAGCACGTCTTCGGACGCGTCGGGACGGTTCGCCATGAAGGATCTCGACCCGGGCTCGTACCGCCTTCAGGTCACCCGCAACGGTTACGTTCCGGCCGAGTACGGGGCGCGCGGAGCATCGACGCCGGGGACCGTTCTGACGCTTAGCCGTACGCAGCAGCCGAAGGACCTGGTGGTCCGGCTGACGCCGCACGGCATCGTGACCGGCCGCATTCTGGATGAGGACGGCGATCCCGTCGCATCGATGATGGTGCAGTTGCTGCGGCCCCGCTACACCGGAGGCAAGAAGCAACTCGCCGCGGCCGGGTCGGCTCAAACCAACGACCTCGGGGAGTATCGGGCTTCCGGCCTGGCGCCTGGAAGGTACTACGTCACCGCCGGTTCGACGATCGCTGCGTCGCTCTCCGTGGACAAGTCCGCCGAGCCGCGTCTGGAAGAGGATTACGTGGCGACCTATTACCCCGGCGTCACCGACCCGGCGGTCGCGACGCCGGTGGATGTCGCGGCGGGCGTACAGACTCGCGGCATCGACCTTTCGCTAACCAAACGGCGCACCGTTCACATCCGGGGCCGCGTCAGCGCTCCGGCGCCGGCCGCGCTCGTGTACCTGGCGCCGCGCAGCATGACGGGAGCGATGTCGCTGCGCATGGTGCGCGTGGATGCCAAGGGCGAATTCGAAGTTCGCGGCTTGGCGCCCGGGTCGTACGCGCTGACCGGCTCCGTGCAACAGAACGGCAAGGCGTACTCCTCGACGCTTCCGATTGAAGTAGGACAGAGCCACATCGAGGGGCTGGTTTTCACGATCGGCCCGGGGGTTGCGGTGGCCGGGCGCTTGCGCGTGGACGGGGAGACGAGCGTGGACCTTTCCAAGGTCAAGGTGCAGTTGCAGGCGCGTGAAATGGGCATGGGCTCCATTTTGGGCGCGATGGGTTCCCTGATGTCCGGCGGCGGGATGGGAATGGATGCCGGGAAGCTGGGCGACGACCTCAGTTTCCGGCTCGATAACGTAGGCTCCGACCTTTACAACGTCACCGTCACGGGATTGCCGGACGGCTTCTTCGTGAAGTCGGCTCACTCGGGCGACGCGGACGTTCTGCTTTCCGGCCTGGATGTGCGAGGCGCCGCGCCAGAGCCGGTGGAGATCGTGCTCAGCCCGCACGGGGGGCAGGTGACCGGAGCGGTTAAGAACGCGGCCACCCAGCAGCTCGCGGCGCAAGCGACTGTGGCGCTGGTACCACGCGAAAAGGAGCGCGCCGGACAGGCGGCGTACTACCGCGACGCGACTGTAGGCCAGGATGGCCAGTTCCATTTCAAGAGCGTGCCGCCCGGCGAGTACAAGCTGTTCGCCTGGGAGGATGTCGAATCCGGCGCGTGGCTGGACCCGGATTTCATCAAGCCGCTGGACGACAAGGGTAAATCCGTCACGATTCGCGCGGACGGCCAGGAGGCCGCCGATCTGGTGGCGATTCCGGCGGATACGCCGCCAGGGAAGCAGTGAGTTGGCCTTAGGCGTCGGGAGCGCGGTATTAAGGACTGAGGGCGGGCGGCGGCGATAGGGGCTGTTGGCGACAGTTATTGCCGGCCGGGTCAAAGAAGCAGTTCTCCGACACGGCGACGTTACGTCCAAGTGGAGTGTGCCGGCATTTCGCCCGATTAAGGATAAACTAACAGTATGGACTGGAGCCGTTGCAGCGCTGTCGACTGGAACCCCGGGAAGCTCGGTGGGATATGGTGCTTCCGAGGCACACGCCTGCCGGTTGCCACGTTGTTCGAGCACCTCGACCAGGGCTCAACTATAGACGAGTTTTTGGAATGGTTCCCATCTGTTGGTCGAGAGCAGGCGCATCATGTCCTTGCCTCCGCCCAGAGTTCCCTTGAGCAGCCCACGACGGTTGCGTGAAGATCCTGTTCGACGCCAACACACCGGCCCCGCTCGCCCGGTTTTTGCGAGGACATGAAGTGGCGCCAGCGGATGAATTGGGATGGCAGGGACTGGAGAACGGCGCGTTGCTGGACTCGGCCGAGCAAGCGGGGTTCGACCTGCTGCTCACCTGCGATCAGCTCCACCATCCCACTCTTGGGGGGTTTGCTCTCTTGCCTTGTCCCATGGTGTTTCGCAGTGGTATTTTTTATATTGATGGTAAATGTCACTGTCAGACTTCGTTTTTCGAACGATCAACGAAAAACATCTGTTAGATTCCCGCGTATGTGGATACGGATTCAACAGCATCTTGCTTGTAGTCGCGATTACAAAAACGGTTGGCGCACCCACATAATATTTTATACTTTGCCTCTCAATGCCAATGTCTTTCAGTTGCTGAACCGAGTTTCTGATTTCTCCAGTAATGTACCCGCGAGTGCGCCCTTCCTGTATAGCTCTCGCTTCCGCTATGGAAGGCTCGGTGATCAGGATTCGGACCTTGCAACCGCACGAAACGGCTTCAGTCAGAATATCAGCACCGGTGACATTACCGATTGTGGGAGAGAGAAACGCCCGTATGGATGTTCCGACAATATATAGTGAGGCCTCCTCCTTTCTCTTGTGTCGTTCTATTTCCTCCGTCAAGTAGACCGCAAATGTCGCAAGGGCTTCGTCCCTGTTTTGAAATAAATGTTCTAGGCCCATTCTGTTAACGGCATCCAGCAGTGCGGCGTTCTGCGGGTCAGGATGCGAGACCTGCGAGCTGGGGACCGCCGGTAAATCCTTTAAAGTACTGTCCAACTCGGGCCACCACTTTTCAAATGTGCGGGCCAGAACGTCATCCGGTACACGGTGATCACCTGGCGCCGCCTTATTGATGCTGCCGATTAGCTTAAATGTACCGGACTTGTCAGCAGAAGCAGCATTGAATTGACTTAATGGCGAACCTTCAAGTGCTCCCGCATCAATGTGGATCAGGTAAGGCAATAGGAAGGAGTCGTTGAGAGTCTTTGCTAAAGCCCCTGCTTCATAGAGAATCCATGGAGTGTTGAGGTTCTCAGGCGTCAAACAGATGATTCCGAAGTTAACCTGCTCAAGCTTCTTGGCAAGTTCCACTGGCCATCGCTTACCGGCGTCGAGATCCTCTTCAGACATCCACAGTCGGACAGATTGGAGGACGCACGGTATCCAGTCTTTTAGCTTTCGGGCGATTATTTTAGCGCGACTGCCGTGCCAACTAACAAATACTTCCATCATAGCCGCGGTTCCT
>OCTA010001115.1_pt1 | contig 24856 bp, 27 predicted proteins | sample 1538991 | NCBI WGS metagenome assembly OCTA01 (sample SAMEA3539302, study PRJEB22396) | soil metagenome | biome: tundra; feature: field; material: soil | place: USA | collected 2010-05 | depth 0.15 m | reverse complement strand
GGACGGGCGCCTCGTCCGCCAACTGATGGCCGATCTTCTGGCGGACGGCACTAGCTCACAAACCAGCGCACGAAAAAGACGGCGGCGGCGATGCCACCTGCCGCCAGAGATGCGAGCCAGAGCTTGCGGCTTTCGATCAGTGCCCCGATGGCCGACAGTCCAATGGCCACCTGAAGCAAGGTCACGGTACTGGCGAACCATTCGTGCCGGGTCAGTTCCTCCTTGGATTCCTTCTCGAGACGATTGGCTTCGGCCCGGATCTCCTCCTGTTCGCGCGAGTATTTGTCGACGTCGCCGCGAATCGTGGCCACGCGATTCGCGTCGGCGTGCAGTTCGGTCAGGATGTCGGCCTCCGCCGCGCGCGTGGCGGCCTTGTTGCCCTTGGCCTGGTAGTATGCCCATTGGTCCGTGGCCTGGGCTTGCTTGAGCAGGGCCTCGTTCGCACAGCGCCCCGACTTCAGCGAGGCGATGGCGGCGATGACCGCGAAACACGCCGAGGACACCGCCAACCCGCGCAGCCAGGGCGTGCGGTGCTTTTCCTCTTGCGCCTTCTCGTGCGCGGCTTCCGCCTGCTTGTCGACGCCAACTTCTCCGATTTCCGTCTCTTCCATGTTGCGAGATTCCTCGTTGTTCAGCCAAAGTGCGAAAGCAATCGACGGCTACCATACAAGGTAAACAACCAATCAGCACCCGCGCATGACGGCAGACAAAGGCAGAACGAACGCCTGGCAAGCGCGTGAGTGCAGTCGGGCTTTGCCCGACGGCACTCTTCGCGGGAGTTTGAAAGAACCCTCCCAGGGTTCTTTCCTAGGAGAAGAGCTGCGCATCCTGGTCAGGCTCGCGCTGCCGCTCATGGCGTCGCAGGTGGGCATGATGTTCATGGGCGTCGTCGAAACGCTGCTCATGGGCCGCGCCGGAAACACGGCCCTGGCGGCGGTTTCACTGGGCAACGCGTGGACTCACGGGACCATTCTGATTGCGATGGGCGTGGTCATGGGCGCCGATCCAATTCTCAGCCAGGCCTATGGCGCGGGCGACACCAAGACCGCGGCTCTGACCTTCCAGCGCGGATTGGTGCTCTCGCTGCTGCTGGGCGTGCCGGTCTCGCTGCTGTGGCTATGCACGCGGCCCGTGCTCGGCGCTTTCGGCCAAGATCCTGGGCTGTCCGCGCTGGCCAGTACCTTCGTGGCGCTGCAGGCGCCGACGGCATTCGGGTTCCTGGTCTTCACCATCAGCCGGCAATACCTGGCCGGCCGAGGCGTGGTTGCCCCGTCGCTGTGGGTGGTGCTGATCGTGAACGTGGTCAATGCCGGCCTGACGTGGTGGCTGGTGTTCGGTGGCGGCCGACTTCCGCCGGTCGTCGGGGCGGGCCTGGCCGGGGCCGCCGTGCGCTTGCTCTTACCGGCCCTACTCCTCGGCGTGATCTTCTGGGCGGGACTGCACAAACCCGCATGGACAGCCTGGGGACGTGCCTCGTTCGACTGGCGCCGGATCGCGCGCATCGCCTGGATCGGACTGCCCGTCGGATTGCACTTCGGCCTGGAGGTCTGGGCCTTCCAGCTCGCGACCCTGATGGCGGGAAAGCTAGGGCCAGTACCGCTCGGCGCGCACGCCATCGTGCTCAACCTCGCCTCGCTCAGTTTCATGTTTCCGCTCGGCATCTCCACCGCGGCCAGCGTGCGCGTGGGCAATCTGATCGGGGCTGGTGACGAAGCCGGCGCCCAGCGGGCCGCGCGTCTCTCGCTAGTCCTGGGCGCGGGCGTGATGTCGCTGTTCGGAGCTGCGTTCTTCCTGCTGCGCTGGCAATTGCCTCGCCTCTACGGCGCCGAGCCCGCGGTAGCAGCACTGTGCGCCCACGTCCTGCCCGTCGCGGCCGCGTTCCAGATGCTCGATGGCACGCAGGTTGTGTCGAGCGGCATCCTGCGCGGCCTCGGCCGCACCAAGCCCGCCGCGATCTTCAATTTCTGCGGTTACTACTTCCTCGGGCTTCCCATCGCGTACGGGCTCGGCCTCGGCCGCGGCTGGGGGCTGCGTGGCGTGTGGTTGGGTTTGGCCGTGGGCCTGCTGTTCGTCGCCACGGGATTGCTGGTGATGGTGCTGCCCAAGCGGGCGTACCACACGCAGCGAACGCAGGCGTAGAAACGAAGCTAGTTGGTCTGGACGTGCGGGGCGTACAGATCAAGGGTGTGGACGATGGGGTGCGGGCTGCCCGCGGGCTCTTCGACGTGGAGACACAGGCTCATATCGTAGCCCGAGGTAGCGCGCGATAATTGCAGCACACCCTGGAGACCCGACGTGTAGCTGTCGGGAGCCGGGTAGCAGCTCGCGCTTATTGGATCGCAGCCGACAGAAACTTCCACGGTCCCGCTCGATGGCAGGCTGGCAAGATCGCTGGTCGAGGGCAGCCCGAGGTTTCGCCACATGACCACGATCGGGTAGACGAAGGTCTGGGTCACGACAACGAACTCGCCGGCTAGGCAACAGCTGAAAGGAATCATCCGGCCGGTCACGGCCGGGTGGGACTCGACGCCATTGACCACCATGTGTGGGAGATCGCCGGAGCAGAACGCCGCCAGCGGGCCGTTGATGGACGAGAAGATTGCATCGTCGGCCACATCCGACGCAACCTCGCGCAAGACAGCGTCAGGCGAGGCAACGTCAGGCGAGACACCGTCGGGCAGGATAACGTCCGGCGAACCACCGTCCGCCGACACAACATCCGGCACGAAAACGTCCAAAGCCTGGTCCTGCGAAAAACCATCCTCGACGGCGAGGATGTCGCCGCGGGCGACCTCACGCATGACACCTTCGGGACTCGCGTCTCGGAAGACGCTGTCCGCAGCCACATCCGGCGTAGCGAGATCCGGCGAAAACGCCGAAGAGGCATCATCTCGCTGCTCGACATCCCGCTTTGAAAGCGAGTCGGGCACCCTGGTTCCACCCTCGAAAGCGTCCCCCAGCCCGAGGCTGTCCGCGATCGCGGCGCTGTCCCTGTTCGGGCCAGCGTCGCGGTGAATCGTAATCGCTCGACTGCCGCAACCGAACGTGGCCAAGAACAACCCAATCATCAACAACCATCGAGATCGCGCTTGCATGTCGCCCCCCTTCGGCTCCCTCCCCGCGTGCGATGAGCCGCCAGGCGGGAAAAGAACTCGATCGCATGATGCCACGATGGCGAGCTTCCGGAACCGACCTTGGCCAAAACCTCTTTGTCCGCGTGATCGCGATCAACAAGTGCTCGACACGGCTAAGTGAATGCCGCGTGACCACCATGTAAACTCTCATTTCCATGGTTACCGTTAGATTGACATCTGGGTTCGACTTGGGAATGCTCCCGGTATGGACACTCGCGTTCGTACCGCCGTCAAGGCCACGCGGCAGCATCTTGGCATGCAACAGCAGGATCTGGCCGAGGCTATCGGCGTCAGCCGACAGACGCTCAGCCTGATCGAGGCTGGCGAAACCGTTCCTTCGACGCAGATCGCCCTCGCCCTGGCGCGCGAGCTCGGCTGCCGAGTGGAAGACCTTTTCAGTCTGCGCAGCGACGGACAGGTCATCGAGGCCGAGTTCGTGGGCGAGGCGGATCCTGGCGCCAAGGACGGGCGCAAAAAGCGCGTGTCGCTGGGCTGGGTCGCCGACCGCTGGATCGCCCGCGTGCTCGAAACCGACGAAGCCCTGGCCCTCGGCACGCCGGCCGATGGTATCGCCACGCTCTCGACCCAGAAGGGCAAGACCAAGGCCAAGGTTCGTCCGCTGCGCGACGTGGAATCGCTCCAGCGCAATCTCCTGGTCGCCGGCTGCGATCCAGCCCTCGGCGTGCTCGGGCGCCATCTCGAAGAACGCTTCCATGGTCCCCGCCTGCACTGGATCGAAAAGGCCAGCCGACCGGCCCTGGAAGAGCTGGCCAAAAAGCGCGTGCACATTGCCGGCATGCACCTGCTGGGGCACGGCGGCGCCGGCGACAACGCCACGGCCGTCCGCGAGCGCTTCGGCGTGGAGGCCATGGTGCTGGTCACGCTGGCCTCCTGGGAGCAAGGCTTCGTGAGCAGAGCCGAGCAGAAGTACAAGAGCGTCGCCGACATGGAACGCAAAGGCACGCGCATCATCGCGCGCGAGGCCGGCGCCGGCGCACAAGAACTACTCGAAAGCGTGTATCGCAAGGCGGGCCGCGCCTGGAGACACGACACACCGGTGGCGATTGCGCGCGGGCATCGAGCGGTGGCGCAAATGGTGGCCATGGGCCTGGGTGACGTCGGAGTGGCAACGCGATCCGCGGCGGCGGGTTTCGGATTGCACTTCGAACCGCTCGCGGAAGCGCGCTTCGATCTGGTTTTTCCCGCGGCTTTGGCCTCGCAGGCGCCGGTGCAGGCACTGCTCGATTGTCTGTCGAGCGCGCGCTTTCGCCAGGACATCGCCGGCATGACTGGCTACCAGACCGCCCGCACGGGCACGGCAATTTCGGAGGCACAGGCATGAATCGAGGCGCGCTCGTTCGAGTTTTCTTGGGCGGCGTTCTCCTAGGCTCGGGGATTTTCGCCCCCACGGCTCGCGCCGCCGAGGCGCAAGAGCTGACCGTGTTCGCGTCGGCGTCGCTGCGCGAGGTTTTTCAAAGCCTCGCGCTGACCTTCGAAAAGCAGCACCCGAACCTCAAGGTCCGCTTTAACTTCGCCGGCAGCCAGGATCTTCGCGTGCAGATCGAACAAGGCGCCAAGGTGGATGTGTTCGCCTCGGCGGACTGGAAGCACATGAAGTCGCTGGCAGGCCAGGGCATGGTGGCCGAGCCCAAGGTCTTCGCACGCAATCTGCCGGTCGTGGTCGTGCCCAAGAACAATCCTGCCAAGGTGCAGACTTTCGCCGATCTGGCCAAGGTCACGCACCTGGTGGTGGGCGCGCCCGAGGTGCCCATCGGCGCCTACACCGAAACCATTTTCGCGGCGGCAGAGAAACTCAATGGCAAAGCCTTCGCAGACAGGGTTCGGGCGAATGTGCGCTCGCGCGAGCTGAATGTGCGCCAGGTCCTGACCAAGGTCGCCCTGGGCGAAGGCGACGCCGGCATCGTGTACAAGACCGATGCGCTGACCATGCCCGACAAGGTTCAGGTCATCGAGATCCCAAGCGCGATCAACGTCGTCGCCGAGTACCCAATCGCAGCGCTCAAGGCCGCGCCGCACGCCGAGCTGGCGCGCGAATTCGTCAAGCTGGTGCTGTCCAAAGAAGGAGAAAAGGTTCTGACCGCCGCTGGCTTTGACATCGCCGTTGCGCAGGCAAAGAAGTGAGCGGAAGACTCCTCACGCGCGCCACAAGTCGCCATCTCTACGGCGCCGTCATGGTTGGTCTGGGCGGAGTGCTGCTGCTCTTCCTCGTGCTTCCCTTCGTGGCCCTGCTGCTCGACGGTGGGCCCGACTCGATTCTGCGCGGACTTGGCTGTGCGCTTACCTGGCCGGCACTGCGCCTGAGCCTCGGCACCAGCCTCATCTCGGTTGCCCTGGTGGTTCTGGGCGGCACTCCCCTGGCCTGGTGGCTCGCGCGTTCGCGCTGGCGTTCGGCGCGCTGGCTGGAGATCCTGCTGCAACTTCCGGTGGTCATTCCGCCCGCGGTGGGCGGCATTGCCCTGCTGCTCGCCTTCGGTCGGCGCGGGCTGTTCGGCGAAGCACTCGAACGACTGGGCTGGACGCCCGCCTTCAGTTCGGTCGCGGTGGTCATGGCCCAGGTTTTCGTTTCGGCGCCGTTTTACATGCAGGCCGCGGTGCAAGCCTTCGGCCGACTCGATCGCAACCTGCTGGCCGTGGGACGCAGCCTCGGGGCTTCGCCGCCGCGCCTATTTTTTCAGATCGCCTTGCCGCTGGCGCGTCCCTGGCTGATCGGCGGCGCCGCGATGACGTGGGCTCGCGCGCTGGGCGAATTCGGCGCCACCTTGATGTTCGCCGGCAACATGACGGGCAAGACGCAGACTCTGCCGCTCGCCATCTACACCGCCCTGGAGCTCGACATCCACACTGCGCAGGCGCTGTCGCTCTTGCTGGTTGCCTTCGCCTTCGCGCTGCTGCTCTTTCTCCGCCGCTTCAATCGCAACCCCGAAGTTGCGCGCAGGACGGCGCTGCCATGAGCGAGGATGCCGTTTTTCGGCTTTCGGCGACGGTGGAGGCCGAGCTTGGTCCGTTCCTGTTGCGTGTGTCGCTGGAGGTTGGCGCCGAGCCCCTGGCCTTGGTCGGCCCCAACGGATCAGGAAAAACCAGTTTGCTATTGGCAATCCTCGGGCTGCTCAAGCCCGAGCGCGGTCGCATCGCGCTTGGAAATGACGTCCTTTTCGACCGGGAACTCGACATCGATCGTCCGACGGAAGAGCGCCACCTGGCCTACTTGCCACAGGACTTTGGACTCTTTCCACACTTGACCGCCGTCGAGAACGTGGCCTTCGCGCTCGCGTGCGGGCCGGGGCGCACGAACAAGCGACAGCGGCGCGACCAAGCCATGGCGTGGCTCGATCGCTTCGGTCTCGGTGGCCTGGCAAAGCGCAATCCAACGCAACTGTCTGGGGGCGAACGCCAGCGCATCGCCCTGGCCCGCGCGCTGGCCTCGTCGCCGCGGGCGCTCCTGCTCGACGAGCCCACGGCCTCGCTCGACGCCGAGGCCCGCTCCAGTGTGCGCGCGTTTCTGGCCGAATCGATTCGCTCGCTCCGCTTGCCCACCATCGTCGTCACCCACGACATCATGGATGTGGAGGCGCTCGCCGGACGCGTGGCGGTTCTCGACAAAGGGCAAGTGGCAGCGTGGGGCCTGCTGGCCGACCTGCGCAAGACCCCGCCCACGCCCTTCGCCAGCAAACTCTTCTCTTCGCCCACGAGCGTGGGCAAGGACGCAATTGCGGACAAGCTTGGCACACCATGAGCGTGTTGTACCCAACCGGGGCTAGACCCAGCAACCCAGCTGCACAATCGCGTGTCACAAATCCTTCAGTAGCGGCTGTAGCTCTTTGGGAATTCCGTCCTTGAGTTGCCATTCCCTGCGCTGGCCGTCTTGACCCACGAGCGTCCAGACGCCTTCCGCGTTGCCATAGCGGAACTGACCGCGTAGCAGGCCACCATTACCCAATCGCAAGCTGCATGGACCATCGAGAAGACCGCCGCGATACTGGGCGGTAAGCACCAGGCCATTTCCGACCGCTTCCTCCTCCAGGCCCTTGCCGTGCAAGAAGTTGTTCCGCCAGACTCCCGTTCGCTTGCGGCCACCCGGGCTCGTCAAGGTCCCTTGTCCTTCTCTGCGGCCTTCCTTGAACTCGCCGACGTATTTGTCGCCGTTCGGACAGGCTCTGGTTCCCTTCCCATGGTAGCGGCCGCCCTTGAAGTCGCCCTCGTACGAACCACCTTCCTCGAAGATTCGCACGCCGTGGCCCTCGTAGCGCATGTTGCGAAAGCCGCCCTCATAGCTGCCACCGTCGGGGAAAATGAGCACACCCTGTCCGTCGACACAGCTCCCCTTGGTGCACGTCTCTGCCGACAACCGCGCTGGCGCCATCAGCACCGCGGCCGCGACCATCGCCACAAATCGTATCGGGGCCATTCCTTTTGCAGCACACATGGCGCGGCATTTTCCGTCCAAAGGCGCGGCGAGGGAAGCTCAAACCATGTACCAAGCTGCAGGCGCGGCAGCGAAGCGGCTGGGGTCGTGGCGACCTTCAGGAGTTTGATCGCGGTGATCATGATTTTGCGGCCCGCCCTCGATCCGGGATTGGCCATCCGGACGCAGTCAAGTGGACGTGTCGCCGAAGCCCGAACCGCGCTAACCTGTCCCGGAGAGCCGCCGTCATGCACACTGCTAAGGAAGCCGTCCGCCGTCTTCTCGATGACCTACCCGACAACGCCTCGCTTGAGGACATCCAGTACCACATCTACGTCTGCGAGAAGATCGAGCGCCGCCTGCGCGACGTTGAAGCCGGGCGCGTAGTCGACCAGGTCGAGGCCAAGCGACGGATGGCCAAGTGGCTCGGCGAGTAGGTTGGACCGAAGCTGCGCTTGAGGATCTGAGCGCGACCGCGGAGTACATCGCCCGAGACAGCGCCCGCGATCTTGGATGGTCAGAGCATCAAATCGCAGCCTCGCCGGCAGGATAGCGCTTCCAGGTACCTTCGCTACGGCGCCGCCGGCTGTACGACCTTCTTGAGTTCCGCCGGAAGGCCCACGCACGGTTTGCAGCGCGCGGGGTTGACCGGGCCGAAGTCTCGATGCGCGAGCAAGCGCTGCCCTTGTTCGCCGAGCAGGAACGCGGCGAAAGCCTCGGCTTCGACCGGGTGGGGAGCATTGAGCGGGATGGTGAGGCCATAGCTCACGGGCGCGCCCACCAAACGTGCCGGCCCCTGCGCGCGCTTCATGCGCACGAACACGTTGGCGGCGGCGTAGCGAGCGGACATGTCCTGCCGGGAAAGATTGATCTCCGGCGGCAGCGCGAGAACCTTCAGGTGATGATCCTCGGCGGTGGAGCGAAAGAGAAATGCGTAGTCGATGGCCCGCGATTCGAGCAGGCCGAGCAATTCGGCTTCGTCGTGGGTCACGTGGTCGGGCGAGCACTGGGCTTGAAGCTTGGCGCTCAAACCCGTGGCCAAGCTGCCGTAGGCGCCAAAGGATTCCGCAAGCTGCCACACCATGAGCGTGTTGTACCCAACCGGGGCGGTGTCGGGATCCGCGCGCCCGAGCCTCACCCCTGCGCGGACCAAGATCTCTGGCCAATTCCCGCCGCCAATCTGGTCCGTCCACCTGCTGTGATCCATGTGGGCAATGACAATCTCGTTGGTCGCAAACACCGCGTTCCAGCTGGCGTGCGAAGGAATCAGGATGTTGTCGATCAACGCAGCGTCGGCGACCGCGATGATGTCCGCCCGCATGCCGAGTTCGGTGAGCTTGCGCGCAGCCACCTGCGAGCCCGAGGGTTCGAGCCGGATGCGCACGCGAGGGTGCTCCTGCTCGAACGCCTTCGCCGCGTCGCCCAGGACGGCCGAAAGGCTGGTGGCGTAGAAGACCGCGATTTCGATCCGGCTGGACTTACAACCGCTCGTCGCCAGCAACGCCAGGACGACAAGCTTATCCAGCCGTGAAAGAAGGCGAAGCACGAATTCTCCTAACACGGCCCCGCCATTCGGGCCATGCCCTCGCAGTCCAGCAGCCTGAAACTACTCGCACTGCGAGAGCAGCACGTGCACGGCGACGGGATAGGGCGAGAACCTACCGGTGGTCGCCACCGCGATGTCGGCGACGCCATCGCCGTTGAAGTCGCCCGCCGCGATCGCATTGGTCAGAAGCTCGCTCGCGCCGCTCAGGTAATAGATGGTCGGCGTGGCGAAGGTGCCATCGCCCTGGTTCGCATATACCGCCACCGGCACCGGCGGCGCCTGGCCGCCACGTCCAAGGGGCTGGAGCGCCAGCGCGATGTCGGGCTTGCCATCGCCATTGAAGTCGCCGGTTGCGACCTGGTAAACGTCGGGGACAACCGTGATTTCCGTGGTGACCATGGCGAAGCTGCGATCGCGTGCGCCAGTCCATACCTCGATGACTATTGCCTCGTCGCTGGCGTTGGGGCGTAGGTAGGTCGGGGTGGCGAGGTCGTCGATGCCATCCCCATTGAAATCGGCGACGCCCAGGCCAAAGCCGCCCCACTCGGGGTTGGGTCCGACAGTCGCCTCGTCGCCGAAGGTGCCGTCGCCCGCGTTGTAGGACACGCCGATCACCCCGGCACTTGTCGAAGACAGCCCGGCGATGTCGAGGTGGCCGTCACCGTCGAAGTCGCCCACCACCATGTCCGAATGAACCGTCGGGTTGTCGTAGTTCACGGGCGGCGCGAAGTTGCCCTGGCCCAAGTTGCGATACACATTCATGGCGAAATTCGTCGGCTCGGGCCCGGGCAGGGCAATACCGCCGGTGTCGGTCACGAAGCCGCCCATCATCTGATAGTCGTATCCGGCGAAGGCCAGATCGGGGCGGCCGTCGCCATCGAAATCCCCGACGACCAGAAAGCCATTGGTTTGCGGCGAGGCCAGCGTAAGCGGCTGACTGGCGAGCTTGCCCGACCCCGTCCCGAAGTCGAACGCGAGCACGCCGTCGCCGGTGTTGAGGTCGATGCCGTCCGCGCCGTTGCTCTGGCTGGCGAGATCCATGATGCCGTCGCCATTGAAGTCGGCGATTACCAGATTGCCGGATTCGGGCTTGATCGCGACCGGCAACACTGCCTGTGCGAACGTGCCCTTGCCGGTGTTGGTGAAGAGCTCGATCGATTGCACGTTGTTCGAGCTCTCGGTGACCAGGATGTCGAGGTGCCCGTCACCCGTCAGATCCGCGACGCGCAGGGAATACGGCGCAGCCGCGGGCGTATAGGCCACGGGATTGGCGAACCCCTGGAAGTTGCACCTGGGCTTCGGGGCGCGGGCGTCGCCAGTTCCGCCGCTCGCATCGGTTGCCCCGTGCATGAGGCCGCCTCGACTACAAGCCAAGAGGGGAAGCATCAAGATGGCGGTACAGGCAGGACGCATGCGACAGCATGCACAGCAAGACTTGCGCCAACCCGCAACTCGATGATCCCGCGGACTTGAGCGCACTGGCCCTCAGTTTCCTGAGAACTAGAACCAAGGAATTCAGGCTCGGCCGCGGTCAGCGTGTGGTTTCCGATCGGTACACCATGAACAGGATGCCGTCGATGCTTTCGTGGCCGCGCACCTTGTCGCTCTCACTTCCGCCGCTCGATCTCCCTGCGTGTCTTCTCTAGCTCGGCGGATAGAAGCTTCTCATTCGGCAAGGCGGTGAGGTACTCGCGGACGAGCAGCTTGTTAGGCAAGACGCCGGTGGCGTAGCGGACGAGGGCTTCGCTTTTTCCGCTGCATAGGATGATGCCGACAGGCGGGTTTTCGCCAGGCGCGACCCAGTGTTCGCGAGCGTAGTTGAGGTACAGGTGCATTTGTCCGGAATCGGCGTGGGTGAAGCGGCCTAGTTTCAGGTCGAAGATGACCAGGCAACGCAGCCGGCGGTGGAAGAAGAGCAGATCCACGCGATACCATTCGTCGTCGATGCGCAGGCGGCGCTGGCGGCCGACGAAGGCGAAGTCGTTGCCCAGTTCGAGGAGAAAGGTTTCGAGGTGGCGGATAAGCGCGTCTTCAAGGTCGCTCTCGGAATACTCGTCGCGCAGGCCGAGAAATTCGAGGACAAGGGATGTCGGATTTCCTCGTCGGCGGTGACGGCATCGCCTGGCTGCGGCTTTGCGCCTTTGCTGAGCATGGCAGCCTTGTCACGCGACAGGGCGGTTCGTTCGTAGAACTGGCTGTCCATTTGGCGCTGGAGCTGGCGCACCGACCAGCCGCCGCGCAGGGCCTCGGTCTGGTAGAAGGCGAAGGCTTCGGGCGAGCGGCTGCGGCCGATGAGCAGGACGTAGTGGGACCAGGGCAGCGGGAAGGCGCGTGCCAGATCGGAAAGAGGCAGTGACAGCGAAGAGGGTGCAGTCTGTGCTTGTACCATGGTCCTTCGGGGCGTGGACGCTGGCGAAGATTTGCCAGACGTCGTCTGGCGATTCCCAGGTTCAGCCAATTTGCCAGACAGTGTCTGGCAAATTCGATCTGGCGGCGCGGATAGGTACAGCAGCCGCATGTTTTGCAGGTTCTGTCGGGAAAATCCCCGGCCCAAGCGAGCCGATAGATCCTGCGCCAGGCGCTTGAGAAGTTCCTCGCCGTACTCGGCACGCCTCTCGCCGCCTTGCTCGAACTCCACGATCCGCCGTCCGATTTCCCAATACGTCGCCGTCATGAAGGCGTTGACGGCACGAGCGCTGGCCCGACGCGCGGATTCCAGTAGCTCACTGACACCGCCGAGCAATGCAGAATAGCCGCGCACTGCCACTGGAGCAGAGGCGCTTTTCTTCGTGATGATCTTCTTCATGCCTATTGCGCGGTCAGAGCTTGGTCATCTTGACGTGCAGGAATTTCCTTCCCATCGCCAATTCGTGATCGTTCCGAGATCGTTTACCGTCATGGTGGTTTTGCACCAATAGCTGTAAGATCTGGTATCGATAGAACGGGTGAACGAATTGTAGGAAGATGTCGCCCGTGCACCGCTTTCGGTTATCCAAGTGAGCATCTTGCCACCGTCAGGTAACGGATAAACGCTTGTCGGTGGGCCCCAGCTACCGACAAGATGAGTCTCGCTGTCTCCCACCCAAGACCTCAGCTTCGCCTCATACTTCCCTGCAGTGGCGCAGCCGGCAATGGCCACAAGGCACGAAATTGCAACTCCGCACCACGCCGCGCGGTGTTTCATTCGCTTGCCTTGCCAAGATGGTCTCTCGCCTCCATCCGGAGATGGTCGCACCACTCGGGCTCTATCGCAAACCGATACCGAAAACCGTCGCCGCCGCTGCGGAGGTCCGATACCTCACCAGCGCAGCGGGAACATGCCCGCCGCTACACGTTGAACTTGAAGTGGATCACGTCGCCGTCGCGGACGACGTACTCTTTGCCTTCGATGGCCAGTTTGGCGTTCGCGCGGCAGGCGGATTCGGAACGGAGGCGAATCAGGTCTTCCCACCAGATCACGTCGGCCTTGATGAAGCCACGCTCGAAGTCGGTGTGGATGGCGCCGGCTGCCTGGGGCGCCTTGGCGCCGCGAGGGACCGTCCATGCTCGGCACTCGTCTTCGCCCGCGGTCAGGAAGGTGATGAGATCCAGAACCACGTAGGCGGTGCGAGCAACGCTGTGCAGGCCAGGCTCTTTGAGGCCCAGGCTCTCTAGAAAGGCGGGGCGATCCGCGGCGTCTAGGCCAGCGATTTCAGCTTCGGCCGCGGCGCAAATGGCGACCAGCTTGGCGCCTTCTTTGGCGGCGTGGGCACGCAGGGCCGACACGGCTGGGTCGCTGTCGATCGAGGCAAGCTGCGCCTCAGCCACGTTGGCCACGTAGAAGACTTTCTTGTGCGTGAGCAAAAACATCTCGCGCAGAAGCTCGCTTTCTTCGCTGGACAGGCCTTGCGCGCGCACGGGCGTGCCCTCGGCCAGGCCCTTCTGCACTTTCAGGCAGACTTCAAGCCGCGCCTTCTCTTCCTTGGTCGCGCCGCCCTTCATGGCAGTCTTGGCGCGCTCGATGCGCTTTTCGACGGTTTCCAGATCCTTGAGGCACAGCTCGGTGTCGATGGTCAGAACGTCCGACACCGGATCGATGCGGCCATCGACGTGCACGATGTTCGCGTCCTCAAAACAACGCACCACGTGCGCAATGGCGTCGGCCTCGCGGATGTTGGCAAGAAACTGGTTGCCCAGCCCTTCGCCCTTCGATGCCCCGCGCACGAGTCCTGCGATGTCGACGAAATTGACCGTCGCGGGCACGACCGATTTCGGACGGTAGAGCTCGACCAGGGCGTCGAGCCGAGGATCCGGCACCTGCACCACGCCCACGTTGGGCTCGATGGTGCAGAACGGATAGTTGGCGACGGCCGCTCCGGCCGCCGACAAGGCATTAAAAAGCGTGGACTTGCCCACGTTGGGCAAGCCCACGATACCGCAAGAAATTCCCATTTGGCAGCGCAGAGCCCGCTAGGCGCTCTGCGTACTTCTCGATCAGCTAGCGACTAGAGCTTGCCTGTCAGGATGATGGCGATGATCAAGCCGTAGATGACGAGCGACTCGATGAGCGCGAGCCCGACGATCATGGGCACGAAGATCTTGCCCGAGGCTTGGGGGTTGCGGGCAATACCATCGAGAGCCGACGCTGCCGCGCGGCCCTGACCGAGACCGCCGCCGAGGGCGGCGAGGCCGATGGCAAGAGCGGCGCCGATGCCGATCAGGCCCTTGGAATTGTCGGCGGCTGGGGCGGCCCCTTGCGCGAACGCGGCGGCGCTGGAAAGGGCCGTGAGCACAAAGGCGGCCATCGGAACGAACAACTTGGCTACTCGGCGCATCTCAGATCCTCCTGTACGGGACATGGTGGGTGGGGCGAACCATAAGGCTAGTGCTCCTCGTGAGCAATAGCGGTCGATATGTAAATGGTGGAGAGCAACGAAAACACGACGGCCTGCACGACCGCGACGAACACTCCCAAGCCGAGAAAAATCACGGGGATCAGGATCGGAACGAGCGCGAAAAACACCGCGCCGACCTTGTGATCCGCGGAAATGTTGCCAAGCAGACGTATGGACAGCGACACCGGCCGCGCGATGTGGCTGACGAGTTCGATGGGGATCATGAGCGGCGCCAACCACCACAGCGGCCCCATGAAGTGCTTGAAGTACTTGGGCCCATGCGTTGCCACGCCAAAAATATGGGTCAAAACGAAGACCAAAACTGCCAGCGCCACGTTGGTCTTGAGCGTGGCCGTCGGCGGCAGAAACCCCGGGATGAGCGACAGCAGGTTGCAAAACAGGATGAACAAGAACAGCGTCCCGATGAGCGGCAGGTACTTGCGCGCGTTCTTGGCGCCCATGGGCCCTTCCATGAGGCCGAAGACCAGGTCGCCGAAGGTTTCGAGCAGGTTGCGCAGACAGAAGCGCGGCGGTGGCACGGCCCCGCCATCGCCTGAGAACCGAACACTTATGGCGTAGCGGAAGGCAAAGAGCGTGAGCAGCAGAAAGACCAAGAGCCCGCCCAGAATATGGTCGATCTCGAAGTGCGTGGCCTGGAACGCCTGCCACGTCCACTCGCGTCCGAGGCGGACTTCGAGGTTTTCGCGCAGGGGTTCGTACCCCGGGAAGAAGCTGAACCAAGTTGCGTGTGGACCCATGCTCTACGCTTTCCCCTGCTCGCCGGCCGTGGATCCGATCCACAGACCGGTGAAAACCAGCGAGATTGGCAAAACCGATATTCCGATGGCGAATGGCACGAGGGCCAGATTGTAGACGCGGAGGCAGATCCATACCAGCCCGAAGAGGATCAACATTTTCGCGCCAAGAGCCGCCATCAGCCAGGAAGCCTGGGCCTTGTCGCCCGCCGCGGCCCGCACCACGGCACGACCAGCCAGCCGCCTGATGACCCACAAGTTGATGCACGCGAGAAGCGCGCCCACGCCGCCCGCCAGTACGCCCTCCCTGCCCCAGCCAAGCCCGACCAGCGCCGTCACAGCGATCGCCAAGAGCAGGTTGACGAGATCCATGGTGCCGAAGTTTTTTCTGTTCATTTCGGGTCCGGTCGATTTTCTTCTGCTTCTTCTGCGAGGCTCTTCTTGTAGCTGCGAACGACCCGAACCAGCGCCTTGATGCCAGCCCCCACCCCGGCCGCGAACCCCACCCACATGAACCAGGGAGCCACACCGAGTTTGCGATCCAAGTACTGTCCGCCGAAGTACCCTATGCTAATGGCCACCGCGATTTCAATACCAACCGCACCGGTGGAGCCCGCGACGGCCCACATCTTCTTGGCATCGGAATCCATGGGGCGAGGGTACCTACCAAGAGGCGTTGCTCAAAACCGGCTGCTGACCGCCAGGAACGTCATCTTGTCGTTGGTCTCGCGCAGGCGGGCGGACAGGGTGCGCACGAAGCTCCACAGAAGGTCGTAGGCCAGGTCGCGGTCGACGAAAAGCAGGTCGGCGACGCTCTCTTTGGTCAGCACCAGCAGCTTGCAGCTTTCGTGGGCGATGGCGTCCGCGCTGCGCGGGAAATCGTCGATGAGCGCCATTTCGCCAAAATAGTCGCCGGCCTTCAGGATGGCCAGTGCCTCCTCGCCCATGCCGGGAACCTGGCGGCTGATGCGCACAGAGCCCGACAGGATGACGTAAAGCTTGTCGCCGGCGGTGCCCTCGACGAAGACCGGCGTGCCGCGCGCGTAGGATTCCTCGACGCCCAGGCTGGCGATACGCCGCAGGTACACCGCGGGCAAGTCCGCGAACAGGCTGACCTTGGTCAGGCAGGCGGCGATTTGATCGGTGTTGCCCGCGGATGCGTTGATCTCGATCGCGGGGGTCATCTCCACGACGATCTCCGGCTCGTTGGTCGGCTCTGCGGGCGGGCTCTCGCTCATCGCTGGCAATTATGCTACCGCGAAGACGAGACTACCAGACCGGAAACTGGGCGTCTCCGGACCACGGGTCTACTGCGCCATGAAGCGTTCCGCGTCGATAGCGGCCATACACCCGGTTCCCGCCGCGGTGACGGCCTGGCGGTAGACGTGGTCGGCGACGTCGCCGCATGCGAACACGCCGGGCACGTTGGTGGCTGTCGAGCCTGGCTTGGTCTGGATGTAGCCGGTTTCATCCATGTCGAGCTTGCCCTTGAAGAGGCCACTGTTCGGCACGTGGCCGATGGCCACGAACACGCCCTGGCACGCGAGCTCACGCGTGCTGCCGTCGCGCGGGTCGCGCAGGCGCACGCCGGTGACGCCCGGCTTGGGCAGGTCGCCCAGAATCTCATCGACCACGGCATTGGTGACGAACGCGATCTTGGGATTCTTGCGCGCGCGTTCCAGCATGGTCTGCGAGGCGCGGAAACCATCGCGGCGGTGCACGATGCTGACCTTGGTGGCCAGGTTGCTGAGATAGGTCGCCTCTTCCATGGCCGTGTCGCCGCCGCCCACGACGACCAATTCCAGACCCTTGAAGAACGCGCCGTCACAGGTCGCGCACGCGGACAGCCCGTGGTTGCGGAATTTCTCTTCGCTGGGAATGTCCAGCCACTTGGCCGACGCGCCCGTGGCAACGATGATGGTTTCGGCGACAAACTCGCCCTCGCCCGTCGCGATCTTGAATGGTCGCGCCGACAGATCGACCGCGGTCACGTCGCCGGTGACGACGCGCGCACCGCTGCGCTCGGCCTGCGCGCGCATCAGCTCCATCAGCTTCGGCCCCTGGATGCCGTGGGGAAAACCTGGATAGTTTTCCACTTCCGTGGTGATGGTGAGCTGGCCGCCGGGCGTGGTCAGCGGCTCGATCACGAGCCCGCCGCCCTCGAACATCACGGGCGCCAGGTTGGCGCGCGCAGCGTAGATGGCGGCGGTGCAGCCAGCCGGGCCACCGCCGACGATGGCGACTTTCACGTGTTGCGATTCGGACATTGCGTATTCCTCGTTGGGATTATCTAGCGCATCTGGCGAACCAAACGTCGATCAAAACTTGAGGTTGATGCCGGCCATGATGATTCTCGGAAGCCCGGTCACGCTGGCGCGCTGGCTGAAATCGGTGCTGTAGGCGTAGTCCTCTGCGTTCTTGCGGTTGGTGAGGTTGATGCCTTCGAGGTAGATCGTGGAGGCGAGCCTCTTTGCTCGAATGGTCTTCTCGACGCGAAGGTCGAGTGAGCAGAACGTTGGGAGGCGCTGGCTGTTCTGCGGGCCGAGGACGGGCTCGTAGCTAGCCGGCGAAGCGTCGTAATAGGCACCCGTCACCGGTGTTCGCGGCATTCCTGAGGCAACACGCAGGCGCGCGCCCAGGGAAAATCCAGCATAGGAAGCCATTGCAACGGCACCGAGGACGTGGGTTTGGTCGTAGTCGAAGAGCCGATACGCCGCACTTGCCGATTGTCTGCGCTCGCTGCGGCTGAACGTGTACGACAGCCAACCTGACAGGATAGACGACGCGGCAAAGTGGACCAGAAGCTGCGCGCCCCATACCCGGCCTTGACCGTCTTGAACCAGCGCTTGGCCGAGAGCAGGCAACGGGTTCGGGTTGCGCATGACCAGCGCCCAGAGTCGACGATAGAAACCGGTGCCCTCGACGGTGATGCCTGGGAACAGAGCGACCGTGGTTCCCGCCACGGCGTGCGTTGCGTGGGATAGCCCAAGCCAAGGCGAGCCAAACACGCTGCTCATATCCGCGGGTGAGGCCGCCTGGTGATAGAGCCCAACCGCCACGTGGTTCTGCACGCGGGAGCTGGTCTGATGCGAGACGAACAGGCGCGGAGCCGGTGCCCCCAATAGCCGGGAAGACCTCACCCGCTCAAGCACCCCACTGGTCAGAATCTCGCGGTCGCCGGATATGACCTCCACGTCGGCCCGGAAAGAAGGCATCACACGCCATCTTCCCGCGGCGAATTCCAAGCTCGCCGAGGGGGCGAGATTGCCCATGGTCACGGCCCAGCCTTCTTGGGCAATCCCCCCGAAGAAGGGCTGTTCGCCCCACAACACGACGTCGCCCTCGCGAGGTGGGCTGTTGACACTGCCGAAACGATAGAGATCGGACCAGGTCCAAAGGCCATCGAAGCCAACAGCAGCCGTGAGCATGGGTGCGAGGGCGTTGCGGTAGGACGCGCGAAGGCCGACGTCCTTGCCGGAGAGAGAAGATGCTTGGCCGACGATGGACCCGGTATCGAACGGCTCTCTCCAGGTCGCGCTCGATCGCTCCCTGCCGACGAATGGTGTGACGACCACGCTTCCGCCGCCGGCCAGATGGCGAGTGTACCTCGCACCGAGGCGGACGAACGACTGTTCGCGAATGGGGAACAAAGTAGCGAGGCTGGGGAGGCTTCCGTTGTCGGAGGAATAGAGACCGATGATCTCGAGCTTCTCGCCTTGGTGGAGCGTGAACAGCACCTTGGCCTCGAGATCGCGATAGCTCAGGGTCGACCAAGGCCCGTCGGCAGGCACTTCGTTCGAGATGCGACCGAGGTAGCTCGAACGCCCGGCGACGGCAACACCGCCCACGCCGAAGCCCGCCCCAGTGGCAAACGAAGCATCGAGAACGTTGGCGTCGAGATCGCCGAAATATCCATGAAGCGGTGGCAAGCGCGTCTCGATCTTGACCACTCCGCCCAGGGCGCGCCCCAGGTCCGCCCCGTAGCCACCCGGCAAGAGCACTATCGAGTCGACCATCGCGCCGCCGACAACCGAACGAAATCCGCCAAGGTGATACAGCATGGGGATCTCCATGCCATCCACCAGCACGCGCGTGTCGCCGGGATCGGCGCCCCATACCATCAGCCCGTCATTGAAGACTCCCGGTCGAGCGACCCCGGGGAGCGACTCCAGGGACTTGCCGACGTCGCCAAGCGCGCCCGGAACCCGGCGCAGTTCATCGCTGGGGATTCCGCCTTGCCCCGGATCCTCCGCTGACGAACGTGCCGTCGCACCAGCCGTGTCGCTCTCAGCCGCCCGCGATGGCCGCGCCAAGAGTCCAGCGCACGCTGCGAAGGCGACAACTTCCCCGCGCATCCAAGTGGACCGGCGACGAAGAAGCATGCCGCGCTTATATCATCCAGAATCGCGAAACCAATTCCCCTTCGGCCGCTGTGACCTCCGAGTCCTCTGCGAGCTCTTTGGTCAAAAAGGAAGCAACGAGACAGCAAGGTCCCGCGCGCCACACTTGACGGCGGCGCGCTGCTCGTATCTCCTACCGCCCGAAATCAGACTTGGCGTCACCGTGAACTCATCCCCGCAACAGCGCAGCCCGCGCGTGTTGGCCGCTTTGGCCTTGCTGGCAGTGGCCTTCACCTTCCTGGCCGCGCAGATCGATTTCGTTCGCCGCAACCGCATCGGCATCGCGCCCGAACGCTACTGGCGGCCGCAACTTGTGCAAATCTGGCTGCCCGGCCTCGGGCTGGCGCTCTTGCTGCTGGTGCTCGCCTTCGTACTTCACAGGCGAGGCCGGCGCGCATAGCATGCCGGACTTCGAGTAGCGAATTCCGAATGACCTCCACGACTGACGAAAGCAACACCATCCCGGAGCCAGCCGCTCCGCCCCCAGCCACAGCCGCGCCCGTCGCGGCAGGCACAGGTTTCTTCGATCGCTTCACCGAGCGGCAGATGGTGATCTTCGTGCTGCTCATCGGCGCCCTGCTCTACCTACCCTTCGCGGGCAGCTACGGCCTTTTCGACCCGTGGGAAACCCACTACGGCGAGGTCGGCCGCCAGATGGCGCGGCGGAACGACTTCATCAGCCTGTACTGGCCAGGCTCGCCGCTCGACACCGAAAACTTTTGGTCCAAGCCGGTGCTCACCTTCTGGCTCATGAGCCTGTCCATGAAGGTGTTCGGCATCGGCGGCAGCGGCCTGTCGGCTGGCACGTTCGCGCTCTCGACCCGGCCGGAATGGGCCCTGCGCCTGCCCTTCTGCCTCATGGCGCTGCTGGCGCTCCTGGGCGTGTATCTGCCGGTTGCCCGCTTCGTCAGCCGGCGCGCCGGCATCTTGTCCGTGCTCGCCCTGGCCACCTTTCCGCTCTTCAGCCTGGTCGCCCGCCAGGCCATGACCGACATGGCCTTCATCGGCCCCATGACCCTTGGCCTGGGGCTGTGCGCGCTGGCGCTGTTCGACGACAAGGACGAGGAGCTGCCACGCCGAAGGTGGCGCGGGCTGTCCTGGCCCCACCATCCTATCTATTACACGACGGTCGGTTTGCTCGCGCTCACCGTGCTGCCCCAGCTCATCGTCAATTCGATTCAGCTGACCTGGACCCTGACCTTCAAGCAGCGAATCACGATTCCTGGTCTGGTGACCATGCTGCCCTACTTCGCCGGGTTCTTCGCCTTCGTGTGGTACACGGCGCGGACCCGCTACAAGGCGCCCTTCTACCTGCACATCGCCTCGATCCTGTGCGGCCTCGCCATGCTGGCCAAGGGTCTGGCCGGGCTGGGCCTGCCCGTGATCGTGTTTCTGGCCTATTTGCTATTCACGTGGAACTGGCGGCGCCTAGCCCGCGCGCAGATCCTCGGCGCCCTGCCGTGGGCCATCCTGGCCTGCGCTCTCGTGGCGGTGCCTTGGCACCACTCTATGCTGGTTCGCCATGGTTTTCCGTTCTGGAACGAACTCTACGGCGACAACCACTGGCGCCGGTTGGTGACGGGACGGCACGGGGACCGCGGCAGCTTCGAGTACTTCGTTCGCGAGCTGGGCTACGGCCTGTTCCCGTGGATCGCACTGGCACCCTCGGCGCTGGCGTGGGTGGCCATGCGCTCGTTCGGCCAGGGTTCCCGTCATCGCGTGGGCGTAGCCGGGCTTTGCCCGGCGGAGCCAGAGCGCGGGAGGGCATGGGAACCCTCCCAGGGTTCCCATATCAACATCAACAAACGCCGCGACATTCTGTGGTTCGGCGCCATCTGGTTCGTGGCGGGATACGCCCTGGTGTCCTTCTCCATGACCAAGTTCCACCACTACATCCTGCCCGCGTTGCCAGGGCTGGCCATGGCGATGGGCTGCTTTCTCGACGACGTTCTCGCCGAGAAGCGCGGCAGGCTGATCCTGATCGCGGTGCTCGCCGGGACGCCCCTGCTCGCCCTGACCACCTTCGATCTGACCTCGGCGCAGAAAAGCGCGCAGCACTTCATCTGGCTGTTCTCCTACGATTACGTGAACACGCCGCAGGGCCGCCCCTGGCCGCCTGACATGAATTACATCCGCACGCTGTGGGTGTTCGCCGGCCTCTTCACGCTGACCTCGGCGTTCATGGCCTGGCGGCGCGTGCGCGCCATCGCGACCATCGCCACCCTCGGCGTGGCGGTCGCCTTCACCTATTTCCTGCTCGACGTCTACATTCGCGCAGCGGCCTCGCACTGGTCGCAAAAGCCGCTCGTCGCCCAGTTCTATCGCGAGCGCCGCTCGCCCGACGAACACCTGCTGGCCTGGCAGATGTACTGGCGGGGCGAGAATTTCTATACCCAGAACCAGATCTACGAAGGACCGATGAACGAGCGCACGGTCTTTCTGGGCGACCGCAACGCCGAAAACCTGAAGGAATACGTCACCGCTCACAAGGGCAAGCGCATGTTCTTCATCATCGAACGCACCCGCCTGGACGGCCTGCGCGGCCTGCTGCCCGAGAACGTCAAGCCCAGCTTGAAGATCGTGAACGACGACAACAACAAGTTCTATCTGTTGACCGCCGATCTCTGACTCGCGTCATCCGTTGACAGGGGTGGGGGCGGGTGGCAATATTCGCGCCCTCTTGACGGGCAAGCACTTCCGTCAGGCAGGAACTTCACGTGACCAAACCATTCGCCATCTTCAGCGGCAACGCCCATCCCGCCCTCGCCCAGTCCCTGTGCCAACACCTCGGCCAGCCCTTGGGCAGCGCCAAGGTCGAGCGATTCGCCGACGGCGAGGTGTACGTCGAGATCAACCAGAACGTGCGTGGCGTGAACTGCTTCGTGGTCCAGCCGACGTGCACGCCGGTCAACGACAACCTCATGGAACTCTTGGTCATGACCGACGCGCTCAAGCGGTCATCGGCCAACCCCATCGTGGCCGTCATTCCGTACTTCGGGTACGCGCGCCAAGATCGCAAAACCAAGCCACGCACGCCCATTTCGGCCAGGCTCGCGGCAGATCTCTTGACCGCCGCGGGCGTTCATCGCGTGCTGGCCATGGATCTCCATGCCGGCCAGATTCAGGGTTTCTTCAACATCCCGGTCGATCACATCTACGCCATGCCGGTGATGATGGACTACCTGAAGACCAAGTTCGGCAGCGAGACGGTCATCGTCTCGCCCGACGCTGGCGGCGTCGAGCGCGCCCGCGCCTTTTCCAAGCGCCTGGATGCTGGCCTGGCCATCATCGACAAGCGCCGTCCCGCCCCCAACGTGGCCGAACTGGTGAACATCATCGGCGACGTGAAAGGCCGCGACGCCATCATCATCGACGACATGGTCGACACCGCGGGCACCCTGTGCGCGGCGGCCAAGGGCCTGACTGAAAAGGGCGCGCGCGGGGTCTATGCCTGCATCTCGCACGGGCTGCTCTCGGGTCCGGCTCTCGAGCGCATTCACGCTAGCACCATCAAAGAGCTCATCATCACCGATTCCATCCCGCCTCGCCCCGAGGTCAAAGCCTCGCCCAAGGTGCGCGTGCTCTCCGTGGCGCACCTACTCGGCGAAGCCGTCAAACGCATTCACATGGGGGACTCGCTAAGTTCCCTCTTCATCTGATAAGAGATCCGCAGTTGAGATCCGCACGCAGCAAAGGACGTCATCATGGACTTCGCCAAGGTTTCCGTTGAGATTCGCCATCAATCGGGCAAAGGCCCGGCCCGCCGCGCACGCAGCAGCGGCAAGTTGCCCGCCGTGCTCTACGGCCACAAAGTCGATCCCCTTTCGCTCGTGCTGGATCCCGTCGAGCTGACGCATGCCCTCGACAAAGAGCGCAAGCGCAACACGGTGTTCACCCTCGACGTGAAAGACGCCGCGAAGTCAGAAGCCGTGATGGCCATGATTCGCGACGTGCAGATCGATCCCATGTCGCGCCGGCCCGTGCACGTGGACTTTATCCGCGTCAGCATGGACGAGGAAGTCAAAGTCAGCGTGCCCTTGGTCCTGACCGGAATCCCGGTCGGTGTCACCAACGGCGGCAACTTGCACTTGAGCCACCACACCCTGCCCATCGCGGCCAAGCCCGACGCCATCCCGACCAAGATCGAGCTGGACGTGACCGCGCTCGACATCGGCGATGCTCTCCACGCCAGCGATCTGAAGTTGCCTCCCGGCGTGCGCACGACCCTGGCGCCTAAGGAATCGGTCGCGTCGGTCGTTGCCCCGCACGTCGAAAAGGTCGAGGAGGTCGCCGTGGTCGCAGCCGAGGGCGCAGCCCCAGCCGAAGGTGCCGCAGCACCCGCCGCAGGCGCAGCCCCAGGCGCACCCGGAGCAGCACCCGCCGCAGGCGCCAAGCCCGCCGCAGGCGCGAAAGCCGCCCCCGGAGCGGCACCTGCCGCCGCCGCAGGCGCCAAGAAGGAGGAGAAGAAGGGCAAGTAGACCTCGGCGGGGTTGCTCCGGCGTTTTGGGGGCGATGTGGTTGCGATGTGGTTGGTGGTCGGCCTCGGCAATCCTGGCCGGCAGTATGCCGGCAACCGGCACAACGCTGGCTTCATGGTCATCGACGAACTCGCGCGACGCACGGGCGCAACGACGCCCCGTTCGCGCCTGGGTGCCGAATTGGCCGAGGCCGGGCTGGGAGGCACGAAAGTCATCTTCTGCAAGCCCATGGAGTTCATGAACACCAGCGGTTTTCCCGTGAGTCGCGCCGCGGCTTTCTGGAAGATCCCGCCTGCCCAGACGCTGGTCGTGCATGACGACATGGACCTGGAGTACGGCCGTCTCCGCCTGGTCGAGGGCGGTGGCACGGGCGGCCACAACGGTCTGCGCTCCATCGTCGCGGAATTCGGCACCGAGGGGTTTTGCCGCTTGCGCTTCGGCATCGGTCGCCCGCCACCGGCCTGGGAAGGCGCCGACTATGTACTTGCTGATTTTTCGACCGAGGAGCGGAAAGTGCTGCCAAATCTGATAGAAGAGGCCGCCGATGCCACCCAGTCCATCGTCAAGGACGGACTGGTGGCGGCGATGAACAAGTTCAACAGACGCAAGAAAACCGAAACCGGAGGAGCGGCCTAGCCGCCCATCCACCAACTCCTTGCCCGCCGTCAAGCGGCGGGACGTAGGCCCAAAGGGAGAACAGCATGGCAGAGAAACGAACCGGATCATGTCGGGACATCCCCGGCAGAACTCGTGAATACGAGACCATTTTCATCCTTAAACCCGATGTCACCAACGATGCCATCGGCCAGGCCAACGCCAAGATCCGCCACGTGATCGAGGCCGCTGGCGGTCGCATGCTCAAGGTCGAGAACTGGGGCCGGCGCAAGTTGGCCTACGAGGTGAAAAAACAGCTCAAGGGCATCTATGTCTTCTTCAACTACACGGGCGGCGCCGGCTTGGTGGAAGAAGTCGAGCGCAATCTGCACCTGACCGACACCGTGATCCGCTACTACTCGATCAAGGCCGCCGAGAACGTGGATCCGGCCACCAAGACGTCGACGGTGACCGACGAGACCTTCGCCAGCGCATCCGTTCCTGGCCCCGACGAAGAAGCCATTGCGACCGGCCAGGCCGGCGCACGGCCGTTCGGCGACGAGGAAGAGGAAGGCGCGTTCGATTTCGAAGAAGCAGTTTTCGGCAAGGTCGACGAACCTGTCCGGAGAGGGAGCTAGACCATGGCACGACC
>OCTA010001114.1_pt1 | contig 24858 bp, 17 predicted proteins | sample 1538991 | NCBI WGS metagenome assembly OCTA01 (sample SAMEA3539302, study PRJEB22396) | soil metagenome | biome: tundra; feature: field; material: soil | place: USA | collected 2010-05 | depth 0.15 m | reverse complement strand
GCTTGGAGCCTTCCATTGCTCCTTATCGTGACACGAAGCCGCCCAAATGTCCAGCCTTTTCCGCTAATCAATTACCGCTTGGGGGAAGCGATACAAAGAGCCACGCCCGCTGTTCGTTCATCAGCATGAGGCGATTGGCTTCACCGGTTCGCGCAGTAGCAGCGCTCCACCGCAGCATGCAAAAGGTGAGCCACGAATACCATGCCGTAATAACTACGAGAACAATGGTCGAGTTCCCACCCTGCTGGATCCACCACCAGAACCGGCCCAATTGTTCGACGATAGGGCTCATGTCACTATTGTTGCTCCTTTGGGGGCCATCAAGGCTCAAGCGCCGCATCAAATCCGCCCCCGCAGTGGGGGTCGGGGCAAACGGGGTCAGCCTGAACTCTGTGAGTATTCCCACCGGCCCCGCCCGCACCAGATCCGCCCGCATGTTTCTGCGCGCTTTAGCTGCACCCGCTCGTCCCGCCGCAATTTCCGCACTTGTAGCAGCTTCCGTTGCGGGTCATGATGGAGCCGCATTCGGAGCACAGGGGGGCGTCGGTCACAGGTGGCGTGAACGCCAGCTCCTGCTGCGGGTTGGGCTCGGTGGGGCGCAACGTGCCGGTGGATTCGCCGGCTTCCGTTACCGCGTATTCGGGGCCGAGGAACTTCGCGCCGAGCCAGCGGAAAATGTAATCCATGATCGACTTGGCGTAGGGAATCTGTTGGTTCCCGGTCCAGCCGCTGGGCTCGAAACGCACGTGCGCGAACTTGTCCACCAGGAACTTGAACGGGACGCCGTATTGCAGGTTGAAGCTGATCGCCGTGGCGAACGCATCCATCAGGCCGGAGATGGTCGAACCCTCCTTCGCCATGGTGATGAAAATCTCGCCCGGCGCGCCATCGTCGTACATCCCCACCGTGATGTAGCCTTCGTGGCCGCCGATGGAGAACTTATGCGTGATGGAGCGCCGTTCGTCAGGCAGCTTTCGCCGCACCGGACGGTAGACCACCTTCTCCACCGAGGCCGGGGCGGGCGCCGCGGTCTTTTCGGACTTGCCCGACGACGAATTGAGCGGCTGCACCTTCTTCGAGTTGTCGCGGTAAATCGCCACCGACTTCAGCCCCAGCTTCCAGCTCTCCATATAGGCGTTCTGGATCTCCGCCGCGGTGGATTCCTCGGGCATGTTGATGGTCTTGGAGATTGCGCCGGAGATGAACGGCTGTACCGCCGCCATCATCTTCACATGGCCCATGTAGTGGATGGAGCGCACGCCGTTCTGCGGCCGGAAGCTGCAATCGAATACGGCCAGGTGTTCGGGTTTCAGGTGCGGCGCGCCTTCGATGGTGCCCGTGGCGTCGATGTGGCTGACGATCTGCTCGGTCTGCTCCGGCTTGTAGCCCAGCTTGATTAGCGCCTGGGGCACGGTGTTGTTGACGATCTTGATGACGCCGCCGCCTACCAGCTTCTTGCATTTGATCAGGGCCAGATCGGGCTCGATGCCGGTGGTATCGCAGTCCATCATGAAGCCGATGGTGCCGGTGGGCGCGATCACCGTGACCTGCGCGTTACGGTAGCCGGAGCGCACGCCGGATTCGTAGGCCTCGTCCCAGCATTGCTGGGCGCCCTGGTGCAGGGCCGTGGCGACGTGATTGCGACCGATGCGGTTGACGGCGTCCCGGTGCATGCGGATCACTTCCAGGAAGGGCTGCTCGTTGGCTGCATACCCTTCAAACGGGCCGGTCGCCTCAGCGATACGCGAACTGGTGAGATAGGCCTGGCCGCACATGATGGCGGTGATGGCGGCGGCGGTATCGCGGCCCTGGTCGCTGTCGTAGGGCACGCCCATGGACATCAGCAGCGCGCCCAGGTTGGCGTAGCCCAAACCCAGCGGCCGGAAGCTGTGCGAATTCCCGGCGATCTTCTCGGTGGGATAGCTGGCGTTATCGACGATGATCTCCTGCGCCATGATCATGGTGTCCACCGCGTGGCGGAACGCTTCCACGTCGAATTGGCCGTCGGGCCCCACGAACTTCATCAGGTTCAGCGAGGAGAGGTTGCAGGCCGAATCGTCCAGGAACATGTACTCCGAACAGGGGTTCGAAGCGTTGATTCGCGCCGAGTTCTTGCAGGGATTCCAGCGGTTCACCGTGGTATCGAACTGCATGCCCGGGTCGCCGCACTGGTGGGTGGCTTCGGCGATCTGGCGCACCATGTCGCGCGCCTTGCAGCGCTTCACGGGCTGGCCGGTGGAGACGGAGCGGGTCCACCAGTCGCCGTCCGTCATGGCGGCTTCCATGAAATCGTCGGTGGCGCGTACGGAGTTGTTGGCGTTCTGGAAGAAGATGGAGCTGTAGGCCTCGCCGTCGAGCGAGGAATCGTAGCCCGCCTCCACCAGCGTGTAGGCCTTCTTCTCTTCCTTGGCCTTGCACCAGATGAAGTGCTCCACGTCGGGGTGGTCGGCGTTCAGAATCACCATTTTGGCGGCACGGCGCGTCTTGCCGCCGGACTTGATCACGCCGGCGAACGCGTCGAAGCCCTTCATGAAGGAAAGCGGCCCGGAGGCGCGCCCGCCGCCCGACAGAATGGCGTTCTCTTCGCGGAGGGCCGAGAGATTCGTGCCGGTGCCGGAGCCCCATTTGAACAGCATGCCCTCGGTCTTCGCCAGGTCCAGAATCGATTCGAGCGAGTCCTTCACGGAGACGATGAAGCAGGCCGAGCACTGCGGGCGCACGACCCCGGCTTCCAGCTTGCCGATGCGGCCGACCGTTTTGTCGTAAACCCAGCCATACCCGCGAGCCTCCGGGACGCCGACGTTAAACCAGACCGGAGAGTTGAAGCAGGCCTTTTGCGTCAGCATGAGGTGCGCCAGCTCCAGGCGGAAGTTTTCGCCGTCCTGGCCGGTCTTGAAATAGCCGTCCTTCTGGCCCCACCCGGTGATGGCGTCCACCACCCGCTGCACCAGTTGGGACACGCCGGTTTCGCGGTCCGGCGACCCGAGCTTCCCGTGGAAGTACTTGCTGGCCACAATGTTCGTGGCGGTCTGGGACCAGTCCATGGGGGCCTCGACGTCGCGCTGTTCGAAGATGACGGCGCCCTTGTCGTTGCCGATGGAAGCGGTGCGGGTTTCCCACCGAATTTCGTCGTAAGGAGTCTTGCCGGCTTCGAGCCGGGCGGTAAAATAGCGCGGGAATGAAACCCCGGTCCTGGTCTTGATGTCGTTTCCGGTCTTCACGGATTCCATTTTCGCACTGGCGTTGGCTGAAAGCTGGCTCACTGCACCCTCCTGGATTCCTTGCTGGGGACTCGCATTCGTAATAGTGCCCCAAGATATAGTGTGGCGTCAAGGAAAATATCTATATGAAGGGTCTTAAAGTTACGAAACTCTCATTGGCCGCCGAGGAACGCGGATCAACGCGGATTGAAAACAAAACACTTACACTTCTCAAGAATCCGTGTTTATCCGCGTTCATCGGCGGCCAAATGGTCTTTTTTGCAATGGGTTAGATCAGGCGCCCAGGTCTATCCGGAACGTCGCCCCCTTGCCTGGTTCGCTCTCCACGGAGATGCGGCCGCCATGGTCGCTGACCACCGACTGCACGATCGCCAGACCCAGACCGGTTCCGTGTGTTTTGGTGGTGTAGTAGGGCGTGAAAAGGCGCTCGCATTCCTCGCGCGTGAGGCCTTGGCCGGTGTCGGAAACCTCCACTCGTACGCCGGCCGGGAAGGTGATGGTGCGCACCGTCAAGGTTCCGCCGTTCCCCATGGCGTCGATGGCGTTCAGAACCAGGTTGCGCAGCACGCCGGTCATCTGCTCGGCGTCGGCCCTCACCGGACGCAGGCGGGGGTCGAGCTCCAGCCTGGTCTCGACACGAGCCCGCGCGAGCTGTGGTTCCATCAACTTCAACGCTTCGGCCGCCAGGCTGTTGAAATTCACGGGGCGCATTTCGGGCGCGGGCATTTTGGCGAAGTCGCTGAAGCGCGCAATGATCTGCTTGAGGTTTGCCAGCTCGGCGAGGAGGGTCGCGGCCCCCTCGCGGAACACCTCTTCGAACTGTTCGGGATGGCTCTCGCGGGCCCGCTGCATGTTCTCGACCGTGATTTGCAGCGGGAACAACGGGTTCTTCAGCTCGTGGGCCAGGCGCCGCGCCAAGTCGCGCCATGCCGCCACGCGTTCGGCCTGCACCAGGCGCTCGCGCTGCTCCACGATCTCGTGCGTCATGCGGTTGAAGGCGCGCGCCAGTTGGCCGATTTCGTCGGCGGAGGTGGTTTCCACCGTGGTGCCCCAGGCGCCGTCGGCCACCTTTCCGGCGCTTTCGGCGAGCTTGCGGACGGGCCGCGTGACGCGCGCCGTAGCCCACCAACTCAACGCGATGCCTAAGGCAATGCCGCCGGCCCCCACGACGATGCCGGTCCAGCGGAGGAACGATTCCAGTTGTACTAATTCGCGGCTGGAACTGGCAATCAGCAGGACGCCGAGCAGTTCGTTCCCGCCTCCGGTGAGCGGCAGGGCGTGCAAGGTGGTGGCATCCGCGCCCGACCCCACGGTAGCGCCGACCTCCCGAGGGTCCTTTCGTACCCGTTCGATGAACGGCCGGAGAAGCGCGACCTGCGCCGATCCAAGGTCGGTCGCGCTCTCGATCAGGTCGGCGGGGGAGAACTCCGCGTTGAGATTGCGATACAGCAGGACCCGCATGCCGGCCGGCAACACCAGTGTGGAGAGAAACTCGCGGTCGAGCTGTTGGCCTCCCACGACGTACAGCTTACGGTCGCCGGCCGTGGCCGTGCCGGCGGCGGACAGCGCCAGGGTGAAACCGTCGGGCAACTCTTCGCGCCGGAGGAAGGCGCGACCGGTCCGCCACGCTCCCGCCGCGAGCCAGTCTTCCTTGTAGCCGAAGCGGGCGGGCCATTCCGCCGAGGAAACGATGGCGCCGTCGCCAGCCACCAACTCCAGCAGGCCGAGGCCGTGAGCGGCGGCGAGCGAGGCGGCTTCGCCATAATACGGCGAGGAGTCCGATGCAATGGCGATGTTGACGGCCGCGTCGGAAGCCGCGATGCCGTTTACTTCGCGCACGATTTCATCCCCCCGGCGCTGAAACTCCGCGCGAAACTGCGCCACCAGGTCGCCCGCCCGCTGAACTTCCAGGGACTCGAAAGCGCGGCGCGTGGTAACCGAGACGACCCACTCGACCAACCCGACGGCGGCCACCACGGCCACGGTGAAGATCAGCAGCAGGCGCGTGCGGAAGGTCATGGCCGGCCGCTCTCCAGCCACAGGTTCTGAAAGCGCCACTCGCCCAGGGGAGTGATGCCCGGTCCGCCTTGGACGCGCGGCGAAACGCCGTACACGTCCGGCAGATGAAACAGCGGGATTGCGCGAAAGCCTTCGAGCAAGGCGCTCTCGGCGGCGTACAGCGTCTCCGGCGAATCGGCGCGCGGCGGTTCGGGGAGGCCTAGCGCGGCGGCCAAGGCCTTCAGGGCGTCGGACGGGTCGGAAGAAGCCACGCGCGCTTCCACCAGGCGTGCGTCCGCATCGGCGCCTCGCGGCGCCAGGACGACGGTAAGGCCGGCGTCCCGCGCATTGACCGAGATGCGCTCCGCCATGGGCTGAGCGGAAGCGTCCTCCACCGCCAGCGTGATCCGGCGCGCCGGAGCGGGCACTCCGCCGGCGAGCGCCCGCGCTCTCGACAGGTCAACCGTGGTGGGGAACAAGAACGCGTACCCGGAGAGCCACTGCGGCAGGAGTGCGCCGGAGATCTCGCCCTGCCGCTGCAGGAGAACATTGTAGATAGCGGTCCGGTCCACGGCCAGGGCGAGGGCTTCGCGGATCCGGGCGTCCGCGATGCGCGGGTGGAAGACAGCCGCCAGCACGCGCATAGGCGCGGAGGACCACACCTTGCGGCCGGAGGTTGGCCGGCGAGGTTCGTTGGCGCCGAGCTCCACCACGTCGGCTTTGCCCAACCCGAAATCGATCGCCTGGTCGCGCAGCGGCCGCGCCATTTCGATTTCGATGGTATCGAGAAAGGGGCGGCCGCCCGAGGCGTTCTCGTCGGCCGCATAGACCGCGCGCCGGCCCGGATCCCAGTTCGCTACCTTGAAGCCCGGGGCGAGCGAACTCCAGCGGCGCAGTGCCTGCGGCGAATCGGGCGCGTCAATCGATTCGTGGATTTCAACGTGGAGCGCGCCGCCGTAATGGGGCCGCGTGGCGGCACGGGCAGTGACAGAGAGGAGCAGCGCCCCGAAGAGTGCCCGCTTACAAACCGCAAACCACGGTGAGGAGATAAGCCGCATATTTGCCTGCCGATAGGTCCTTGGAGACCGCCAGAACCGAGGCGTGGTCCGAAACCCAAAGCGCCGTGACGGGGCCGGGGAACTCCGCCGGCGCCCCAAGCGGCACGGCGGTGCGGTTCACGATGGCAAAGGCCTGGACCGCGTCCGGTTCGGCGCCGTCGCCGGGCCGCGTGGCGAGAACCTGGGAGCCGCTCGCGCAGCGTGCGTCCGTGCCCGCGATATCGCTGCCCCAGGAATTGAGGTCGCCGGCCGGGTCGAAAGATTCGTCGAAGAGGCGGGTCCGCCCGTCCACCATGGCGAGCAGCCACAGCGCTTTTCCCCGCTCTTCCACGGAAGCGGCGGAATAGAACGGATCGACGGTTTTCCGCAGGCCGGTTTGGGTGGCTACGCGGCCATCGAAATAGTTGCGGCCGGCGGCAAAATTCGCCAGCAGCATGTCGCGGCTGCCCGATTCCAGCAGCCAGGGATCGTCGGCCGCTTTGCATCTCAGGGAGACCGGCGGCTGCCACGCGCCGCTGCACGCCAGTCCCGGTAAGTAGACCTGGTAATTCGATCCCATAATGCGCAACCGGCCGCGCAGGTCCCTGGGCCACGCCTTCGGCGCCGGCAGCGCCACGGACATCGAGCGGGTCCACTGGCCGTCCTGCCGGCTGAACCAGACCAGGATAGAGGGGGTGAGCAGAAGCATCTGGTCCCCCGGGAACGCCGCGTCGAGGATCTGCTCCTCCTGTTCCCACACAAGTCTCTTCTCGATCGCGGCTCCAGGCGCCAAGCCGGGGCCCGGCGCGGCGCGGTTCCAGGCCGCGAACCAGACTTGGCGCTCGTCGCCCTTCCGGACTTCCTCCGCCAGCAGATACTGCGAAGCGTTTTCGGAAATCGTGATGCGCGCCTCCACCACACCAGGGGCGATATCGCCGAGGATTCCGCCGGCGGACTTGAAAACAGGCTCAAAGGCGTCGCGCGCCTCGCCCAACTCCGCGGATCCCAGGGACGAGAGATTGCGCCACGCGATCGAGACCGACTGGCCCGGGCCGGCCAAAGCGGCAGTCTTCCGCGCGAGTTCGCGCGCCGCCCCCTTCAGGTCGTCGGCAGCGTGGGCGCCGTGCGCAACGAGCAACAACAGCGCAGGGAATGCCGCGGACCACCCCTTCACGGCTGCGATGGTAACACATTGGCGGTTCTCCGGCCCGGCTACCGCGGCGAGGAGCAGGCGACCCCCGCCGCGGGCAGTTTCAGTTTTGGAGCGCGACAAGACGGTCTACATCAACCACGACTTTTTCTACATCGATGACGCGGACTTCGAGCCCGCTGTTCCTCAAAGTCTGATACGCTTGAGCCATACGTCATGCGGACCCTTCCCCGGATGGAAGAAGGGCCGCTCGAAAGGCATCTGTTCATTTGCCTGGTGTTGCCAGGGGCGGCGGAAGCCTTGAGGCGAACTGGGCGGCGGGTACGCCCGCTTCGCTGCCTTGGTTGTCGACGGATCGGGTTTCGAAAGCCCGGTAGACGCTATGTTCCGATTTCTTTCCGAAAACCAACCATGATGCGCAATCTTTTGTTTCCGACACTCGTCGGGATGCGGTTGCTGTCTGCGCAGACCGCGCTGCCAACGGAATGGATCGATTCCGACACCGGCCATCGCGTTATCCGTCTTTCGCGCGAACCCGGCGCCGCTTCGCTCTATTTCCACCAGAACGCGTACTCGGCCGACGGCAAGAAGCTCGTCGTCACCAATCCCCACGGAATCGCCACGATCAATCTCGCTACGCGCGAAATCGATCAGGTCGTCGAGGGGCGTGTGAACATTCTTGTGACTGGCCATAAAACCGGCCAGATTTACTACACGAAAGACGGCGCTATCTTCGCCACGGATCTGGACACCCACGTTACACATGAGGTGGCGAAAATTCCGGTCCAGGCGGGCCGGGGCGGCGCCATCGCCGTCAACGCGGATGAAACCATGCTGGTGGGCATCGCGGCCGATCCCGATGGAAAAACCGTTCCTCGTACTCCACCGCCCGGCGGGCAGGGTGGAAGCCTTGAGGCGAACTGGGCGGCGGGTACGCCGAAGATGCTCTACACGATTGACATCAAGACGGGAACGTTCCGGAAGATCTACACGGAGAACGACTGGACCAACCACCTCCAGATGTCGCCCACCGACCCCAATCTCATCATGTTCTGCCATGAAGGGCCGTGGCACTATAACGACCGGGTGTGGACGATCCACACGGACGGCACGGGCCTGCGATTAATGCACGAGCGGACGATGAACATGGAAATCGCGGGGCATGAGTTCTTCAGCGCGGACGGCAAGACCGTCTGGTACGATCTACAGACCCCGAAGAGCGCGGTTTTCTGGGTCGCGGGCGTGGAACTCGCCACCGGGCATCGCACGTGGTATCACCTCGAGCGGAACGAATGGTCGGTACACTTCAATGTTTCGGCGGACGGGAAGCTGTTCGCCGGCGACGGGGGCGGCCCGGCCAGCGTTGCCGCGCGGTCTCCAGACAACGAAGCTCTGAACCCACCGGGCAACGGCCAGTGGATTTACCTTTTCCGGCCGGTCATGGTTAAGGGAAGTTCATTCCGCGACAAGAAAGACCTGATCGACATCGGCTATTTCAAGTCCGAGCGTCTCGTTAATCTCGCGAAGCATAACTACAGCAGCCTCGAGCCGAATGTCACGTTTTCCCCCGACATGAAATGGGTCGTCTTTCGTTCTAATATGCTCGGCCCTACGCATGTCTTCGCGGTCGAGATAGCTAAGCCGTAATCGCGGCCGCATCCCGCTCGAGGTCGTCAACCAGAGATCCCGCACCATGACGGCGGCCGATGCGCCAGGCTGCGCGATTCCCCCAAACCCGCGAGACCCCTTCGTCTCCTTCACGCTGCATAGCCATCAGTCCGACCATTCAATCCCCATGACCGACCCTGGCGCTCCAGTTTAGTTCACTGAGCGGTCTCATCAATTTCGCGGCGTTCACGCGCTCCTTGCTCCCCGGCTTTCCGGCGCCGCGAAACTGATGAGACCTTTTTCAGTCACGTCAACTCTAAAATCCGCATCCCCATGCATCCACACCACTTACCATCAGCCAGCACCCCAGCCCTCACCCACCCCCTGCTACCCTCATACCAGGAAGTATGTCTACACTCAAACAAATCCAGGCGAACCGTCAGAACGCCCAAAAATCCACCGTCCCCCGCTCCGTTGAGGGCAAGGCCGCGTCCCGCTTCAATGCCCTGGAATCCGGCATCGACGCTAAATCCCAGGTCCTCCCCGACGAAGATCCGGACCAACTCGAAGCCCTCCTCACCGAATACCGGGAGCGCTTTTCCACTGCTGCGCCCGAGCGCCGCCTGTTCGTCGATACCCTGGTCAACTCCGAGTGGCTGAAGGGACTCCAGCGCCTCGAGGCCGCCGAACGGACCGAAGAGGCGGAGCAGACCGAATCCGCTGTCACCGATCCCCCTCCAACCCCGGTCCCCTCCCAACCCCAACCCTCTCAAAATCAACAGCCTGGCCCACAAATTGGCTTCGTTCCGCCAATCCCCGTGCCGGCGCGGTTTTCCCCCCCTTCCCAGCCCAGGACCACGCGGTTCGAACGCCTCACGGCGCCGGTTTTCGGGTATTTTAGGACTTGAGGCTCCTATGCGGCGAATCGACGACGAAAAGGTGATTACGGCGCGGGAAGTCATCGCGGGACGCCGCGGCTTCTCGCCCGAGGACTTGTGCCAGCTCGCCAACGACCTGCTGGAAATGAACGATTTCGGCCACGCCCGGCGCGTTTATGCCATCGTGCTGAGCCTGCTTGCCGCCCAGCCGGGCGCCGCGCTCCGGACCGATGCCGAAATCAAGCTGGCGCTCGGCACGTACAAGGACCCCGACCTGCCGCTCGATGAACGCCTGAGGACGGCCGAGGCGATGCTTCTGGGCCTGCTTGCCCGCCCGGACGCGTTGACGCCGGATCGGCGGCAGCAAGCGTTGGGCATCCTGGGCGGCATTTACAAGCGGCGCTGGTCCGCCTACGGCCACCAGGAAGACCTGGAAAAGGCGCTCCAGTATTACCGCGCCGGCTACGAATTGGGAATCGCCCCGGATCTCGGCTATACCGCTATCAACACCGCCTTCGTCCTCGATCTCCTGGCCGCCGACGGCCGGAATCCCGATGGCTCTCCCAGCGGCGCCGCCCGGGCGCTGCGGCAGGAATCGTCGGAGGTTCGCGCCCAGATCGTCGCCGGTCTCACCGGCCTGGCGCTCCGGAATCCGGTGGTCGAGGATCGATGGGAGTTCGCGTGTACCTTGGGCCAGGCTTGCCTCGGCCTGCGCCGCTATCCCGAAGCCCGCGTTTTCATGCAGCGCGCCGCCGCCCGCCAGCCGGATAACTGGCGCCTGGAGTCCACCGCCCGCCAGATCGCCCACATCGTCCGGCTCCAAGCCGCGGAAGATGGAATCCCCTTCGAGCGCCTCGCCGATGCCCCCGGATTCGCCGTGCTGCACGACCTCCTCGGCGGCAGCGCGCCGGCCGCTTCCACCTTCTTCCTCGGCAAAGTGGGGCTGGCGCTCTCGGGGGGCGGTTTCCGCGCCTCCCTCTACCACATCGGCGTCCTGGCCCGGCTCGCGGAGCTCGACATGTTGCGCCACGTGGAGGTCGTCTCCTGCGTTTCCGGCGGTTCCATCGTCGGCGCCTACTACTACCTGGAGCTGCGCCACCTGCTGCAGACCAAGCCCGACGGCCAGATCACCCGCGAGGACTACGTGAACGTGGTGAAGAATGTCGAAACCGGCTTTCTCGCGGGAGTGCAGCGCGATCTCCGCACACGCATGCTGCTCGAACCCGGCAGCAACTGGAAGGCGATCGCGTCTCGCGACTCGACCACCACCGACCGCTTGGCGGATCTTTACGAGCGCGAGCTGTATTCGCGCGTCCACGACGAGAAGCATGGCGCGCGCGCGCGTTTCATCCGCGACCTGCTGATCGCCCCCGCCGGTCTTCCCGTCGACGCGCGATTCGACCCCCGCTACGACAACTGGCGCCGCGCCAACAAGGTTCCCATTCTGATCCTCAACGCCACCACGGTGAACACCTGCCACAACTGGCAATTCACCGCCACCTTCATGGGCGAACCTCCGGCCAGCGGCATTGAGAACAGAATCGACGCCAACGACCGGCTCCGCCGCATGTACTACGACGACGCGCCTCCGTCGTTTCGCCACATCCGCCTGGGCCTGGCCGTGGCCGCCTCGGCCTGCGTTCCCGGCCTCTTCGATCCCCTGATGCTCGACCGCCTGTACGAAGAACAATACGAGGTCCGGCTGGTGGATGGCGGCGTCTTCGATAACCAGGGCGCGTCCAGCCTGCGCGAGCAGGGCTGCGTCGTTCTCCTGGTGAGCGACGCCGTCGGCCAGGCCGGCGTCGAAAAACGGCCCGATGGCGCCGCCATCGGCGTGGCCCTGCGCTCCGTCTGCGTGTTGCAGGCGCGATGCCGCGAGGAGCAGTACCAACTCCTTTCCGCTCTCCAGGATGCCGGCCTGGTGCGCGGCTTCGCCTACGTCCATCTGAGAAAAGACTTGGACGCCGAGCCGGTGGACTGGCTGGGCTGTCCCGACCCTTCCACCCCCGAGCCGAAAAACGTCCTCACTACGTATGGCATCCGCAAGGACGTGCAATCGTTGCTCGCCAATATCCGCACCGATCTCGACGCCTTCAGCGACGTGGAAGCCGACGCGCTCATGCTGAGCGGCTACCGCATGATGGCCGAGGAGTTTCAAGCCGGCGTCACCGGCTTTCCGGTTTCTTCCGCGACGGTCGACTGGCGATTCCGCTCCATCGAGAAGCTCGCCGCCAGCACCACCGCCAGCCGGGATTTGGACCTTCTGAAAAAGGCCCTGGACGTGGCGAGCTGCCAGGCCTTCAAGGCGTTGCGCCTGTCCACGGGTCTGAAAGTCCTCGCCGGAATCGCCGTTCTGCCCGCGCTGGCGGCCGTCTGGCGCCTGCTCCCGGTCCACGTTGCGCTGGGATCGTTGGCCGCCGCCGCGCTCGCCGCCGTGCTGGCGAAGTGCCTGCTGCGCTACGTCTTCCGCAACCCCAGCCCCCTCTGGCAGATACTCCTGGCAATCCCTCTGCTCCTCTTGGGGGCGCCCCTGACCGCACTGGCGACCCGTGTAATCGACCGCATCTACATCCGTTTCGGCCCCCGCTACCGCCCATCTTCCGAGCCGCGAACGTAAGAGAGCGGTCCAGGCCATCGACAGGCACTAGAATCGAATGAGATGCCCCTCCCGCCCACCGTCCTCCGCCGGCGCGTCCGAATTCGGCTGCGTGGCATCGTGCAGGGCGTCGGCTTTCGGCCCTTCGTTCACAATCTCGCTTGGGAGCTGAAGCTCGGCGGCTACGTTCTCAATTCCTCCGCCGGCCTGGTGGCCGAAGTGGAAGGCGACCAGGCCGCCTTGGAACGTTTCATCCAAGCCGTCACCCAACAGCCGCCGCCGCTCGCTTGGGTTCAGGAGGCCGAGTGCTCCGAGCTGGACGCTCTGGGCGAGGAGTCCTTCGCGATACGTCCGAGTGCCACCGCAACCGGCGAATTCGCGCTCATATCGCCCGACGTCGCCACCTGCGCCGATTGCCGCGGCGATGTCGCCGACCTTGCGGGCCGCCGGCTTGGCTATCCATTTACCAACTGCACCAACTGCGGCCCGCGGTACACTATCATCCGCGACATCCCCTACGACCGCCCCAAGACCACCATGGCGGGTTTTGCGATGTGCGCCGCTTGCCGCGCGGAATACGAAGACCCGCGCAACCGCCGCTTCCACGCCCAGCCCAATGCCTGCCCCGAGTGCGGCCCATCTTTGTGGGGCGGCCCTCCAGGCCTGCCCAGCCAAAATGACGCCTTACATCAAGCCCGCAGCCGTTTGGCCGCGGGCGAGATCCTAGCCATCAAAGGCCTGGGCGGCTTCCACCTCGCCTGCGACGCCCGCAACGAATCCGCCGTCCGCCGTCTTCGCGAGCGCAAGCGCCGCAGCGACAAGCCGTTCGCTCTAATGGCGCGCGACCTCGCCGCAATCGCGGAAGTCTGCGAGGTCTCGGACGCCGATAGGGCCGCGCTCACCAGCCCGCGCAGTCCCATAGTCATTCTTCCCCGCAAAGCGGAAGCAGCGCTGCCTGAAGCCATCGCTCCCGGCAATCGCACCATCGGCATCATGCTCCCCTACACGCCGCTGCACCACTTGCTCTTCGCCGATGCGCCCTATGGACTGCTGGTGATGACCAGCGGCAACCTCAGCGAAGAGCCCATCGTGGTGTCCAACGGGGAAGCCCAACAACGGCTGGCCGGCGTGGCCGACTGGTTCCTCCTGCACAACCGCGATATCTACATGCGGGTCGACGATTCGGTGGTGCGCACCTTCGAAGGAGCCGAGCGCGTGTTGCGCCGGTCGCGCGGCTTTGCGCCGCTGACCATGGATCTGGGCCGCGCCGTCCCCGAGTTGCTGGCCTGCGGCGGCGAGTTAAAGAACGCCCTCTGCCTCACCAAGGGCCGGCACGCCATCCTCAGCCAGCACATTGGCGACCTCGAGAACTACGAAACCCTGGTCTTCTTCGAGGAGACCCTGGCTAACCTGAAGAGACTGTTTCGCGTCGAGCCGCACGCCGTGGCTTACGACCTTCACCCGCTGTATCTGAGCACCAGGTATGCGCTGGACATCCCCAACCTCCCGAAGGTAGGTGTGCAGCACCATCACGCGCACATCGCCAGTTGCATGGCGGAGAACGGCCTGAGCGGCCAGGTGATCGGCGTCGCCTTCGACGGCTCCGGATACGGTCCCGACGGGGCCATCTGGGGAGGCGAGTTCCTGGTCGCGGGCTATGCCGGATTCGAGCGCCGCGCGCACTTGCGCTACATTCCCCTGGCCGGCGGGGACGCGGCCGTGCGCGAAACCTGGCGTGCGGCCCTGGGATATCTGGTGGACACGTTCGGCGCCGCCGCGCCGCTCGCAACCGTGCCCGAGGAGCGTGTCCGCATCGTGCGCCGCATGATCGAAAAGGGGGTCAACACCGTGCGCACCTCTTCCTGCGGCCGCCTGTTCGACGCCGTTGCCGCCATCGTCGGATTGAGGCAGGCGGTCACGTTCGAGGGACAGGCCGCCATCGAACTGGAAATGGCCGCGCAAGACGGCGTCGCGAAGCGCTACCCCTTCGAGATCGAAGGGGACGGGCCTTGGCAGTTGGATTTCCGCCCGGTCATCGAGTGCATCGTGCGCGAAACGGCCGCCGGCGTGCCGCAAGGCGTAATCTCAGCCAAGTTCCACAATACCCTGGCGGACGCCATCGTCGAGACCTGCCGCCGGATTCGCGGCGAAACCAAGCTGGCCCGCGTCTGCCTTAGCGGCGGAACCTTCCAGAACATGCGGCTATTGACCACCGCGGCGCCGGCCCTGCGTGCGGCCGGTTTCCAGGTCGTTCTGCACGCCAAGGTCCCGCCCAACGACGGCGGCATCGCATTGGGCCAGGCGGCCATCGCGGCCGAGCTGTTGAAGTAGGGCGGCCGCGACGACCGCTCCCTCACGGTCGCGGCTCCGAACGGAGCCGCGCGCGTCAGCGAGCGGTATTCCCTACCCGAGCGCCGCCTCGAACGCCCGAATGATATCGGTTTCGTCGTCGCGCGAAAGGCACGAGGGTATGGGCAGCAGGATGCTGCGCTCGAACAGGCTGTCGGCCACCGGGCAGACGCCCTTGCCATATTCGGGGACCAGCCCCCGATTCTCGGCAAGCCCCCATGGAAAACCGGGGGCGACGCTGGTCTTCTTCACCAGACTTACGATGTTGTAGTAGAGGTGCATCCCCCAGTCGGTCATCACGATGTTCGACGTCCCCTGGGGGTAGGTGCCGATCCCATCGGCCTTGAGGCTCTCGTTCACGCGGCGGGCGGCTTCGGGGCTGGGGTAGGTGGTAATCAGGAAGCAGCCGGTATCCCCAGCCGGGTCTTGGATCTTTCTCAACCGGACGTGCGGGAAGCGGGCCAGAGCCGCGACGATCCGGTACTTACTTGTCCGCATGGCGGCCGTAATGGCCGGCAACTTGCGCAGTTGCACGCGCAGAACCGCGGCGCGCAACTCGTCCATGCGGGTTCCCTTGCCCCAAAGGCAGGTCTCGGCATCGTCGAAATCCAGTTGCCCGTGCTCGTCCTTTGCGTAGCCGAGGTCGTGACACGCGTAGGCGCGCCGGAACAGGCTGTCGTCATTCGTCACCACGCAGCCGCCCTCTCCCGACGTGATGTTCTTATTCGTCTGGAAGCTGAAGATGGCCATGTGGCCGAAGGTTCCCGCCTTCCTGCCGCCGATGCTCCCGCCGCAGCACTGCGCACAGTCTTCCAACAGGAGCAGACCGCGCCGGCCGGCGATCTCCCGGATCGCTTGGACGTTGCCAGGTGCGCCGCTCATGTGCGTCATGACGATGACCGTCGTGCGGGGCGTGATGTTCCTCTCGACGGAGGCCGGGTCCAGGCAGAACGTATCATCGATATCGGCCAGCACGGGAATTGCGCCCTGGTTCACGACGGCCGCCGCCACCGAGACCCACATGTACGCCGGCACGATGACCTGTTGTCCCGGCCCGACCCTCATGGCGGAGAGAGCCACGGACAGCGCTCCCAGACCGCTGCCGACGGCCAGCGCATGCGTGACGCCCACAAAAGCGGCGAACTCGCGCTCGAAGGCTTCGGCTTCGTTCTGAGGATCGATGCCATAGAAGCGGAACAACGACTTGGCGGAAAGTACCCGCACCGCCGCGTCGATTTCCTCCTGGCCCATGTAGTGGGCTCCAGGAAACTCCAGCGGCAGCGGTTTGGTCCTGATCGGTGTGTGACTCATTGCCATCAGCTTAGCGCGGCAGCGGGCAAAGAGCGGTGTTATACTTCCTACCAATTCGAAGAATCGATCGAGGAGGCAACGTGGAACGCTGGCGCTTCTTCCGAATTTCGACTGGCATCCTGTCGCTGGGGATATCGGCTCTGGCCGTTTGGGGCGCCGAACCCGGAGCCCTGCGCGCCGGCGCCGCCCGGGTGGACATCACGCCGCCCGCCGATGCGGCGCTTCCCATGAACGGCTTCGCCAGCCGTACGCAAGGGTTTAAGGCGATTCACGACCCTGTCTACGTGCGCGCGATCGTCCTCGACGACGGCAGCACGCAGGCGGCGCTGGTTGCCTGGGAATCGCTTTATGTCCCCGACGCCGTTTGGGCGGACGTATCCAAGCGCGTCGCGAGCGACCTGGGGATTCGCCCGGAGAACCTGCTGCTGGCGGCCGTCCACGACCACGGGGCGCCGACATTGAGCCTGGGCTCCGGACAGAGCGGAGCGAATACCGTCGCCTACACTCGTAAGGTGGAGGACGACGCCGTCGAGGCCATCCGCCGTGCCCAGGCGCGTCTGGAGCCGGCGCGATTTGGCATCGGGACGGGAACGGCTTACCTGAACATCAACCGCCGGGAGGCTACGTCCAATGGCGGCTGGGCGCTGGGTCACAACGAGAACGGCCCATCCGACAAAACCGTCACCGTGATCCGGTTCGACAGCGTATCGTCGGGCAAGCCGATCGCGTTCTTCATCAACTATCCCGTCCACGCCGTGGTCATGGGCCCGGAGAACTACCAGATCACCGGCGACATCGCGGGCGCTACTTCCCGGTTCGTCGAGCAGCATTATCTCGGCAAGGATCACCCACGGTCCGACCTTGGCCCTCGTCTGCAAATGCGGTCCGCCGACGCCGTGGGCGGAGACGGCGTGGTGGCGGTCTGGACTAGCGGGCCGGCGGGTGACCAGAATCCCGTTGCCATGGCGAACGGAGAAGACTTCACCCTGGTCGGGGCGCTGGGGGAGATGCTGGGAGAGGAGGTCGTGCGAGTGGCGGCCGGCATCAAGACAACGCCGCAGGCCAGGATCTGGGGCATGCAGCAGGTCGTGACGTGTCCTGGACGGAGCCTCGATCCCGGGTCGAGCCAGCGCGCGGGGTACAAGTTCACGGACGCCGACCCGGTGAACATCCGTCTGAGCCTGCTGATGCTCGACCGCATCGCCCTCGCCGGCGTATCCGGCGAGGTGTTCACGCTGATCCATCAACGCCTCAAGGCCGAGTCGCCATTCAGTCACACAGTCATGGTGACGCACGCCAACGGGTCGAGCGGGTACATTCCCAACGACGCGGCATTCGATCAGACGACTTACGAGATCACCACCTCGCACCTGAAGCCCGGCTGCGCGGAGAGCGCCATCGTGAACGGCTTTCTGGACCTGATGCGGCGCAATTGAGTACTGCGTTATCGTGAAGGGATGTCCGCTTCGCAGGCAAGCCGATGGAGTCGGACGGCGTTGGCGCTGGCGTTCCTTTTCGCCAGCCTGCCGGTAGCGGGCAAGCTCTTTCTGGGCGCCTGGGGATTCCAGGACGCAACTTTACTATCGTGCCTGTGCTTCATCCTCGCGGCGTACCTCCACATCCGCGGCCGGCGGAGTTTCCGGGTTGTCCCGGACGACGCCGCACTCTTGGACCGAGCCATCCAGCTCGCTGCGTCCGGGCAGCCCGACGAGGGGATTGCCCTTCTGACGGAAGCCATCCGCCTGAGCCCGCAATTGTGGCAGGCATTCCAATACCGCGGCGAGTTGTACCTCCAGCGCGGTTCCGTTGACGCGGCTCTGCAGGACTTCAACCAGGCAATCGGTCTGGCGCCAGACGAACCCCACATTCACGTCTTGCGTGGGTACGCGCACAGCCTTCTTGGCGCTTCGCCCCCAGTCAGAGGCGAAGACGAACACACGGCGGGATGCTAAGCCGAGTGCGGAATTCGAGCAGGCGATCAAGTCTCCGGGAGCAGGGACCGCAGCCACTTTGGAACCGGGTGGCGCAGTTCTGCAAGGCGGCCGTTTTCAACAACGGCGACGAGGCGGAACGGGGTTCGCAGGTCGTCGTTGTCGAAGACCCGCACATGTGGCAGCTCGCGGAGGGCGGCCTTGAGATTGACGAGGATGCGTGGAAACCGTGCGATCAGCTTTTCGGTGGGAACATCGTGTCCGCCTTGGGAGACGCGCATGGCCACGCGCTGTTCCGACCTCTTCGGGCCGGAAGTCCCGATAAAGCACAGGACCGTGGCGTAACCTGCTTGCGCGGCTCCTTTGAGAAAGGCCAGCTTCTCGCCCACGGGATCGGAGAAGACGGTCTCGAATACGAAGCTCTCGCGCTGTCTTACAAGCTCTTGCCGAAGGGAATCGGCGAGCCCGGCAGCGGCATAGGGTTCGACGTTCAATTCCCGAGCCAGCACGTCGGCATTCACAAAGCGCAGCCCGGCTGGCTGGAGATGGGCATGGTAGAACGTCGTCTTCCCGGCCCCATTTGGTCCCGCAATGGCGACGATGATGGGGCGCCGGTCGAGCGAAAGGCTCATTTCCTCTTTGCCGTGGCCTGGACGGGACGGAACTGGCGATTCACAAACCGCCCAGAGGTTCGCCGTCCATCCGCATCGACGCGCACGAGAAGGCCGGGACGATCCGGGTGCGGTTGGTAATGAGGAAACGGTTGGCTCTGGAGGACGCCGGCCACGCGCTGACGTCCCTCGGGGGAATCCACGGATTCCAGGCAGGCCGAGAGCGGGCGAGCAGTGGAATTACGACATAAGGCCAAGACCTGATGCCCTTGCAGCAGCAGCTCGACGGACCGGCCAAGCCGCGCCCAGAATTCGACCTGCCCGGCAATGGAGCGTTCCACAATCTCACCCGCGAGCCGGGCGTCGAGTACCAGGGCATCGGAAAGCTTCACTGGCTGACTCACAGCCATAGGGTAGCATAGTGCTACCGCACGGCAAGGCTGCTGGCAGGTTGGTGCGTGTGGCCACAAGACGGCGAAGTGCCTGGCGTCTGGCCCCCAGGCACGAATTCGCCGTAATTTCCGACACCCTGGTCGGATTTCACGACACGCCACTTAACCCCCGTGTTTTGTGCAGCCTCATGGCGTTTCTCAACAGGGGCTCTGTTGCAATTCTCCACATCGCCTCAGGAGGGGTTTTGGGGCTCCTCCTAACTGCATGAATTTACAACAGATAAAAAGGCAAAAAACACCGATCTTTGGCACTCCCCGTGCCCTTAGAGGAGCGAAAGGCTGGTACAAAGGCAATGACAGTTCTCTTGGTTTTAGCGTTTTTCCTGACCTTCATCGTTCTGGATTACTTCCTGAACCGGCGCAAGGCGATGGCCACCGTTCCCGTGGAAGCGCCTAAGGCAGTTCCGGCCCTGTTGGGCGGAGACTATGTCGATGGTTTCCTTACTCCCGAGCGGATTTCCTATCACCCGGGCCATAGCTGGCTGGTGCGGGAGCGTAAGAATGTGGTGCGCGTCGGCGCCGACGAGTTTGCCGCCGCCCTGGTGGGCAAGGTGGAAAAAGTCGAGCTTCCCAAACTGGGTCAGTGGATCCGGCAGGGACAGAGAGTCATGTCCTTCTATCGGGACGGCCAGAAGACCGAAATGGTATCCCCGACCGAAGGCGAAGTGTTGGAAATCAATACGGAAGTTATCAACAATCCCGCCCTGCTCCGGCAAGACCCTTATGGCAAAGGCTGGATGGTGGCGGTCCATGTGCCGGATGAAGAGAGCACCGCGCGCAATCTGGTCCCCAAGGGCCTCGTGCGCGAATGGATGCGGGAAGCGGTAGAACGCCTCTATGCCCGTCAACCCGCGCTGGCCGGCGCCGTGGCGGCCGACGGTGGACGCCCCGCTGAAGACCTCCTGGCAGCCCTGCCCAATACCGACTGGAAAGGCGTTACCGGCGAGTTCTTCCTCACCGCGTGAGCGGCCCCTGTAAAGATTTGCTACACATTGGGGTGGAATTTTGCTAAAAAGGGATTTGAGGGTCTATATATGTCCAAAGCGATACTGTACGACAGCACCCTCTGCATCGGTTGCAAGGCTTGCGAGGGAGCTTGTGCGGAACGCTGGGGCCTCCCCTACGACGACAAGATAGCCGCCGAGGAGAAGATTTCCGCGCACAAACTCACCGCCATCGAGACGCACGGCGACAAGTTCTGCCGGCGTCTATGCATGAACTGCTTGCAGCCGGCCTGCGTCTCGGTGTGTCCGGTAGGCGCGCTGCAGAAAACCGCGCTCGGCCCGGTGACGTACGACGCCGACAAATGCATGGGATGCCGCTATTGTATGCAGGCTTGCCCGTTCCAGGTACCCACCTACGAGTGGAACTCCCGCCTGCCCAGGATGCGCAAGTGCGACATGTGCTCCCAGCGGCAGAGCGCGGGCAAACTGACGGCCTGCGCCGAGGCTTGCCCGACGGGCGCAACCAAGAACGGCAACCGCGACGAGTTGATTGTGGAAGCGCAAAAGCGCCTGGCGGATAACCCGAATCAGTATTACCAGAGAATCTATGGTTTGAAAGAGGTGGGTGGCACGTCGGTGCTGTTCCTCTCGGCCGTGCCGTTCGACCAGATCGGCTTGCGCACCGGGGTGCCGCAAGAGCCGCTCCCGGAAACTACCTGGCGCGTTCTCGAACTGTTGCCGGATGTCGTCTCCACGGGATCGGTCCTGCTGGGCGGCATCTGGTGGATCACCAACCGGCGCGACGAGGTGGCCAAGGCGGAGGGCAAGCGGAAATGATGTGGAAGTTCCCCAAGATCACGGTCTGGCGCGCAATTTTCGCGGCCATCATGCTGAGCGGCTTGTATGCCACGTATCTGCGCGTGTTTTATGGCTTGGGAGGCGCGACGAACCTCAGCGACAAGTTCCCGTGGGGAATCTGGATCGGCTTCGATGTGATGTGTGGCGTGGCTCTGGCCGCCGGCGGCTTCACGCTGGTCGCGATGGTCCACATCTTCAATATCAAGGCCTATAAGCCGGTCCTGCGGCCCGCCATTCTGACCGCCTTCCTCGGCTACTGCCTGGTGGTGGTGGGGCTGCTCTACGATCTGGGCCGCCCGGACCGCCTGTGGCACCCGCTGGTGATGTGGAACCCCCACTCGGTGATGTTCGAGGTGGCTTGGTGCGTCACCCTTTACAGCACCGTGCTCTTCCTGGAGTTCCTTCCCATGGTGTTCGAGAAATTCGGCTTGCACAAGCCGCTCGAATGGATCCACAAGATCTCGGTGCCGCTGATGATCCTGGGCGTGCTGCTTTCCACCCTGCACCAGAGCTCCCTGGGGAGCCTGTTCCTGATCGTGCCGCAGAAGGAATACCCCCTGTGGTACACGCCGCTGCTCCCGTTGCTGTTCTTCGTTTCGTCGCTGGCCGCCGGACTGGCGATGACCATCTTCGAATCCTGGCATAGCAGCCGCGCCTTCGGACGCGCGCTGGAACTGCCTCTGCTGGCGAGCATGGGGCGGGTGCTGGCGGTCGTCATGTCCGTGTACCTGTGGATCCGCTTCATCGATCTGGCGCACCGCGACGTCCTCGGCCTGTTGCTGCGGAACCGTATCGAGACGTGGCTCTTCGCGCTGGAAATCGGCCTGATGGTCGTGCCCACCGCGCTGCTCTTCCAGCGCAAGATCCGCATGCGCCCGGGGGCACTGTACGCTTGCGCGGTCATGGTGGTCTTCAGCCTCATTGCCAACCGGCTCAACGTCGGAACCACCGGCCTGGAAGCCGGCTCCGGCACGCACTATGTTCCGAAGTGGAGCGAGGTGGCCGTGACGCTTTCGATCGTGGCCGCGGGCTTCGCCATCTTCCGCGGCATCGGTCAGTACTTCCCCGTTTTTGAAGCGCACTCGCACGAGCAGGCGCCGGAGAAAGTGGGAGAAACGGAGGCGGATCCAGTCCCGGTGGGATGAACTTCCTCTCGAAAATCCGGTTGGGACTGGCCGCCAAGGTGGCGATCTGCGTGATCGCCGGCACGGCGGCCTTCTTCGTGTTATTCGGCTTCATCAACCTGCGGATGGAGCGCTCCTATTCGCGGGATATGGTGGAGCAGTCCGCCGAACGCATCACCGACGTCATCCTGCGCAGCACGCGCTACCAGATGCTGCACAACGACCGCGATGCGCTCCTCAATATCATCCAGGACCTGGGCAGCGAGCCGGGAATCCGCCGCATCAACCTCTTCAATAAAGACGGCCGCATCACGCTTTCCACCCAGGCCAACCAATCCGGCCATGTGGTGGACAAGAGCGCCGAGGGCTGCGTGCAGTGCCATCCGGGGTCGACGCCGCTCGAGAAGCCTTACCGCGGCGACCGCGCCCGCGAATTCACGGAAAACGGCGTGCGGATGCTCGGCGTGATGCGGGCCATCTACAACTCGCCGGATTGCTCCAGCGCCGCCTGCCACGTACACCAGGCCAGCCAGCGCGTGCTCGGCGTGATCGACGCCCACCTTTCGCTGGCCGGAGTGGACGCCCAGATGCAACAGCATCAGCGCACACTCACCTGGTTCCTGGCCGGCGCCATCCTGTTCGGTTGCGCCGCCGCCGTGCTGTTTATGTGGGTGGTAGTGTACCGGCCGGTCAAGGAATTGATCGACGGAACCCATCGCGTGGCCGGCGGCGACCTGGCGTACCGCCTGCCGGTTCGTTCCGACGACGAGCTCGGCGACCTGGCGGCGTCGTTCAACAAGATGACTGCGGAGGTCGCGGGCGTACAGGCCAAGATCGAAGAACAGGTGCGCCGCAAGACCGCCGAACTGGAGGGGACCCACAAGTTTCTGCTGCGATCGGAAAAGATGGCCTCCATCGGCAAACTGGCGGCCACCGTGGCGCATGAGATCAATAACCCGCTGTTCGGCATCCTGACCTACGCCCGGCTGGTGTCGCGCGGATTGAAGAAACAGGAGTTCGCGGGACGCGACGACCTGGCCGAGCAGCTTGAGACCATCGAACGCGAGAGCAAGCGCTGCGGCGACCTGGTGAAGAATCTGCTCACCTTCTCCCGCCAGGCGCCCAGCAACCGCGAACCGAACGACCTGAACGCCGTGGTGCGCCGCGCCATCCTGCTGGTCAAACACAAGCTGGACATGCAGAGCATCGAGTTGAAGGAGGACCTGGCGCCGGACCTTCCGCCCGCCAACTGCGACGCCAACCAGATCCAGCAGGTGGTCCTGGTGCTGATGGTGAATGCCTCGGAGGCCATGCCCAAAGGCGGCCGCATCGAGGTCTCCACGCAATTCGACGGCGGCTCCGACCAGTGCTCCGTGCGGGTGAAAGACACGGGCAACGGCATCCCGGAAGACGTTTTGCCGCGCATTTTCGATCCGTTTTTCACGACCAAGGAAGACCAGAACCGGACGGGCCTCGGCTTGGCAGTGGCGCACAGCATCGTGGAGCAGCACGCCGGAGAGATCTCGGTCCGTTCCACGCCGGGGGAAGGAACCGAGTTCACCGTGGCGCTGCCGGCCAGCATCGCGGTTGCGGCCAGCGAACCTCGAAATCCGATTCCGAGCCGCGACGGTGACGGAGCGGTTGGACGGATGGTCTCCAGGTCCCAAGGGTAGGCTGACGGGAGAAACTATGGCTACTGCGACGCGCGAAGAAGGCAGGCCGGGAGGCCCGCCCCACGGGTAGGTTAACGGGAGGAACTATGGCTACTGTGACAGAACCGCCGACGGCGGCGAAAACCAAAGGCAGAATCCTGATCGTAGACGACGAGCTGGTGGTGCGCGATTCTCTTGGCAAGTGGTTCACCGCCGAGGGCTACACGGCGCGCCCCGTGGGCAGCGCCCGCGAAGCGCTGGAGACTATCCAGCAGGCGGAGTTCGACATCGCGCTTATCGATATCAAGATGCCGGGCATGGATGGCATGGAGCTTCAGTCGCGGCTGCGCGAGGCCGATCCGGACCTTACCGTGGTCATCATGACCGGATACGCATCCGTGGATACGGCCGTGCAGGCGCTCAAGCACGGCGCCTACGACTACATCACCAAGCCGGTGGACCCGGACGAGCTGTCCCACCTGGTGGCCAACGCCCTGGAGCACAAACGCGCCCGGCGCGAAGTGGTGCGCCTGCGCGAGAGCCTGCAGGAGGTTTTTCCCTACACCGAGTTGATCGGCAAGAGCCCGGCCATGAAGAAGGTGGTGGAGTTGATCGAAATGGTGGCGCCCACAGAGGCCACCGTGCTGATCACCGGCGAAAGCGGCACGGGCAAGGAAGTGGTGGCGCGGGCCATCCACGCCGCCGGGCCGCGGCGCTACATGCCGATGGTGACCATCCATTGCGGCGCGCTCACGGAAACCTTGCTGGAGAGCGAGCTGTTCGGCCACGAGAAAGGCGCGTTCACCGGCGCGCAGTACCGCAAGAAGGGCAAGTTCGAAGTGGCCGACGGAGGCAGCGTCTTCCTGGACGAAATCAGCGACATCAGTCTCAAGACGCAGACGGATCTGCTGCGCGTGCTGCAGGAAAAGGAGATTGTCCGCGTCGGCGGCAACCAGCAGATCAAGGTGGATTTCCGCTGCATCGCCGCCACCAACAAGAACCTCGAGGCGCTGGTCAAGTCGGGAACGTTCCGGCCGGATTTGTATTACCGGCTGCACGTCTTCTGTATCGACCTGCCACCGCTGCGCGACCGCCGCGACGACATCCCGCTGCTGGTGAACCACTTCCTCAACAAGTT
>OCTA010001110.1_pt1 | contig 24909 bp, 22 predicted proteins | sample 1538991 | NCBI WGS metagenome assembly OCTA01 (sample SAMEA3539302, study PRJEB22396) | soil metagenome | biome: tundra; feature: field; material: soil | place: USA | collected 2010-05 | depth 0.15 m | reverse complement strand
ATGGCGTGACCGCCAGGCCGGCCGGGCGGCCCGGTGCCCGGGCAGCACCATCCGGCGCGATGAATCTGCCGTGGTCCAGGACCAGGACGCGGCCCGCGTGGTCAGCGCCCCGGGCCATCCGGTGGGTGATAAGGACGACGGTGCGGTCGGCCAGCTGGTCGTCGATTGCCGCGCTGAGCGCGGCCGCGCTGGCCGGGTCGAGATGTGCGGTGGGCTCGTCGAGCAGGAGCAGCGGGGCCTGGCGCAGGAATGCGCGAGCCAGCGCGATCTTCTGCCGCTGCCCGGCTGACAGCCGCCGGGCGCCCTCGGTGAGCGGGGTGTCGTAGCCGCGGGACAGCCGCTGGATGAAGTCGTCGGCGCCGGCCATCCGGGCGGCAGCCACGATGTCCTGCGGCTGCGCGCCAGGCTGGCCCAGGGCGATATTGTCAGCGACCGTGGTGGCGAACAGGTGCGGGTTCTGCGGAACCCACGCGATCTGGCGCAGCCATTCGTCAGCGGGAATCTCCGTCAGGTCCGTGCAGCCCGCCACGATGGTCCCGCAGGTCGGCTCGGCGAACCGGAGCAGCATGGCAAGCAGGGAGCTCTTGCCGGCGCCGCTCGCACCAGTCAGGATGATCCGCTCCCCGGGGCGGATGGTCAGGCTGATGTCGTCGAGCGCAGGCTGGTCCCGCCCCGGGTAGGCCAGGGTCACTTCGCGCAGCCGGATCTCTTCGCGCCGCAGGTCGACTGCGGGGGGCGCGGCACCGGCCGGTGCGGTGCCGGCGCGCCCGGGCAGCGGGGCATCGAGGATCTCGAAAGCGCGGTGCGCCGCGGTCGCGCCCTCAGTGCTGGCGTGGAACTGGGCGCCGGCATTCCGCAGCGGGAGATAGGCCTCCGGCGTGAGCAGCAGGACCAGCAGCGCTGTCTGATAGCCAAGGTGGCCGGTCAGCAGCCGGAGACCAACCTCGACGGCGACCAGGGCGGTGGCCAGCGCGGCGGCAAGTTCAAGAACCAGGGCCGACAGGAAGGCCACCCGCAAGGTAGCCATGGTCGCGGCCCGATGAGCGCTGGTGACCTCCATGATCACCGTGGCCTGTGCCCTGGCCCTGCCGAACACCTTCAGGGTGGGCAGCCCCGCCACCACATCGAGGAAATGGCCGCCGAGGCGGGCCAGCAGCTGCCACTGCCGCTGGGTCTGGGCCTTGGTGTGCAGGCCGATCAGGACCGCAAAGATCGGGATCAGCGGCAAGGTCACCGCGATGATCACCGCGGAGATCCAGTCCGCGAACGCCACCCGCGCCAGGACAGCGATCGGGACGGCCACGGCGAGCACAAGCTGCGGGAGATAACGGGCGAAGTACGCATCAAGCCCGTCCAGCCCCTTGGTCGCCAGCGTGGTGATTTCCCCCGCCTGCTGGCCGCCCAGCCAGCCGGGCCCCAGCCGCAGGGCGTGCCTGGCGAGCTGCTGCCGTAGCCCGGACTTCACCGCCGCCGCCGCGCGCAGCGCCGCGACCTCCCCGCCAGCGGATACCGCGGCCCGCCCGGCCACGACCAGCGCCAGCACCGCCAGGACGGCGGCCAGTTGGCTGAGCCCGGTGCCGCGTGCCGCGCCTGCCAGGGCCCGGGCCAGCAGGCCCGCTTGCACCAGGATCAGTCCGGTGCCTGCCAGCCCTAGCCCGATCGTCCCCGCCAGGTAGCCGCGGGCCGCCCTCGCGTGCCGCAGCAGCCGTGGATCAAACGGCCTCACGGCTGGCCAGCTGCTAGCCGGGCGGCGGGCGCAGCGCCCGGAATGACATCGGGCGCAGTGATGTCAGCCGGGCCCAGCCGCTTGCGGAGCACCCAGTATGTCCATCCCTGGTAGGCGAGCACCACCGGCGTGAAGATGACCGCGACCCAGGTCATCACCATGAGCGTGTAATGCGCGGAGGAAGCATTGGTGACCGTGAGGCTGAAGGCGGCCGCGGTGCTGGATGGCAGCACGTTCGGCCACAGGTCACCGAACAGGGTCGCGACTGCCGCCACGATCGTGATGGCGGTCAGCGCGAAGGCCCAGCCTTCCCTGGAGCGCATCGCGGCAGCCAGGGCAGCCAGCAGCGCGACCGCGGCCAGCGCGGCGGTGAGGTCGGTCCCTGGCTTGCCGTGGGCGACCTGGCTGGCCACCAGGAAACCAGCGGCCAGCAATACCACCGCGGGGCCGAGCCGCAGCGCGATCGTGCTGGCGCGGTACCGCACCTCTCCGGCCGTCTTCAGGGCGAGGAAGATCGCCCCGTGCAGCGTGAACAGGGTGAGCGTAGTAAGGCCGCCGAGCAGGCCGTAGGGGTTAAGCAGCGTCAGCAGGTTGCCCGTGTAGACGTGTGCCGCGTTCAGCGGCACGCCGCGGACAATATTGGCGAACGCGACCCCCCACAGCAGCGCGGGCACGGCAGATCCGAAGAAGATCGCCCGGTCCCAGTTGCGGCGCCAGCGGTCGCTGTCCACCTTGCCGCGGAACTCGAACGACACACCGCGCACGATCAGCGCGACCAGGATGATCAGCAGTGCTAGGTAGAAGCCGCTGAACAGCGCCGCATACCAGAGCGGGAAGGCGGCGAACGTCGCCCCGCCGGCCGTGATGAGCCACACCTCGTTGCCGTCCCATACCGGGCCGACTGAGTTGATCAGAATGCGGCGGCCGGTCTCGCTGCGGCCCACGAACGGCAGCAGGATCCCGACCCCGAAGTCAAAGCCTTCCAGGACGAAGTATCCGGTCCACAGGACCGGAATCAGGATGAACCATACGGTCGCGAGGTTCATGGCACTCTCCAGGCTCAGTACGAGAAGGCGGGCAGCGGCTCACCGGTGTCTGGCACTCCTGGCGACTCGCTCTGCGAGGTCTGCAGCACGCCGAAGACGGTCCACGGCTGACGGCCCATCTCGGTGAAGATCCACCCCATCGTGCTGGCCAGGTACGGCAGCCCGACGCCCCAGATCGCGGCCCGGCAGAACCACTGGCTGCGCGGGATCCTGCGGCGCCTGGTCCGCCACAGCCCGGCCAGCGCCAGCAGGGCGGCGAGCATGCCGAAGCCGATCATGAGCCGGAACGACCAGTAGGTCACCGGGACGATCGGCTTGTAGCTGCCCGGGCCGTACTTCTTGACGTAGGCGCGCTGCACATCGTTGATCCCCTGTTCCGTGCCGTGCGGGTTGAGCGTCGCGATCAGGGACAGGAGGTAGGGAACGCGCACGCTCCATACCTCCGAGCCGCCGTTCAGTGCTCCGACGGTGAAGAGCGAGAACGATGCCGGCGCCTCGGTGTTGTACAGCGCTTCGGCTGCCGCCATCTTCATCGGCTGCTGGGAGTCCATCAGCCTGGCCTGTATGTCGCCGGTGACGAAGGTCGCGAGGCCGGCGATCAGCGTGACCGTGAGGCCGAGCCGCATAACTCGCCGGAAGAGCGCGGTATCGCTGCGGCGCGCCAGGTGCCATGCGCTGGCCGCGATCAGCACCATCCCGGCCGTGACGAAGCTGGCCAAGATCACGTGCGGCCAGGCGGCGAGCACGGTGGAGTTGGTCAGCAGCCTGACGATGCTCGTCAGCTCCGCGCGGTGGGTCACCGGATTGACGCGGTAGCCCACGGGGTGCTGCATCCACGAGTTCGCGGCGAGAATGAAGAAAGCCGACAGGTTGGTGCCGATCGCGGCCAGCCAGATGGTGGCCAGGTGCAGCCGCGGCGAGAGCTTGTCCCAGCCGAAGATCCACAACCCGAGGAATACCGATTCCATGAAGAACGCGAGCAGGCCCTCCATTGCGAGCGGCGCGCCGAAAACATCTCCGACAAAGCGGGAGTAGGCAGACCAGTTCATTCCGAACTGGAACTCAAGCACAATTCCCGTGACGACACCTACGGCAAAATTGATCAAGAAGAGCTTACCGAAGAACTTCGTCATCCGCAGATATGCCTGGTCCTTTTTGACGAACCACGCTGTCTGCATGGCCGCGACCAGGATCGAGAGTCCTATGGTGAGCGGCACGAAAATGAAGTGATACACAGTGGTAATTCCGAATTGCCACCGTGAGAGGTCGAGCATACTCACCAGGCCCCTCCTTCTGGCGGCGGCCGCGCTTTCGCAGCCGCTAAGGACCGTGACCATCCAAGCGGGGCGGCGGCCTTAGGTGCAGAGTCGACCGGCCCGGCAGCCACGGGACCTTCGTCACCCCAGCCCCAGCCGTAAAATCGCGGGCCGAAGGTCCCTGCCGATCAGGCCGCATTGCTCCTGACCGCGGACGGCGGGTCAGCGACGCTAGAGAGGACGGTGCCACACTCGGGAGGTGGAGTAAGTGAGCGACATGCAGCCAGGGACTGGCCCGCGACGGCGTGTCGTCGTTGGCGTGGACGGAACCCCCAATGCGCTGGCTGCGCTGCGCCGGGCCGCCGATCAGGCCGGCCAGCGCGACGGCAGGCTCGAAATCGTCTACGTCATCCCGGCGGGCGCCAACGGGGCGGCCGAGGCGTCCGGCTACGAAATGCTGAACATGGCGGTGCGGCACGTCAGTCCGCGCGGTCTTGACCGGCCGGCTGACCGCCTCGTGGCCCGCGGCAAGGCCGCGGAGACTTTGGTGCAGCTGAGTGCCGGCGCCGAATTGCTGGTGATCGGCGCCCGCATCCACTCCGGGTACGGAAACCTGCTGGGCGGCGACGTGGTCTCGTATTGCCTTAGCCATGCCCGCGGCACAGTCGACATCTGTGCTGATCAGCGCGCGCACGCGGCGCAGCCGGCAGCGCAGGCGGCCGGCCGCAGCGGTGCGTGCCCTCCGCGAAGCCAGGGAGTGAAGTGAATAGCGATGACAGCGACATTCGTGCGGGTGGCCGACGCGGCGCGTCAAGGCGACCGTGTGACGGCAACCAGCGTGGCGGAATACCGCACCGCTGGACGCATCGTCGTCGGCGTCGATGACACGCCGGCCGGTCAGGCCGCCCTGCGCTGGGCGGTTGCCAAGGCAAAGTCCGACGGTGCCCCGCTGGTCGCCGTCCGCGCCTGGGCGCTGGGGCTGCCCAAGCACGGCGGGCGCCGTCTGCGGCATTCCGACCGCACCCCGCTTGTCCTTGCCTTCGCCGGAGAAAGCCAGCGCGAAGCGGCTAACGCGCTCGTCCGGCGGGTGTTCGACAGCGCGGCCGGCGGCCTCCCGCACGACGTGGCCGTCCGGATCGAGACCCCGGAGGGTGAGCCGGGCGAAATGCTGACGCATACCGCGATAGCCGACGGGGATCTACTAGTGCTGGGCGAGGAGAACTGGCCTAGCTGGATGCGCATCGTCCACGGCTCAGTCAGCCGTTATTGCTCCCGGCATTCGCGCTGCGCTGTTGTCATCGTCTCGGCCGCGGAGATTCCCGCTGAGCCGGCCGTGGACACGCGAGGCGCGGGCGACGAGGGTTCTGCAGTTCCTGAGCAGGCGAGGGGAGCAGCGTCATGAGGGCCCGGGTGGGTGACCGGCTGGTCATCGAGGATGGCAACAACAGGGTCGGCATCGTCATGAGCGTCCTTGGCGATGACGGGTCGCCACCCTATGTCATCAAATGGCTAGGTGACGGGCATGTCGCCATGGTATTTCCCGACCAGTATGCCCGTGTAGTGCCCGGTGGACACCCCGCAGGCCTGCTCTTCGAAACGGAGACAGACCAGTGACCATACCCGTGGCCACGTCAAACTACGCGCTGCTCACCGACGGCACCACGGTTGAGATCCGGCAGGCCAGTCCGGCCGACACCGACGCGGTGCGCGATATGCATGCGGCGATGTCGCCAGACAACATTTACCTGCGGTTCTTCAACCTCAGCCTGAGCGCTGCCGACCAGGAGGCGAAGCGGGTCTGCCGCGAGCCCGGCCCGGACCACGCGGCGCTGCTGGCCTGGCACGAAGGGAGGCTGGTCGGCGTCGCCAGCTATGAGCCTTCGGGCAAGCCCGCAACCGCGGACATCGCTTTCGCCGTCTCCGACGAGATGCACGGCCGCGGGGTCGCGACCCTGCTGCTGGAACATCTGGTGTCGCTGGCCAGGCGACGGAAGCTGGAAGTCTTCACCGCGGAGACACTCGCCGACAACACCGCGATGCTCCGGGTCTTCGCCGACGCCGGGCTGCCCGTGCGGCGGCGGAGCGTCGATGGCGTGGTGGAAATTACGTTCCCGCTCCCTGGCAGCGAGGACCAGCGCCTCTATGGCTATCTGGATTCGGTGGCGAGCCGGGAGAGCCGGGCGGACGTGGCCAGCCTGCGTCATCTGCTGCAGCCAGCCTCAGTTGCCGTCGTGGGCGCGAGCCGGCACCGCGGAACCGTGGGCCGCGCCATCCTGCACAACATAGTGACCGCCGGTTTCATCGGGACTGTCTATGCGGTGAACCCGCACGCCCGGTCCATGGAAGGCGTGCCCTGCATCCCATCGGTGACCGATCTGCCCGAGGCTGCCGACCTCGCCGTTATCGCGGTACCGGCAGCCGCAGTCGCCGGGGTCGCGGCGGCGTGCGGTCGCCGGGGAGTCCGGTCGCTGGTAGTGATCACGGCTGGCCTGGGTCCCGAAGGCGCTGACCTGCTGGCGATCTGCCGCCGGTACGGCATGCGCCTGGTCGGCCCGAACTGCTTTGGCATCGCCGTGCCTCGGATCGGCCTGGATGCGACGTTCGCCGTCGAGCATCCGCTGCAGGGCTCGGCTGGCCTGGTCGTCCAGTCCGGGGGCGTGGGCATCGCCGTCCTTGAGCACCTGTCCAGGCTCGGCATCGGCGTTTCGTCCTTCACGTCGGTGGGCGACAAGTACGACGTGTCAAGCAATGACATGCTCATGTGGTGGGAGCAGGATCCCGCGACCCGGCTCGCCATCCTCTACGTGGAGTCTTTCGGCAACCCGCGGGCCTTCGCCCGCACCGCGCGCCGGGTAGCTGAGCATTTGCCGGTGCTGACCGTTCTTTCCGGCCGGTCCGCGGCTGGCCAGCGGGCGGCGGCATCGCACACGGCCGCGGCCGCCACCCCCCTGGTCACGCAGGAGGCGCTGTTCGAGCAGGCCGGCATCATCGCGGTGCCCAGCCTGGGTGAGCTGATCGAGGCCGCTGCCATGCTCCGCTGCCAGCCGCTCCCGGTGGGCAAGCGGGTAGCGATCGTGTCCAACGCCGACGGCGCCGGCGTGCTGGCCGCTGATGCCTGCGGCGACAACGGCCTGCAGGTAGCCACGCTCCGCGCGGGGACCCAGCGCAAGCTGGCCAGGCTGCTGCCGCAGGGCGCGGCAGTCGGCGGCCCGGTGGACACCACTGCCGCAGTCGGCCTCGACGCCTTCCGCGCTGCCCTGGAAGAGACCGCGGCTGATGACGGCGTCGACGCGGTGCTGGCGCTCGTTGTGCCGACCGCCATCTGTGACCTGAGCCGCGCGCTCGCCGGCGCCCGGCTGGCCAAGCCGCTCGCGGCGGCAGTGCTTAACCAGGCCGAGGCCGTACGCGTGATAAGCCGGGATGGCGCTGGCCAGCATCACGGCGACAGCGCGCCGGCCACGCCAGAAGGCAGTCCGGACGGCGCTTCAGCCGTCCCCGCCTACGCCTATCCCGAGGATGCCGCGCGGGCACTCGGTCATGCGGCCCGCTACCAGACCTGGCTCGGCAGGCAGCGGGGCACCCTGACGGAGTTCACCGGGTTGCGGACCGCCGATGCGCGAGCGGTGATCTCCCGCTACCTCGCGTCAAGCCCGGCCGGCGGGTGGCTGCCCGCAGCCGCGGCAGCCGAACTACTGGCCTGCTACGAGATCCCGGTGGTCGCGAGCCGCCTGGCCGCCGACGAGGACGAGGCCGTTCGCGCCGCTGCCGGGCTGGGCGCCCCCGTCGTGCTCAAGGCAGCGGCCGAGGGCCTGGTGCACAAGACCGACGCCGGTGCGGTCAAGCTGGACCTGCACGGCGAGGAGGAGGTCCGGGCCGCCTACCGGCAGCTGGCCGCTGCCTTCGGGGCTGGCCTGTCCGGCGTGCTCGTGCAGCCGATGCTGGCGGACGGCGTTGAGATCCTGATCGGCCTGGTACAGGAGCCCATATTCGGGCCGCTGATCGTGTTCGGGCTCGGCGGTGTCGCTACCGAGGTCCTGGGCGACCATGCGGCCCGGCTGACTCCGCTGACCGACGTGGACGCGGACGAGCTGATCAGGTCCGTGCACGCCGCGCCCTTGCTGCTCGGCTACCGCGGCAGGCCAGCGGTCGACATCAAGGCGCTCACCGACACCCTGCTGCGGGTGTCCCGGCTTGCCGACGATCTCGCTGAGGTCGCCGAACTCGATCTCAACCCCGTCATCGCCCGCCAGGACGGAGTCCAGGCAGTCGATGTACGGGTCCGGATCAGCCCAGCGGAACCGCAGGATCCATTCCTGCGCAAGCTGCGCTGAGCCTGCCAGGCAACTAGTGAACTGAGGGAGGCTGAGCAAGATGTCAGTACACCAGGATGGCGGTGCTGCTCGCATCGTTGTTGGAGTGGACGGATCGGCGCCATCGCGGGCCGCCCTCCGCTGGGCCATCCGGCAGGCGGAACTTACCGGAGCGACCATTGATGCGGTGATCGCCTGGCAGTATCCGGTCGCGACGGCCGGCTACGCCTGGGCGCCTGTCGCCGTCATCGACAGCATCGATCTGCAGGAGGCCGCTGAGAAGACACTGGCCGACGAGATCGGTGAGGTGGCCGGCGGCAGTCCGGTCCAGGTCCGGTCCAGGGTGGTCGAGGGCATTGCCGCGCAGGCACTGCTCGCCGCCGCAGTCGGGGCGGAGCTGCTGGTTGTCGGCAGCCGCGGCCACGGCGGCTTCGCCGGCGCGCTGCTCGGCTCGGTGAGCCAGCACTGCGTGCACCACGCGAGCTGCCCGGTTGTGATCGTCCGCGGCTGAGCGCCAATCGGAGCGTGGTGGCCAGGACGGAGGTGCCCGATGAAAGCCAGGCTACGGCTCAGCCGGGCGCTCCGGCTTGACCGCAACCCGCTGCGGCGCGGCGCGGACCGGCTGGAGAGCGCGGTGGTGCTCGGGCTGTCAGCGATATTCCTGGTCTGCGCGCCGCTGCTTGCGGTACTGGGCGGCCGCTGGGCTCACCAGGCTGGCCTGGAGGAACAGCGCGCGCAGCGGGCGTGGCATCAGGTCGCGGCGGTAGCGCTGCAGTCAGCGCCGGCCCAGGCGGCTGAGGTCTATGCGTCCGAGTGGGACGACGTCGGGGTGCCGGCGAGGTGGACGATACCGGGCGGCGCCCAGCACGTCGGCGAGATCATCGCGGCGGGCGGCATCCAGGCAGGCCAGGAGGTGCGGATCTGGATCGACGGCTCGGGCTGGCAGACGGGCCCGCCATTGTCGGCCAGGCAATTGACAACGCGGGCTATCGGCGCGGCCGCGCTGGCACCTGCTGTCCTGGCGGCTGCGCTCTTCAGCACCGGCTGCCTGGCGCGGTGGCAGCTGAACCGCCGCAAGCTCGCTGCCTGGGAGAGCGACTGGGCGCTCGTCGAGCCGGAATGGACCGGGCACCGCTAGCCGCTGCGGGAGTAGCTCAGCCGGTCGCGCACGCTGATCACGCCGCCAACGTGCCGGATCGCATCGACCAGGCTCAGCGCCACGTTGCGGCGGGCGACCGGGCCGGCGATGGTGACGATCCCGGACTGCACCAGGACGTCGAATTCCGCCGGGTCGAACGCGAATTCGCCGGCGACGACACCGCCGACGATCTCGGCGAGGATGAGCTCATCTGGCCTGTCAAAGACGCTGAGGACGTCGGTGCGGCTGACGATGCCAATCAGGCGGCCAGCCTCGTCGACCACCGGGAGCCGCTTGACGCGGCGCAGGTGCATGGTGCGGGCGGCGTCCTGAACGGTCGCATCGGGCCTGATCGTCACCGCTGGTGCCGTCATCAGCTCAGCCGCGGTCACCGCGCCCGCCTTGGTCAGCTTCTTGCCGCGCCATGGCGACCTGCCCGGCTTGTGAATGGCGTCAGGGAACGCCTCTTTCAGTAACAGGTCCGCTTCGGACACCAGGCCGATCACCTGGTCAGACTCATCCAGCACCGGCAGGCCGCTGACGTGACGGCGCCGCATCGCGGTGACGATCTCCTTGTAGCAAGCCTGTTCCCGCACGGCCACCACCACGCTGCTCATGATTTCCGTCACTGTGGTGGTCATTGCCCATGCCTCCGTTCCGCCAGAAGATTGCGCCGCGCAGCCGGCCGCCGCGCTCACGGCATCAGCTCGGGGTGAGCGCATGCCTCGAGCAGCCGGTCCCTGGTGGCCTGAAGCCGGTGTACAACGACGCCGATGAACCGGCGGGTGAGCTCATAGCCGAGCGCCGGATCGGCGTCGCATGCCGCGCGGACCGCCCGGCCGTCCAGCTCGAACGCCTGCATCGGCGCGGTGGTGACCGCCCCGAACCGCCACTGGTAGGGCGGCTGCAGCCAGGACAGGCCGATGACATCGCCGCGGCTGAGCGTCTCGATAGTCACCCGGCCGCGTCCTGGGACCATCGCGTCCAGCGCGACCCGGCCGGCATCGATGAGCCAGAACTTGTCGGCGGTCGACCCTTCCTCGAAAAGCCGTTGCCTGACTGGCACCGTCACATGCCGGGCAAGCCCGGCCAATACCGCGATCTGGTCGCTGGGCAAGCCGCGCATGAACGGCTGTGCCGCTAGGATCGACTGCTCCTGGATGGTCACCGCTCTCACGCTCCCCGTGATAGCTATAGCGCGGCGCCCCGGCCGCCGCGCGGCCTGTTCCTTACCTCCAGGCTTCCCCCCGGCCAGCTGAGCGGCCAGGGACCTATGGCCCGCACAGCGCGGCGAACGTCGCTAGCCACCGGCCGGCGAGCCGGCCATCGCCGCACGGACCTGGCGCGCAATCTCGATGTCCTCCCGCGCAGTGATGACGATCGCCCTGACCCCGGCGCCCGGGCCGGTTATCTCGGCGTCGCGGCTGGCCGCGGCGTTGCGCCGGGGGTCGATCGCGACGCCGAGGAAGCCGAGCCCGGCCGCCGCATCGGCCCGGACATCGGGCTGGTGCTCGCCGATGCCGCCGGTGAAGACGATCGCATCGAGCCCGTTCATCGCGGCGGCCATGGCGGCGACTTCGCGGCGCAGCCGGTGCGCGTGCACGTCGATGGCCAGGCGCGCATCAGCGCTGCCCGCGCGGGCAGCGCTGGCCACGTCCCGCATGTCACCCGAGCCGCCGCGCAGCCCGGCCAGGCCGGCCAGCCCGCCCGCGAACTCAAGCCCGGCCGCGACCTCGTCAAGGCTGAGGCCGGCGTCCCTGAGCAGCCAGACCAGCAGCCCAGGATCGACGCTCCCGCACCTGGTGGCCATCACCAGTCCCTCCAGCGGGGTGAAGCCCATCGTGGTGTCCGCGCAGCGCCCGCCCGCCACTGCCGCGAGCGAAGATCCGGCACCGAGGTGGCAGGTCACCAGGCGAAGCCGTTCCGGGCTGGTTTGCATGATCTCGGCGGCACGGCGCGCAGCATAGGCGTGCGAGAGCCCGTGGAAGCCGTACCGGCGCAGGCCGAATCGCCGCGTCCAGTCGGCTGGCAGCGCGTAGGTTGCCGCTGCCGGGGACAGGCCCGCATGAAAGGCCGTGTCGAAGCAGGCGACGTTGGGCACGCCGGGCAGCGCCGCGCGAGCCGCCTCGATCCCGGCGATGGCACGGGGCTGGTGCAGCGGCGCGAGGTCGGCGAGGCCGGCGATGGCGGCGAGGACGGAGTCATCGACCAGTGTGGCCCGGGTAAAGCGGCTGCCGCCGTGCACCACCCGGTGGCCGACCGCAGCGATGCCGCCCTGCCCGGTGCAGAAACCGGCCAGCCCGGCAGCGGCGGGGCTGCCGTCCCACTTATCGAGGTCAGTAGCCGCGATGACCTCGTTGCCGGGCCCCAGTATGCGCAGTTTCAGGCTGCTCGACCCGGCGTTGACGACAAGCACGTTGCTCATGGGGTGAGCGGGCTCAGCGGGATCCCTCAGGGCCGGGCGCGGACAACGACGACCGGGCAGGTCGCGTGGGTGACAACGTGGGTGCTCACTGAGCCGACCAGCATGCCGGTGAAGGCGCCGCGCCCGCGGTGACCGACCACCAGCAGGTCAGCGTCGCTTGATTCGTCCAGCAGCACCTGGGCGGGGTGCCCGTAGGCAATCTTGGTCTCCACCTGGTCAGCCGCGGAGCCGTGGAATGCCTTGCCGATCGCGTCTGCCAGGCTGTCGCGCATGAGCTGCTCGACCTCAGCCCTGATCGGCTCCGGGGCGACGCCCACCGGTGCGCTGCCGACGGCTGTCGGATAGTGCCAGGCCAGGACGGCCCGCACGGTAGCGCCCACAGCGCTTGCATACCTGGCCGCCCAGCTGAGCGCCGCGATCGATTCCGGGGAATCGTCCACGCCGACCACGACCAGCTCTCGCGACTCGCTGCTCATCGCACCCGTCCTCCAGTCTCCCTTGCACCATGCCCCTATGACACCCGGCCAATCGCCGAGAGCCGGTGATCAATTATGGAACCCGGGCGGGTGCTCGCGCGTCCAGAGTCATTAGTCCCTGGCCATTAACCGGCACCTGGGTCCATCCGCAACCCCCGCCACGCCTCTGGCGCCGCCGGGCCGGCGGGTGCCGTCTGGGCTGGTCGCCGGGACGTACGGCCCTACTTGAGAGGTCTGCCCGAAGCGCAGCATACCTACTGTCTCGGGGCGTTTCTGGCGGCTTCTTGCGACCTGGCGCCCTGCTGGCGGCGACTTGGTACCGGTCCCGGATGAAACCTACCGACGTAACTCAAAGGCGGAACCGGCAATGACCTTGAACGTGCAATCAGAGGCTGGCCAGCTACGGCAGGTCATCGTGCACCGTCCCGGCCTTGAGCTGTCCAGGCTGACCCCGCAGAACGCCGGCGAGCTGCTCTTCGACGACGTGCTGTGGGCCAAGAAGGCGAAGGAAGAGCACGACATGTTCGCCGAGCAGCTGCGGGACCGGGGCGTCACGGTGCACTACTTCGGGCAGTTGCTGGCGGAAACGCTGGAGCTGCCCGAGGGCCGGGCCTTCGTCCTGGACCGGGTCTGCACTCAGGAGATTCTCGGCCCGACGCTGGTGCGGCCGCTGCGCAAGCTCTTCGACGACCTCGATGGCCCGGCCCTCGCCGGGTTCCTTGTCGGCGGAGTGATCAAGGCGGACCTGCACCCGGCCCGGGCGCACAGCCTGAAGTGGGGCATGATGCGGGCCGATGACTTCCTGCTCCTGCCGCTGCCCAACCACCTGTTCCAGCGGGACAACTCGTGCTGGATCTACGGCGGGGTCTCGGTCAACCCGATGGCCAAGCCGGCCCGCCAGCGCGAGACCCTGCACAGCCGGGCGATCTACCGGTACCACCCGATGTTCGCCGGAGCCGATTTCGTGACCTATTACGGCGATGACGACGCCAGCCACCTGCCCGCGACGGTGGAGGGCGGGGACGTTCACGTGCTGGGCAACGGGGCGGTGCTGATCGGCATGGGGGAGCGGACCACCCCGATGGCAGCGGAGATCCTCGCCCGCGCGCTGTTCTCCAGCGGGCAGGCCCGCACTGTGATCGCGGTCGAGCTGCCCAAGTCAAGGGCCATGATGCACCTGGACACCGTGATGACCATGATCGATGTCGGCACGTTCGTCGTCTATCCGTACGTTGACAGGCGCCTGCGGTCGTGGACGCTGACGCGCCAGGACGGCGGGGCTGAGTTGATGGTCACCCGCAACACCAGTCTGCGGAACGCCCTGGCGGCGGCGCTGGAAGTGGACAAGGTGACGATCCTGACCACCGACGAGGACATCAGGGCCGCCGAGCGCGAGCAGTGGGACGACGGGACCAACTACCTCGCGGTGGCACCAGGTGTCGTGATGGGCTACGAGCGCAACGTGCCCACCAACACGATGTTGCGCAAGCACGGCATGGAGGTCATCACCGTGGCCGGCAGCGAACTCGGCCGCGGTCGGGGCGGACCGCGCTGCATGACCTGCCCCATCGAGCGAGACCCCGCCTGAGGCGGGCCTGCGCAGACCGGCCGGGAACGCCGCGTTCCCCGGCCGGTCTGCATTTGTTCCGGAAATCCTGGCCGGCCCCACGCTACCCTGGTATGAACGAGTAGTGATCTCGGTGTCACGCACCGGGATCGGGGGGATTGACAATGGCGATCCATACGTTGACGGGCGCCGCAGTCGAGGCGCTGACCGATGAATTCCCGCAGTGGCGGATCTGGACGGACGACAGCGGCTGGCACGCCTGCCGGCGCGGCAGGTTCATCCAGGAGTACCGTACCGGTGCGCCTGCCTTCTCGGTTCATGCCTCCGGCCCGGTGGAGCTCGCTGCGCAGCTGTTCTGGCAGCAGGCCGGCGACGCGCACGCCCCGTCCGGTTGTCCCCGCCACTGAGGGCCGCGCCCCGAGGCGGGCCTATTGACCTGGTTCGCCCCGGATGGGACGTAGGACTCTTACCTGGCCCGGCTGTCGTGTAGGACATTTGGGGGCAGGGAAGGCCGCATCGCAGGCTGCCCTAGACCCGTGATGCCCGGATGCCGCGACCCGAGCGTTCGCGGCGTGCGAGCCGCGCTTAACCAGCCAGGAGCATGAATGGACCTGATAGGACGCAACCTGCTGAAGGAGACCGATCTATCGGCTGAGGAATTCGGCTACCTCGTCGATCTCGGCGGTCACCTCAAGATGCAGAAGCAGATAGGCCAGCAGACCAGCCGGCTCGAGGGGCGCAGCGTCGCGCTGATCTTCGAGAAGACCTCGACGCGCACCAGGTCGGCCTTCGAGGTGGCCGCGCACGACGAGGGCGGCCACGTCACCTACCTGGGGCCCGACGACTCCCAGCTAGGCCGCAAGGAGTCGGTCAAGGACACCGCGCGGGTGCTCGGCCGGATGTTCGACGGCATCGAGTTCCGCGGATTCTCCCAGGAGTCGGTCGAGATCCTGGGCGCCTGCGCGGGAGTGCCGGTCTGGAACGGCCTCACCGACAAGTGGCATCCCACCCAGATGCTGGCCGACATGCTGACCATGCGCGATCATGCGGGCAAGCCGCTGAGCGCCGTGTCGTACTGCTACGTCGGGGACGGCAGGAACAATACGGCCAACTCGCTGCTGGTCACCGGGGCGCTGCTCGGACTTGACGTGCGGATCTGCGCGCCCGAGGCGTTGTGGCCAGCGCCCGAGGTGCAGGCCATCGCGCGGGGCCTGGCCACCGGGTCCGGTGCGAGCCTGGCGGTGACCGCTGATGTGGCCAGTGCCGTGAAAGGCGCTGACTTCCTCTACACCGATGTCTGGCTGTCGATGGGCGAGCCGCCCGAGGAGTGGGACGCCAGGATCGACCTGCTGCTGCCCTATCAGGTGAACGCGGCGGTGATAGCGGCCACCGGCAACCCGGACGTGAAGTTCCTGCACTGCCTGCCGGCGCTGCACAACACGCAGACGCGGATCGGGCAGCAGATCTACGACAAGCGCGGCCTGACGGCGCTGGAGGTGACCGAGGAGGTCTTCGAATCGCCCGCCTCCGTCGTTTTCGACCAGGCGGAAAACAGGATGCACACTATCAAGGCCATAATGGTGGCCACGATCGGCGTGCAAGCATGAGAATAGCCGCCGCAGTGGGTGGCAGCGCCCCGCTGGAACGGCGGGGCTGGCGCCGCTCAGGCACGGCTCACGGGACGGCGGGTACGGACGCCTGGCTGCTGGCCTGCTCAACGGACTGCTTCGCCAGCTGGCTCGGCCACCACATCCGGCGGCCGATGTCCAGGTTGAGCGCCGTCACCAGCACGGACCTGACGATGATCGTGTCGAGCAGCACGCCGAGCGCGACAGTGAATCCGATCTCAGTGAAGATCACCAGCGGCAGCGTGCCGAGCATGGCAAACGTTCCGGCCAGCACCAGGCCCGCTGATGTGATCACCCCGCCCGTGGCGGCCAGGCCGGCGAGCGCGCCGCGCCTGGTGCCGGATCGAGCGGACTCTTCCCGGACCCGGGTCATCAGGAAGATGTTGTAGTCGATGCCCAGGGCCACCAGGAAGACGAACGAGAACAGCGGCATGGACGTGTCTGCTCCCGCGAATCCGAACAGGTACCTGAAGGCGAGCGCTGACAGCCCGAGGGCGGCACCGAACGAGAGCACCACGGTCCCGATGAGCACCAACGGTGCCACGACGGCCTGCAGCAGCAGGGCAAGAATGATCAGCACGACGAACAGCACGAGCGGGATGATTACGTTCCGGTCGCGGGTGGCATAGCGCTCTACGTCAAGGGCGATCGCGGTCGCGCCGCCCACCTTGGCGTTCGCTCCTGGTATCGCCCCGACCGAGGTCCGCACCCGGTCGACGGTGGTGTAGGCCGCGGAACTGTCCGGCCTGCTGGCCAGCGTGCCCTGCAGGTAGACAAGGCCGTCCTTGACCTGCGGCGGGCCCACCGTCGCGATACCCGGGGTTCGTGCCAGCGCGGCCCGCAGCGGCACGGCCGCGGTGGCGTTGCCGATGACGGCGACCGGCTCGCCAGCGCCGGCCGGGAAGTGCCGGGCCAGGACCTGCTCGCCGGCGACCGACGACGGAGTGCCGCGGAAGGACTGCGCGGTGGTCAGCGGGCCGATCTTGAACCCGATCAGGCCCAGCGCCGCGCAGGCCAGCAGGATCGCGGTGACGCTCCACACCACCCGCGGCCGCCCGGCGATGGACCGGCCGACCCTCGCCCACAGGCCGCCCTGACTCGGCTCGGGCGAGCCGTACCTAGGCCGGACCGGCCAGAAGATCCACCGGCCGCAGATCACCAGCAGCGCGGGCAGCAGCGTGATCATGGCAAGCAGGCCGATCGCGATTCCGATCGCCGCGACCGGGCCGAGGCCGGAGATGTCCGCGGACTCGGCGACGAGCAGGCACAGCATGCTCGCGATGACGGTCGCCCCGCTCGCGACGATCGCGGGCCCGGCCCGCCGCATCGCCACCGCCATGGCCTCGTGCCGGTCTTCGTGCCTGCGCAGTTCCTCGCGATAACGCGCGACGAGCAGCAGGGCGTAGTCGGTGCTGGCGCCGAGCACAAGCACCACGAGGATGCCGCCGCTCTGCCCGTTGACGGTCAGGCTGGTGTGCTGCGTCAGCAGGTAGATGACCGCCTCGGACGCGATCAGGGCGACGCCTGCCGAGAGGATCGGCAGCAGCCAGAGGACCGGGCTCCGGTAGGTCGCCAGGAGCAGGACGATCACCACCGCCAGCGTCGCATACAGGAGCGTGGAGTCGATGCCCTTGAAGATCTTGAGCTGGTCGGCGGCGCTGGCTGCCGGGCCGGTCACATAGACCGACAGCCCGGGATCTCCCGCCGACGCGGTGGCCCGCAGCCCGGTGACGAAGCTCCCGATGCTGGCGTTGTAGCCGAGGTTCGCGCCGACGATGGTCTGGATTGCCCGGTGGTCGGCCGCGGGTACCGGGCCGGCCACCCGGCCGCGCACGGCAGGCAGGGCGGCAAAGCTGCGCGCGTCAGCGGCAGCCTTGCGCAGGTCGGCGGGGGTGATGCCGGACTGCCGCTGGTATATCAGCACGGCCGGATTGAGATTCTTTGAGCTGAACCTGGCCTGCAGGTTCAGCTCCTGGGTGGAAGCCGCGCTGGCCGGAAGGTAGGCCGACGCGTCATTCTTCTCCGCGCCCTGCAGCTTGCCGGCCAGCGACCCGGTGAGGGCCACGACCACGATCCAGAACACCACCACCAGGTACTTGGTGCGCCTGCCGCAGGGCAGCGCGGCGATCCGGTGCGCCCTGCTGCTGCCTGTCTTGGTCACGACATCCTCCCGCGCGCGATGCTGTCTGCCATGCCCCGTGGATTGCCGACTATACGATCCATCCCCATGTCGGGCGCTGTCAAGTAATATCTCGACACGGCTGGTCAGGCCGGCCAGTCCGGCGGGCTCAGCCGCCCAGTGCCGCCGGCTAGCCGGGCAGCTCCGAAGTCCAGACAACCACCCTGGTGCGGTCGCCGCGGAACAGGTCACGCGCGAATTCGATCGGCAGGCCACAGCGAGCATAGGCAGTGCGCTCGACCAGCATCAGCGGCGCCCCCTGGGGCACGCCCAGTTCGCCGGCCTCCCGCAGCCCGGCCGTCACTGGCTCGAGGCTCTCCCTGGCCCGATGCGGCCGCTGCCCGTACTTCACCTCGAGCAGCTCATATAGTGAGCCATCGAGCGGGCACTCCAGCAGCCCGGGGAACTGTGCCGCGGGGAACTGGGAATGTTCGACAGCGATCGGCTTGCCGTCGGCGAGCCGCAGCCGCCGCACCTGGACGACCAGGTCGTCGGCGGCCATCCCGAGTGCCGCCGCGGCGGCCGGGCTGGCGGGCCGCTGAGTCGCGCTGAGCACCCGGGCTCCGGCGACCATCCCGCCGCGGCGCAGCTGCTCGGAGAAGCCGGCCAGGGTGGTGAGATCCTGCTCCAGCTTGGGCGCGGCGACGAAGGTCCCGCCGCGGCGCCCGACTGCCTTGGTCACCAGGCCGCGCCGGGCCAGTTCACCAAGTGCGTGCCGGAGCGTCATCCTGCTGACGCCGAACCACGCGGCGAGGTCCTGTTCGGCGGCCAGCCGGTCGCCGGGCACCAGCCGGCCGGCCGAAATCTGGCCGGCCAGCCAGTCCTCGATCTGCGCGTGCACCGTGGTGCCCGGCGCGCGCAAGATCTCGGGCGGCGTCCTGGCGGCGGTCTGGAGCGCCGGCTGCCTGACATCCGGCCGTGGCGGCATGGTCAGTCCCTAAGGTCATAGTCGCGCGGGGGCGCCACCGGAGCTTCCGCGCTCGTCACGGGGCTGGCAGCCGATCGCGGCACATCGGCAACGGGCGGCTGGCGAGCCGCACCCGGACTGATGCTAAGCGATGGGAACGCGCCAGCTGCGCGTCAGCCTTCTGGCTGCCGTGCTGCGGGGGCCAGTGCCGGGTCGTCCGGTGCCGGCGCGACGATGGGCGCGAACTGCTTGCGCTGCGCGACCGCCAGGTAGTAGAGCACGCCGACGAGGGCGATGAAGACGAACACCGTCCACAGGATCGGGATCTTGTTCAGGAACCCGATGTGGAAGAAGTTGACCAGCCCGCCGGTCTGGCGAGGTTCAGGGTTGCTGGCGGCGCGCGGCCAGGCGAAGTTGACCAGCATCGCGCCGCCGTACAGCAAGCCGAGGATGTTGATGAGCATGCCCCAGGGCCCCAGCCTGAACGGCGCGCTGACCTTGGGCCAGCCGCGGGCGCGGGCCCGCAGGATCACCAGGTTGCCGAGGAAGTAGCTGAGGTAGATCATGCCGGTCGCGGCGATGGCGATGGTCGTGACTCCGGCGTACTGGATGAACGGCACCGCGGATGCCGCCGCGATCACGATGCAGGACCAGACGGGCGTGTGCAGGCCGGGCGCCACCCGGGCCAGCGTCCGGGAGGCCGGAAGCTGATTGTCCCGCGCCATCCCGAAGCACAGCCTGATCGTCGCGGCCAGGATCGACAAGCAGCAGACGAAGATCGCGGCGGAGACCACGAGCAGGTAGATCGTGGCGAACGGATGGGAGAAGTTGGCCTCGATGATCTGCGCTGGGCCGATGCCAAGGCCGGACATCCCGGACTTCAGGTTCGGGATCGCCATCAACGCGCCGAGCAGGAAAACCCCGCCGATGATGAACGCGCCGACGATGGAGAACAGGACGGCCTTCGGTGCGGCCCGGCGCGGGTCGCGGGTCTCCTCGGCCAGGGTGGACGCGGTGTCGAAGCCGTAGATCACGAACAGGCTCATGAACATCGCGGCCAGGAAGGTGTTCGGCGCGACGTGAATGCCGCCGCTGTTCGTGACGATATGGAAGCCCTGGTGGTTGTGGAAGGCCATCAGGATCAGCGCGAAGACGAACATGCCGAGGATCTCGAAGATCACCCCGGTGTTGTTGATGAGCGCCACCAGCCGGACGCCGTAGATATTCAGCACCGTGATGACGACCAGCGCGATGAGGGCGACAACCAGCTGCGTGTGCAGGCTGAGCGTGAGGCTGTGCCAGCCCAGCCCGTTGAGCGCCGGGATGAGCGCGAGCGGGAGAGTGGCCACGACTGCGGCGACGGTCAGAATGCCGGCGAACAGGTAGATCCAGCCGGTAAACCAGGAGTACCGGCGGCTGGCCAGGTACTTGGTCCACTGGAAGACCGAGCCTGCCACCGGGTAGTGGCTGGAGACCTCGGCAAAGTTGAGCGCCACGATGAACTGGCCCAGCGCTACGACCGGCCAGGTCCAGATGAACACCCCGCCGAGCGTGGTGAGGCCGAGTGCGAACAGGGTAAAGATCCCCGTCGACGGCGAGATGTAGCTGAAGGCCACCGCGAACGAGCTGAACAGCCCGAGCGACCGCTTAAGTTCCTGGTTGTAGCCGAACTGCGCGAGGTCGGCGGTGTCGCGTTCGTGGCCGCCGGGAACCTGTGTGCTGGCGCTCATGACGAGCCCCCTCCCACTGCACGGGACGCGGATTGAGGCGTAGCGTACGGGCGCCCGGGACTAATTGTCCAGACCCTTTCTCTTGGTCACGGAGCGCCGAAAAAGTGCCGCGCGTTCTGCAATGACCGTCGTAGTCAAACGGGGCTCCGCACCTGGCCGGGCCTGGCACAGCGGTGGCCGCAGCGGCGGGAGCAAGATCCAGGGTTACGTCTAGACCTTTGTTTGGCGAGCGCATACCCTGCGGAAGTGCGCCCCCTTGCCGGTTCTAGCAGTTCCGGTCCGCCCGGCCCGCGGCAGGCGGCGGAGGAGGTCCGCGCCGATGGCCGATGAGCTGCGGGATGCCAGTCCCGGGCAGCCTGCGGCGGCTGGCCCGGCTGGGCCGCTGGGGCCGGCGGCGGACCCGGCCGCTCGCGACCCGGGCGCCCTGTTCGACCGGGTGCCCAGCCTGGCTGCGAGGCCGCGCTCGGTACGGGAGCTGCCCGGCGGCCTGACCAACCGTAACTACCGGGTGACGACGCCGGACGGGGATTTTGTCGCCCGCGTATGGTCAGGTGGCGGCGACCTGCTGGCGATTGACCGCGACAACGAATACCGCAACTCGGTGACCGCGGCCGCGGCGGGCGTGGGCGCGCCGGTCGTGGAGTACGTCCCCGCGCACTGCGTCCTCGTGCTGCGTTACCTGCAGGGCCGCACCTTCACCAACGCCGACGTGGCCGCCGACGGCAACATCGCCCGGATAGCGGCGGCCTGCCGGCGGCTGCACTCGGGCGGCAGGTTCGCCGGCGACTTCGACATGTTCGACATCCAGCGCAGGTACCTGGCAGTGGTCTCCTCCCGCGGGATGCGGATCCCGCGCGGCTATGACGATGCGGCCGGCAAGTTCGAGGCGATGCGCAGTGCCCTCGCGGTCCGCGCGACTGCGACCGTGCCGTGCAATAACGATCTCCTAGCCGGGAACTTCATCGACGATGGCGATCGCATCTGGCTGATCGACTACGAGTACGCCGGCAACAACGATCCCTGTTTCGAGCTCGGCAACATCTGGAGCGAGTGCGGCCTGTCCGCGGACGGCCTGGCCGAGCTTGTCACGGCGTACTACGGCCGGCCGCTGCGCAGCAAGATCGCCAGGGCCAGGCTGCTCGGCCTGGCGGCCAAGTACGGCTGGACGCTCTGGGGAGCCATCCAGGAGGCGACTAGCCCGCTCGACTTCGACTTCTGGTCGTGGGCGATGGAACGGTTCGAGGCCGCCGCCGCGGAGTTCGCCGCGCCCGGTTTTCCGCTGCTGCTTCAGCAAGCGCAGCGCGATGACTGACGGCGATCCGGCCGGTCCGGCGCTGCCCGGCCGGGCCCGCGTCGTCGTCATCGGCGGCGGCGTGATCGGCACCAGCGTCGCCTACCACCTCGCCAAGCTGGGCTTGCCCGACGTGCTGCTGCTGGAGCAAGGCCAGCTGTCCTGCGGAACAACCTGGCATGCGGCTGGCCTGGTCGGCCAGCTGCGGGCCTCCGAAAGCGGTACCCGGCTGGTCCAGTACTCAACCGAGCTGTACGCCAGCCTGGAGGACGAGGTCGGCCTGTCCCCCGGGTTCCGCCGGTGCGGCGGGGTTACGGTCGCGCGGAGCCGCGATCGCCTGATCCAGCTCCGGCGGACCGCGGCCGCCGCCGAGGCGTTCGGGCTCGAGTGCGAGCTGATCAGTCCGGCGCGGGCCGGCGAGCTCTGCCCGATCATGGAAGTCGGCGACCTCGCTGGCGCGATCTGGCTGCCCGGCGACGGCCGGGCGAACCCGACGGACCTGACCGCGGCGCTGGCCAGGGGCGCTCGCCGCCGCGGCGCGGTCATCCGGGAGCACATCAGGGTCACCGGGATCCTGACGGACGGCCGGGCCGTCTGCGGAGTGCGTACCGACGCGGGCGACGTCGAGGCCGAGATAGTCGTCAATTGCGCCGGGCAATGGGCTAAGCAGGTCGGCGCGACGTGCGGGGTAAACGTCCCGCTGCACTCTGCCGAGCATTTCTACGTGGTGACCCAGCAGATCGACGGGGTCCGCCGCGACCTGCCGATCTTGCGCGACCCCGATGGCTACACCTATTTCAAGGAGGAGCTCGGCGGCCTGGTCGTCGGCGGCTTCGAACCGCAGGCAAAGCCATGGGTCGCCCCCGATGCGCTGCCGTATCCATTCGAATTCCAGCTGCTCGGCGAGGACTGGGATCAGTTCTCGATCCTGATGGAAAATGCCGTGCTCAGGATCCCGGCGCTGCATGAGGCGGGCATCAAGAAGTTCTACAACGGACCGGAGAGTTTCACGCCGGACAATCAGTTCATTCTCGGCCAGGCCCCGGAGCTGCGGAACTTCTTCGTCGCCGCTGGATTCAATTCCGTCGGGATCGCGTCGGCTGGCGGGGCCGGGCAGGCGCTGGCCGAGTGGATCATCGAGGGGGACCCGGGCTGCGATCTGTCGGCTGTTGATATCCGGCGGTTTGCTCCTTTCAATGGCAATAATCGCTGGCTGCACGACCGCGTAGCGGAGATCCTGGGCCTGCACTACGCGGTGCCGTGGCCGAACCGCGAGCTTGACACCGCCCGGCCGCTGCGCCGTTCGCCCGTCTACCACCTGCTCGCGGGGGCCGGGGCCGGCTTCGGCACCAAGATGGGCTGGGAGCGGGCCAACTTCTTCGCCCCGCCCGGCCAGAGCCCGGCGATCAGGTACTCCTGGGACAAGCAGAACTGGCAGCCGTGGTCATCCGCCGAGCAGCGGGCGGCCCGCAATGACGTGGCGCTGTTCGACCAGACCTCGTTCTCCAAGTACCTGCTGGCGGGCCCGGACGCGGCCCGCGCGCTGCAGTGGCTCTGCACTGCCGACGTCGCCATTGAGCCGGGCCGGACGGTCTACACCGGGATGCTTAACCAGCGTGGCACCTACGAGGCCGACATCACCGTCACGCGACTGTCGGACGAGGAGTTCCTGCTGGTCAGCAGCGCCGCATCGACGGAGCGGGACAAGGACCATATCCGCAGGCACCTCCCCGCAGCGTGCCGCGCGGTACTCGCCGACGTGACATCGGCGTATGCCGTCTTCGGCGTCATGGGGCCAAAGTCGCGGCAACTGCTGTCTGCCATTTCCGGCAGCGACCTCAGCAATGCGGCGTTCCCGTTCGGCGCAAGCCGGGAGATCGACATCGGATACGCGACCGTGCGGGCCACCCGGATTACCTACGTCGGCGAGCTCGGCTGGGAACTGTATGTGCCCGCTGAATTCGCGGTCGGCGTTTATGCCGAGCTGACCGCCGCAGGCGCCGGTCTCGGCCTGGTCAATGCCGGCTATTGCGCGATCGAGTCGATGCGGCTGGAAAAGGGCTACCGGGCATTCGGCCGCGAGCTGACTCCTGACTTCGGCCCCGTCGAAGCCGGGCTGCTGTTCGCCTGCAAGCTCAAGACCGACATTTCCTTCGTCGGCCGCGAGGCGGTCGAGAAGGCCAGGGCGGACGGCCCGCGCCGTAGGCTGGTCTCGCTGGTGCTGGACGACCCTGACGCGATGATCTGGGGCGGTGAGCTCATCTTGCGGGACGGCACGGCGGCCGGGCAGGTGACCTCCGGCGCCTGGGGCGAGTCCGTCGGTGCCTGCGTCGGGCTGGCGTACGTCCGTCATCCGGATGGCGCGGCCGTCACCGCCGACTTCCTCCGAGCCGGTTCCTACGAAGTGAATGTGAGCGGGACGCGGGTAGCGGCGGTTGTCTCCCTGCGACCACCTTTCGACCCCGCTGGCGTCCGGGTCAAAGGCCGCTGAGCGGGCCGGTCCGCCCAAGCCCGGCACCCGATCAGCGGGGTCATGATGGCCAGCGAGCTGGCCCGCCGGGAGCAGCTCCATGGCGCCCGCCGCGGCACCCGGGCCAGCCCTTGGGGGTAAGTCTTGTGACCATGCCCACCTTGCAGATCATTATTGCCAGCACGCGTCCCGGCCGGGTCGGCCCCTCGGTCGCGGCCTGGATCTTCGAGCGGGCGGTTTCCCGCGGCGGCTTCGATGTCGAGCTGGCCCGGTGGGTCGCGGCGCTGGCTCCGCTCCGCCAGCCCGCCCAGCCGGCCAGCTAGCCGCCGCTACCCGTCCCAGTGGTGCGGCCAGCGAAGCCCCGGAACCTGGTGCGTGAGCAGGCCGGTTCCGGGCGCGTCACCAACGTCGAGCTCTTCGACCGCAGCGCGGAAGCGGGCGCCCAGGTGATTGCCAGTTCAGCCGATCCCGGCCGGCTGGGCCGCTCGGCTTACCACTTCGTCCACCCGATCATGGTCGCCGGGATCATCGTCACGGCGGCCGCCGACGAGCTCGTGCTCTCGCATCCGGACGCCGCCGCCACTGCACAGTCTTCCTGGATGATCCTGGGCGGTACCGGCCTGTTCATCGCCGGTCATGCCGCGTTCAAGGCGATCCTGTGGCGGCAGGCCTCCTGGCCGAGGATCGCGGGCGCAGGAGCGCCCGCCGAGGGGCCGGATCCGGCGGATGCCGGTGCTGCCCCTGGCTAGGGCCGCAGGGG
>OCTA010001109.1_pt1 | contig 24924 bp, 17 predicted proteins | sample 1538991 | NCBI WGS metagenome assembly OCTA01 (sample SAMEA3539302, study PRJEB22396) | soil metagenome | biome: tundra; feature: field; material: soil | place: USA | collected 2010-05 | depth 0.15 m | reverse complement strand
CCGGACATTTCACTTGCTACAAAAACCGGACATTTTAACTTGCTACCGACAGAGAAATAAAACGAATACTGAAAACGAGACACAGTAAGGAAAGGTGTTCGGGAACTCAGCGCAACTCGACAGCCTCTGCGCGCCGTTTCGGTTTGGAAGCAGAATTCACGGGGGAAAGGGAAGCCACCGAATGGCGGATTTTCAGCTCACTCGGCAGCGTGATCTTCTGAGCCGGCTCCTGAGAGCCGTCGATGCGGTCCAGCAAAAGGCGCGCTGCAGTCGTACCCAGTTGATAACCGGGCTGGTGTACCGAAGTAAGCGCCGGCGCCGTGAACTCGGCAAAATCGAGGTCGTCAAAGCCGACGATGGATATGTCTTCAGGACAATGAAGCCCCAACTCACGGGCCGCGTGCAGCACGCCCATTGCCATCAGATCGTTGCACGCAAAGATCGCAGTAGGCCGAGGCAACATTCGTAAGAGCCGCGTGGCCGCCTGGTATCCGCTCTGTCGGTTGAACTGGGCCTCCTGAATGTACTCCGGCTCGATGGGCACCTTGGCTTCGACAAGGGCGCGTTTGAATCCCTTCAGTCTCTCCACTGCGTTGGTCAGGTGCAGGGGGCCGGTGATCACCGCGAGCTGACGATGTCCCATTCGCAAAAGATGTTGCGTGGCACTATGGGATCCAGCCTCGTTGGCGACGAGAACCACGTCCCCCTTCCATCCCGGCGGCTGGCGGTCGATGCAGACAACGGGCGTACCCAAAGCCGCCGCCGATCGCAGCTGTGCCGTCATCTCGCTGTCCGCCGCAGGAATCACAAGCCATCCCGCGGGACGGTAGGAGCGCAGCTCATTCAGATAGGAGGTCTCTTTGCCCGGATCGTTGTCCGTGTTGCAGAGGACGAGGCGGAGGGAGTGCTTGTACGCGACATCCTCCACACCGCGTACCACGGCGGGGAAGAATGGATTGGTTATGTCCGGAATAATCATGACTACGATGTTAGTCTGATTCCGCCGGAGGCCGCGAGCCAATTGGCTGGGTTGATATCCAAGGCTGCGAATCGCGTCCAATACTCGCTGCCGCAGTTTCTCGCGAACCTTGGCGGTGCCATTGATGACGTGCGACACCGTGCCGATTGACACTTCGGCTCGTTCCGCAATTTGCCGCATTGTTACTGGAGGATTCACGGGTCGAGCTATTACGAACCTCAGGTTAGCAGATTGCCTGCCTCTTCGCGGGCAACCTCAGCGCTACTCTGCATCTTGAGCGCAGCGGAAGCCGAGCCCGCCTGACCGGTCCATGCTCGGGGATGTCATCAAGAGCTTTCCATGCTCGCCAAGCTTATACGCTTGCGGGAAATACCAGATCGATCCTTGCGGCTGGTAATAGCTGCCCCCACGCAGAATGCCTCCTCGCGTGTGCTCGTCCTGAAACTCTTCGGTCCACTGCCACACGTTGCCTACCAGGTCCATCACGCCAAACGGGCTTGCACCTTTCGGATGTGCGTCGACCTCATCCGGTCCACGCATGGTGCGGCCCTTGTCCGGGACTGGAATCGCGTCAGCATTCCACACGTTGCCCCAAGGATAGGTGCGCCGGTCCGCGCCTTGCGCGGCATACTGCCACTCCCATTCATGCGGCAGACGCTTCCCTGCCCATGTCGCATACGCGCGTGAATCCTCCAGGGACACCCACGTTACGGGCTTGTTTTCCCAACCTGCCGGGTATGTGCCGCTTTTCCAGTCCCGGAGGAAATTCAGATCATCCTGAGGGTGGTAATGAGTCGCATTGAGAAAGTTCTTGAACTGCGCATTGGTCACTGGATACTTGTCAATCCAGAATGACTTCACATGCATGGGATGATCATGAAAACGGCGGGGCGTATCCTCCCACGGATACTGCACGTCAACTCCGATGTCGTTGAATCCTTCAATCTCAATACCGGATATACGAAAATCGAAATCCGCTTCGGGGATCTTAACCATATCTGCGGGCGAGCCAGAAGGCGGCTTGACCGCGGCAATGGGCACGATCTGCTGCGGCACAACTTTCCACTCATGCGAGTAACTGGACAGCGGTGTCGCACTCAGTTTCTTCATCGTCGACATCAGTTTCTGAATGCCGGCATCTGGCGCAGAATGTGAGGCAAGAAGCGCGCTGTAACCGTGGGCCTCGATTGCGAAGCTCAGCACACTTCGCCCCGCTTGATTCTTCGCAGGCGTGAGTTCGACGCCGTGATAAAGATCGTAATAATGGACGTCCTCCTCGGGCGCCACTTCGATCTGCGGACCCTCGATGTCGTAGTCGTTGCGGTTCACGATGGTCCAGATGGTCTGCTCTCCGGATGGCCACCGGCTGGCGTAAACGCCATAACACAACATCGGGACCAGGGGCTCCCAATCGGTGCTTACCAGAAACGGGGCGAACGCACGTTCCATCGTAGCGATGCGGCGCGTGGCTTCAGCATCCCGAGGCGTGATGCCATTCCATATTCCCCATACATTTTCCCAGCTCTCCCAACCAACTCCGTTAAAGAAGGCAAACTGTAGGTTGTCCGTCTTGTCGTGTTTCCAGCGATCGGAGATGTTCACCATGTGGCGCGTTTCGAGCCATTTGTACTTATCGACCATGGGCACGAACGGGTACTGATATTGCCCCCACGTCATGATGTTCCACGCCAGAGCCTCGTCCGACGGACCGCCCTCCGGTTCAAACACGAGAGGATGGCCAACCTTGTCCGCAGCCAACGAATATGCCAGGGGCACACCATCTTGTGTGTCGCCGTTGATGCCGTCCGCTCCAATTTCCGCCATCGTGCTGGCAATTGCATCTGGCCACGACATACCCGGATCCCTTGTTCCTTGATCCCACATCATCATTGGAAACAGCACGCGCACCCCGCGACGGTGGAAGTCCGCAATCACTTGCCGCACGCCTGGTATGCCGCCTGGCATAGAGCGGATCATATCGTGCTGGTTGCGGTTGTCGATTCCCATGTTCGGATACGTGGGCCAGATGAGAACCGCATCAATTCCGCCGTATCTCTTTTCCAGATCATCGAGATATCGATCTACGGTGTAGCGGTGCGCGATCGGATCGTAGAAATAACGGTCCTCCACCATCATTTGCGGTTGGAAGAAGCTGGACTGCGTCCAGTTGAATGCAGGCAGGTCGTAGCGCGAACCATCGTAGCCGATACGAATCCGGCGCTCATTGCGCCAATGACGAATGTCGGCCAGCCAGGAATCATGCTCATTCTGAGTGCACGGCGTGGATCCGCCTTCCCATGCGCCTTTCATATTCAGGCAGCCGGGAGTGGGGATCTGTTGACGATCGGGACGAAAGTGGGAGTCCTGCGCTGAAACGGTGCAGGCGACAGCGATTAGGGCCACGACCACAACACGCGCGAGAACGAGTTTCATAAGTGCGCTCCAGTTTGGGCAAGAGCCTTGCGACTGCCAAATATAAAACGTTTCAAATTTTATGTCCATTCTCCATTTTCTTCGTTAGGATGCGCAAAGAGGAATCATGCGCGCGGAATCTTCGTGTGCGTCGGTTCGGTTTGTTCAAGAAAGGAATCGAAGTCATGAAAAGCCTGTCCACCAAATCGCTCAGCGTATTTGGCTGCGTGATGTTGTCGCTTTCGTTTTTTCATGGCCAGACTTCGGAACAACGTGAAGCCGCCCCAACCGCTGGAACGCTGGTGCTGTCGCACGCAGAGTACCTCGATCGGGTGCAAGCGGTCTGGACGGCACAGATGATCGCTCAGAGAACAGGCGGTCGTTTCGAACACCAGCCCGCCTCGACGCTGCAGATTACTCCGTTGTCCCCTCTTCCGGGGTACGCTCCTGTGGACGACGACTACTACTACGAGATGGTCGCGATCCGCGCCTTCGAAAAATACGGCATTGGGCTGACGGTGCAACAACTCGGGCAACAGTGGCTGGAGAACAACGCCGGCTCCTGGGGATCAAGCGAGCAGGCGCTACTGCTCCTAAAGCGGGGCATCAAGGCTCCCGACACCGGGCATCCCCGCTACAACAAGCTCTGGTGGACCATCGGCCCACAATTCAGCAGCGACGTCTACGGTGTGCTGAATCCCGGCATGCCTAATGCCGCAGCGGAGATGGCACGACGGTTCGGCCACATCAACGGTTACGCGGAAGGAACCGATGGTGCGGTGTTTGTCGCAGGAATGATCAGCATCGCCTTCGTGGAGAAGGACACGCATGCCATTGTGCGCAAGGCGGCAAAGCTAATCCATCCTGACTCTCCGTATCGCAAGTGTCTCGACATGGTCATTGCGATGGCCGATTCAGGCAGCCGTCCTGATCAGATTTTTCGGGCGATCGATGAACGCTGGGGAATCGAGTATCCCGCCACGAACAATGCAGTGGTGAATGGCGGTTTCGTGGCAACCAGCGTCTGGTTCGGCGGCGGCGACTTTCAAAAGACGATTCAACTTGCCGTCCATGCGGCGGACTTCGCCGATACCGATTGCAATGCAGCCAATTCCGAATCCGTAGTTGCGGCGATGCATGGGATGAAGGCTTTGCCGCCAGAATCAGTGTCCGAGCTGAACGATCGAATCTTCGGCAAAGAAATGGGCCCTCTTCCGCTGTCGCCTCCGGTAGATGAGAGCATCACGGAACTGGCGCGGCGAACAAAAAAGCTCGGTCTCGCTGTCACTGCGGCCCATGGGGCGACCGACGACGGAAACACAATTCACATCCCGATCCAAGAACCCGAGACTCAGCCGGCCGAATTATTCAGACTCGCCGACCTCATGAAATACTGGAACCCCGATTGGACGCTGGAACGCGCGGGATTCGGCGGGGCCGGTGGCGGCATGCCTGGAATCCGCGGCATCACCTATTTGGACGGCGAAATCCTGGCTACCTATCCGCGCGATGAAGTGCGTGGAACCCTGTTGAAACGCACTGCAATGTTGAGCATGAATCCAGCTTTGAAATTCCGGACGGGCGTGGATCCTGGACGCGCCTGGCAGTTACAGGTTTATGTGAACGACGACAAGGTACTGGACAAAATCATTGAGGGCCGGTCGAAAACGCGCGAGTGGCAGGACATCGAAGTGAACTTGGAGAAGTATGCAAACCAGGAAGTGACGTTGCGACTCTACCAGCGCGTGCTGATTCCACAGCGTGAAGCGGGAAACGCTTACTGGCGGAATTTAGTCGTTCATTAAGCTGAATCTTAAAATTATGCACGGGGTCCCGGGCGGATGATTAACCCGGCGGCTCGTGAATAGTCATTATTCGGTCCACGTCTGCGTCATGCAGTACTTGCTTGATGCCGCTGGGCCAGCGAATCTCGATTTCTCTGATGTGACGGTTCGATCCCAGTCCGAAATGGACCCGGCTATCGCTGGAGGAAGCATATCCGACAGCAGTTGTTACCTCGTTCCATTGCGACCGTCCGTCCTCTGTGGTGATGTGTATTTGGGCGCCAATTCCCATTCTGTTACTCTTTGTTCCCACCAACTTAAACAGTATCCAGTGGTTGTCACCGCCGGAGACATTGTGGAATAGCTTCACCGCTCCGTTCAGCACGGTCACCACCGCATCCACCCGTCCGTCATTGTCAATGTCTCCGAATGCAACTCCACGGTGTGGAGCTTCCTTGTCAAAATCAGGGCCGGCCCCGGAACTCACATCTTCGAATTTCCCGTTGCCGAGATTCCGAAACACGGAGTTCCGTTCCGGATACTGACGTTCAGCAACCAGGCCGCTGATATTGTCCAGAACATTGGAACGAGCCACAAACAAATCCTTCCAGCCATCGTTATCGAAATCAACGATTCCATTTCCCCAACCAGACATTTGGGAAGTCAGCCGCGCTAACCCGCTACTCACCGTCCAATCGGCGAAGTCTCCATGCCCACGGTTTCCGTACAGCGGAAACGTTTCGAATTCCACGGCGGTGTGCCAGATGTCGGGCAGGCCGTCGTTATTCACATCGCGGAAATCGGAGCCCATGCCGGCAAGCGCCGCGCCATTCGATCCATAGGCCACGCCCGCCGCTTCTCCGACCTCTTCAAATTTCTTTCCTCCCAGGTTGTGAAACAAGAAGTTGCGAGTGTTGTCGTTGGCCACGAAGGCATCCAGAAAACCATCGCCGTCGTAGTCCGCAAAGGACACACTCATGCCTTTCCCAGATTGCGATGCGATCCCAGCTTCCTCGGAGACATCGGTAAAAGTTCCGTCCCCGTTGTTTCGGTAAAGAGAATTATGTGTCGCCGCGTAGTATCGCGGATGACAGTAGCCGCGGGCACCGCCGCCGATCGTACAATAGGGATCCTGGTTGACCTCCCACTTGATGTAGTTGACGACGAAAAGGTCCAGAAGGCCATCGTTATTGTAGTCAAACCAGCCGGCTCCGGCCGACCACATTTTCTTTCCGTCGAGCGTCGCACCTTGCAGCCCCGCCTTCACGGTTACGTCCGTAAAACTCCCATCTCCATTGTTGTGGAATAACTGGTTTCCGGTAACGTTGGCGACGAACAAGTCTGGCCATCCGTCATTGTCGTAGTCCCCTACGGCCACGCCCATGCCGTATCCTGCCCCCGCCACACCTGCTTTCTCAGTAACGTCGGTGAAGGTTCCGTCATGGTTGTTGTGAAACAGCCGGTTCCAATATGCCGGAGATTCTTTCTTGAGCGAAGGGATCGCTGCGCCATTTACGAGATATACATCGAGGTACCCGTCCCCGTCATAGTCAAACAAAGCCACCCCGGCAAGCATGGTTTCGACTTGATTCTTATTCGGGGTGGGCGAAGCTGCGGTCGTGAAGTGAAGGTTGGAGCGTGCTGCAATTTCTTCAAATCGAATCCCCGGACGAGCAGGTAAGCTGGGGCCCGACACGAGCGCGACCGTCGCAGCCAGGATGAGCATCAGTTGGCGCATGGCTTATCATCGGTCAACGGAACATGCTCACGCAATGGAGCGGGTACCATTAGCTGGGGCATCTTTGAAATCGTATTATGCCGAATGGTATGAAGACCCTGGTCACGTTCTTGTTGATATCGACATTGATGACTGGGCAAGCCACGCCGAATGTGGCGGCTGCTCTCAAGCGGGGAGCAACGCTCGTAGCCGCGGATCGGTTGGCGGAAGCCCGGAATGTTTATGAGCAAGCGCTTCGCAGTTCCCCTGACGATGCGGACCTTCTCTTCGGACTGGGTACGGTGTTCTTTCGAGAGCGTAACTGGCCCAAGGCCATAGAGAACTATAGGAGCAGCATCAACGCTCGGCCGGGCACAGTCAAAGTTCTCTACTACCTCGCAGAAGCTTTTTTCGCGGAGGCAGACGTGGATCGCGCCCGTCAAACCATTGCGATGGCGGCCAGCCTCGCACCCAATGATGCACAGATCTGCCAGAAGTATGGAGAATACCTGGCGGTGAACATCGAGAACCGCAAGGAGGGGGTTTCGTGGATGGAGAAAGCTCGCCACCTCGATCCCAGGCTGGCTCGCATTGATTTCGACATTGCCCGGACGCAGTTCGAATTGACCGATTTCCAGTCTGCCATTGCCAACTTCGACGCGGCCATGAAACGGGATGCCGGCAATGGTGAGGCTGCATTTTATCTAGGGGAGTCTTGGGCAAACCTAGGGGACTGGGATAAAGCCCGCGATTTCTACTCCTACGCGCTGGCGCACCGGTACGAAAAAGGCTCCGCATTTTACGGACTGGGAAGAGCGCAGGTGGAATTGGGGCAGTTTGAGGATGCCGTGGCATCGCTCCAACGCGCGATCGTTCTACAGCCTTCCCTTATTAGTGCCCACTTTCAGCTCGGGAAAGCATACCGGCAACTGGGACGAACCAGGGAAGCACGGGATGAAACCAGACTCTTCGACGCGATGACGGACCGCATCGACACTTCCAAGGAACTGAAAAGCCCCGAAGAGGAACAGGCCTGGAAGCAAGTGAAGCCGCTGCTCGAAGCGAACAAAGAGCGGGAGGCGCTGGAAATCCTGGCGAAGTCGCCCGCTTCGGATGCCTCCGGCCAAGGCGAGCCACACTACTTGCTTGGAACCATGTACCAGAGCATGGGAAGGAGAGATGACGCAAGGCGAGTGCTGACCGTTGCCAGAACCAAGGATCCGCAGTCCGCGCGCATCGCGGCCTACCTTGGAATGGCGCAGCTTTCTGGTGGGGAAACAGCGGCAGCGGAAAGCTCCTTCCAGGCAGCCCTGGCGCTCGATTCCACCGAAACTCTTGCGTTGATCGGAATGGGGGGAATCCGATACCAGCAGCAGCGCTGGTCAGATGCCATCCAGTATCTGGAAAGATCGCGAACCGCGGATCCCGATGCCCTCTTCTTGCTGTGCGATTCCTATTACATAGTCGGAAAAGCGGACGAAGCCCTGCTCACAACCGAAGTGATTCGAGCCCTTGGCGCGGACAGGAAAGATCTGCTCGATAGACTGAAACACCTCGTGGCGATTCATCAGACGGATGGGCCGCATGTAGGACCATAATTTTCCCGATTGCGGGCCTCCCGGCAAGGTTTCTATGTCACCAGGGCCGGTCAGCAAATTAGTTTGGCGTCACCCTGTCCAAGCCGCCTTCAGGCAGCGTTTGAAGTAATCAGTTCTTCCGCTCGAAGAGCAGTTGCCACCTCATCCTGACGATGCCATGGGTATTCCTCATCCGAGCGTTCGCACGTGGCGCAAGAAACACCAAAACGCATCATCTGGAACTGCTCGCACTGCTCTCTGGAATAAAGTCTGTTTGATCACGCGGCCTCAGGGGGGCAGATCTTGACGGAGGGCGGTTCGGGCACGGTCTTTAGCATTACCTCAGGGGCACGCTGACCACGCTGCACAGCTTCGGCAGCGGGGACGGGACTGGAGCCAGCGATGCGCTGATCCAGGCTGCAGACGGGAATTTCTATGGGACAACCAGCGGGTTCGGAGTCAGCAACACCGGCACCGTCTTTAAAATTACCCCAAGCGGCACTCTGACCACGCTGCACACCTTTGACGGCATGGACGGTATATTGCCCTACTCGACGCTGCTCGAAGGCACGAATGGGGATCTCTACGGAACAACGGAGTTTGGTGCCAGCACTGCCTGCAGTGAAGGATGTGGCACGGTCTTCAGCCTGGCTGTAGGGCTGGCTCCGTAGAAGCAAAGCTTGCCTCCGGCACGGCGAAAGCTGTCACATTTCTGAAACCACTTTGACCGGGTCGCGACCAAGGTCAGCTTTAACAGCGCGGTGGCCGTGGTGGTCGCAAGTTCCGAAATTACGGTCACCACAACCGCCAGCGCCGCCACGGGCTACGACCTAGCGCAGCGATGAAGACACTTTTGCTTCAGGCAAGTGGACAAGGAAGACTTTTTCGCATCGCAATGCAAGAACCTGCACACGCAAAAGCCTGGCCATCGGACAGTTCCCTCTAAGTACCTGAATTTTAAGACTCCGGAGTTGCAGCTGCCCAGCATTGACACGGCACACCAATTGCTGCTATTTACTATAAGTTCTATAGACTTAATAGAAGAACTTTATGGCCGTGGGCGAAAGAATCGGGAAGCGCGTCGGTCCCCAACGCCGCAGGGCCATCCTGTCTAGGTCGGAGGAAACGAAGTTTTCAGTACCTCGACCAGCCATCGATTTTGGATGGCGTCTGCGCGGAAGCACGATTCGTCTGCTTCGGGACTCCTCTTTGACGCTGTTTCCCGTCCGGCAGCGCGCGACGGCGGCATTGCTCACCCAATATTGCCCCGACGGGAATTCGTTGCTGTCCTGCCTGCAATGCGGCGCCTGCACGGTGAGCTGTCATCTTGCCGAAACCGATGGCGCCCTGTTCCCGAGGCGCCAGATGACGTTTCTGCAGCTGGGCGAAGTGGACAGACTGCTTGCCGACCCTAGCGTCTGGCTCTGTTTCAATTGCCAGGACTGTACCTCCCGTTGCCCGGCCAACGCTGGGCCGGGCCGGATCATGGCAGCCATTCGTCGACTGGCCGTGGAGCACTATTCCCTGCCCCGCTGGTGGAGTCGTTTGGTAAATCAGCGGCGCGGTTTTCTATCCATGCTGCTGGTGGCCATCGCTCTGCTGCTGGCGGCCATCGCTGTCGGCGGGTCGTTCTCGCCCCAGATCACGCCGGTGCGTTATGCCGGCATGCTTCCCCATTTCACGTTGAATCTGTTCTTTGCAGCGATTGCGGGCATGGTAATGATCGGTACCCTGATCGGCGCGGCACGCGCCTGGAAGGCATTCACCGGGGAGTCGCTCCGGGAAGCCGACCTTGGCCGTCTCGTTCACTCCTTTGTCTCCGTAACTCGCCAGATCGCCACGCACCGGCAATTCTCCCAATGTCAGCAGTTTCCCTTAAGCCGATGGGCGCACATCTCTGTGTTTTATGGCTTCATTACGCTGCTGGCGCTGGCGGGTGCCGCGGCCACGCTGATCGCTCTCGGTGCTCCCTATCCTCTGCCTGTTTTCCACCCCTTCAAAATTGCCGGCAATCTTGCCGCAGTGTTGGTGATCAGCGGGAGCTTCTACTTTTGCATTCAACGTCGGCGGGCATCCCGGAACCGGGACGCAAGTTCATGGTTTGACTGGGTGCTGTTGGTGGAGCTTTTGCTCGTAAGCGTTACGGGCCTGCTGTCTGAAATCTTTCGTTACGCAAATGTGGGCGTGCTGGCCTACCCGACGTACTTTCTGCACTTGGTATTTGTGTTGGTTCTGCTTGCGGGTTCAGCAAACTCCAAATTCGCACATGTGTTCTACCGAACGGTTGCGCTCACCGCGGAGGAATACAAAGCACTTTCCGAGGTTCCGCTGGCCGATCTGGAGCCTGGCAGGGTGGCAGCATGAACCGCAGCGTCTCGCCAACACAACAAATATTTCCCGCCGACTTGCTCTCGAAAAGGCACGAGGAACTCAGAGACATGCCCGATGACGAACTGGTATCGGCCTATGAGTCCATGCGCGACCAGGAAGCCGCCGCCGGCCCCACCTACCCGAACCTCCGACGTCTCTATGGGACATCGTTGGAGCGGGAAAAGGACCGGCGGGAAAGCTCCGCGCGGGCCAATGGGTGCGATGCCGAGATGCAGGAATGGTACGAGAAGGCGCGCAACGAACCCTGCACCTGGTGGATCGAGAATCATCTCGTTGCCAAACACGCCCTGAAAAGCTGCATTGCCTGCGGCGTTTGTACTGCGGAATGCCCGGCCGCCCAGTATTATCCCGAGTACAATCCCCGCACCATTGTTGACGCCGTTCTCTCGAAAAGCGAAGACCGGCTGGTTGAACTCCTGAAGTCCGATGTTCTCTGGTATTGCGGACAATGTGGCTCCTGCAAGCCCAAATGTTCCCGAGAAAACAACTTGATGGGACTGATTTCTTCGTTGCGCTTTCTGGCCCAACTGAAGGGATATCACCTGTGTAGTGTCCGCGGCCGGCAGCAATATGCGGCACGTCATCTCTGGGGCGGAAACCTGTGGAATCGAGGTTGCAGCCTGTACTTCCGCAATGTTGACGCCGAAGGCCACCCGGATTTTGGTCCTCGCTACGCCCGATACCACTCTGAAATCGATCAACAGATGATTCGTCTGGGCGCCAGTCCAGATACTGAGGGGCAATTCGGCGGGCGCAAGGTGCCGCCCCAAACTCTTGCTGAACTTCGTTCCTGCGTGGCGGGGGGTGGGACACTGGTGCTCTGGAACGAGCTTGAGAAACACGCCTGCGAGGACGCAAAGAAAAACGGCGTCTCGATTGACGACTACTACGAGCGGGTTCGCCGCGAAGGGTAAAAGAGGATTATGGCGATTGCTCTGACCATTCCGCCGGCGATCCCCAAAGAGATCCCGGAGAATGACTTTTTCCTCACTCCGAGCTGCATCCTCGGCGCCATCAATCCAGGAACCGAACTACTCATCAGCCGCATTTACGACCTGCTTGGCCTGCGCTGGACGGCCGCGGGAGATCGGCCCGATTCGCAATGCACGTGCTGCACCGGCATTCTCTCTCACGGCGATGTCATGTCCATGGAAAGCACATTGCTGGTCGTGGCACGCTTGTGGTCGATCGCCGCGGAGCTGGGTTTTCAAAACATTACCACCGCTTGCGTAACCTCGTTCGCCATCCACACCGAATGCCTGGAAATGTATGAACACGAACCGGGATTGTACGAGCGCGTGGACCGGTGGCTGCAGCAAGCTTGCGGGCGGCGGCTGCAGATTCCGAAGCATGTGGTCCATGCCAGCGACATCGTGTATCGCTACCGTGACGCGCTGGCGCAGAAATTGCGGTACCGGTTGGTCGAGCACAGAACGGGACGGCCGTTGCGCATTGTGGATCATGTCGGATGCCACTACGCTAAGGTTTTTCCCGAAAAGGCCATCGGCGGCGCGGAGTCCTGCGAAGTTCTGACTGGACCGATTCGCGCCTGGGGTGGCGAAACCGTGGATTACCCCGAGCGGCGCCACTGCTGCGGCATGGGGTTCCGGCAGTGCATGATCCGCCCGAATCGCGGCTATACCATGGCTTGCGTTCTGAAAAAACTGGACAGCATGGAACCCTGGGAGCCGGACGCGATCCTCACCAATTGTCCCGGCTGCAACGTCTTACTCGATAAGGAACAGTGGGCCATCGAGCAGATGTGCGGCAGAGCCTTCAATATTCCGACCCTTTCCTACACCGAACTCGCAGGCTTGCTGATGGGTTGGGATCCCTATGATGTGGTGGGCATCCAGGCCCACACTGTGCCCGTGGAACCTCTTCTCGACAAGCTTGGCATTCCTTACGACAAGAGCAAGGAATGGCTGACAAAAGAGAGCGTGGAGGTTCAGTAGCGAACTCGTATGGCAAACCCGATCTGCATCATCGGAGGCGGGGTTGCGGGCATGCAGGTAGCACTCGTACTGAGCTCGCTCGCGATGCCGTCTGTGCTGGTGGAAAAGTCCCCGGCACTTGGCGGCAGGGTTCCCAAGCTTTCCAAAACCTTTCCCTTCTTTAACGACGATGGATTCGACGATGGCAAGGAGTTCACCGACGCTTTGGAGCGCGATCTGAGAGCAACACCTCTGGTGGACATTCGCTGCGGCACTGTGCTCAGCGCCTTGCACGGAGATTTTCCCCACTTCACAGTCGAACTGAGCGACGGGAGCTCCATCGCTGCTGGTGCGGTAGTTGTCGCCACTGGATTTACACCGTTCGACCCCACCCGACTCAAGGAATATGGGTATGGAGTTTACCCAAACGTAGTTACAGCGTCCGAACTCGAATGGATGCTGAATCCGCGCGGACCAACCGGCGGAAGACTCGTGCGGCCGAGCGACGGCAAAAAGGCCGAGAGGCTGGGGATCGTGTTCTGCGTCGGTTCGCGCAACAAGCGCATCGGAGCGCCGTTTTGTTCCCGCATCTGCTGCTCGTATAGCACCAAGCAGGCAAGCACGGTCATGGAGCGCAACCCGAAGGCACTCGTGGCTTGTTTCTACATGGATGTTCGCACTTACGATCGCGGCTTCGAAGAGATGTACTCGCTGGCGCAAGAGCGGGGCGTCCGCTACATCCGGGGTCGCGTCTCCACGTGCCGGCAGCTGCCGGACGGCTCCATTTCTGTCCGCGCAGAAAACACGCTGCTGAACCGTCCCTTCACCGGCGAATTCGATCTGGTCTCTCTTTCGACTGGAATGCGGCCCTGTGAGGATGTCAACCAATTGGCGAGCACTCTGGGAATCACCTGCGGTCCCGATGGATTTTTTCTGTGCCGGGAATGGTTCCGGCATCCACATGATGCGACTCGCGACGGCGTTTTTCTCGCGGGATGCGCGACCGGCATGAAACCGATCCGCAACTGCGTGATTGACGGCGCGGCGGTGGCCGCACGCGTGACCGCGTTGTTACGGGAGGCTACGGCATGAGATACGGAGTCGTCATCGACAGCCGCAAGTGCATCGGCTGCCATTCCTGCACGGTGGCATGCAAAACGGAGAACAGAGTTCCGCTGGGCGTCAACCGGACGTGGGTCAAGTATGTGGAGAAAGGCAAATTCCCGCACGCGCGCCGTATCTTCCAGGTGACCCGCTGCAATCACTGCGAGAAGCCGCCGTGCGTCGAGATCTGTCCGGTAAGCGCCATGTACCAGCGCAAAGACGGGATTGTAGATTTCAACTCCGCCCGCTGCATCGGGTGCAAGGCCTGCATGCAGGCCTGCCCCTACGACGCCATTTATGTTGACCCGTATCGGAACACAGCAGCCAAATGCCATTTCTGCGCGCATCGCGTCGAAGTGGGACTGGAACCCGCCTGCGCCGCGGTTTGTCCGGAGCACGCCCTTGTTGCCGGCGATTTGGACGATCCGGAAAGCGAAGTCGCACAACTGCTGGCGCGCGAGACAGTCCGCGTGCGTAAGCCGGAGCAGGGAACGCGGCCCAAAGTGTTCTACATTGACGGAGACGAAAGCACAATGGCCCCCACTGCGGCACGCCATGAATCCTTCTACATGTGGGCGGAACGGAACCAGCAAGTCCACGGCGGCGGTGCGGCCTACCTTCTCACCAGTCCTTTTCTGCAAAAGAATACTCTAGCGGCCTATGATGTCGCGCACGATCGTCCCTGGGGTTGGCAGGTACCGGTTTATTTCTGGATGAAGTCCATCGGTTCGGGACTGCTCGCAGTCCCTGCCATCGGCATGGCGCTGGGACTCCTTTCCGCGGATCGTCTGCGGGACACTGTGCTGGCTACACTGGCGCTCGTTTTCATCGCCTTAACCGTGGCGATGCTGGTCTCCGATCTGAGCCGCAAGCAACGATTCTTGAGCGTCCTGCTGTCTCCTCAGCGCAAGTCCTGGCTGACGAAAGGAGCCTATCTCCTGGTTCTTTATAGCGGGCTGTGCGCCGCTTTCTGGCTGAGCGAGGTAATCGGGATTTCGCAGATTTCTCACATCTTGCTCTGGCCCACTGTGCTTGCGGGCTTCCTGGCCGCAGGATATACCGCATTCCTTTTTGGACAATGCGAAGGCCGCGACCTCTGGCAGACGCCGCTCTTGCCTCTGCACCTGATTGTCCAGGCACTGCTCGCAAGTGCCGCTGTCATGTTGCTGCTGCCCGCTGCCTCCGCCAATTCCCCGCACACGCATGCTCTCGCCATCGGGGCGCTCGCCATCTGCATCATTCTTCACCTGCTCATGGTTCTGGGCGAGATCGCCGTTCCGCATACCACCGAGAACGCGGGGTATGGAGTCTGGTTGATCACGCATGGGCCGTACCGGATGCCGTTCTGGGTCGGAGCCGTGGCGTTCGGCGGAATTTTTCCCTTGCTGCTTTTGCTGGCAGGGGCTGCGAACGCCGCCGCGGCGGGCTTGTCCGGCTTGCTCGCGCTCGGAGGTCTGCTGGCATTCGAATGGTGTTTTGTCATGGCCGGGCAACGTGTACCCAATAGCTAAGGGAGAAAAAATATGCGAGTCCCAAAGGTGAATAATCTTGGCAGTGGTGGCGGCCGGCTTTCCTCAAGCCCGCCGGTAGAGAAATGGGACGACTGGGTCGAGTTCGATCCCGAGGCTTGGCCGCGCCGAGTGGAGCGCCATTACCAGCTGATTCCCACCATCTGTTTCAACTGCGAATCCGCCTGCGGGCTTCTGGCTTACATCGATAAGGAAACGGGCCAGGTCGCCAAGTTCGAAGGAAATCCCAAGCACCCCGGCAGCCGGGGACGTCTTTGCGCTAAGGGTCCGGCGGTCATCAACCAGATTCATGACCCCGACCGCGTGCTCTATCCCATGAAGCGCGTGGGACCGCGTGGTAGCGGGCAATGGGAGCGGACTTCATGGGATGAAGTGCTCGAGACTTTCGGCGCCCGCATTCGAAAAGCAATCCAGGAGGGCCGCGGCGAGGAAGTCATGTACCATGTCGGCCGGCCCGGCTACGACTACATCATGGAGCGCACGCTGCAGGCCTGGGGAATTGACGGGCACAACTCGCACACCAACATTTGTTCGGCCTCGGCGCGCCTGGGCTACGTGCTTTGGCATCATGCCGACCGCCCATCGCCCGACCACGCCAACGCACGCTTCATTCTGCTCCTGTCAGCTCACCTCGAATCGGGACATTATTTCAACCCTCATGCGCAGCGCATCATCGACGGCAAAATGGCCGGCGCCAAACTCGCGGTCATGGATCCCCGGCTCTCGAACACCGCGAGCATGGGCGATTATTGGATGCCGAGTTATCCCGGCACCGAAGCCGCCGTCCTGCTTGCCATGGCTAAGCTCATTCTGGACGAGAACCGCTTTGATGCCGCGTTCATGAAAAACTGGACCAACTGGGAAGAGCTGGAGGTGGATGGCTTCAAAGCAGACAGTCACAACTTTGATGCTGCGATCGAGGCGTTGAAACGCCATTACGCGCAATACACTCCCGAATTCGCCGAAAAGGAAAGCGGCGTGAAGGCGGATGTCATCGTGAAGGTCGCGCGGGAAATCGCCGACGCGGGAAGCCGCTTCGCCTCGCATCTTTGGCGCGGCAGCGCGTCCGGAAACCTCGGCGGCTGGCAGGCGGTGCGCGCCCTGATGCTCTTGCACGTTCTCACCGGCTCGGTGGGAACCAAGGGCGGCCACAATCTCAACGCATGGAACAAATTTGTCCCCAAGCCTTTCAGCGTGCCGCCGCCGCAGAAGCGCTGGAACGAATTGCTCTATCCTCCGGAATGGCCGCTCTGTACTCACGAAATGTCGTTCCTTCTCCCTCACCTGCTCAAAGAAGGGCGCGGCCGCCTGGAAGCTTATTTCTCACGGGTCTTCAATCCGGTCTGGACTTACCCCGACGGCTTCTCCTGGATCGAAGTGTTGCGCGACGAAAAGCTGGTCGGCCTGCACGCCGCACTGACTCCCACGTGGAACGAAACCGCCTGGTACGCCGATTATGTGCTGCCCATGGGATACAGCTCCGAGCGCCACGACCTGATGAGCCAGGAGACCCACGCCAGCAAATGGATCGGCTTCCGTCAGCCCGTGCTGCGCGTATTTCAGGAAAAGCGAGGAAAGAAGGTTGACTTCACTTATCAGACCAACCCCGGGGAGGTTTGGGAGGAAGATGAATTCTGGGTCAATCTCTCCTGGGCGATCGACCCCGACGGCTCGATGGGCATTCGCCAGTGGTTCGAATCGCCCTATAGGACCGGACAGAAGATCTCGGTGGACGAATATTATCGCTGGATTTTCGAAAACTCTGTCCCTGGACTTCCGGAGGCAGCGAAAAAAGAAGACCTGACCCCGCTCGAATACATGCGGAAGTACGCCGCCTTCGAGGTCACTACAGATGTGTACAAGCTCAACGAGAAACCACTCGCCCCCGCCGATGTGGAGGGTTCAGCCGTCGGCCCCAATGGCGTGGTCGCCAAGAACGGCAAACCGATTGGCGTTGCTCTCGACGGCAAAGTGGTTGCAGGCTACAACACGCCCTCGCGCAAACTCGAACTCTTCTCCAAGACCATGGCGGATTGGAAGTGGCCAGAATTTGCGCTCCCGGAATACTACCGCAGCCATGTGCACCGTTCTGCCCGTGACGTTGCGTCGGGGATGCCGGCAGATGATTTTGATCCGCAATACCTGCCAGTTGTCGATTGGCCGAAAGACGCCCACGGAGATGTGTACACCCTACTGCCCATCTTCCGCTTGCCCACGCTGATCCACACGCGATCGGGCAATGCCAAGTTCTTGTACGAGATTGCCCACAAGAATCCGCTCTGGGTCAATCCGGTCGATGCGGAGAAAATGGGCGGCGTGCGTACCGCCGATCTAATGAAAGTTCACACCGAGATTGGTTATTTCGTGCTCCACGCTTGGGTCACTGAAGGTCTGACGCCGAACGTTGTCGCCTGCTCGCATCACCTGGGCCGCTGGCGGATGCACAAGGAAGACAAGATCGAGCGTTTCACCAGCGCACTGGTCGACTTGCAAGAAGTCGGAAAAGGCCAATGGAAGATGCGCCAAATCAACAGCGTTGAGCCCTACGAGAGCTCCGATCCCGACACGCGACGGATTTGGTGGAGCGATGCCGGAGTTCATCAGGACATCACATTCCCGGTCCACCCCGATCCCCTGAGCGGAATGCACTGCTGGCACCAGGTTGTGCGCGTGGAGAAAGCCAGCCCCGATGATCGCTACGGCGACATTTTCGTGGATACTAATCTATCTCATGCCGTTTACCAGAAATGGAAAGCGCTCACACGGCCAGCGCCAGGACCCGACAATCTGCGCCGGCCATTGTGGTTCCCCAGGGTGGCCCGACCAGCAGAATCAACGTACTACTTTGGCTGAGCAAGATAGCGTGACGATGCCCGACCCCCTGTTCCGCAGTCGCCTGACTCGGACGGTTCCTGCTTCCGGGATGAGTCCGGCAACACGTCCTATCGGTCGTGCTGTTGGTTACGCCTCATAAACCACGACACTAGGCCGCTGCCGCGAATTCCTCCTGGATGACGAGCAACCCGGAAGTAACTGGCGCTAGACAGGCGTCTCTGTGACTCAGCCCTTGGACATCGATCGCACGCCCTGTTGCATTAGCCACTTGGCGATTGCAGCAGAGTCGAATCTGACGCAGGAACCCACTCGAAACGACGGTATGCTGCCCCGCTTCGCACGCCGGAGGATCGTTATGCGGGACATCTGAAGTAACTCCGCAAGCTCTTCAGCGGTTAGAGCACGATGAATGGCATTGATGCGTGAGGCGAGGGACATCAACTCGGGCACTGAGGCGCCGCCAGAAGCGGTGTTCCTCCGGGAATTCATCCCGGAGTCCATCCATGTCCGAGGTCCAGTCTTTGCCCGATCAGATAGAGCGCATCGGTCACGCTCTCACAGCCGCTGAACTTGCTGAGTTACTCGCGGTTTCGCGCATCACGGTCTTCAAGCAAGCGAAGGCTGGTCGTATTCCTTGTTTCAGGATTGGCACTTGTGTCCGATTCGACCCGAGAGCTGTGGCGAACTGGTTGCGCCGTATGTGAAAGACGGCACTATAGTCGCACTCACCTCCTGCGAAAGCATTGCTCCAAAGTTGCCGCTCTCCTGTCAACAGACTAGGCTCTGAGTCTTAGGCAGCGAGAGTCTGATGCGATGAAGCAAGGAGGCGGGGAACAGTGGATACGAAGATAGTTCGTTCTTGGATCTTAATGACGATCCTGCTTGGCACAGTTGGCGGAGCTACAGCCCAGGAACGGCGAATCACCGCGCGAGAGGTGGTTGCGGAAATACAGAAGCAAGTCGGGGTCGACTGGAAAAAGGAGACGGTAGATACGTTCAAAGCGGGGAACCCTGATACCGCAGTGACGGGAATCGCAGTGACCATGATGGCGACGATGGATGTTCTGCAACGTGCGTCGGCAAAGGGATTGAATTTCGTGATAACGCATGAGCCGACTTTCTATGCGCATCTCGATACGCCCGAAGGTATGCCCGAAAGCGATCCTGTATGGGCGGAGAAACGGGCGTTCATTGAAAAGCACGGAATGGTGGTATGGCGTTTTCACGATCACTGGCACATGCGCAAGCCGGATGGGATTGAAGCAGGAATGGTGCGTTCGCTTGGATGGGAGAAATTCCAAAACTCTGAGAACCAATACCTGTTTGTCATGCCCGAGACCACGGTAAAGAAATTGGCAGAGGAGGTGGCGAACAAGCTGGATTCGCCGGTAGTGCGAGTGGTGGGCAAGCCGGAGATGAAGGTAACAAAGGTGGGGTTTAGTCCAGGAGCAGCGGGGTTCCAGAGGGAGACGCATGCGCTGGAGCGAGATGACGTACAGGTGCTGTTGGTTGGAGAAACGCGCGAATGGGAGACGGTGGAATATGCGGCCGACGCGGTGACCCAGGGACGCAATAAGGCTCTGATTGTGATTGGGCATGTTCCGAGCGAGCAGGCTGGGATGGAGGAATGCACACGCTGGTTGAAGGGATTCGTCAAGGGGGTGCCGGTTGAGTTCGTGGCGACGAAGGAACCGTTCTGGACCGTGAGCGAAAAGAAGTGACGTAGTGCCCACGCACAGACACCGTCCCGTTTTAGCAATGCCCAACCGTCTCAGAAGCCAGGCGAGTCTACCAGACATAAGTCCCCACTGACTCCGCGGGCATCGCCGTCTGAAAGACCTTTCCGTGGTACTTCACTGCGAAGGGCTTCGGAAAATTCCCCGTGTTTGAAACCACCAACACCACCTTGCCTTCCGGAGTCACAAAGGCCACGCTGGCCAACTGCTCCATCTCGCTTGACGCTACCCGCACCGAGCCCGGCGGCACAAACTGCGAGAAATGCTCGACTACATAGTAAGCAACATTCTTGGTCGCAGAATCACCGTCGAGCGTGATCGCACCGGAACATCCGGTGCATCCTCCGTTGTTAGTGTGCGGCCCGTTCTGAGGATCGGCCGCCAGATTCCACAGCAGTACGTTGCGGCTCCAGTTCCGTGCGGAGCCAATCATCACCTGCCTCACTGGCTCGGCAATCCCAAGCGGTCCCTGGCTGCGTCTCCCCGTCACTGACTGCTCCGTCATGTACAGGTTCTTCTTCGGATAGGCATCATGCACCTGGGTCAGAACACTCGTCTCGCCACCGTACAAGTGAAAGGCTGTCCCATCCACATACTTGCTCGCCGCCGGATCGCCCAAGATCGATAGCGGATATGAGGGCACATCCGGGTTGTGATCGTAGAGCAGAATCCTCGTCCGAAGCACTGCCTTCTCAAACGCAGGCCCTAGGTCCTTCGCAATGAACGTGTCCTGTTGCTGCGCAAACATCACCATGCTCGGCGTGTTCTTCGGATTCAGCGGCTCGTTCTCAACCGTGATCGCATCGATCAAGATCCCCTCCGCTCGCATCCCCTCAATGTACTTCACGAAATACTTTGCGAATGCACCATAATACTTCGGCTTGAGCTCGCCGCCTTTCACATCATTGTTCGTCTTCATCCACGCCGGAGCTGACCAGGGGGATCCCAGGATCTTGATTCCAGGCCGAATCGCCAGAATCTCCTTCAGCACCGGAATCACATCCACGCGGTCCGGACCCAGGTTGAACTTCGCCATCTCCACATCGGTCTCGCCCGGTGGCAGATCATCGTACGAGAACACGCGCTCGTTCATATCGGAGGCTCCGATGCTGACCCGCAGGTAGCTCACTCCGATCCCGTCGCCACCCGTAGTAAAAAGCTGCTTCAGCAGGGCGGTCCGTGGTCCTGTGCTCATGCGCATCAGCAGCTCCGCACTTCCTCCCGTCAGCGCAAAGCCGAAACCGTCCATGGTCTGGAAGTGCTGCGCATCGTCAACCGTCAGCAGCGGCAACTTACCCGCATCCGAGGAAAAGTGTAGCGAGGCCTGCGGCGCGACTACGGCAGCCCGATCAGGAGTCGTCAGCCAGAGCCGTACCTCCCGCTCCTGCTGCGCACTCGACGACAAAGAGGAAAACAGCAAGGCACAAGACGAAAACAGTACCAATTTCAGCTTCATGAGACCTCCGGCTTTACGAAGGGCTGGATTTTTCCCCAAGACAAACGGCTGCGCTCAGACGGAATATGTGCACACGCGCTGTAGCCAGCTTTCACAAGAAATTGTCGCAAGCTGACGCGATCGATATTCACACAGATTTACTCCTTTGGGGCCTTGAAAGACAGGCCATTCTACTCCGGTTGTTTTGGAGTCCGCAGTAATCGGATGGCTCATGGTTCGTTGCGTTCCAGAAGCAACCCGCAAACCATCGCGGCAGATGCTCTCGCGGCAAGAGTGGCATCATTAGCGGCAACAGCGCAATGAGCGACGTGAAGAACTTGTTTGAAGATCCCGTCGCTCTTGACGCGACGGTTGTCTCCGAGTGGGTTCGCCGCTTTCACGGTACCCCGCCCAAGAGCAAGTTGTTCTGACTCGATTCGATCGTATCAGAGCAGTGGTTCGTTGACTGGCGGATGCGGCGTCCGTAAGATGGAGCGACCGAAAGCCGAGAGGCCCAGTAATGATCGGCCAAACCATCTCGCACTATCGCGTCCTCGAAAAACTCGGCGGCGGCGGGATGGGTGTGGTGTACAAAGCCGAAGACCTGACGCTGCGCCGGTTTGTCGCGCTTAAGTTTCTTCCCGACGACGTAGTCAAGGATCCTCAAGCCCTGGCCCGCTTTCAGCGCGAGGCGCAGGCGTCGTCCGCTCTGAACCATCCCAACATTTGCACGATTTATGAAATCGGCCAGCAGGACGGTCAGCCCTTCATCGTCATGGAATTTCTCGATGGCGTGACGCTGAAGCATCGCATTGGGGCGAAACCACTGGACACCGAAACCGTCCTGTCGCTAGGAATTGAGATTGCCGACGCCCTCGATGCAGCGCACTCAGCCGGGATCGTACATCGCGATATCAAACCGGCGAACATCTTCGTCACCAAGCGGGGCCATGCCAAGATTCTCGACTTCGGATTGGCCAAAGTGACGCCCGCGTCCGTTGAGAGCGGATCGGAGAATACAGCGACTTTGGCGGTCGAGGACGACCACCTCACCAGTCCAGGGATGGCGCTGGGCACAGTCGCCTATATGTCGCCGGAGCAAGTGCGCGGCAAAGATCTGGATGCCCGCAGCGACCTTTTCTCATTCGGTGCGGTGCTCTACGAGATGTGCACCGGGGCGCTTCCGTTTCGCGGGGATACGACCGGCGTAATCTTCGAAGGCATCCTCAACCGAGCGGTGCTGCCGCCGGTTCGGCTCAATCCGGAAGTGCCCTCGGAACTGGAACGCATTGTCGGCAAGGCGCTCGAAAAAGATCGCGACCTTCGGTACCAGCACGCCGCCGACATACACAGCGATCTGAAGCGCTTGAGGCGGGACACGGGCTCCGGCACCAGCGCTCGAGCGGCCAGCACGGCATCATCGTCGGAACGGATTGAGCACCAGATTGCCGAGCACCACACGACGCAGTCTCCGCCTTCCGGAACGCCCGCGGCTGCATCGCAGCCGAGCACGCCTTCGGTTGAACAATCGGGGTTCCAGCGCTCGAGTGGCTCAGTCATCGCGGAGACAGCCTCGCGCAACAAGGGCAAAGTGGCAGGCCTGGTCGCTGCGGTTATTCTGGTTCTGGCACTTGCGGGCTACGGAATCTTTCATCTGTTCGTCAATCATGGGCCGTCTGCTCTGGGAAAGATCACCCAGATCAGCCACTGGCACAAGCCGATCTCGCAAGCCATTCTTTCCCCGGATGGACACACGGTGGCTTTCACTTCGTATTTTCAGGGTTACGAGCAGGTTTTTGTGATGCTCACTTCTGGAGGCGATCCTTTACAACTCACCAGCGACGAGGGCAGCAAGTACCTCGATAGTTTTTCCGCCGATGGGACGCAAATCTACTATCAGCGCGAACTTGGCGCGGGAGAAGAAATCTGGGCGATGCCGACCCTGGGTGGAACTCCCAGGCGCCTTCTGCAAGGTTACGACCTCCGACCCTCTTCCGACAGCAAGAGCTTGTTCTACTTCCATCCACACACGAATGACCTCATTCAATCGCCAGCTGATGGCGTGGGCGGGAAGATTATTCTGGGGGCGAAGGAGCTTGGCGTTGACCTGCTCGGACAACTTGTGTTTCCCGACGGTGGCGACCTACTGCTCCTTGGCATCAAGGACAAAGATCCCCAGGGCACCGTTCGGTTGTACCGCTGGAATATTGCAACCCGTAAAGCCACGAATATCGGCGAGCTCTCCGGATCCCCAAGATCGGTGAACTGGGGAGATCCGGGAAAGATGCTGCTTTTCCATCGCGAAGTGAACGGCATTATCAATCTGTGGGAATACAGCCTCGACGACAAAACTTACACTCAGCTGACTTCGGGGCCGGGGCCCGATTATTTCGCGATGAAGGATCCGGCCGGAAAGGGGATTTTCTTCGTCAACGGCAGGGAGTCCGGCTACCTATCGGTTTACGACCCGCGCACAAAGACTTCGACCGATATTGTGGAGGACCTGGCGACGCAGCCGACGCTTTCGCCTGACGGCAAGCGCGTCGCATACGTAACCCAGCCTGACGTCTCCCGCGCGGAACTGTGGGTGTCGGACGTGGACGGCAAGAATAAGACTAGGATCACTGCCTCCAAAGACGCCCTCTCCACGGGAGACTGGTCCCCGGATAGCACTCAATTAACCTTCACCAATACGGTGCGCGATGCAGATGAAAATTTCGTGGTCAACGCCGATGGCAGCCACCTGCGTCAGCTCCCACACTCCCTCGGCAACTCTGAATCCATAGCCTGGACGCGAACCGGAAAGGACCTGTATATAACGGGCAATCAACATCGGCAGAATCCCGACCCGTTGCAAACCTGGAGACTCAGCCCCGACGGTTCCTCGGCAGAGCTTTTTTCCGAAGGTTGTGGATTTGCAATGGACTCGTCTTCCGATGGAAAGTACTTGCTGATGCCCATGATGTACGGAGACAAGCTGGGCATCTTCGAACTCTCCGTTACCGACAAGAAGTGTACCCCGCTCGCACCCAACGTAGTGACTTTCTTCCCCCGGATCAGCAGCGATGGAAAGTCTGTTCTCTATACCCTCTCGACGCGCGGCGAAGTGACGCTGTATCGTTTGCCCTGGCTCGACGGCAAGGTTACGGGTAGTCCCCTAACCGTGTTGAAATTGCCCTTCGCCTTTGCCCAGCGTTACGGCGGCAACTCCTACGACATTGCCCGCGACCTCTCCAAAATCGTCTACGTCCGTCCCGGCGGACAGTTCGACCTTTATCTTTTGTCGAAAAAGTAGCGCAAGAACCGCCATTGCGTCGTGTCTCTGTTCGACGGTGGCTGGAGTCACGGGCAGATCAGCAAGTTATTCCCGGTCAGAAGTCTTAGTGCAAGTCGGCCTGTAGGAAGTTTCACTGGGTAGGTACTGGAAAACGCGTTTGATCGGCATAGGGGCGGCGGTCACCCGCCGACCCCTGCCACACCACCGTGCGTAC
>OCTA010001107.1_pt1 | contig 24959 bp, 19 predicted proteins | sample 1538991 | NCBI WGS metagenome assembly OCTA01 (sample SAMEA3539302, study PRJEB22396) | soil metagenome | biome: tundra; feature: field; material: soil | place: USA | collected 2010-05 | depth 0.15 m | reverse complement strand
CAGCGCGCAAAATCGCGTTCGCTCGTAGCGCACGCGTGAGGTTCAGGTCAACCGGGCGGATGCAGCGCCCGCCCTCCACCAGACGACCGCGGCGAGCGCGAAGACGAGCGGGCAGGCGAACATGGCGAGCGTCATGTTGCCGCTATTCGGCCCGTCTTGCCGCCCAAGATCGGCCACGAGACCGATGAGAGGAGGCGACCAGAGGTCGCCCAGGGCGTGGATCGCGAAGATGCTGAGCGCCATCGCGCTCGCGCGCAGAGCGGGAGGCGAGCTTCGCAAGATGGCGACGTTGATCGGCCCGCTCATGAGAAAGAGCGCGATCTCGGCCGGGAACGTCGCGACGAAGAAGGTCGAGGCGGTGGCGGAGGCGATGGCGACGGCCGCGAGGGGCGCGCCGAGGGTTGCCCCGAGCGCGGGAATCGCGAGGTTGCCGCGCGCGATCGCGTCGTCGATCTCTCGGGGCCCGAGGGCCGCCCCCTTGGCCGTCTCGGCTCGCTCGAGGCGCGCGTTCGTCGCACGGTCCGCGAAAAAGCCGCCCACGAGCGTCCCGACGATTCCGGCAGCCACCGTGACGAGGCCGAAGACGACGCTCGCCCGGCCCGGCGCGGTGCCGTAGCGCCGGTGCAGGTAGACCGGCGCCCAGTAAGCGAAGCCTCCGAGCGCGAACGTGTATGCGCAGTACCCGAGTACGGTGCCCCGGTAGAGCGGGACGCGCGCGAGCTCCTTCGCCGACCGGAGGAGCGCGCCCGGGCGCCGGTCGCCCGCGGCGGTCGCGGCGGTCGCGCGGGCGGAAGCTTCGCGCGCGGGCTCGACGACGAGGAGGCAGAGGAGTGCGACGAGGAGCCCGGGGCCGCCGGCGACGAAGAACGCGGCGCGCCACCCGTGCGAGTGGAGAATCGCGCCGCCGACCAGGTACCCGAGCGCCGACCCGATCGGCGTCGCCGAGTAGAAGATCGCCATCCAGCGGCTCTTTCGGTTGGCAGGGGCGAGGTCGTCGATGAGCGTCGGCGCGAGCGTCGCGTAGCTGGCCTCGCCTAGACCCACGAACGCGCGCGCGACGACCATCTGGCCGGCCGTCTGCGCGAGGCCCGAGGCGACGGTGGCCGCGCTCCAGACGGCGATCCCGAGGGCGATGAGGCGCGTGCGGCTCCAGGTGGCGCTGGGGTCGGCGCGGTCACCGAGCGTGCCGAAAACTGGGCTGGTCGCGAAGTAGCCGATAAGGAAGATGGTCGGGAGCCACCCCGATACGAAATTCGACAGGTGGAGGTCGTCTTGGACGGGCGCGAGAACGGCCGGAAGGACGGTCCGGTCGAGGTAGTTGAGGAGGTTCAAGGCCGTGAGCAGCCCCAAGATGAGGTTCGGATTGGCGATTCTCGGCAAGCCCCGGCGGCTCGAGAGGGACAAGATGCGGCGCACCCTACCAGCAACGCTTCTCGCCGATCGTTGCGCTCGCCGTCGCTTGACACCCGTTCACCACGCCGGATAAGGGGCTCTTCCCTCGAAGCCATGGCCAAGTCGAAGCAAAAGAACGCCAGGGCCCATGCCGCGGGCGCCCCGCCCGAGCCCCCGCTCCCGCCCGAGTTCAAGACGCTCGCCGTGGACGACGAGCCCGCGCCGCCGAAGCGTCGCGCGACGGCCGAGTCGATGGCGACGCGCCAGCGCGACATTTCGGTCAGCGAGTTCTTCACGAAGAACCGCCACCTGCTCGGCTTCGACAACCCGGCGAAGGCGCTGCTGACGACGGTGAAAGAGGCCGTCGACAACTCGCTCGACGCCTGCGAAGAGGCCGGCATCCTGCCGGAGCTTTATGTCGAGATCCGGGAGACGTCGGCCGCGCAGCTCGCGCAAGTAAAGCCGGGCGCCGGCAAGGGCGGCAAGGGCGGCAAGGCGAGCGAGGCCGAAGCGGCCGTCGGGCCTGGGCCGGCGTCGCGCTTTCGCGTCATCGTCGAAGACAACGGGCCGGGGATCGTCAAGGCGCAGATCCCGAAGATCTTCGCCAAGCTCCTCTACGGGTCGAAGTTCCACCGCCTGAAGCAGTCGCGCGGGCAGCAGGGCATCGGCATCAGCGCGGCGGGCCTCTACGGCCAGCTGACCACGGGCAAGCCCGTGCTCATCACGAGCAAGACGGGCAAGGGACGCCCCGCGTTCCAGATCCAGCTTCGCATCGACACGAAGCACAACCAGCCCGACGTCGTGGGCGACACGACGGTCGAGTGGCCGAAGGAGCACGGGACGCGCGTCGAGATCGAGCTGGTCGCGGCGTACCGCGGCGGCCGCACCGGCGTGCAGGAGTACCTCGAGCAAACCGTCGTCGCGAACCCGCACCTCGCGCTCACGTACGTGAACCCCAAGGGCGAGCGAGCCGAGTTCCCGCGCGTCACGAGCGAGCTGCCGCGCGAGGCGCAGGAGATCAAGCCGCACCCGCACGGCGTCGAGCTCGGGATGCTGCACACGATGCTCAGCGACTCGGAGGGCAAGACCGTCAAGCAGGTCCTGGTCGACGACTTCTCGCGCATCTCGCCCGCGGTCGCGGCCGAGGTGTGCCGGATCGCGAAGATGAACGTCTCCACGCCCGCCGAGAAGGTCGTGGGCGACGACCTCGAGCGCCTGCACAAGGCGCTCGGCCTCGTGAAGGTCATGGCGCCGTCGGCCACGGCGGTGGTGCCCATCGGCGAGTCGCTGCTGATCGCCGGCCTCAAGCGCCGCTATCAGAAGGCCGAGTTCTACATCTCGATGACGCGCCCGCCGAGCGTGTACCGGGGCAATCCCTTCGTGGTCGAAGCGGGTCTCGCCTTCGGCGGCGATCTGCCGGTCGACGAGCCGGCCGACATCATGCGCTTCGCGAACCGCGTGCCCCTGCAGTACCAGCCGAAGGCGTGCGCGATCAGCGAGAGCGTGTACCTGACGAACTGGCGCGGCTACGAGGTGCAGCAGCCCAAGGGCGGCCTGCCCGTCGCGCCCATGGCGATCGCCGTGCATCTGGCGAGCGTCTGGGTTCCCTTCACCAGCGAAGCGAAAGAGGCCGTCGCCCACTACGACGAGCTCCTCCGCGAGATGAAGCTCGCGGTCCAGGAGTGCGGCCGCAAGCTCGCGGCCCACATCCGCGCTCGCGCTCACCTCGAGCGCGACGCGAAGCGGCGCAGCATGTTCGAAAAATACATCCCCGAGGTCGCGCAATCGATCTCCGACATCCTGGGCGTCCCGAAAGACAAGGCCGAGCAGTCGTTCTACGCCGCGCTGCCGAACTTCGTGCGATTCACCGACGAAGGGCCCGCCAACGGCGGCAACGGCGGCGGCGGCGCTCCGCCGGGAGCGGCGGCCGCGAAGACACCTGCTGCGAAGACACTTGCTGCAAAGCCGGCTCCCGATCCGACGCCTCCGCCGCCGATCAAGGGCAAGCCCAAGGCCCGAGCCGGAAAGCGCGGCGAGCAGCTCTCGCTCACGGAGTAAGTCATGGCCGCCAAGAAGACCGCGACGAAGACGGCGAAGAAGCAGAGCGACACCGTCGCGACGGCAGGCTCGTCGAAGAGCGCGTCACCAAGCTCGTCACAACGCGCGTCACAAAAGAAGAGCGCCGTCGACGCCAACACGCTCTCGAAGATCGAGAAGCTCGCGCGTCAGACGCTCGGCGAGGCGACGAAGGGCAACAACCCCGCCCTCGACATCCGCACGCGGACGCTGTCGAACGTCAGCTTCAACGAGAAGAAGAAGATCATCGAGCTCGGCGATCGCACCCAGTCCCGCGAGTTCTTCAACACGGGAATGGTGCGCAAGTTCATGCAGACGATGCTCGTCGCGAGCAAATGCAAGAACCTCATCGACGAGGGCAAGACGGTCAGCATCCGTCAGATGTACTACCTCTCGAAGCACAACCTCCCCGGCTCCAACGAGAACACGTTCGAGGATCAGAACGAGAGCGATCCCATCATCGAAGACCTCGAGGTCGGCATCGACGCGCTCCGCGAAGAGCTGCACCTCTTCGCGACGCGCAAGGGGAGCGTCGTCGGCCGGATGGTCATCGACGACTCGGGCGATCGCATCGATCTGGCGCGCATGGGCCGCGGCGGCTGGAGCATCCCCAGCATCGTCGAGCCCGAGGTCCTCAAGTTCGTCGAGTACAAGGCCGATTTCATTCTCTTCGTCGAGAAGGACGCCGTCTTCACGCGCCTCAACGAGGACGGCTTCTGGCGGAAGAACAACTGCATCTTGATGACCAGCATGGGGCAGGCGACGCGGGGCGCTCGCCGTCTCCTCCAGCGCATCTCGCAAGAGCTGAAGATCCCGATCTACGTCCTCGTCGACAACGATCCCTGGGGACTCTACATCTACTCGGTGCTCAAGCAGGGGAGCATCAACCTCGCGTACGAGTCGATGCGCATGGCCGTGCCCGGCGTTCGCTTCCTCGGGATGAGCGCGTTCGACTACGACAAGTTCAAGCTGACGCCCGCGGTCCAGATCAAGCTGAAGCAAGAAGACGTCACCCGCGCCGAGCAGATGAAGGCCTACCCCTGGTTCAAGGACAAGAAGTGGCAGCGCGAGATCCAGGGCCTGCTCGACAACAAGTTCAAGATGGAAGTCGACGGCTTCCTCACGAAGAGCATCTCCTTCATCACCGAGGAGTACATCCCCAAGAAGCTCCGGGACAAAGACTACCTGCAGTAGCGCCCGCCGCGCGGGCGCTCTAGGGCCCGACGAGCTCGTTCGGATTCGCGAAGCGCCAGACGCGAGCGATCTTGCCGTCTCTCATCTCGTCGACGTCGACGACGTGCTCCTTGACGACGCGGTCGCGCTGGAGTGGCACCCAGCCGATCGGTCCGAGCTGCTCGCCCGCGAGCGAGTACTCGACGATGGCGAACGCTCCGGCGGTCCACGCGTTCTCGACCGTGGCGTCGAGCTGAGCGATCGCCTTTCGCAACGCCTTGAAGTACGCCGCCTGCGCGTCCTTGCCGATCGTGGCGGACGCGCGATCGAGCGCGTGCACCTCGACGTCGTCGGTCATCTGCGCGTCGAAGGCGCTCTCGTCGCCGTTCTCGAGCGCGTCGAGCGCCGCGCGGACCACGGCGGTCTGGTCGGGACCCAGCGGCGAGGCGTCGACGATCTGTGGCGGCGGCGGGAGCGGCGGGACCGCCGGAGCGGGGAGGCCGGTCAGCTCTTTCGGGCCGGCCCCGAGCATCGCCTTGGCGACCGCGACGTCGAAGTAGACGTGTGCGTCCGCGATCGTGCCGTCGTCGTTCGTCCAGAGCAGCGTGACGCCTTTGATCGCGATCGGCTTGTGGGTCCTCGGCACGCCCATCCAGGCGCTGTTCTGGGCGCCTGACATCGTCCACTCGACCGTCTGTTCGCTCGCCGTTCGCCAGATGCGGCTCGCGACGAAGCGGCGCTGCTCGAACGCGCCGAACAAGGTCGCGTGGGCGCGAAGGACCCCGTCGCGATCGTGCGCGTCGTCCATGCCGGGAAACGACAGGTGCGCGTCGGCGTCGAGGAGCGGAGCGAGCTGGTCGAACGCGGGGGAGGCCGGCGAAGCGGGCGAAGCGAGCGCCGCGAGGTAGTCCTGCGCGAGGGTGCTCTCCTTGGCGGTCGGCGTGGCGAGCCCCGCGTCAGCGGGTGCGTGGTTGAACGCCTGCCAGTTGACCGGCGGCGGAGGGGGGCGCGCGACGGTCTCGGTCGAGCAGGCCAGCGAGCAGGCCAGCAGGACCAGCGTCGCGGCCGCCATGGGGATCTCGATCGACTTCACTGCGCGCACGCTACTCCAGGGAACGCGGTGAGCGCGCGACGATGCCGTTCGATTTCGGGCGCGACGATCGGCGGCTCCAGGAGACTCATCGGGCAGGTCCGTTGGCAAGGTCCGTGCTAACGCCGCGAGCCATGTGCTCGACGCTCACGACGCCTGTCGCCGGACGATTCTCACCGTCCCGGGCCGGCCCGTTTGGTGGTCTCGACGGCGACGCTCGTCCGCCCCGGACCGTCGGCCTCGCGTTGGCTCACTCCGGCGCGACGAGTCGACGACGCGGCAAGCGGGGCGTTGCGCCCGCCGGCGAGCTGGCGCCTGGGTTCGCACGCCCCGCTGCGAGTGGGCTCGACACGGACTCCGTCAGATGACCGCCGCACAAGCAAACGAAGCAGACGGGACGAGCGCCGGGCTTCATAGCTACTTATGCGTACGGGAGAGATCTTCGCGGTCGCCCGGGAATGCCACGTCCCGGGTGCGCGCTGCCGTGGCGACTCGACGGCTCCATTGTGGGCCCCTCAGCCCGTTTCGATGTTTCATCGAGGTCACGCGCGTGGCTCGAAAAGACGGTCGATGCCGTGCTCTCCTCATGGTTCGACAGTTGCTCTAGGCGCAGCGGAAGTGGTGATGGCGACGGCAAGGCGAATGAGATCCCGATATGGCCGTTTGCTCCGTTTGCTCGTTGTGGTCGTGTGCGTCGCGGGCGCCATGCGCGTCGGGGTCGTGGGGCCCGAGCGCGACGCGCGGGCCGACGGCGTGGTTCCCGTGGCCACCGACCTACCGGCCGTGCTCTCGATGGCCGACGCGATCAAGATCTTCCGCGCCCGCGGGCTCGACCTCTTGATCGCCGAGGCCACGGTCAAATCCGCCGAGGGTGACGTGACCGCCGCGGGGGCGGTGCCCAACCCGGTGGTCAGCGGCGGCTATGGCCGGGTCTTCAACTACGACACCACCGGCTGCGACCAGTGCTCGGCCAATGTCTGGCAGGTCGGCCTCTCCGACGCTGCGGCCATCGAAGACGCTCTCTCCGGCAAGCGTGGCCTGCGCCTGAAGGTGATGCGCAACGCTCTGGCCGCCGCCAGGCTTTCGCGCGTCGACGCCGAGCGGACGCTCGAATTCCAGATCAAGGCGACCTACCTCCAGGTCGCGCAGGCGGTGCTCGCCTATCGGTTCGCCATTGAAGTGACCGGCGCCGACGAGAAGACCCTCGAGCTCTTCAGGCTTCGGTACCGCAGCGGCGCGATCAACGAGGGCGACCTGGCGCGCATCGAGACGCAGAAGCTCGAGTCGGACCAGGCCGTCGACAACGCCGTCGAAGGGCTCCGGCAGGCCCGCGTGGCGCTCGCCTTTCTCGTCGGCGTGCGCGGTCCGGTGACCGATTTCGACGTCGACACCAAGGTGCTCACGTTCGCCGCGCCGCCGGCCCTCGCTGACGCGACCGAGGACGGCCTCCTCCGCACCGCGTTCGATCGCCGGCCCGATCTCATCGCGGCCGGGTACCAGAAGGCGTCCGCCGAGGCGAACATCGCGCTCGCGCGGCGGCAGCGTGTGCCGGACATCACGCTGTCGGTCAACTATTCGCAGACCGGCACCGGGGCCACGGCGGCCCCCGGCACTGGCGCGCTCTCACCGCCGACGTTGACGTTCGGCGTCTCGGCCCCGATCCCGATCTTCTATCAGATGCAGGGCGAAATCCGGAAGGCCGAGGCCGCATACGACACCAACGCGCTCGGGCAGGCGAAGGCGACGGCGCAGGTGGTGAGCGACGTCGCGGCCGGATACGCGGCGTACTCGGGCGCGAAGAAGCTCGTGCAGCGGATGGAGAGCGGCGGTCTGCTCAGGAGCGCGAAGACCGCGCGCGACATCACGCGCCTGCAGTTCGACAAAGGCACGGCGAGCTTGACCGATCTCCTCGACGCGCAGCGCGCGTACATCGCGACGAACGTGGAATACATCCAGGACGTCACGAACTACTGGACAGCCGTGTTCCAGCTCGAGCAGGCGGTTGGAATGGAGCTGCACTGATGAAACCGAATCGGTCGGGGTGGGGGGCGCTCGGGCAGGCCGCGGTCGTCGCGCTGGTTGCCGTGGCGACCTCGTGTCACAAGTCCGAGGCGTCCGAGCCGCAAGGGCCGCAGCCGCCGCCGGGGCAGGTCTGGCTCACGGCGCAGCAAGTGCGCGACGCCAAGATCGAGACCCAGACGGTGGCCGAGCAAGACGTCGACGACACCATCTTCACGAGCGGGCGCGTCTCGCTCGAGGATCTCAAATCGGCGCACGTCTTCACGCCGGTCACCGGCCGCGTCGTCCGGATCGCCGCGCAGCTGGGGCAGCGGGTGAAGAAGGGCGATCCGCTGGCCGTCATCGAGTCGCCCGACATCGGCAACGCGGTGAGCGACGTGCACAAGGCGCAAGCCGACGTCATCGCCGCGGAGCACGACTTCAAGCGCAAGAAGGAGCTCTTCGAGGAGAAGGCCGGATCCGCGGCCGATCAAGAGGCCGCCGAAGACAACTGGCGCAAGACGAAGGCCGAGGTCGAGCGCGCTAGCCAGAAGGCCTTCCTCTTGCGGGCGGGCAACGTCGACAGTGTCACTCAGACCTTCACGCTGACGTCGCCCATCGACGGCGAGATCTTGACGATGAACATCAACCCCGGCGCCGAAGTGCAAGGGCAATACTCCGGCGGCGCGACGCAGGAGCTCTTCACCATCGGCGAGATCGACAAGGTCTGGGTGATCGGTGACCTCTACGAGATGGACCTCGCGCGCGTGCAGGTCGGGGCGCCCGCGACCGTGACCACCGTCGCCTACAAGGACAAGTCGTTCGCCGGCAAGGTCGACTGGGTGAGCGGCGTGCTCGACCCGAACTCGCGCACCGCGAAATTTCGCTGCACCTTCGACAACCCCGACCGGCTGCTGCGCCCCGAAATGTACGCGACCGTGCAGATCTCGGTGGAGCAGAAGAAGGCGCTGGCGATCCCGCGCGAAGCGCTCCTCCGGCTCGGCGAGTACAAGGTCGTCTTCGTCCAGATCGGCGAAGACAAGGGGCAGATCCAGTTCGAGCGCCTCCCGGTCGACGTCGACGAGGGCGAGGCGAGCCAGTGGCTCGAGGTGAAGCACGGCCTCGACGCCGGCCAGAAGGTCGTGGTCAGCGGCGGGATCCTCCTCTCGCAAAAGCTCTGAAGCGGCGGCGAGAACGTGATCCAGAAGATCGTCGCCGCCGCGCTCCGGATGCCGCTCATGGTGTTCGCGGCCGCCGCTTTGCTCGCCGTGGTCGGCTTGCTGGCTTACAAGGAGCTCGACATCGAGGCGTACCCGAACCCGGTTCCCCCGCTGGTAGAGATCATCACGCAACCTCCGGGTTGGAGCGCCGAGGAGACGGAGCGCTACGTCACGGTGCCGCTCGAGATCGGGCTGTCGGGAATGCCGGGCCTCGAGCACATTCGCTCGCAGAGCCTCTTCGCCCTGTCGGACGTGAAGTGTTACTTCGACTGGAAGACCGAGTACGCCGACGCGAAGCAAGAGGTCATCAACCGCATCCAGTTCGTGCAGCTCCCCACCGGACTGCAGGCGACGCTGTCGCCCTGGAACGCGATCGGCGAGGTCTTTCGCTATCGGGTGGTCGGCAAGGGCTACACCCTCAAGGACCTCAAGACGGCCCAAGACTGGATCCTCGAGCGCCAGTTCAAGACCGTCCAGGGCGTCATCGACGTCACCAGCTACGGCGGCGAGACGAAGCAGTACCACGTCGAGGTCGACCCCTACCGCCTGCGCGGCAACGGCGTGACCCTCGGGCAGCTCACGAGCGCGATCCGCAACTCGAACGAGAACGTCGGCGGCGATCGCCTCTTCATGGGCGAGCAGAGCTACGACGTGCGCGGCATCGGCTTGCTCGGCTCGCGCACGGCGGCGCAGCGCGACATCGAGAACATCGTCGTGTCCGAGCAGAAGGGGACGCCGGTGCGAATCCGCGACGTGGCCGACGTCGATATCGGCTTCGCGCCGCGGCTCGGGCTCGTAGGGCACGACGGCGACCCCGACGTTGTCCAGGGCATCGTGCTGATGCGCTACGGCGGCGAGACCCAGCCGACGCTCGAGGGGATCCACGCGAAAGTCGACTACATCCGGCAGAACCACATCCTGCCGCCCGGCATGGACCTCCAGCCGTATTACGACCGCGGCGTGCTCGTGCAGATCACGACCCACACTGTCATCGAGAACCTGCTCGTCGGGATGAGCCTCGTGACGGCGATCCTCTTCATCTTCCTCGGCCACGCGCGCGCCGCGCTGATCACCGCGATCAATATCCCGCTCGCGCTCCTCATCGCGTTCTGCGGCCTCGTCGCCACGCGGACATCGGCCAATCTCATTTCTCTGGGCGCGGTCGACTTCGGTATCGTGGTCGACTCGACCGTCATCATGATGGAGAATATCTTCCGGCACCTCGGCCCGCACGGAAAAGGGTCGATGACGGAGCGCATCCAGCTGAGCGCGCGCGAGGTGGCGACGCCGATCACGTTCTCGACCTTGATCATCGGCGTCGCGTTCCTTCCGCTCTTCACGATGACCGGCGTCTCGGGCGTCATCTTCGCGCCGATGGCGAAGACGTACGCCTTCGCCATCGGCGGCGCGATCGTCCTCGCGTTGACCGTGACGCCGGTCCTGGCGTCGAAGGTCATCCCGGCGCAGGAAGAGGAGAAAGACAGCGCCGTCATGCGGGCGCTCACGCACGTGTATAACCCGATGTTCGCCTGGGTGGTGAGGCGGGCGAACTGGGTCGCGCCGCTCGCGCTGGTTCCCATCATCGCGACGGCGACGCTCTTTCCGGTGCTCGGGCGCGAGTTCATGCCGAAGCTCGAAGAGGGTAACTTCTGGATCCGGGCGACCCTGCCGCTCTCGATCTCGCTCGACCAGTCGGCCAAGTACGTGGGCCAGATGCGCGCGATCGTGCGCGGCTGCCCCATGGACGCGAAGGGCCCGTGCGACGAGGCGCACCGGAAGCACCCCGAGGTCAGGACCGTGATCTCCCAGCTCGGCCGGCCCGACGACGGGACCGACGTGTCGGGCTTCTCCAACATCGAGCTCTTCGCGCCCCTCGTTCCGTTCGACGAGTGGCCCCGCGGCGAGACGAAAGAGAAGCTGACCGACGAGTTGAACAAGGAGCTCACCGAGACGTTCCCCGGGGCCATCTTCAACTTCTCGCAGATGATCAGCGACAACGTCGAAGAGGCGGTCAGCGGCGTCAAGGGCGAGAACTCGGTCAAGGTCTTCGGCAACGATCTCGAGAGCAACGAGAAGATCGCGAACGCCATCGTCGACGTCATGGGCAAAGTCCCGGGGATCAAGGACCTCGGGTCGTTTCAGTCGATGGGGCAGCCGAACATCAAGATCACGCCGCTCCGCGACGTCGATGCGCGCTACGGCCTCAACACGGGCGACGTCGACTCCGTCATCCAGGCGGCCATCGGCGGCGAGGCGCAGACGGAGGTCTACGAGGGCGAGAAGCGCTTCGACCTGACCGTGCGCTGGAAGCCGCAGTACCGCATGAGCCTCGAGGCCATCCGGGAGACGACCGTCTCCACGCCCGATGGCGCGCAGGTGCCCCTCGGGCAGCTCGCCGACATCCAGATCGCCGACGGCCCGGCGATCATCTACCGCGAAGACGCCGTGCGCTACTCGCCCGTGAAGTTCAGCGTGCGCGGGAGGGACCTCGCCAGCACCATCAGCGAGGCGCAGGCGAGCATCGAGCGCGAGATCCCGCAGTGCGACAAGGCGCCGAGCGGGACCAAGCTGTGCCGACCGTACGACACCCGCCTCGAGTGGGGAGGCGAGATCAACCAGCTGCACGAGGCCGAGGGGCGGCTCGCCATCATCATTCCTCTGACGATCCTGCTCATCACGTTCCTGACGTACGGCGCCGTCAAGACCTGGGTCGACACCGCGCTCGTCCTCATGAACATCCCGGTTGCGTGCACCGGCGGCGTGCTCGCGCTCCTCATCACCCACGTGAACTTCTCGGTCTCCGCGGCGATGGGGTTCATCTCGATCTTCGGCATCGCGATCCAGGACGCGATCCTCGTCGTCACGTACTTCCAGCGTCTCCGCGGGTCGGAGGGGCACTCGATCGAGCGCGCGGCGCAAGAAGCGGCGGAGAAGCGCCTGCGCCCGTGCTTGATGACGACGCTGGTGGCGATGATCGGCCTCTTCCCGGCGGCCGTCTCCAACGGCATCGGGGCGCAGACGCAGAAGCCGCTGGCCATCGTGGTCATCGGCGGCGCGATGACGCTCGCGGTGCTGGCGCGCATCATCCAGCCGCCGCTCCTCGTCGTCGCGCACCGGTGGCTCGAGAAGCACGGCGGCGGCGCGACCGGAGAGTCCGACCAGTCGGGCGCCGGCCTCGAGCCCGAAGACTTCGTGCAGGTGTAGACCCCGCCGAGGGGGTGTGGCAAGGGCTCGGAGGCGGCTAGACTGGCCGCGTGAGAAAGCCGTTCGAGAAGGTACTCGTCGCCAACCGCGGCGAGATCGCGCGCCGCGTGATCCGCACTTGCCGGCGCCTCGGAATCGCCACGGTGGCCGTGTACTCCGAGGCGGATCGTGACGCGCCCCACGTGACCGATGCCGACGAAGCGGTCCTCGTGGGCCCTCCGCCCGCGAAGGACTCGTACCTCAACGCCGACGCCGTACTCGAAGCCGTGCGGCAGACGGGCGCCGGCGCGGTCCATCCGGGCTACGGCTTCCTCAGCGAACGGTCGTCCTTCGCGCGGGCCGTGGCCGACGCCGGCGCAGTCTTCGTCGGGCCGCCTCCCGCCGTGCTCGACGCGTTCGGCGACAAGATGAAAGCTCGACACGTCGCCCTTGCCGCGGGAACGCGGCCCGTGCCAGGCACGGACGCGCCCATCGCGATCGATACCCCGGCCGGCCTCGACGGCGCCAAGAGCGCCGCGCGCGCCATCGGCTATCCGATCATGGTGAAGGCCGTCGGCGGCGGCGGCGGCATCGGGATGCAGATCGTGCCCGACGAGGCGGGCATCGAGCGCGCGCTGAAGACGTGCTCGGACCGCGGCCGCGCGGCATTCGCCGATGCGCGCGTCTATCTGGAGAGGTACGTCGACCAGCCGCGTCACATCGAGGTCCAGGTCTTCTGCGACGCGCACGGCGGCGCCTACGCGCTCGGCGAGCGCGAGTGCAGCGTGCAGCGGCGGCACCAGAAGATCATCGAAGAGACGCCGTCGCCGGCGGCGTTCTTCGCGGGCGAGGCCGGCGAGGCGCGCCGCCGTGAACTGCACGCCGCCGCGCTCCGCGTCGTCAAGAGCGTGGGGTACCTCGGCGCGGGCACGTGCGAGTTCATCGCCGACGCCCGCGGCGACCTATTCTTCCTGGAGGTGAACGCGCGCCTCCAGGTCGAGCACCCGGTGACGGAGATGGTCACCGGGCTCGATCTCGTCGAGCTGCAGCTGCGGGTCGCGGCAGGTGAGTCGCTGCCCGATCTGTCGAAGGCCGTCCGTCAGGGTCACGCCGTGGAGGCGCGCGTCTACGCCGAAGATCCGAGCAAAGGGTTCATCCCGAAGCCGGGCCCGATCGACTCGCTCGTCTGGGCCGGGGGGGCAGGGGAGGCGCAGACCCGCGCGCTGCGCGTCGAATCGGGCGTGCGCGCAGGGAGCAAGGTGACGCCCTTCTACGACCCGATGATCGCCAAGGTGGCCGCCTGGGGCGAGACGCGCGACGCGGCGATCGACGAGCTCGCGCGCGCCCTCGCGGGGACCACGATCGCGCCCTGCTCGACCAACATCGCGTTCCTTCGCGATCTCCTTGCGAGCCCCGAGTTCCGCGCTGGCGCGTACGACACGCGCTTCGCCGAGGCGTTCGCCAAGCGGCCTCGGTAGCCAAGGTGCCTTCACGCCCGCCCCCGGGGTCGGTCGGCACCTACACGTCCGCGCCCGGACCTTCACGCCCGCGCCCGGAGTCGGGCACCCGCCTCCGGGCCCTGCCCCCACCGCATGCCCCCTACTCCGCGTCGAACGGCACGACGCTGACCTCGCTGAGTCGGGGCACGACGGAGCGCAACGGCTCCAGCACCTGCGCGGCCGTTCCGACGACGACCACGAGGAGATCGTCCGTATGGAGGCGACTCTTCACCGCGGTGCTCGCGGACTCGGGCGTGACCGCGCGGACCTTCTCCGTCCAGGCGCTGAAGTAGTCGGCCGGGAGGGACAGGCACTCGACGTCGAGGCCCTGGTGGAGCCGCTTGGTCGCAGTGTCGATGTCGAACGCGTGCGAGCGCACGAGAAACCGCTGGATGAACGCGATCTCCCGAGGCGTCACTCCGCCGTCGACCCACGCGTCCATCAGCTCGATCGACAGCTTGAGGCACGGCCCCGCGTCTTCGGCCGCGGGGAATGTCCAGAGGACCCACGACTGCCGGCGACGATCGACGCCCGCTCTCGCGCTCGCGCCGTACGACCATCCGCGCTTCGAGCGGATCTCCTTCATGAGGCGCGAAGTGAACGTCCCTCCGAAGACCGAGTTGCTCACGACGAAGGGCACATGGTCCTCGTCGTGAGGGGCGGTGCCGCGCGTGCCCACGAGGATCTGCGTCTGCGTGCGCTCCGGCTTGTCGACCACGAGGAGGCGCCTTCCGGGGCGCATGGTCGGCTCGGGCACGGTGTCCGGCGCGGCCTCGCCCTCGGGTAGACCCGCCAGCAGGCGTGCGCCGATCGCCGGCGCCTTCGCAGCGGTCACGTCGCCCGCGAACCCGATGACGATGTTTCGCTGGACGACGTAGCGCTCGTAGAAGGCGACCACGTCTTCGCGCGTGATGTTCTGCACGCTCGGCACGGTGCCGCCCGAGCTCAGGCTGTACGGGTGCCCTTCGAACAGCGTCCGCTGCATCGCCTTCTGCGCGACGGCGCGATCGCTGTCGCGGGCCTCGACGATCTCGGCCACGCTCTCGCGCTTGAGGCGCTCGAGCTCCTCGGCGGGAAAGGTCGGCGTACCGAGCATCGTCGCGACGAGGCCCACGAACGCGTCGAGGTTTCGCGCGATGAGCTGCGCGTGAACGGCCACGGTCGAGTGCGACGTGTCGACGGCCATCTCGGCGCCGAGCACGTCGATGCGAAAGTCGATCTGCTCGGAGCTGAAACCCTCGCACCCGCGGCGCAGCATTCTCATCGCGAGCCGCGCGAGGCCGGTCTTGCCTGGGGGGTCGACGGCGGACCCGCAGCGCAGCGCGATCACGATCGACACGAGCGGCACGTCGTGTGACGTCTCGAGGAGCGCGAGCGCTCCGCCTGCCAGGTCGAAGCGGGTCGGCGAGGCGCCGGGCGAGCCGGCTCGTGTACGCGTCCTGACGGCCGTCATGGCGTGGCCGGAGCAGGCGGAACAGGAGATGGAACCGCGGGAGCGGCCGACGGGGCCGGCTCGGGCATGACGCGCAGCACGGTACGCGAGCCGTCGACGAGGTAGCGCCGGGCGACGCGGCGGAGGTCGCTCGCCGTGACGCGACGGTACGCCTCGACGCGGCGGAACGCGTGGGCCGGCTCTCCTAGGACGGTCTCGAAGAAGCCGATCTGCTCGGCCTTCCCCGAGACGGTCTCGAGGGCCTGGAGAGAGCCGAGCTCGAGCCGCGCCTTCGCCCGCGCGAGCTCCTCTTCGCTCACCACGTCGGCGCGGACTCGCGCGAACGCTTCGTCGAACACCGGCAGAATCTGATCGACCGTGTGCGCGCCGCGGGCCGTCGCGCCGCACTCGAAGAGACCCGGGTCGCGGAACGTCGACACCCAGCCGCGCACGTCGATCGCGAGCTCTTTCTCGACGACGAGTGCGCGGTAGAGACGGGACGCTCGCCCCCCGAAGAGCACCTCGCTGAGCACCGTCATCGTCGTGTGGTCCGCGTCGCCGAGCGCGGGGCCCTTGAACGCGATGAGGAGCTTTTCGCTCGCCGTCGGTTTGCGGAGCTCGAGCCGCCGCTCGTCGATCTGCGGCGGCTCGGGGCTCACGTCTTCGGCCGGAATGGTCTGGCCGGGGATCGCGCCGTACGCGTCGCGGATCGAGACGAGGAGCGCGCGCTCCTTGACGTCGCCGACGACGACGACCGTGGCGTTGTTGGGCGCGTAGTACGTCCGATAGAAAGCGACGCAGTCTTCGGGCGAGAAGCCCTTGATGTCGTCCATCCACCCGATGGTCGGCCACTGGTAAGGATGCCGCACGAACGCCGTTTTGTAGAGGAGCTCGTTCGCGAGGCCCTCGACGTCGTCGTCGACGCGATAGCGACGCTCGTTGGCCACGACGTCTTTCTCGCTCGCCACCTGCGGCTCTCGGAGCACGAGGTGCTGCATCCGCTCGGCCTCGAGCGTGATCGCGAGACGCACGCGGTCGGCGGGAATGAGCTCGTGGTAGTAGGTCCAGTCAACCCAGGTCGCGGCGTTGGTCTCGGCACCGCTCTCTTCGAGCTTCCGGTCGAAGACCCCCGCCTTGAGCTTCTCGGTCTCTCCGAACATCAGGTGCTCGAAGAGGTGCGCGAGCCCGGTCTTTCCCGGGTGCTCGTGGCGCGAGCCGACGTTGAACCACGTGTGGTACGCGACGATCGGAGCGCTGGCGTCGACCAGCACGAGCACGACGAGTCCGTTGCCGAGACGGTACCGGTGCACCGTCTCGCCGCCGAAGGCGACCGCCCCTTCGTAGTGGATCGTGCCGTGCTCTTGCTTCGCGGTCGCGTTCGCCTGCTCGGCCCACGCGTGGCGGGTGGCCGCCGGATCGCTCATGGGCGCCTGGTCGCTCGCTTTCCTTCGCCCCGACCGGTTCGCGCGGTCAGGACTTCTTCGGGCTGACGACCAGCTCGACCCGGCGGTTGGCCGAGCGGCCCTCGACCGACGTGTTGTCGGAGACGGGATCGCTCGGACCCTTGCCCTGCGCCGTGATGAGGTCTTGCGGAATTCCCTTCTGTACGAGGTAGTCGCGGACCGACTGGGCGCGGTTCTGGGAGAGCGTCATGTTCATGTCGAGCCCGCCGACGTTGTCGGTGAACCCGTAGACGACGATCGGCTGCTCTTTGCCCTTGAGCGCCTCGGCGATCTGGTCGAGTTTCGCCATCGCGCCCGCCTTGAGCTTGTACTCGCCGGTCTTGAAGAGCACCTCGCCCTGGAGCGTGATGACCATCCCGCGATCGTCGTCCTTGACCGCGGCGATCTTCGCGATGGTGTCGCGGGCGTCCTTCAGCTTCGCTTCCATGTCGGCGAGCTGCTGCTTCTGCGTGGCCGAGAGCTGCTGCTCGCTCTGCAGCTGCTCCTGCGTCTTGTTGAGTGCCTGCTTGGTCTGATCGAGCTGGCCGCGCGCGGCCTGGAGCTGGTTCGACATCGCGGCGGCGAGATCGCGCTTGGCGGCGTCGGCGTCTTGCTGCGACTTCAGCGCGGCGGCCGAGGCCTCGGCGATCTGGGCCTTGCGCTGGGCGATGACCGCGAGGTCGATGGTGTTCTGGTCGTCGGGCGCCTCGCTGAACGCTTGCTCGGCCCTCTGCAGCGCGAGATCGGCCTCGTGAACGTCGGTCGGGTCGAGCTGGATCGCGATCCCGCCCTTCGCGTGCGAGAACTCTTCACGCGCGTCGACGAGAGACTTGGGCGGGAGGCGGTCGCCGCCGCAGCCGGCGAGGCCCGTGACGCTCGTCACGCTCAGCAGGCTCGTCAGGCTCAGCAGGCTCGTCACGCTCAGCAGGCTCGTCAGGCCAAACGGCGCGATCACGAGCGCCATTGCAGCCCCAGCAGTTCGCATCTTTCGCATTGTTCGCGTCATCGCTCAGTTGCCCTTCGCCTTCTGGAGGTCTGCCTGCGCCTGGCGGGCCGTGTCCGCGGCCTGCGCGGCCTTCGCCAGCTGCAGCGCGAGCTGCGCTTCGACGCGAGCGACGGCGATGAGGCTCGCGGCGCGTTTGTTGTCGTTTCCGATCAACTCCTTCGACTTCTGCAGGTCCTCCTGCGAGAGCTCGAGGTGCAGCTTGGCGTCGGGAACGGCGAGCGCCCCGCCGGCGTTGGCGGCCCCGACGTCGGACTGGGCGGCGGCCCACTCGTCGTTCGGCGGAGGCAAAGAGCTGCCGCACGCAGTGGCGGCAGTGATTGTAGTGAACGAAAGAAATGCCATCGTCGCGATCCGCATCTGGATCTTCTCCTCGTTACGCGAAGCGTAAATTCGAGAGCCCCGAGTCAGCAAGTAGAACACGTCACTGGTCGACCTTTAGGATGGCCAGGAACGCCTTCTGGGGGATCTCGACGGTTCCCACCTGCTTCATACGCTTCTTGCCCTCTTTTTGCTTCTCGAGCAGCTTCCGCTTACGTGAAATATCGCCGCCGTAGCACTTCGCGGTGACGTCTTTACGCAAGGCCTTCACGCTCTCCCGAGCGATGACCTTTCCCCCGATCGCCGCCTGGATGGCGACGTCGTATTGCTGCCGGGGGACGAACTCTTTGAGCTTCTCGGCCAAACCGCGGCCCCGGGGGTAAGACTTTTCCTTGTGCACGATGATCGAGAGGGCATCGAGCGGCTCGCCGTTCACGAGGATGTCGACCCTGACCAGCGTGTCGGCCCGGAACCCGAGGAGCTCGTAGTCCATCGAGGCATAGCCGCGCGTGATGCTCTTGAGCTTGTCGTGAAAATCGAAGAGAACCTCGGCGAAGGGGACCTCGTACGTCACGATCACGCGATCGGACGCCGCGTACTGCATGCCCTTCTGCGTGCCGCGCCGGTCCTGGCAGAGGGCCAGCACCGGACCGACGAACTCGGCAGGAACGTGGACAGTCAGCGTGACGATGGGCTCTTCGATGCGGTCGATCTGCACGGGTGACGGGAGCTTCGCGGGGTTCTCGACGCGGAGCTTGTCGCCGTTCGTCAGGTACACGTTGTAGACGACGCTCGGAGCCGTCGTGATGAGATCGAGGTTGAACTCGCGCTCGAGCCGCTCCTGGATGATCTCCATGTGGAGGAGCCCGAGGAACCCGCAGCGAAAGCCGAAGCCGAGGGCCTCGCTCGAGTCCGGTTCGAAGCTGAACGCGGCGTCGTTGAGGTGCAGCTTCTCCATCGCGTCGCGGAGCGACGGATAGTCGGCGCTGTCGGTCGGGTAGACCCCGGCGAAGACCATGGGCTTCACTTCTTTGAAGCCGGGGAGGGGGTCGGTGGTCGGTCCGCGATGGTGCGGGCCCTTGCCGGGCGCGTTCATGGCGTGCGTCACCGTGTCGCCGAGCTTCACGTCGTGGACGCCCTTGATGTTCGCGGCGATGAAGCCGACCTCGCCCGGGTTGAGCTCTTCAATGACTGCCGCGAAGGGCATGAAAGTGCCCATCTCAGTGACCTCGTAGTCGGTCCCGGTCATCAAGAAGCGAACCTTGTCGCCCTTCTTCAAGACGCCGTCGACGACACGGACCATGGCAACGGCGCCGCGATAGCTGTCGTACCAGGAGTCGAAGAGCAGAGCCCGCAAGGGTGCGTCTTCGCGTCCCCCGGGGGCCGGCACCTTCTTGACGATCTGCTCGAGGATGTCCTTGACGCCGACGCCGGTTTTGCCGCTCGCCGAGATCGCCTCGGAGCAGTCGAGGCCGACGACCTGCTCGATCTGCGCACGCGTGCCTTCGACATCGGAGCTCGGGAGATCGACCTTGTTGAGGACGGGCAAGATCTCGAGGCCCTGCTCGAGCGCGAGGTACACGTTGGCCAGCGTCTGCGCCTCGACGCCCTGGGTGGAGTCGACGACCAGGACCGCCCCCTCGCAGGCGGCGAGGCTGCGCGACACCTCGTAGTTGAAGTCGACGTGACCGGGCGTGTCGATGAGGTTCAGCTGGTAGAGCTGCCCATCGGCCGCCGGGAAGTCGAGCCGGACGGTCTGCGCCTTGATGGTGATGCCGCGCTCCCGCTCGATGTCCATCTTGTCGAGGAACTGCGCGCGCATCTCGCGCTGCGTGAGCGCTCCCGTCACTTCGAGGATGCGATCGGCCAGGGTCGATTTGCCGTGATCGATGTGGGCGATGATCGAAAAATTTCGAATGAGGCGCTGCTGCGTCATCTGGGGTGCGTCATCTCGGGCGGTATTTATCCCTTGCCGCCGGCCGCTCGCTCGGGAATCGGCTCGCCGTTCGTCGCGCTCGCGGCGCTCGCTCCGCTTGCCCGCTCTTGCCGGTGCCCGGCGGGCTTGCTCTCGCCGTCCGTGCGACCGGCGAGAGGAGCGACAGGAGCGACAGGAGCGACAGGAGGAGGTGCGGGAGAAGCGGCCGCCGCCTGCGAGGGCGCGTCGGCCGCGAGCGAGAGTTGCCCGGGCAGCAGATGACCGTACTGGCGCAGCACGAGATCGATGCCCTCCCGGATGTACACGGCGACCGGCACCTTCGTGCGCTCGTGGAGCAAGCGGAGTCGCTCGCTCTGCTCCGGGGTCACGTAGATCGTGGTCGAGATCTTCTTGCGAGACATGACCGCGGGGGGGGAGAAATACCGTGAATTATCGCCGCCAAGGGAAGCGCGCGGCGCATGGGCATCTAGCCGACGCAAGGCGCCCTGACCAGAGCGGACGGCCCGACGGGGACCGAATGTCAGTTACACTACGTGAACATATGTTTCCCATCAAGGTCCGGGTCCCGTCCGATGGGGCCAGGGCGCGCTCGCCGGGCGCGTCGAGCGGCCGCGCTCGCCAGGCGCCGTCTTTTGAGATATCGGTGAAATTCTTCAGCAATGCCCGGGCTCTTGCGGCATCTTGCTGCGCGTGGTCCAGCCGGCGTATGGTCGCGGTGGTCGCGATGGTCGCGCGGCGCTGCGGTTTTTCCTTTGGGGGCTCGATATTGACGCGGGCCGGCGGAAAGAACGGATGAACGAGACGCGTTTGACCATCTCCCGGTTCTCTGGGTTCGCCCGGTTCGCCCGGTTCACCCGCTTCAGGGGCTTCGCTGCGGGCGCACCGCCGTTCGCGCTGGCGCCCGTCGTCTTCGCGTTGCTCGCGGCGTGCGGTGGCGACAAGTCAGACGCCAAGGCCCCGGAGTCGGCGCGCGCCGAGGCGCTCCAGCACGAGGACTGCTCGGAGTCGGGCAATCGTGTCGAGGCGCTCGACACGAATGGCGACGGCAAACCGGACATCAAGCGCGTGCTCGACAAGAGCTCGGGAAAAGAGCTCTGCCGCATCGGCGACCTGAACCACGACGGCAAGCCCGAGATGTACGAGTACTTCGACGCGTCGGGCGTCGTGCGCCGTCGCGAGTTTTGCTACGACGACACGGGCGTCGTGAACGCCATCGAGCACTACGAGGGGGGCAAGCTGGTTCGCCGCGAGTATGACGCCAGCGGCCTGCACCGCATCGACACCTGGGACTTCTTCGACCCCAGCGTCGCGCCGGACCCGAAGACCGGCCGCCCCGGCCACCCGGCGCGTCGCGAGCGCGACACGACCGGTGACGGCCACGTCGACCAGTGGTGGACGTGGAACGGCGACAAGATCACCATTGCCGTCGACAGCACGGGCGACGGCAAGCCCGACCCCGAGGCTGCGATCGTGATCGGGGGGTCCGGGTCCGATACCTCGGGCGCGGCGAGCGCGCCGCCCGCGGCGAGCACGGCTCCGGCAGCACCGAGTCCGGCGACCAGCACGAGCGTCACGGCGACCGGCGTCGACGGAGGCAAGCCATGAGGGAGTCGAGAACGTCAGCGGCGGCGCGCGTGACGGCCGGCGCGCGGGCGCAGGCATATGCGAGCGCAGCCGGGGCCGTGGCAACGCTGGCGTTCGTCGCCTTGGCCGCCTGCGGTGGCGCCGACAAGCAGGCGAAGACGGCGCCGGCAGGGCCGGCCGCGAACGGCGCCGCGAAGAACGACGGCGCTCTCTGCGATCGCTTCGTCCACTGGTCGAACAACTCCGCGCTCGAGGTCAGCGAGACCGCGGGCGCCGGCTCGATCCGGCCGAACATCCGCCGGGTTTACAAGACCGTCGGCGATCACGACGATCGGCGCAACGTGCTCCTTTGCCGCGAGATCGACACGAACCTCGACGGCATCAAGGACGTGGTCCGCACGTTCAACGAGAAGGGCGAGCCCCTTCACGAAGAGGCCGACACCAACTACGACGGCAAGGTCGACGACTGGGTGAACTTCACCGCGGGTCGCATCGAAGAAGAAGACGTCGACACCACGTTCGCGGCCGGCCGGCCCAACGTGTGGAAGTTCTACGTCGACGGGCAGCTCTCGCGGATTCGCCGGAACACGCACTGCACGAACGGCAAGCCCGACACCTGGGAGATCTATTACAACGACCGGCTCGAGCGCGTCGGCAACGACGCGACGTGCGACGGCCACGTCGATCGCTGGGATCGCGACACGCAGCTCATGGCGGCAGAGGAGGCGGCGCAAGACAAGGCGAACGCCGCCGCAGCCGACGCCGGCCCGGGCGGCCCGACGCCGGTCACCGTGGGCGTGAACGGCGAGATCACCGACGGCGGCAAGGTCGCCGCCTCGAAGAAGAAGTAGCTCGCTCTCGCGAGAGGGCCGCGCTCGCCGTCGCCGTCGCCCCACGCTCTCGCCCGTCGCCGTCGCCCTTGCCCCACGCTCTCGCCCTCGCGAGAGGGCCGCGACGGTTTTCGCAAAGGGCGGGCCAGTACGCTATGAGCCCGGATCATGGCCACAGTCCGACTGCAGAAGGTCCTCGCCCACGCGGGCGTCGCGTCCCGTCGCGCCGCGGAGGAGCTCATCTCGGCCGGGCGGGTCCGGGTCGACGGCCGCGTCATCACCGAGCTCGGGACCAAGGTCGACCCCAGGGCCGCCCGCGTCGAGGTCGACGGCACGCGCGTCGTTCGCCAGAGCGGGGTGTACGTCGTGCTCCACAAGCCGCGCGGCGTGGTCTCGACGATGAGCGATCCCGAGGGCCGCCCGACGGTGCGCGATCTCATCGGCGACGTCTCGGCGGCGCGCGTCTATCCGGTCGGGAGGCTCGACTTCAACACCAGCGGCGCCATCCTCGTCACGAACGACGGCGACTTCTCGGTGGCCTTGATGCACCCGCGGCAAGCCGTGCCGAAGACCTACGTCGTTAAGGTGCAGGGCGTGATGGAAGACAACGACGTCAACCGCTGGCGTCGCGGCGTCGACCTCGAGGACGGCAAGACGCTCCCCGCGAAGGTGAAGCTGCTTCGACACGAGGGCGACAAGACCTGGCTCGAGCTCACCATCACCGAGGGTCGCAACCAGCAGGTGCGGCGCATGGGCGACGCAACGGGCTTTCGCGTGATGCGGCTCGCGCGGATGTCGTTCGCCGGCATCGGCACCGAAGGTCTGGCGCCCGGCAAGTGGCGCTATCTCACGGCCGACGAGCTCGCCACCCTGAAGAAGGACTACGGCGTTCCGAAGCGGATCGTTTCGCCGCCGAAGCCCGAGGCCGCGGTGAAGCAGCCGCAGAAGCCCCGCGCGCGGCCGAGCCCCCAGGCGTCTCGCCAGGCGTCGCGAGGCGCGGGTTCGCGCCCGTCTCGAACTGCGCACGGCGGCCCCGACGCCAGCCCGCGGTACGGCGGCGGCGCGCCTGCCCGCCGTGGCCTCGAGGTGCGTGAAGACTGGGGCGGGGGCATCCGTCGCGGCGCCAGCGGGCGAGCCGGCGGCCATGACGGCGGCGAACGTGGCGAACGTGGCGAACGTGGCGAACGTGGCGAACGTGGCGAACGTGACAGTGGCCCGCCCCGCGGAGAGCTCGGAGGCCGAGGCGGCCGCACGCGCACCACCGGCAGCGGGGGCGGAATTGGCGCTGGCGCCGGCAACTATCGCATCAAGGGGCGTCACGGCTGAGGGAGCGGGCCAGCGGCGTTTCGGCCCGCGCTCTTTCTCCTGCTTTCTGCGCAGCACGCGACGGAGCACTCGACGCAGCACTCGAGTATGAGAGGTTCGATGGATCGACCGTTTCGCGTCCTAGGGCTCCAGCAGATCGCCGTTGGCGCGACCGACAAGGACCGCCTCCGAAAGCTCTGGGTCGACCTCCTGGGGTTGACGGTGGTCGGCAGCTATCGAAGCGAGCGGGAGAACGTCGACGAAGACATCGCGGTCGTCGGCAAAGGGGCGGCCCGGGTCGAGGTCGACCTCATGCAGCCCGTCGACGTGACCAAGCGGCCAGCCGTTCACGATCCCGCCCTGAACCACGTGGGCTTCTGGGTCGATGACCTGACGGCCGCGGTCGCGTGGCTCGGCGCGCACGGCGTCCGCTTCACCCCGGGCGGCGTGCGCAAGGGGGCGGCCGGCTTCGACGTCTGTTTCGTGCACCCGAAAGGGAGCCCGGACGCGCCCCTCGGCGGTGAAGGCGTGTTGATCGAGCTCATTCAGGCGCCCCCCGAGGTGATCGCCGCGCTGGGGTAGCGCCGCCGCGCTTACTGGTTGGGGCGTCCGGTCGGCGGAATCGAGCTGATACGCGCCAGAGACGCCGAGCTCCTGCGAGACGGCGGTATGTTCAGCCGGACGCGGTCGATGGCCTCCATGATGAGCTGCGACGCCTCTTCGGGGCCTCCCCAGCCGGCGACCTTCACCCACTTGTTGGGCTCGAGGTCCTTGTAGTGCTGGAAGAAGTGCTCGATTTGCCGGAGCGTGATGTCGGGCAGATCGAGGTACGTCTTCACACGCTCATAGCGGAGCGACAGGCGCGGCACCGGAACAGCGATGATTTTTTCATCGCCCCCTGCCTCGTCTTGCATCTTGAGCACGCCCACCGGGCGGACGGCTATGACGGCCCCGGGCACGATGCCACGCTGGTTGGCGATGAGCACGTCGCAGGGGTCGCCATCGTCGGACAACGTGTGCGGAATAAACCCGTAATTACCGGGGTAACGCATCGCCGTGTAGAGAAATCGATCGACGACGAGGGTGCCCGCCGCCTTGTCCATCTCGTACTTGATCGGCTCGCCGCCGACGGGAACCTCGACGATGACGTTGACTTCGCGGGGGGGGTCTCGCCCGATCGAGATGGCATCGATTCGCAAAGGGTGCGGCTCCTTGAGAGGGAGGTACTTTGCGACGATTCGCCCCCCTGCCGCAAGGTGGGAGGGGGGCCGAGGAGACCCTGGCAGGGCCAGACCCCCAAACGCCCCGGCGCCCGACGCCCGACGCCCGGCGCCCGGCGCCCGACGCCCGACGCCCGACGGGCCGCCGGCCGCCGGCGGTGGCGAGCGAGTATGACCCTGGCGCATATCGTGTTTGGCGTTTTGGGGTGCTTGCGGCGACCTACCAGGGTGGCGATCGATCCTGTAAAGTGGGAT
>OCTA010001106.1_pt1 | contig 24977 bp, 27 predicted proteins | sample 1538991 | NCBI WGS metagenome assembly OCTA01 (sample SAMEA3539302, study PRJEB22396) | soil metagenome | biome: tundra; feature: field; material: soil | place: USA | collected 2010-05 | depth 0.15 m | reverse complement strand
GGCCCGCCAAAATGGCTCCCTCTCCCGCCGCCGCTAACAGCCAGCGTCTGAACCTCTACGTGCTGCTGGATGCGGTGATGAGGAACCCGGTGTGGCTGTGACGTATTCGTCACAAGCGTGACGAATACGTCACGGGATGGTGCCGTGATTCGACTGGCTCGGGGACCTCGCGCCATCCCACAGGCCGCTCTTCTCCCCCTAACTCATTGCTGGTACATTGGTTTTGTGCGACTCGACTAGGCCCTCGCACGGTTGGAGCGTGGAATGCGTAGGGAGGATGCGGACGATGAAGATCCTGATAGTTGACGACCTCGCAGAGTATCTGTACTCGTTGAGTCGAGCCCTGGGGCCTGAGGGCGAAGTGGTCACAGCCGCGAGCCTGGAGGAGGCAAAAGCCAGGATCGATACGCGAACCACGGTCGCGCTGGTCGACGTTCGGCTGTCCGAAGAGGATCCGGGGAACAGAGATGGTATCATCCTCCTCGGTTGGATACGAGAGCACTTCCCCGGGACAAAGGTCATACTCATGAGTGCATACCGCGACTACGACGCCGCAGTCGATGCCCTGAACCTCGGAGCGGTCGGGTATCTGCGAAAGCCCGTCAACATCCGGGAGCTGAAGCTCAGAATCGCGGATTTAGGGCAATGACTCTCAACTTCTTAATCGTTGGATGGGTGCAAGGCTGCGTTTACTTCATTGTCGGACTAGGTTTCGCGATGATCTACGGGCCTACGCGAGTGTTCCACTTCGCGCACGGCGCGGTGTGCCTTTCGGCGGCTTACGCCTTTTACGATCTGTACAGAGTTCTAAGCTGGCCGCTCCCGGTCGCAGCACTCTGCAGCGTAGTAGTCGCCGCGCTTCTCGGAGCCATCATCGAGAAAGCCATTCACCAACCGCTCATGAAATCGGCAGCGTCATCTCTGGTGCACTTGCTTAGTTCGATTGGACTCTCCATTACCCTTATCAACTTGCTGGTTGTCTTGCATGGGAACGGAACGAAGCTCCCGGCGCAGGGTTTGCGGGCAACCATCTCGATCGGCTCAGGGTCGATGACGGTCCCACAGGTGGCTATCGGCACCTCCGCAATTGCCGTGCTGCTCATCCTGCTGTTCGTCATCCGGAAGGCGAGAGTTGGGCGTCTTATCCGCGGACTACAGGACGACCCGGAGCTGCTCTCCACGTTGGGATTCAACGCGGACCGATTGCGACTGGCCCTTTTCTCAGTCGGATCGGCCTTGGCGGCAATCGGTGCGGTGCTCTCGTCTCTGGACGTGGGATTCGATCCTTCCACTGGCGTTTCTCTGATGCTCAACGGGGTGGTCGCCGTCATCGTCGGCGGCGTCAGTCGCCTTGAGGGAGTCGCGCTCGGCGCGCTGCTATTAGGCGTAGTCCAGAGTCTAGCGGTAATGAAACTAGCCTCTGGATGGCAGGACGCCGTGACGTTTGTTGTGCTGATCGTTTTTCTTCTGATCAAGCCTGAGGGGCTCCTTGGGCGAGTCCGACGGATGGAGGAATCGCGATGAGTTACGCACTTCACCTCATCATCCTTCTCGAACTCTACCTGATCTTGACGTTCTCTTTGAATTTGGTAGTCGGCTATTGCGGGATGCTGTCCCTCGCCCACGCAGCATTCTTCGGCGTCGGCGCCTATGTGTCCACTCTGCTCCAAGTCGGCGCGGGGCTACCATGGGCGGCGGCCAGCATGATTGCCGTAGCGTCGGCGGCGTTGCTTAGTCTGCTCGTCGCTGTCCCATCGTTACGGCTCAGAGGTGACTATTTCGTGCTGGCCTCGCTCGGTTTCCAGATCGTGTTTTCCACTGTTCTACTCAATTGGATTCAAGTCACGAGAGGTCCCTATGGTATTGCAGGCGTGCCGCGCCCCTCGCTCCTCGGCGAAACCGCGCAGTCGGCGGAATCCATGTTCGCCATCTGCACAGTAACACTTCTCGTGAGCCTGGTCTATTTCCGTCTCCTCGACGCATCACCGTTCGGGCGAGCGCTTCGCGCACTCCGAGAGGATGAGGTTGCGGCGATTGCCCTCGGGAAGGACGTCCATCGCCTCAAGATACACGCCCTGACCGTTGCCAGCGCCTTCGCGGCTCTCGCAGGCGTTCTCTATGCTGGCTATATGCGTTATATTGACCCCTCCAGTTTTGGAATGCCGGAATCCCTCTTCCTTGTTTCTATGGTTGTCGTCGGCGGGGCAGGAAACCTGAGGGGACCAGCAGCCGGGACAGCATTGATGCTGGCGCTTCCCGAGGTACTCCGGTTTCTCAGTATTCCGGATGCCTTGGCAGCCAACCTCCGCCAGATCATCTACGGAATGCTCATCATCGTGTTGATGAGGATTCGCCCTCGAGGCATCGCAGGAGAATACAGACTGCGATGATCACGCTAGAGACCAGACATCTTGGGAAAGTTTTTGGCGGCGTGCAAGCTGTTCGCGACCTTGAAATTGGTTTCGAGCAGGGTAAAATCACAGCAATAATCGGCCCCAATGGGGCGGGCAAGACGACTGCCTTCAACCTTATTAGCGGCTTCCTCCGCGCCGACACCGGGCGAGTCTTTTGTCGGGGCCGGGACATTTCCGATTTGCCGGCGTGGCAGATCGCTGAATTTGGCGTGGCGAGATTGTTCCAGGATGTTCGCGTGTTCCCTCAGATGACTGCGACAGAGAATGTGCTGTGTGCCTTTCCGCAGCGGTGCTACGAGGATCCGATTCGATCCCTCTTGTTGCAGCACAGAATCCGGGCCGCGGAGCGAGTCCACCGCGCGCGTGCCCAAGAGTTGCTTTATTTTGTGGGGCTCGAAGCACATGCCGACGATTTGGCTGATAACCTCTCCTTCGGGCAGCAGAAGCTGCTGGCGATCGCTCGTCTCTTGGCGCTGGAGGCCGAAATCCTATTACTCGATGAACCAACAGCCGGCGTCAACCCAGAAATGGTCAGCCGCCTGCTGGGCCTCGTCCGGCAGCTCGCGGCAATCGGTAAGACGATTGCTGTGATTGAGCACAACATGAATGTCGTTTTGAGCATCGCAGACTTCGCGTATTTCATGAACGAAGGAGAGGTATTTCTGGTGGGTTCGCCGTCGGACGTTCTGTCTGACCCAGAGGTCCGGTCGCTCTACATGGGGTTATGAAGCCATGGTTACGAAGCAGCAGTTTGAAGATGGTCTTGGGGACGAAGAAGCATTGCTACAAATCAGCGGCTTGCGAGCGGCATATGGCAAGAAGGAGATCTTGCGCGGGGTCTCACTATCGGTTGCGCGGGGCGAACTCGTGGCGGTAATCGGCCCAAACGGGGCAGGTAAGTCCACTCTGCTGAAAGCCGTGGCCGGTTTATTGCCTGCGCATTCTGGCTCCGTCAGGCTCGGCGGATATGACATCGTCGGCCTGCCCGCCCACGAGAGGTCGAAGTTGGGCATCGCATACGCGATGCAGAACGGGCGCGTTTTCCCGAATTTGACTGTCGAAGAAAATCTACAACTCGCTACGGCGGTCTTCAGCGACGGAACTTTTGAGCGCGGATTGGTGCGGGTATCGAGTCTGTTTCCCGAACTAAACTCTCGGATGGGAACTCGAGCCGGATTCCTCTCGGGGGGCCTGCGCCAAATCCTTGCAATGGCACTTGCGGTGATTCGCGAGCCTGTCTTATTGCTGCTCGACGAACCATCTGCTGGCCTGGCTCCGCGCGCAGCGAATGACGCTTTTCAGAGGATTCGCCAATGGAACCGGGAAGCGGGTTCCGCAGTGCTCTTCGTAGAGCAGAATATCCGTGGAGCATTCAGTGTTGCTGGTCGTGCTGTGGTTATGGTCGAGGGAACGAAGGCTCTGGAATCGAACGAGCCTACCGCGCTACTCAACTCTGGCAGACTCGAATCGCTCTTCCTTGGAAACCCGACCGGACAAGAGCGATGAACTCATCGAAGGAGAGACAATAGAAATGATTACGAACACGCGCGGGCTGTTGCTCGCGAATGCCACTATAATTGTAAGCGCGTTACTGCTGGTTAACTGCGGAGGCATCGGCTCATCGAAACAGATTACGATCGGTGCCGTTCTTCAGCTTAGCGGAGACAACGCCCTTTGGGGCGAGAACGCGAGGAAAGCCATAAACTTGCTGTCCGGACAACTGAACGACTCTGGTGGCATTGAAGGGCGCAAAGTGAGAGTGCTTTACGAAGATTCTAGAGGTGATCCCCAAACCGCGGTTTCCGCTTTTCGGAAGCTCGTGGATGTGAATCGCGTGCCTGTTCTGCTCGGCGACATGCTCAGTTCTACCACGCTGGCTATGGCCCCCCAAGCCAACGACAGCAGCACGGTCCTGATCGGTATCAGTTGCTCCTCTCCCACCGTCACCCAGGCAGGACCATACGTCTACCGCGTATGGCCTAGCGATCTATACGAGGGCGAGGCTTTCGCCGAATGGGTCCACAAAGCCGGCCTGCGCTCTGTTAGCATTGCATTCTTGAACAATGACTACGGTAACGGTCTCCGCAATGCCTTCGCCAAGCGCTTCAAGATGCTCGGCGGGCGGGTTGACCTGGACGAAGGCTACACCCAAGCCCGAGCCGAGGTCCGGAGTCTCGCGACAAAGCTACTGGGTTCTGCTTCGGACGGCGTATACATTGTAGGTTACTACGAAGACAGTGCTCTGATAGTTCGGGAGCTTCGTCAGGTCGGGTACAAGGGAAGGATCCTCGGAACAAGCTCGTCTATCAACGAAAAGCTCATCGAGATCGCGGGGACTGCCGCGGAAGGATTCACGGCCGCTCTTGTCAACGATTTCGACAGGGATCGACTGTCCCCAAAGCAAAGACAGTTTCTCAACGACTTCAAAACGCGCTATGGTGAGGAACCTGACTGGGCGGCGACGCACGCCGGCGACGCATTCGAAGTCGCTGTCCAGTGCCTCAAGGATGGAGCGACTGATGGCAGGCAAATCAAAGCCTGTATAGACAAACGCCGCACGTTCGACGGTGTTAATACGGGCGTGACGTTTGATGACAATGGCGATGTTGTGAACAAACCGATTACCACTAAAACCGTTCGCGGCGCGAAGTTTACCAATTCGTCAGGAACACCGTGAGAGCGTTATGCAGGCAAAACTCGTTCCATTTAAGCAAGTGTTAGAGCAGCGCTCTCGGAAGCTAGATCAGCTTGCGAGGTCCGTTGGCAATACCACCCTCTTCGAGTTGTGGCCGGGCTTCTTCCCGAACGAGGTCCGCGTCTTTGCGAAAGCGGAATACACAAACCCGACCGGTTCTCACTACGACCGGATCTACAACCACCTATTTGGTGTTCACCTTACAGAGTTACTGACGGATCGCAGTGACCTGTTGGTCGAGGTCTCCAGCGGAAACGCCGCAGCAAGCTTCGTGTGGTTTTGTCGTCAGTTGGAGTTCCCTTGCGCTGTGATCCTACCTAGAGGCTTGCCGGGTGGAGTCCTCGACCTCATTGGACAACTGAACCCTGAAGCTGAAGTCTACTATGCGGAGAATTACGACGAGTATGTAAGCGGCGCTGTGGCAAAGCTGCACACCTATATGCAGAATGCCGAGCGGCGCAAGCTCAGAGTTCATGTTCTCAATCACTCGCGTGACGCGGAGACCCTCAACGGCACGCGCGGGATCGCGGAAGAGACCGTCAAACAACTGAAGTCGGCATTTGGGATCTCTGATCTTCATTTCTACATCGCCGCATGTGGGAATGGCAGTACAATCGTCGGACCCGGAAGAGTGTTCTCCGAGTCTTATAGGAATCTCCGAGTGGTAGGCTTCGAGCCGGAAGAGGCACCGGTGGTGCGAAGCTACCTAGAGCACGGTGTCTACCAGCCTGCTCTAGGCGGATTGCGCCACTGCCTATTCGGTACCGGGGTTTGGGGGGTCAGGTTCCCTTTTCTCCACGATCCAAACTACGGTCTTCGTGACCTCCTAAGAAGCTCGGACGACGTGATCCTAATTGACGGAAAGAGGAAACAAGACATCCGGACGTTGGCTGCCCGAACCGGCGGGCAGTATGGTTTCACGAGTCTGGCAGCCATGGCGTTGGCTCACGAGTTCGCCCAGAACCCGACGAACAACGGTGCCAACATCCTGATCCTTCTCTACGACAGAGGCGCAAAGTATGATGGGTTTGAAATCTTTTAAAGCAGATCTGGATGTGCTGGAGATCCTGCATTATCTGATCGCGAAGCAGTGGCAGGTGAGTCTCCGCCCGGAATCCTACGCTAGCATCCTGGACCGTGAAGTCCGAGCTCTCCTGGACATCTGCAAGCATCAGGTGGCATCGTCCGACCTCGATCTTCTCTTCCCAATCCTCTGGAACGAATTGGAGCGTCGCTGGCTCCGAGAGAGCCCGTACCTCGTGTCGGAATCCGGATGGGACCCGATGCGCCGATACATGCTACTGGCCGAAGACCTCGGAATCGTCGGCCCCACCGCCATGTTCTTCAGGTACGTGCCGAATCCAAACATGCTGCTGGTGGCGAAGCGCGGCGGTGGCGAGAGCTTGAGGTTCAGGTCAGAATTGATCGACGGCGTGGCGATCATCCAAACTGAGCTGCCTGTCAATTCACGGTCATATAACGTGCTGAGGAGCTATTGGCATCAGTATCCGACGGCGGACGACGTTCCAGTGAAGTTCCCGGCGATTGCCCACGTGCGGCGCGATGAAGTGTTAGGCAGTCCGACCGGCCAACAGAAATCTGCATTTCGTGCCGCCGTTCAGGATGACCTGTCGCACAAGGAGAGGCGGCAACAACTATATGAGTTTCTCTGGGAGGCCGGATGCCGAGACGAGGAGCGAGCGCAACGCGGTGTGGAAGATCTCCACGGAACATTGACGCTATTGCGGCTGCTGCTCGACCAACTACCCCGCGAGTCGGAACTTCTTTACTGCTTCACCTCATCCAACCTGCTGGAGGATGCGCTGGACCACGATGGGATGTCGGCAAGCGGAGGGTGCTTTGTCTTCCTCGGAAAGGCCGGGTTTACTGAGGACAGCTCGTGGTGGCAATATCACCTCCTGGGTTCAGTGGCCATTGCCAAACTTCAGTCGGTGCAAACATTCTTTAACCGGCACTTTGAGCGGCATTTTGCCCTCCGGGCTGCGACTGCTTCTATCATGACCCGCAACTGGGCCCATCACTATGACAGCCACATCCGTCCTAGAACCCGCCTGGAGGACATTCGGAACCGATTAGAGACTTTGAGGTGCTTCGGCCCTGCGGGCACCGGGCCGAAGCGTTGTCCTGATGCCTGCGATTTGTATGAGACCGTGGATGTGCTGCGCCGCAGACTGGACAACTACATCTCGGAAAAGGCAGCTTTTATTGCAGAAGTCACGAGCGAGCCAATAACGACAACAAAGCGCGCGATGTTTTACAGGGATCTGGTCGTGCCGATGGTGCAGAATACACTTTTCATAGACAACATAGCCGCCAACGAGGGCCTCGGCTATGCCAAGAAAGCTACCGAGGCTGGGGACCCAAGCCTGAAGCTTCGAAGTTCGCTTCGCCTCCGTGTTTTCCGAAGATCCGATGAATCATGGGACGAGTCTCCGGATCCACCAGTCGAAGAGTTCCAGGCTCACTTCAGCTGCACGCCAGGCCGGCCTGGTCAGCCCCTATACAGATACCCGCTGGACGGATACCCGTACGATAACAGATGCCTTGCTAGTACGACTCAGCCGCACTGCACGCATGGCACGGCGGTCCCCGAATACCCGGAGGATTTGGAACTTCTATCGGTGTGCTCACTGCGGAGTAGCGAGGAAGGCACGGCATTTTCTGGCGCGCGTGATCCCGATGTTGAGATTGAACTTCCGGGTCCCCTTGGTGAGCACGCGTTCTACGGCTTTGTTGAAAACCTGATTCGCAACGCGGCCAAGCACACACGACCCACGGAACTTGAGTTGAGGATGTGTCTCTCTGCGCCAGAAGATGAGCGCCGAGCCCGTGACTACTATCATCTGGACATTTGGGACACGGTCACGAATCCCGATACTCCTGTATCTCTGGAAGTCGACGGCGAACCGCGATCAACCTTGATTGATGCCATCAACGCCTATTTGAGATCCGACCTGCTCGCTCCGACGTTGCAGGTCAAGCCCCAAGCCTGGGGAATCGCCGAGATGAAGATCAGTGCGTCGATGCTCGCCGGCAGCGCCGATTGGGATCGTCTCGATCGTTTTCTTGTTGTTCGACGCGCCTGGGAAACCACCGATGGGATGCTATTGGATGATACCGTTGCTCCGCGCGCCAATGCTACACTTCGACTCGTTTACGGCCTCCATTTGATGAAATCGAGGCGCATCTGCGTGGTCAGCACTACACCGCTCGATACTCCACGAAGGGAGGCGCTCGAGCGGCAGGGAATTTTCGTTTTCGCTGATCTTGACAGATTACGAGCCTTTTGCGACATGTCGTCGGCTAGTTCGCCTACCGCTATGCACTCACCGGCGAATTTCGACTTCGCACTGATAGCAGATGAGCCTGCTGAGAACGAAGTCAACTGGGCGCGCCGCTTCACGCTACTGTGTCCTTACTTGCCGGCTCGGGTACTAGTCTCTACACAGCGAAGGAACTCCATCGAACGTCTTCTGCCCACGGGAGTTGTCATCGGAGACCTATCGGAGTTCTTCGACCGGGGCATAAAGGAAGAGGAAGTAACCCGCATCGCCGACTCTATCTGGGCGCGTTGGTTGACCCGCTGGCAAGCTGACAAAGTGGTTGTTGGTATCGGGCTAGACCAAGGGGAAGCCAGGGACGTTCCAACTGCTACTTGGCACGAGGTTTCACAGGTCTTCAACCCTCTTAGGGAGGATCTACAGCTTCAGGTGTGGGCTCATGAAGACGCCCCTGAAGGCGGGATGACCGCACTGCTTGAACTTGGACGACCCATCGTGTATGATCGTCACGCAACATTTGGGGCACCGGGGAGTTTCGTTTACGATGGTGGCTCCTTCTATGAATCATTCGACAAAGGTAACCAGGATTTTCAGCTTCTCTTTTCGCCACGACTTGAGAAGGTCGGGGGCGTCATACGGTCGGTTTCACCATCCCCGTTCCTGCTGGCGGAGGCGGGTCTGACAAGGATTCTTGTCATTGACGAGCGTATTGCTGAGCGCACACACGAGCGTATACACGAGCGTACAAGCGCGGACAAACACGAATTGCCTAGAGGTTTTGTCGCTGGAAGGGCGGGGATTTGGGTGGCGACCCACTTCGGCATTAACGCGGAGCCTTCTCCGATCCACCGGCAGGTAGAGTTGTTACAGAAGGACAAAGGCTACCCCTCCCTTAGCGTTGAGGCGACCTTCTCCGAGAGGAGCCTAAGTCTAACCTTCGGAGGTGCACTCGCTCCTAGGTCGGGCGCGAACCCAGGACGCTTTTTCGACATAGCCATCATCCATCAGGGAATGCTGGAGACATTCCTTAGGAGTGCCAATAGCCGCAGGGAGTTCGTCTCCTTACTTGCCGGCTCCATTCCACTCGTGGTGGTTACATCGGGTCGCGGGATTCCAGTCGACGTGCAACGAAACCGCACGGTCAAGTTTCTACCCTTTTCCCTGCTTGAGCGGTACGTCTTGGGAGGCGGGATTGCGAAGATTCGCCTCACGTCGCTGTGCATGAAATTGACGAGGTGGTCGCGATGAAGCGAGTCCTAGCTATTTGTACACGGGTCGCAGCAGAACCCGACTCCGTAGATGACGAGTATTGTCGTAAGTGGGGTGGTGGCAACGAGCTCGGCCACCGTCGTTGTGGCAATAAGGACATCGCCCTTGTAGTCCTCCACGGCTGTGACTTCTTCCGAGATATCCTTGCCGGGCGTGTTGACAAAGCGCTGGAGGACTTCAGGGCCGAATTGTTGCGACAATTGGCCTCACTCGGCAACGGACCTTGTGAGTTGGTATTGGCAGTGCATAAGGGCGCCGACCATCGCCCCGGAATGCCGCCGGAGAGTTCTTACTGGAGCCAGTTCTTCAATCGGTTGAGCCATATCGATTTGGCGCCCCACCGATTACGCCCCCTTGGCGAATATGGAAATTCCCACCCGATCTGGACCTCGCTGTCGCGAAGTGACGAGATGCTGGAAGCCATCTTCACGGGCGCCACTCGCCTGTACCGGTACAGAACGGAAGTCGTGCCAGAGGCCGGACCCGCATGTTATCCCGAAGTGGCCCCCGTGGCGCCCGACTCGCACTCTACACGAGCCGATACAGTTCAGCCCTCGTTCCCTGCGAAGCTGCCGACTGAGCCATTCCAGGTTCGGTGGTCCAAACTGAAGCACGCTATTGTACGGCAGTTCCTCGCCTTCGACACGGATCTGCAAGTCTGGGAGGAGCTGGGCTACGGCGACGAAGCAGCCAAAAGCACAATCGCTCTGTACCAGAGAACCCTTGTCCGAAGATTCGAGTGCGTGCGCACGTCGCTTTACAGTGGTCTGAGTGGCCCATCCGCGGACTCAATCGAGGACATAATTGGGGCGGCAACGACGGATCTTCCTCCGGACATCATCGCCGGTGTTCATTCAGCGTGGCTGGATCTCAACCTGCTTCTCCCTCCCCCCAATAGTCACGGCACTCGGATCGACTCCATCGTCCACCAACTTCGGAAAGCCGACGAAGGTGACTTCGTGCCCCTCAAGAAGGGCATGCAGGGGCCGGGTGGGTTCAGGTTCTGCGACTGGAACCATGATCTTGCTGATGTGCTGTTTCGTATTGAGTACTTGCTACTGGCTCTCAGGCCGCTGTCCGATCTGAGTCCCAGCCAGAGTGAACGGTGATGCGTGAAGCCAAGCCACGACTCTTGGTTGTTGATGATGACAAGGAGTTCCTTGGCGCTCTGAGCAGGGCGCTGTCTTCCGAGTACCAGGTTATCGTAGCAGCCTCCTCCCGCGAGGCAGTGGAGCAGTTATCTCGCCGACCAGATTTGGCCTTGCTTGATTTACGCCTCGATGTGGACTCCCCTGACGACAGGTCAGGTCTTAAGCTGCTGGAAACACTAAGGCAGATGTTTCCGGATCTCCCCGTGGTCATGATCACAGCATATGGTGACGTGAGCACGGCGGTCGAATGCATGAGGTTGGGCGCACTCGACTTCATCCAAAAGCCGCTCGGCGACATTCGGGAGATTCGGCCACGCTTAGCTCGTGCAATCGAGCATTCGTCTTTAGTCCTTCGCGTGCAGCAACTGCAATCTGATATTGCACTTATTGAACCCCGCGAGATCGTGGGCAGTAGCGCAGCGATGGTGCGCGTAAAGCAGGCGATTCAGGCAGCAGCGCGGAACGGGGATGTTACTGTACTCATCCGCGGTGAAACTGGTACCGGGAAGGAACTCGTTGCTCGCGCCATTCACAAATCCGGCCGGAGAGGCAGAGGGCCGTTTACGGCGGTCTCACTCACGGCCCTACCGGCCAGCATGGTTGAGGCCGAGCTTTTTGGATATGAGGCTGGCGCTTTCACAGATGCGCGAAAGGGTCACCCCGGCTATCTGGAACAGGCTGAAAGAGGAGTGCTCTTTCTCGACGAGATCGGGGAGACGCCCCCAAACGTCCAGACCAAGCTGCTCAGGTTTCTGGAGGAGCGGGAAGTCCAACGCATCGGCGCCACCCGTACCATCCAAATAGACACCCAAGTTGTTGCGGCCACAAATTCCAACCTTGAGGCGATGGTATCCTGTGGCGAGTTTCGCGAGGATCTATACTTCCGTCTGAGGGTTTGCGAGATAGCTGTTCCGAGTCTCAGGGAACGCCGCGAGGACATACCTGAGATACTTGAGTACTTGATCGAGCGGTCAAGACTCCGCGGCCACCGCGTTCATTCCATCGCGCCAGCCGCTCTTCAATTGCTGACGACCGCACCATGGCCTGGAAACGTCCGCCAGATGAAGAACGCACTCGAAAGCGCCGCCTTTTCGGCAGAGATGGGCGGGCATACCACTATTGAAGCAGACGACATCCCCGTCGGTCTCGACCCTACTCGCCAAGATAGGTCGAGTGTTCCTGCGCAAGCCCGCATCGGCCCCGGCTTTGACATTGGCAGAGAGGTGGCCCGGGCTGAACTTGGATTCATCGCCGAGGCATTCCGCTTGAGTAACGGCAAGAAGTCCGAGGCTTGGCGGCTACTTAACTACAATGATCGCTTTGCTCTCCATCGCAGACTTCGTTCCCTTTTTCGGCGGCACCCGGAACTCTCTTCCGACTTCCCTGACCTTGCACAGACCGGCACTACAACTGAACCTCAACAGACGAAAAGGCAGGGTAAGTTGTGCTGAGAGCCTTCCTGCTGTCCAGCGACCAGGAGGTCGGTCAAGCCCTGGGACGATACCTGAGGGTATGCCGCAACGCAGACTTAGAATGCCTTGATTGGAAACTCCCGACTAGATTTGTTCAAGACCGGTCGAACCACGCATCAACTTGGATCGCCGCGCGATTTCATGAGTTACATGACGCGATCTCCGGTATTGATGGTAGATCTTCACGCGGAATCGGGGTTCAGGACAGCATCGTGATTGTTGATGCGCCGGCCGAAGTGCTTTACGATCTTTTCGACTGGAATCCTCTTCGCGAGGAACCGCCTCTCAATCCCCTCAGCGTTATTCTCGGTCTTCTAGTACTGGCTCTGCCAGAAGTACAGTGGGGTTTCATCGACACAGAGTTCATTACACTTTGCCATGTTAGTTTTGTGGATGGCCATCTCGCTACGTGCGGACGATCAATATGCCGTCTCTTCGATCTGCATGACAGTGGATACACTCCTCTCTTCGATCCATCCGGTCTCCGAGAATGCATTCGGCAGAGGATTGTCCAGACCTCTGAACGGGATATGCTCCTCGCAGCCCATGTACCACTGCGATCCCAGCTCAGCGCTTCGATCGACGACGAAGCCGACTATGGGTACTTTACAGCCTACGCTGCGTACCGTTTCGGATACCGCAGCTTCTTGGTTGCTACGGCTAGTTTGTTCGAGCGTTTGTTTCGCCGACCTAACGCAGCAGATGGGACCTTTGACCTGCTGCTGGAGGACATCTACCTGCGGTTCCCTGATCATAGACCAAAACTGCATGCGTCGGATCTGGTGGGACGAGATGTCGACTATAAGGGCCTTACTGAGCCTGCACACCGAGTCTTCATCACCGTTGGACCAAAACGCGGTATGTCCGAGAGCGCATGGCGCAGGAATCTGGAGTATATTCGTAGACGATCTGAAGCTGGCCAGTTTGTCCGTATCGTTTCCAAGCCTCTTGCAGGCATCTCTGACGTGTGGAATCGCTCAGGACTAATGCGGCGTCTCGGCTCCAAGGGCCGCAAGGGGTTCGCTCCCGGCTTCCTTTGGCCTCCTGAGACGCAGCCCGATCAGACTGAGATAACGCCACACAGTTCCCCTGCACGCTTACGAATGCTCGCCGATGTCATGATCTCCCGTGTTGGCACCTGTCTTGAGTCCGCACAATCCGTGGCAGAAGCCGTCCGTGCTGCCCTTGTATCATTGGATGCAGTTGAATACTTGGGTTCCCTTACGCCGACCACGGCATTCGAGGCTTTGGTCCGAAAGCACGAGTGTGAAGTTCAGGCGGAGTGCTTGTTTGCTGGCGTGCAGTTCAACATCGACGTCGCTACGCGCCTTGCCGAAGTTCACAAGGAAATTGTAGAGATAGGGAAGAGTCTTGGCGCGGGTGGCCGCAGGTTCTCAATGCTCAATGCGGAGGCCAGTATCGTGTCGAGGCTCGCCGTGAGATTTCGATCTTTCGATCAGTTCGATGAGGATCAAGACTGCATGACTCGCCTTCGCAGCCTATATCGCCACATATGGTTCATGCGTCGGCGAACTTGGGCCTGGGTTGTGTATCCCGCTCGCTGGTACGTAGACTGCCTCCTTGACTCAATGTGGGCATTCGGCGTCGTGATTCTGTTTTGGATTAGCATCCTCACAATTGGATACGCTGCTGCAGCGCATAGGATAGACGGCGTAGGTTTGTGGGAGGGTTTGAACGATGCCACTACGGCTTTTGTTGGCGTCTCACCGGCACATACGGAACTGCATTCACACACTCCGGCAATGATTGGAACGCTGAATATCGTTGCTGAGCTGCTGGGATTTGTCCATCTAGGCATTTTCATTTCTCACGTGTATTCTCTGATGGCGAGGAGGTAAACGACGTATGTCTGAGCTGAACCTGACTGACGAACAGACCCAGCCTGCAGCCTTCACGGCGCCCCAACAGCAGGCACCCAAGGAAGGCTTTCTAGGCGCGCGTTTGTGCGCATGGATTCTCGGCCTATTATTGGCATCGGGCTGCATAGCCGGGCTGTTCTTGATGGCCTGGTCGTTCAGGAACGAAAAAGACGGACCTCGACTTTTCTATGCGGTTTCGCCAGTGACATTTCTGCTTTTCTCTAGCTTGATTCAGTTCCTGCTTTTTGAAATGCAAAGCTCCCCGTCCAAACGACCGGAGCCGAAACAGGCACTAGAGCGCCAGTTTCGCCTGGATCCGAAAGTGCTGACCGTCGGCTTCGCGCTGGGCGTCAGTGTGTCGCTGATGCACGTCTTGGGCAGTCTTGTTTTGAAGATTCTGGCCCTGCAGCCAGCGACTTCGCCTTATCAGGCTTTCCATGAGGGCGTGCTGGCGACCGTCGCCGTGGGAGTGCTCGGAATCATCGGGTTCCTCGCGCACCGGATGTCGCATCTCGATGATTAGCATGTCCTTTGATGAAGCAGCTGCGAGGGATCGATGGATCTCGTGATGAGGGGCGAATTGCAATGGTGATGGCAAGCAGAACCGGCCTAGCGATCATCCGTGCGGATGCGTTGCGCCAGGAGGGTGCGCACCCAGCCCTCTGTTCGAGAGACAAATCCTGGATCGGCGATGGCGGAAAAGAGTACCGAGGAAACTTGCAAGGCCAACGAGTTTCATGAAGGAACTGAATGATCGCGAATCTAACTACCCCGGTGCACATCGATTTTACAACGCTTTACGGTGCCGCCCTTTGCCTGGAGACCCCCGTTGCGAAATCCGAAGGGCTTCCACTTAGCCGACTGCTGTCGCTGAGCCAATTGGTTGAAGCCGTGGTCTTGCACGATCAACTGGAATTTGAGCTTGGGAGCACAACCGACTGGGCACCATACCGTGAGGCCTTAGAGAGGACCGCACTCTACAAGCTGGTTTCGCAGAAGATGCTCCCCCTCTGCCCGTCTGAGGTCCAAATCGATGCTTCCGACACCGCGGTTCTTGAAGCTGCTCGATGGGTAGCAGACCACGCATCAAAAATAGAACTGCGCCCACTGGAGTGGGCCACTCGGTTTCGGTCCGGAACATATGACGTCTTCGGGTCAATATCAGATAGAGAGAATCCGCTGATTCGGCGGTACCTCAATATCGTGGATGCGAGTGGAGACCCTCGACTGAACGCCGATCTCAACGCCGGGATCCAGCACCTCAAGAGCAACGACATCGGACTTCTAGGCGTACATCTGCTCTTTCGATTGCGACTGATTCAACAAGCGATCGTGGATACTCACCTTGCGAACTACTCACCGCACTTCTCTCGTCACCCGCTGGTCTCTGCTGTGAACGACAGATTGTTCACAGTGAAAGAATGGACAATGAAACAGTTAGCCAGCAAGCGAGTCGAGATCCTGCGCGACAATGAGCCTCAGGAGGGCAAAGACTCCTTAGCCGTCGTCGTGTCTCCGATCTTGCTGGCATGCCTCGCGCGGGCGAGTTTCCCGCTCGACATACTCGACATCGCACTTGACATTCGCGAGTCACCAGCAGCCAAGAATTATCGATGCGAGTGTCGGAATCTGCTGGAGCAGCACCACCTCGAAGGCGAGGTAGCGATACAAAAGTACAAGAGCCGTGTCGGACAGCAGTTGAACGATCTCCGTGCGTTTCTGTTTGAAAAGGGCGTTAAGCACGATGTCGTGCGTCAATTGTCTTTCGACACAAGCAGGCTGATACCGCTGGGGTACAACGTAGCTTTCCGGTCCACTGTACCGCGAGGCCGAGTTCCAGGAGACAGTGCAATAATCTTTTTGCGCGACATATTCAGCGATTCGCTTGGGTTTCTGAGAACTCAGGATCGCATTCGAGATCTATTTGAGATCGACTTGCATTACGACGCTTCGCTCATAGGCTGTGTGTGGCCGGGAAGCGAACTCACTAAGGGCACCTCGGGACAAGGAGAATCGTGGTAAGACCGAGAGGGCCCTGTCTGGATTTACAACACTCCAGAAAGTCTAACCGACATTCGGCGACACAGTCGTCTTGCTATCGGGCGAGGTTGTGTTTTTGTGGAGAAGCATAGTGGGTCAGTTGGAACGTTGGGATTGGCTGCCAATCTGGATGGTTTTCTGATGACGATGGCGGCCAATGGGCAGCGCACCCGGAGGATGTTGCGGCGCCGTGAATCGCAGCCTGTCCGTCATGGTTTCAGGAGGTTGGTGATACTGATGCTCTGGCGTGGGCGGCGCGAAGGTGGCTTACTCGAGTCGGGTTTCCCGACAGAAGAGTTGGAAGATTCGACGCCCCACCCACCGGAGCTAAGAATCGACCGGTTGTTGTTTCCGGGGAAGTGAGAGCGTTCGATCTTATCCTATGCCAAAAGTCAAAATTGATGATGCTGAGCTGCACTACGAAGAGGCCGGCCAAGGATACCCCATTCTCTGCATGCCGGGCGCTCTTGGTACCGGGCGGACCGACTTCGGCGCGCAATTGGTTGCATGGTCTTCACGTTTTCGGGTCATAGCACCTGATCCTCGCGGGTTTGGACGGTCGCGGCCGCCGGAGCGAGACTTCTCAGTGGACTTTTTCTCGCAAGACGCTCGAGACTTTGCCCACCTGATGACAAGATTGGGTTATAAGACTTTCCACCTTGCAGGGTGGAGTGACGGAGCCAACTCCGCCGCTCTTCTCGCGGCAGAGTTTCATGACAGGGTTTCGAAGCTCGTTATCTGGGGAGGAACTTCGTACATCAGTCGGGAGGATATCGAAGGACTCGAGCGTATTGAATTGATCTCAAACTGGTCCACTCGAATGCGGCGGACATTGGAGGACGTTTACGGGGACTCTCTCCCGTCGATCTGGAATGCCTATTGCGACAGCTTTAGAAAGCGGTTCGAGACCTTCCCCGAGATCTGCCGCCTACAGCTACATGCCATTCGATGTCCAACGCTGGTTCTCCATGGTGAACTCGATCCGATCGTTCCGGGCTTCCATCCTCAGATTTTCCACGATGAGATCCCTCTGTCCGAACTTCACCTTTTCCCTTTTGGCCGCCACAACGTCCATTTGGCCCAGGCAGAAGAGTTCAACCGAGTGGTACTTGGGTTCCTGGGATCGTGATCGTTCTCATCTCAGCGCATCGCTGCATTCCTCCATCCCTGCCACGGACGGGGTCGTCGACTAGTTTCTCAGTTGGCGGATCGAGATTCCGAGAATTCTTGCCCCCTTTCATGATGATGGCGACCCGTGAACGGTTCAACCACATCACCACCTCATGCGGCCAGAAATTCCGAGAATCTTGTCCCCCACGTCCCGACCACGAGGGACCCTGCGAATCTTCGGTGCTCACGAGAAGTGATCTATATTTGCCGAACACACGAACGGATCATTTTTGGCGGAGGCGGCAAGCTTCGAATTGGATCGAGGGAGCCAAGTCCTCCGGACTTTTCCGTTATCCTGCACTCCGGGGACCGTGACAGATCAGGCCCCCCGCTCACATCGGGGCGGTGTCGACCACGTCGCGTTGTTTGCGCCAGCCGAGCAAACCAATGGATTGATCCATTACCCGACCGGCCGACGAACCCGCGAAGAAACCTCTGACATCTCCGTGGGGATCTAGGGGGATGCGGCGTTCCGACGATGAGAAAGGGTTGGTCGCCGAGTCGGGAAAAGGCCCTTGTGCCTGACCCTCCATTAACACTCCATTTGCATACGCCAGAAAATGGTTCCGCTGTTTGTTGGCTTTTTCGTGCCCCGGATCAACGCCATGCGCAGTTATGTTACTGAAAACAAAATGTGACCCAGCTTCCCAAGCTGGACGTCAACGGACGGTGAGGCGGCGTTGACTTGACTGGTGGTCAGCTCTCAGAGTGCGCCACGGGCGGGAAACACGTTCGTCTTGACGTTCGCGCGCGCAAGGCGGGGCGACAGCAGCGCCGAACTGGCTTCACCCGTAATGCCACCGCAATCAGGCTTCGAAAGCAGATACAATGTTTTTGCAGGGACAATGAACGTCTCTGCTATTGGTCCCCGCCAGGGGGGACAACCGACAACGGAGATGATCAACGAAGACGCCCACTCGCTTCCTCAAAACAATGCGCTGATGCCTGACCGCGGTCACCATGGGCACGCGGACAACGTTATTGCAGAATCCCAGGCGAATGAATGTCCTGTGATCTCCATGTCTTCGTTTGCTTCCGAAGCCAAGAGTCACAATATCGTTAGCGTCCTGAATGAGACCGATTGCAATACCTTCCGGCAGATGGAGCGACACCGACATCGGGGCGCGCGCAGGCATACGCTCGTTATGGGTCCTTCTGGATCTGGAAAGACCTACCTTTCCATGGCTTTAGGAAGTCGCGGCATCAACGCGCATGACGCCGACACCATCGACGGACTCTCTGGTTGGCGTGATAAGGGAGGAACTAGGGTCCGGTATCCGCCCAACGCGGACAAATGGTTTCTTGACAACCATGCCTTCTCGTGGGATCGAAAAGTCCTAATACATTTTCTTAGCCGACACGACACAGTCTACCTTTTCGGGATTTCCCGCAACGTCTTCGAAATGCTGGATCTCTTCGACAACGTGTTCTTTCTTAAAGTGCCTCCAGATCTTCAAGTTGAACGCCTAAGGGATCCAAGTCGTACCAACCCCATGGGGCGGACTGATTGTCAGGTTGAATACGCCCTTTACTGGGCACGACGAAACGAAAAGATTGCCCGTAAACTCCGTATTCCGATGCTCGATGCAACAGGGTCACCTGAGCAGACGTTCTCCCAGATTCGCCCGCAGGTCGTAAAGTGAACGCCTCGGCTACAGAACAAGATCGCCGCAATCACGTCGTAGCCGTAGCCATAAACACTTTCCGAGAGCACAATGTCCAGGTCACAGAGTGTCTCCGTCGCGTCCACGCCAACCTCCCTGAGGCGACTGTTTGTGTATTCGTTAATGGAAGGCGCCCCGAACATCTCGCGATTGCCAGGTCCTTTGGCTTTCAATCCGCGCTCGTCCCCAACTATGGAAATAATCGCCTTTGGCACCTATGGTGGGAGAGAATGCTCAAGTGGTTTGTGATGACTAATACGAATACATTCCTAAAGCTCGACCCTGATACGATGGTTGACGCCTCGCCGAAAGGCATCCCGACTGCAGACTACTTCGGTTGTGTCCATGGCTGGTTCGTTCAAGGTGGGGTTACCGGCCTTTCAAGGAGGCTAGCAGAACAACTCTTAGCGGAGAACATGTTATCCCGATCCAACTCTCTTCCGTGCCCTATCACCTATAATGCATTCGCGGACGATAAGTACCTGGCCGCAACGATTGCTCGCTTGAATATTAGGCCTACGCCTTGGTGCGAGGTGTATTCCCGCTGGAGAGTACAGGTGATGAACAACCCTGTGGAACACTGCATAGTGCATCCCCGTTACTATGAGGAGGTCTAGCAGACACAGACCAAATGCTGATCCCACGACCACAGTTAAGAGAACGGCCTTGGAGGGTGTGGAGCCCAGTCCGCGAACCCTTGCCAGACACAGCAAACGTTTTCGTAAAGATTTCCGTATGCACCACTTGCATGGGCAGGACGCATGACCTGAAAGAGACTTTGCTTCACAACATCCTAGATAACGAAGATTATCGGGCACTTGAGTTCGTGATACTTAACTACAATAGCCCGGACGATATGCATGACTTCATGATCTCCTCAACGGTGCGTCCTCACATCGAGAACGGTAGAGTGAAGTATTTACGAACTCGTTCGCCCCAGTTCTATTCAATGAGTCATTCACGTAATGTAGCCTTCCGAAACGCGACTGGCCATATAGTGACGAACGTTGACGCTGATAATTTCACTGGCAAAGGCTTCGCTTCCTATCTAAATCGACTCGCCGCTGTATGTCCACAGCGGGCCGTGTTCACAAAAGGCAAACGGCGCATTCATGGACGGCTTGGTATGTACAAGGATGAGTTTGAGAAACTCGGGGGATATGATGAGGACCTGAAGGGATACGGCTACGATGATCACTCTCTCCTGGCAAGAGCGATGAGTTCCGGATATACTCTGATGTGGTGGGCGGCTGCTGAGTCCGATTTTGCCCGTAGAATCATAACTCCAAGGGATCAGGTGGGCCAACGCATGGAGAATCCAAATTGGAGAGACACAGAACGCGTCAATAAGGGCATTACTCTTGAGAAACTCGCAAGGGGTGAACTTATCGCCAACAAGGACAGAGAATGGGGGACCGTGAACGATTTGGAAACTATTGGGATGAGCGACACATAGACAACGTTGCGTGTGACAATTCACTCCAGGAAATGGCGGTGCTTGTACGGTGCTGCTGTCGTTGGTTTACCAATAACAGCCTTTTGACGTGATTTGCTATGTCCCATACTAGTATTGTGGGTGTTACGGTCGGTGTCGGTGCACCCTACGATCAATTAGCGTCGATGGCAGCCTTGTGCTTTACGAAACATACCGGACTTCCGGCGGTAGTACTTGGTGCAGAAGAGTTCACGGGGAGCCAGATAGCCCATCCGGCCGCCCTGAGGCTCAGGCTTTTTGATTATGTCGATGCGGATCGTGTCGTATATTTTGACGCGGACTGGCTGTGCCTCCGAGACTGGGCTCCGACGGCTATTGCCGAACTCTCAGAGGTAGTTGCGTGCAGAGACTTTATCCTAGCGGACGAATGGCCTCGACAACACTACCAGTTCGATTCAAAAGGCTTCTTGGAAGAACCGGACGATGTCCCCCTTGAAGACACGTGCGACATCGTGCGACATGACTACATTAATGAGGTTAGACAATTCGGCGCTATCTCATTACCAATCAGTAAATGGATAAACACAGGAATGCTGATTTTAACTCGCGAGCACCACAGCACGTGGCTCAGGACAGCTCTGGAGCTCTACCTCGGACCTGTCGGTCACCACACCGTATACTACGAGCAACCAGCCTTGGTCAAGGCCATCGAACTATTAGACCTGCCAATACGACTGCTTCCACGCAGGTTCAACGTGCTTGCCGCTTACGAAACGAAGTGGCCAGGGTCTGTCGTTGGGCTTCACATCAAGGTCAAACGGCATCATGAATTCATAGCTAACCTCGCCGCAGGTCTGGTGAGCCGACCTGATCACGTGCAAGCTTACTTTCAAGCACAATGACACTACCATTAGAACCAATCGTCGTTGTCACTGCAGCAAACGATGATTACGTGCTTCCTCTGGCAGTAATGATGCGCACCGTCTCCCAATCGCTGTCACCGGATGCGTACGTTAGCTTTAGGCTCCTGACGTTGGGATTGAGCAGCGAGTCCCGCCGTCGACTTGAAAGAAGTGTAGCCGGCCTCAGGACGGAGTTCCAAGAGATCAGGGTCAATCCGTCTCGCTTGGCGGACCTTAAAGTGACTGGACATGTCTCTCTTGAGACGTATTTCCGACTTCTCACGCCCTATTACTTGCGGGATGTAGAGAGAGTTCTCTATCTCGACGTGGACCTGGTTGTCCGCCACTCGGTGCTGGAGATCTACCAAGAGCACTTTGAAGGAGCGCACTTACTAGCGGTTCCGCACGCGAGCAAACGCTCAGGCTTTTTCAATTCAGAGCGGGGAGTGCCCTCGTATGTTGCATTAGGTATACCAGGAAACCGCAGAACGTTCAACGCCGGGGTAATGCTCCTGAACCTTGAGGTATGGCGACAGACAAACACCACGGCGCTAATTTGTCAGTATCTCCGCGAGTACGACGAGACAGTGTTATGGTGGGACCAGGATGGCCTGAATGCCGTATTACATGACAAATGGCGACCTCTTCATCCCAAATGGAACGTAATGACCAGCCATTTCGCTGCTTTTGAGACCTCGGAAGATAGCCTCCTGGACGCGACGACATTCAATGCCATAAGACAGGACCCGGCCATCATCCACTACAGTTTCGTGCCTAAACCGTGGAGCGGACATTATCGTGGCCCATTTCAGGAACAGTGGGAGGAGGCGTACGCGGAAGTAGCCCCTTATTTCGTGGCATGATCGAATCTCCACTTGGTGTATTCTTATGGCGGCCATCCCGGATTTCTTGATAGTCGGTGCGCAGAAGGCCGGAACAACTTCTGCGGCTCGCAATCTGTCTCTGCATCCAGAGATTAATATGTTTTGTGGAACGACGGAGTTCGGACAGAAGGAGATAGAGTTCTTTAACCAGCACTGGGAGATGGGCATCTCATGGTATGCTTCTCACTTCCAGAAAAGTGCGGCTATGGTAGGGGAGAAGACTGCCGAACTCCTGCATCGCCTGATATGTCATGAAAGGATGTGTCGTACTAATTCGAGATTCAAACTAGTCGTTCTATTACGTTCTCCCGTGGATAGAGCCTACTCCCAATGGAAAATGGCCGCCCTTCACAAGCGCGATGAAAGCGAGGGATTCGAGGCTGTGGTAGAACGGGAACTCGCGACCTTGGATGACAATAGCGTGAAGGAGCGGATTTACAACTGCTCGGACGCAGGAGTGAGTTGTTGGCGGGAAGGCTATTTGTTAAAGGGAATGTATGCGGAACAGCTTGATAGTTTGTTTAAATGGTTTTCAAAGAAGCAGGTGTGGATCGGAATTTCTGAGCAACTGCGGCGCAATCCTGCTATAGTGTATGCCGACATGTTTGACTTCCTGGGTGTTAGCTGCTTCAAATCGGACTTCGCCGAACATTTTGTGGGTCCTCCGTGCCCCCCAATGTCCGCAAGGATGCGATCTCTTCTTCGTGACATCTATAGAAGACCGAACGAACGGCTATTCTCCATGCTCGATACAGACATCACGGATTGGGACTAAGGGGCGGTTATGCCTGTTGCGGGTCTATCGCTGTCGGATCTTTGGTCGGAGTCTATCCGAGGATACGAGTGGCCTGACGAGGCGAAGAGTTCCTTGAACTGTGGCGCTGGCCTTGAGTTTGATGAATCCCGTCTCTTGAAACTAGCTTCCGGCGCTTCGGATCAGGGGCATTTCGTGCTGACGTTCCTTTCAAGCGAGTATTTGCCGCTGGGTCTACTATGGACACGATTCGCGCTAGAAGCGGGCATCCGGCGGTTTGCCATTGCCGCGGCGGATTCTGAGACGGCTGCGGAATTGCAGGGGCTTGGCATCCCCTTCGTCGAACTTCACCTTCCGCAGCAACTGGCAGGACTAGTGCACTACCGAAATCGTGGGGGGTTTAGCGGCAAGGCCCTAGCATTGATCTATAGTCGCTTGCGCCTCGTCAAGTTTCTCATTGATAACGGCATCGACGTGTTGTGTTGCGACATTGATGCATTGATCAAAAGAAACCCTCAGCCATACTTGGGGAAGGTATCGACCATAGCGTTTCAACGCGTAGTATACTTTCCGAAAGCCTTAGCAAAGGTTTGGGGATTCACGGCCTGCGCTGGCGTTGTAGCATATCGTGCGTCTAGTGCGGTGTCGGCACTGTTATCTCGAGTTCTCGCGATTCAGCAGGACGTCTCTAGTGACCAACTCGCGTTGAACCTGGCGTTGCTGGAAAAGGGCGTCCAATGGAACTTGACTTGTGATATTGCCGGCTCTGAGCAGGAATTGATAAGTGCATTTACGGCTAACGCGCACCGTAGCATCGAGGGACGGATTCCTGGAAGTACGTTGATTCTTGAGGCACTTCCGGCCACGCTGTTTTGGCGACATAACTTTGTCCCCTCAGACCCGCGATTCAATGTGATCCTGCATCCGAACTCTCCCAAGTCCGTGGAAGGTAAGCTCGCCGTATTCCTCGCCCTCCTGGGTGTAGACGAGATGCAGCTAACGACAGGCACATCGTGATAAGGATCTAGTTGCTAGTGGTTGTCGCTCATCCGGAGTGGGCCGCGAATTAAAGAGGAAAATGGCGGGCTGGGCTGAAATGTTTAGCTTACATTAAGGACACTTGATGAAGATTGGCATTGTGGGTCACGGCACTGTTGGCTCGGCGATGGCGCGGTTGTTCTGCCAACACCGGCGGCATGAGTTGAACATCTACGACAAAGTCCGACAGCCGTACGACGGTGCCGATCGGAAGATCGCCGTGAATACGAGCGACGTCGTGTTCCTGTGCGTCCCCACGCCAACCGCAACAGACGGTGTCAGTTGTGACGTCTCGGCTGTCGAAGAATGCGTGGACTGGATCACACCACCGATCTGTATCCGATCGACCGTCATCCCTGGAACTGTTGACCGCTTGGCTGCCGAGACAGGTAAGACCATTTCGTTCTGTCCAGAGTATCTGGGTGAACATCCCGAGCATCCGTGGCATGAGGAGGGTGCCTGCGGATTTTTGATCATTGGCGGCCCCCAGACTCTATGTGAACTTGTTGTGTCAGCGTTTACCGATTTGCCCGGTAGGGAGTTGCGTTTCTATCTGACAACAGCTCGCACGGCTGAACTCTGCAAATATATGGAGAATTGCTTCCTGGCGACTAAAGTCGCTTTCGTGAATCAATTCTACGACATTGCTGCCGCTTTCGACGTTGATTTCAACGAGCTGAGAGAACTATGGCTGGCTGATTATCGCGTTGGGGTGTCGCACACATCCGTCACGGAGGAACGGGGATTTCGAGGCCGATGCTTGCCGAAGGACGTGGCCGCACTCGTGGCCGCCATGAAGCTAAGCGGGGGCGCTCCGCTATTGGAAGCTGTTTCGGAATACAACATCGATCTGTGTCGTAGAGATCGGAAGAGCACACGTCTGAACTCCAGTCACTGACCAATCTCG
>OCTA010001105.1_pt1 | contig 24980 bp, 20 predicted proteins | sample 1538991 | NCBI WGS metagenome assembly OCTA01 (sample SAMEA3539302, study PRJEB22396) | soil metagenome | biome: tundra; feature: field; material: soil | place: USA | collected 2010-05 | depth 0.15 m | reverse complement strand
CCCTCTATTCACGCGGCGTCAACAAAAGTTTTTGCCGGCATCAAGACCTGCACCGAGTGCCATTCCCAGTTCTGGACGCCCCATTCCCTAATCTCTATTGCGATTCGGAGAACCCCCGGCTTTGCCGGGGTGGCAGTAGACGTTTGACAATAGACGTTTGACAATTCCGGGAGTAATCATCGTGTCTTTTTCACGCATGGTGATTGCCGATAAAGCTTTACGCAGGGGCTAAAGCCCGGCAGTTTCCGGCAGCGGTTTCGGCACGACTGAAGTCGTGCCCTGATACAAACCCTTGCAATGGAGTGTGGAAATATCGCTTGCTGTGGCGTTCAGGCCCCTTTGAGGGGCCACCAGCCATAAAGCCTCCGGCTCTGCCGGAGGATACTTACTGCGTAATGTGACGATTGCAGGATACTTAACCGTCCATCCCCTTGCGATAAGCTACTGTCCCATGCAACGGAACGATGCGGTTGGACCATCTCATTAGAGGTGCATGAACTGCACGGAGGAATCCATCAATGAAGCTCACACGACTCGCCCTTCCAGCGCTTGCTCTTGCCCTGGGAACATCCGCCCTGCTGATAGCCCAGAACGGGCCACCCCAGGACCGCCCACAACAAGGATACGGTCAGGATCACCCCGACCATGATCGCGGCGGCTGGGATGCGCCTCCCCAGGAGTTCCGCGATATGCAGCGCCAGGGCTTCCACGATGGCGTTCAAGCCGGGCGCAGCGACTTTGAAAACCACCGTCCCCCGAACGTGGACAGGACCATGGAATTCCGCCGTCCCCCCGTTCCCGAACCGGCCCGCGACGAATACCGCGAAGGCTTCCGCCGCGGCTACAATATGGCCTTTTCTCACTTCAGGGAAGGAATGATGGGCACATCGCCCATGCCCATGGGCGAGAACGGCCGGCCCCAGGACCATCCGCAGCAAGGATACGGTCAAGATCACCCGGACCATGATCGCGGCGGCTGGGATGCGCCTCCCCAGGAGTTCCGCGATATGCAGCGCCAGGGCTTCCACGATGGCGTTCAAGCCGGGCGCAGCGACTTTGAAAACCACCGTCCCCCGAACGTGGACAGAAGAGGAGAATTCCGCCATCCCCCCGTTCCCGAGCCTGCCCGTGACGAATACCGCGAAGGCTTCCGCCGCGGCTACGATATGGCCTTCTCTCACTTCCGGGAGGATCACGACCGCCACTAACCCGAAGCATTCGTAGCCTCCAGGAGATACGCGCAGCAGGGGGCCAGGTGGCGGGCGGCTGACCGCCGTTGATTGGCTCTGTCCCTGCCCTCTGTTCCCCGATCCCTGTTCTACTGGCCCGCCGCAATGAAATAATGAACAACATGCGCACTGAACTGTCTTTTGCGAATCTTGCCGGAATTGAGACCGAACTGCTGGCCGTTCTGGCCGTTGACACACAAACCTCGAAAGCGCCCGACGCCAAGCCCGAGCCCGTGCTGTTGACGGCAGACGAAGCGGTGAAGGCCGCCGCAGCCGCGGTGCTCTTGAGCGGCGAATACAAGGCCGGCTCCAATGAAACGCTGCTGCTGCACGCCCCGGCCGGCCTCAAGGCAAGGCGTCTCCTGCTGGTCGGCGTCGGCAAGCAGGCCCAGGCCACGGTCGATAAGGTTCGAAATGCCGCCGGAACCGCCGTCCGCTTCACCAAGCCGCGCGGCATCCGGGAACTGGTCTTCGCGCTGCCTGAACCCGCATGTGCTTCGCCGGAAATAGCCCTTTTGCCCCCCAGCCCCTGCGTTCGCGCCGCCGTCGAGGGCGCATTGGTGGGCGACTTTGACCCGGACACCTATCGCAGCGACCGCAAAGATCTGAGCGTCCAGTCCTTCACCCTTGTGGCCTCCGGCAACTCGGACCAGGACGCCCTGAAAGCCGCATTCGCCGAAGGTCTGATCGTGGGCCAGAGCCAGAATTTCACGCGTTCCCTGGTGAACGAGCCCGGCAACAAGCTCACCCCCACCATCCTGGGTCAGCGCGCGGCCGAAATGGCCGCTGAAGTCGGTCTTGGGTGGGAGGTCCACTCCACCGAAAAGCTCCACGAGCTGAAGATGGGCGCATTCTGGAGCGTCTCGCAGGGCTCGGAAGAACCGCCCGCCCTGATCGTCCTGCGCTATGAGCCGGAAGGCATAATCGACGGCCCGGTCCTCGGCCTGGTTGGCAAGGGCATCACGTTCGACACGGGCGGCATCTCCATCAAGCCGTCGGACAATATGGAGAAGATGAAATACGACATGGCCGGCGGCGCTGCCATGATCGGAGCCATGCGCGCCATCGCCCTGCTCAAGCCCCACGTGCGGGTGATCGGCATCGTCTGCGCCGCGGAAAACATGCCCGACGGCAAGGCGCAAAAGCCTGGGGACGTGCAGACAGCAATGTCCGGCAAGACCATCGAGATCATCAACACCGACGCCGAAGGGCGGCTGGTTCTGGCCGACGGCCTCACCTATGCGAAACAATTGGGCGCAACTCACCTCATCGACGCCGCCACCCTCACCGGCGCCTGCGTTGTCGCTCTCGGCTATGCGAACTCCGGCGCTTTCTCGAACGACGATGAGACGTACGCGAAGTTTGACGCAGCGCTCGCCACATCGGGCGAGAAGTTCTGGCGCTTGCCCTTGGGCGAAGAGTACGCCGAGCAGATCAAGAGCGACATCGGCGACATCAAGAACACCGGTGGCCGCTGGGGCGGCGCCAGCACGGCAGCGGAGTTCCTGAAGGTGTTTGCGGAAGAGACTCCGTGGATTCACCTGGACATCGCAGGGATGGCGTGGGTGGAAGACTCGAAGCCTTACATCGCCAAAGGCCCCAGCGGGGTTGCCGTGCGGTCGATTCTGGAGTGGGTGAGGAGCTATTAGACGCCAGCTACTAACCTTCTGGAGTGCTGCGCGGGAGTTATTGGTACATTAGCAGTCAGAACCTGGCTTCGAATGCTTGGAAGCGTCGCTCGAGTTCCCATTGGGCGGTGGCTTTCTCGCTGGCGCTGAGGAAGGCTTTACAAGCGACGGTAGGCTTGTCGGAGCCGAGAGGCTGAGCATTGCAGGCGGCGGCAGGGGTGGTGAAGGCGTCCGGGGCTGCCCACAGGCTGGGGCCGGGCAGGAAGTCGTGTTCCATGCCGGTGCGGGCAAGCTGCTTGAGATCCTGGTAGGTGAGGCGGTAGTCAAGGGCCGCGCGAACGTATTCGTGGGTGATGTCGATGCGGCTAACTCCTTCATCGTCAGTCGAGAGCGCGACCGGGACGTGGGCGGCGCTGTAGAGGGGGAAGGGGTGGCCGGCGCCCTTGATGCCCAGAATGCCTTCGTTGGAGCTGAGGTTGATCTCGATCATCACGTGCTTCTGGGCCAGTTCCTTGAGCAGGGCGGGGGCGTCGTCCTCGTACATCACGTCCACGCCGTGGCCGATGCGCTCGGCGTGGCCCAGCTCGACGGCCTGACGGATGTGGAAACGGAGACCCTCGGGCGGCACCAGGCCGGGGGCCAGCTCGCCGGCGTGGAGGCTGATGGGGACTTGTGGGTAGATGGAGTGAAGGTAGTCCAGCATCTTCATCTGCAACGTATAGTCGCGCATGGAGATGAAGCCGTCTTCGGGTTGGACGAAGTTGATGCCGACGAAGCCGGGTTCGTGAGCTTTCCTGGTAGCCTGGATGGTCTCAAAGCCGAGCAGCGTCTGGGCGAAGACCTGCTCCGGCGCTGAGCCGCGCAGAATCTGGTAGATATAGCGGACTTCGACCTGGCAGGCGGGAGCGGCTTGCGGGGTTCCGCAGCGCTCGATCTGGCAACGCTGGGCTTCAGCGGAAAGAACGTCTTCGCGGTCGGTGGCCACTTCGTCGCGCAGGCCGCGGTCGAGGAGTGCCTGGCGGAGCCGGGCAAAGTCCGCTGGGGAGGGGGCCGGCCCGGCGAGGCTGGGAGTCCAGCCGATCTCGCGGCCGATTTGGGCGGCATGGGCGAAGGGCGGGGTCTGCATCAGTTCGAGATACTGCTGGTTCTCGGCGGCGGCGCGGCTGGCGGCTTCGTCGACCCACTCGCCGGTGTGCCGCTTGCTCAAGCCGCCAAAGTGGCCGAACGTGGAAAAGAACTGGTCGTGGCCGCTGAAGCCGGAGGTGGGGACAAAACTGCGCATGGAGAAGGCGTCGATGAGGCGGTCGTAGAGGTTCTGGTTGGCCGACGTGATGTTGCCGGAGAGCTGGGTCGCGGGGATGAGCGGCGTATCGCAGGGGGGGGTGGCAAAGCTGAGCGCCGCCGGGTCCACACACAGGCCGTCCTCGCCCGCAGCGCGGATGAAGCTCTCCGCATAGACCGCGCCGGAAAGGTGGACATGCAGGTCGGCTCCTTTGGGGAATTCAGCCAAAAACGCGTGCAGGGCCAGAGGACCGGCCTGGACAGCGGCCTGGTAAGCGCGCGCGGCGCGGGCTTCCGGTTCGGGAGCACGGGAATGGGGTGCTTGGGCGCAGAGGGCGGCAGTTGCGGCGGCGAGGGCAAGGCAGGCGAAAGAGCAGGCAGGGCGGCGCATGATTGCCTTCCAGTGTAGAGCAAGGATTGGCCGTGTGGGGAGGGTTTGAGCGGCCCGGTTTGGCGTAGAGAATGGGAGTTGGTATACTGATCCAGTTGTTGCAACGCACTGCAAGTGGACTCGCACCCCTCTTCCGGCGACGCCGGATTCCGCGCGGAGGAATTGCAACTCAATAGTTTGCACTGAGGCCAGATAGCTCAGTGGTAGAGCGCGGCCCTGAAAAGGCCGGCGTCGGCGGTTCAATCCCGTCTCTGGCCACCACTTTAGAATCAACGACTTGCAGGATAGAACTAGATAATTCTGGAAACTTGGAAGACTTGAGCAATGAAACCGCGCATATTGAGCGCGGATAATCCACATCTTCTGAAGCCCGCACCCTTCATTCAAAACAGAATTCCCGATAGATCCGAAAGACGCAAACTACGCCTCTCGACCCAGCGATCAACGTTCTTACGAAGCAAAAAACGGGGCCAGCTTGGCGAATTTGCACCAAGCTGGCTCCGTTTTCGGCCCGTGAATCTGTCTGAAAATCAGGCCTTGAGCTTGCGCTTCAACAGGCCCGCCAACGCCGCCAGCCCGCTGCCCAGAAGCAAAAAGCTGGACGGCTCCGGTGTAACGGTAGTGCCCTGCGTGCCCAGGATCTGGAACGTCTCCGATGGGATCGAACGCACATTCCCAACTATGTTTCGAGATGCGAGCGAGGGGCCGTTAGACTCATCCCAAAAGGCATCATCGCCATTGGCATCATCGCCGCTTACCGTCACCGCGTTCTGGAGCGTGAGCCAGTAGGTTCCAGGGCCGAACGCCAGGCTGGGGATGGAGAAGGACTCCGAGTACACGTCAAACTCATCCCCGTTGGTTTTGATGAAGGTGCCGGTCGTTCCCGCCGTCACAGGCGTTCCACCATATTGGCTGGTGCCAATTGACCAATCCACGGTTGAAAGCGTGTCCTCCGAAGAGAGCCAGACGTCGAATGTCACGCCGGTTACAACTGAGTTTGAAGGGAGAGTGAACGAATCCGTCACCTCAAATCCAATGTTCGGAGAGTCGCCGTTGTTGTAAGTACTCGAACCATTGCTGTACAAGGCAGGGTCGGCGAATGCGGGAACCACGGCAATCGCGCTAACAAGGCTGAGAAACAAGACCGCAAGACCAGCTTTCATGATCGATCCTCCAACATTCACACCTTAAGCCCCAGAGCGTTACCCCTAATTGGGCGGAAACGATGAATCCTGGGTACGTCCTCGAAGACGCCCCGCCGTCTACCTGGGTTTACGGGCGACAGCCCAACCATCAGAGTTGCTTGTTGTGCTACCCCGAACCACTCGTGAGCGAACGCTTATGCCCAAGAGGGCTGCATCATCTGAAGATGCAATACCAAACGATTCTCGCTTTTCGACATTCTGTCGTCTTTGCTCAAGAGCAAAGGCACGGATGAAATCTTTTTCCAGACTACGTTCCGCGCATTTTGGCTATAAAATTCGTGAATAACGCCCAGGAACCTCCGTTTTCTGCACCGATTCGCTCAAGCGACCCCATCAACGCGTAACGGCCACCCCGAAGGGTGGCCGTTACGCGTTTGGGACTGCCGAGGAAAGCTGACTACCGCTCGCTCTTCCGCCAGTTGATCAGGTCGCCAAGGGTCGTGGTCGAGCTGGAGACAGGCTGCTTGTGGCTCTCCTTCTTGTAGCTCTCCACCTGTGCGCGGCTGGCTTCCTGGCCCACTGCGCGCAGGCTCAAGCCCACCTTCTTCTCTTCCACGTTGATTTTGATGATCTTGAACTCGTGCTCGAGACCGGTTTCCAGCTTGGACCCACCGCCCTCGTCGCCGGCCTCGGAGATGTGGCAAAGACCCTCCACGCCCTCCGCGATCTCGACAAAAGCGCCGAACTGCGCCGTCCGCAGAACCTTGCCGTGGACCACGTCGCCCACCCGGTGCGCCGCAAAGAAGCTCTCCCACACGTCGGGCTGCAACTGCTTGATGCCCAGGCTCAGACGCCGGTTCTGCGGCTCAACGCCCAGCACAACGGCCTTCACCTTTTCGCCCTTCTTCACAATCTCAGAGGGGTGCTTGACGCGCTTGGTCCAGCTCAGGTTCGACACGTGAACCAGTCCGTCGATGCCGTCTTCAATCTCGATGAAGGCGCCAAAGTCGGTCAGGTTGCGCACCCTGCCCTCGACCACCGTCCCGGCCGGATACCGCTCGGTCAGGTTCTCCCACGGGTTGTCGAGCAACTGCTTCATGCCCAGCGAGATGCGGCGATCCGCCGGATTCACGCTCAGCACCACCGTCTCGACCTCGTCGGCCGGCTTCACCAATTTGGAGGGATGCTTGAGGCGCTTCGACCAGGTCATCTCGGAGAGGTGAACCAGCCCTTCGATGCCCTGCTCCAGCTCAACAAACGCGCCGTAGTCGGTCACGGAAAGTACGCGCCCATGCACATGCGCACCCACCGGGTAACGCTCGGTTGCGTCCAGCCACGGGTCGGGAGTCAGTTGTTTGAAGCCCAGAGAAACCCGCTGCTTGTCCTTGTCGAACTTGAGCACCTTCACCTGGATCTCATCGCCCACATTCACCAGATCGCGCGGATGCGTCAGCCGGCCCCAGCTCATGTCGGTAATGTGCAGCAGGCCGTCGATCCCGCCCATATCCACAAACGCGCCGTAGTCGGTCAGGTTCTTCACCGTGCCGGTGAGCACGGCGCCCTCGCCCAACTGCTCGAGCGTCCCGGACCGCTTGGCCGTCTGCTCTTCTTCCAGAATTTCTTTGCGGCTCACAACCACGTTGCCGCGCTTCTTGTTCAGCTTGATGACCCGGACTTCAATCTGCTGTCCGAGATAGCCGTCCAGATTCCGCACCGGCCGAATCTCGAGCTGCGAACCGGGCAAAAACGCCTTCAGCCCGATATCCACGGTCAGGCCGCCCTTTACGCGGCTCACCACCGTGCCCATTACCGGCGTCTTGTCGTTCGCGGCCTTCTCGATCACGTCCCATATGCGCAGGCGCTGTGCCCGCTCATAGCTAACCAGGTAGCCGCCTTCGGGCTCCTCGCGCTCGATCACTACGTCGATCACGTCGCCGGGTTGGAACTTCACCGCCCCGGTGTGGTCGAGAACCTGCTCCAGAGGCACCAGCCCCTCGGACTTCAGGCCCACATCGATCACCAGGTGCTTTTCCGTTGCCTTGATCACCGTGCCGGAGACAATCTTGTCGCCGTAAGCTTCAACGGCTGCGGCCTCGGCCGCCTGCTCCCGTTCAAACGCCGCCAAAGCGGCAGAGAAATCGTCGCCGGGCTCGTGTCCGTGCGCTTCGTGAACCGGCGCCTCGGCTACTGGCGCGGCCTGGACCTCAGGTGCGGCTGCGGCAACAGGTTCCGCTACAGACTCCGACGGTCCGGCAACTTCCGCCAAAGGCGGGGCCTTGGCTACAGGCTCGTCGAGTGCGGCAACTTCCGTTTCAACCGTCGCGGCTGGCGCGGCTTCCGCTGTTACCTCTGTGGTTTCCACCAGCGTGGCTTCCTCCACAGGCGCGGCCTCGGCAACAGGCTCGGTTGGGGCATCGGCGTCCAGCGCAGCCAATTCATCATCTGCTACGGCAACTTCGGCGATCTCAGTGTTGGACGTGGATTCGTACGGCGGCTGCTCAAGCTCCGTCGCAGGCTCTATCGTGGGTGTTTCCAATTCGGTATTCAGGGTTATGCTCTCGGGTTCGGGATTGAGGACGTTTGGCATCGCTGCGGCTCCGGAATTCCTTGCCCCCGCGACGGATAAGTGCCTGTCGCTGGGGGTGGCTCCCGCACAGCGATTGCCGCCGGCTGAGATGCCTTGTGACCATATCCCTGCCGTCGAAACCTCTGTCTGTGACGGGATATGCTTCGCAAGGGACAGTCCTCCCAGCCTGTTGGCACGGAAGTGGAAACGACTGTTCTCCTTGGGAAACACCCGGCAGGCAATGGCTTTCTGGAGGGCGGTCAAAACTCGCTGCTGGAATCCGCGCAGCAAGCTACGCTCACGAGTGTAGCAACCCCGGCTTTCCCGCGTCAATCCAATTCAGGGCTTCGTAACCCACGCCACAAGCCAGATAGGGGCGAACTTTCTCAGTCTTCGGAGTCCTCTGCTGAACTGCGCCCCTCGGGGATCGGATCCCTGACGAGATAGGAGGAACGCGGCAATCAAGCCGCTTTCTGAGGAGCGCAGCTTCAGAGCCTATGGAGTTTCCGACTACTCCGTGTCCGCCTCGGCCGCATTTTCCCCTTCGCCCTCAACCGAGATGCGCAACGAGCGAAGAAAATGCAGATCGTTCTGTGTGAAGGGTCCATCCTCGCCGCTCTGCTCCGCACTGGCCCCTGCGCCGGACTCCGCGTCATGGGCCTCTTTGGCCGCGACCTCGTTGAGCCCGATCGTGGCCTCGAGCATCAGCAGCACGTCGAAACCGTACTTGCGAATATCCTGCACCACCCCGGCGATTTGCTCGCTTTCGATGACCGACTCGTGGATGGCCTCGCCCAGTTGCTGAATCAGTTCGCGCAGACGCGATTTCATGGGTACCCCCAGGAGCGGCGACCCGCGCCGGGAATCAGCGCAGATTGCGGCATAGGATTTCTCTACCTTACTTCCATCGCCGTTTCGCGGCAACAGGGAAGCGGCAACAATTTGCAAAAAACCGGCTCAGCAAGAGGCGCTGCTACCATCATAGCGGAATGAAACCTCACTCCATCGGCCGCACTCTGGGCATCGGCCTGCGCGTCGCGGGGCGCATCGTCGGCCAGCGCGCAGCCGCTAACGCGCAAACCGCTGCCAGTGTGCCCGCCCGCCCAGTTGCCTCGACTGCCTCCCATGGCCGGGCTGCCGGTCAAGCTGCACGGGGCGTGGCCCGCGGCGTAGGCGGCTTTCTGCGCCCCTTCCGCCGCATAGGCGGCATTGTTTGGCTTGAAGTCATGGGCGTCTTCTTTTTTTTGCCCGTGGTCGTGTTTGCTCCAACCCTTTGGCGCATCAGGGCCAGTTGCCTCCACGGTCCCGATCACAGGACGTTCCTGGTCACCGCTGGAATCATGGCGGTCTTTCTCTACTTGAGCGTCAGTTCGTTCTGGCGCGCGCGAAAAAGGTGAGCCGGCGGAAGAATCACTCTGATATCCCTTGCGCCAATTCCGGGTTTCTCTTGTGATGAATGACCGCAAGCACAATCACGCTCGCTTCCTGGATCAGGTAGTAGACGCCATAAGGAAACTTGTCGAGCTGGACGCGCCGCGTGTTCCTGTACAGAACCTGATACGCGAAGGGGTGGGCCTCAATCCTGTCCAACCCCTCATTCAGCGACCGGACGAATCGGTCTTCCAGCAGCGGATCGATCTTCCTGTACCAAGTCCTGATCCGGCTCACATCGGTGAGCGCCTTCCTGCGAAGTCTAACCGAGAAACTACTCATCAGATCAGCGACTGCTTCCGCGCTTCCGCAAGGCCGATGTCGTCCCCAGGAAACCTATCGAGATCAAGCAGCCGTTCGTCGAGTATCCGGCGCTGCCAGTCTGGAACTTGCGCTCCGATTTTCGCAGTCGCTGCTTGAGGCGCTTCCAGGCTCTCCCAAAGGTCGTCGATCAGCGCCAACCGCTCCTGGGTCGAAAGGGTAGCAATCTCGGTTTTGCTCAGAACTGCCATGAAGCCAGTTTACTCCAGAATCCGCTCGCTTCCAGCCTCCGCAGTCGCCGCCTTCTTCGGCCTGCCCCCAGGCGACCGTTCTTCTATGGAACGGAGGCTTTTTGGGGATATCGGGAATGGATGTGTAAACGCCAGGGCAACAAAGCCTAGAACCAGCGCCGTCTCCGCCGCCGGAGCGCCCAGATCGCCACCACCACAAGAACCAGCCCGATCAGCAACCATGGAAGGTCGCCCTGCAGGCCGCTGCCATGAAGAAACCGAAAGCCATGCCAGCGCACCAGCGCAAGCGTATTCAACCCTGTGGTCAACATTGTTTCCCTCCGCGGGCCTGGATCTGCCGCCAGTCGCTAGACCGGTTGGAACCCGGCCTTGTCTCGCGAGTTGCCTGCCAGACAAACACTCCTGTATTCACGACTCTTTAGGTAGGGCCGCGCGGAGTGCGGAGCCTCCCATGCGCGGGCCCTTGTCGTTGGTGGGTACTCACAGCTTCTTGAGCTTGGCCTCCAAATCCCCAATGTAGCCTTCTCCGGCGTCTACATCCAACTGCTTCGCAGCAGCGAGAGCGGCTTGCCATGCTTTGCGGGCTTCGTCTTTTTGGCCGAGCCGCGCGGCGATATTGCCAAGCGTTCTTTGGGATTTGACTCCTTGCGGATCGAGCGCGGCGGCCTCGCGGGCCATCGTCAAAGCCTCTTCGGGCTTGTGCGCGCTCATCAATTCGTATGAGTGCTGCACGCGGCTGTATGCGGCAATCTGGTTGACGCGGAATGTGCCGCGATAAACCAGAATGCTGTAGTCGATCATCTCGTCCGGCTGGATCTGTTGGAAGACCGTGTAGGGATTCAAGCGATTGCTGACAATCTCGCTACCCATCAGGTCTCCGGTGCTGAGCAAAACATATCCGCTGATCACCGGCGGGATCATATCGGAGCCACCCAGCCATCCGGTGTCCTCATTGGGCAGAACGTGGCAACGAATGCCGTAAACGGCGGGATCGATGACCGGGGAAGCGAAGTAGGCAAACCAGCATTCCTCGCCGGGGTGACGGTCCTGCCACTCCTTGACCTGATAGAGTTGCTGGCCCCAGTCCTGGTTGGAGTCGCTGAGCAGCTTGTAGACGTTCTTGGGTCCGCCCCAGGCCTCGTTGGCGTAGGCCATGTAATTGGGAAAAACGGTGAACCCGGAGGCGGCATGAGCCACGATCAGCGCCGCGCCGATGTATGCCCAGCGGCGGTTGTGCGCGGCCAGGGCGGTAATGCCCGCCGCGGCTAGAATTGTGGAGATCGCGTAGAGCGGCAGAATGTGGCGCGCGCCGATATTCAATCCCGCAGTCATGGAGACGGCCAGATAAATCGCTCCGGGCAGCAATAGATAAATTAGTTCGCGGCCTTTGCGCACACGACCTGAGACGATGGCAAAAGCCGTCAGCGCGAGCAGTAACAGCAGGCCGAGCGTGGTCTTGATGAGAATAACGGCGGGAAAGTACCACCATTGGCCGTGCGCGAAATTCGTGCCGAGGGCAAACGTAGGACACCACTGCGCCGTGCGCTTCACATCCACCAGGCCCATCAGGTAGGACTCAGGCAGCAGATGCAGATGAGCGATAGCCATCACACCCGCAGCATTGAAGTGGCTGAGTGGCGTAACGTAGTCCGCCAGCGATGTGCTGAGCGCGAGCCCCGCCGGACGCGCCGCGTAGCGAAAGCCATAGAAGGCCCACAGCACTGCCACACCTACGACGACGATGGCTGCAAAGGCGCCGCCAAGCCGTAACGCAAGTTTCGCGCGTGCGCCCCTCGGCGCGGCAACAAGCTCACAGCCGATGAGCAATAGCAGAATGGGGGCAAGTAGAATGCCGGAGTGCTTGGTGGCCAGCAGCAGCCCGGTGACGACACCGGCTATCAGAAGACGGACAAGCGAGGGACGCTTCACATAGCGATAGAAGGCGTAAATGCTGGCCAGAAAGAACAGCGAGACGCCGATGTCGGTGGTGACCAGAGCGGAGTGAGCCAGGAGGTTGGGTTCAAACGTAGCCAGCGCGAGGGCGATGAGCGCGGCGGGCGTTCCGAACCACTCGCGGGCGGCAAAGAAAATGAGCAACGAGAGCGCTAGCGCCAGAAGTCCGGCGGCGAGCCTCATGCGGAAAACCAGCCTCTGGCTTGCGCCATCGTTGCGGGCCAGCCAGTCGCGGCCGTCCAGATAGGCCTCGGCCTTGAAGTCGCGGCCCTGGAGCGGCGGAACCCAGAGATCCTCACCCAGCAAAGGGAGCGTTGCCAGCAATTTCACCAGCGGCGGATGCTCTGGGTTCAAGCCGTAATCGCCGGTGTGCCACATCATGTAGCCGGCGAACATATGGTCGTCTTCGTCCCAGGTGAGCGACTCGCGATGAACGACAAATGCAACCTGCGTTGCCTGCACGGCAAGCAGAACGATGACTGCGATCCAGACCCATCTCTTTTGGATTGCCACGGCGGTGCCGAACTCCTTGATCTTGCGAAGGATAAATACCACAAACCCATTTCAACCGCTGTCCGTTATTCTTCCCCCAACTCGTAGGGAATCCCGAATCGCCCAATCTGTATGAGCGCCTTATCCCCCGGCGGCCAGATGTGCAGGCTCTCGACGCGGCTTGACCCCGCAATCCGATGCGCATCCGTGGTCCCCACCAGCGCCCCGGTCGCGGCCTCGTGAAAATGCACGCTCAGCGCATCGCCCGCCTGCGTCCGCGTCCATCCAAAAGCATATTCTCCGGGCTTGAGCGCGATTCCCCCGACGCGGATCGGCGTCTGCACGATCAGATAGTGCGAATACTTGCCGTCCGCCGAGTACCCAGCCGTCAGCAGGACAACGCCGGCAATGAAGTGCCGTCGCCCGTTCACGATGCCCGATGCAGTGCGCATCTCGGTTTCGATGTGTTCCTTCTCGACCGGCGCTCTGGCCGGCAACAGCGACGCCAGTTCCGCATCGCTGGCCTGCCGCCACGCCGTCTTCTGCGCGCTCATGGCTGGAGACAAAAGCAAGAGAACAACTCCGCAAAAAATCGCTCTTGCAATCAGTTTTTTCTTCATGACTTCGGCTTTCTCAGGGATTCGAGCGGAACAATGCCGCGCTGGATCGCAGCCGTAGCAGCCTGCGTCCGGTCTGTCACCCCCAGCTTGCCCAGCAAACTGTTGATATGAGTCTTCACCGTAGCTTCCGAAATTTCCAGCTCAGTTCCGATCTCCTTGTTGCTCTTGCCATGCACAATCTGCTCCAGCACGTCGAACTCCCGCGGCGTCAGCTCCTCGGTGCCCATGCGCTCGGCCAGCTTCTCAGCGATCGCCGCAGGAATGTGCGATTTGCCCGCATGAACCGTCCGAATCGTCGCAATCAACTCCTCGCTCGTCATGCCCTTCAGCAGATAGGCACGCGCACCGGCTTGCAAGGCGCGATAGATGTCCTCGTCGCCGTCGTAAGTAGTGAGCACGATGACCCGCGCATGCGGCGTCTCCATGCGGATGCGCTGGATCACGTCGACGCCGCTCATCCGCGGCAGCCGCAGGTCCATCAGCGTAATATCCGGCTGGTGCTTGCGAAACTGCGTGATGGCCTCGACGCCGTCCGCGGCCTCGCCCACCACTTCCAGGCCTTCCACCACATTGAGCAGCGCAACCAGCCCCTGGCGCACAACATGGTGGTCCTCAACAACCAGCACGCGAATCGATTCCTTGGTCACCGTTTCTCCCTCATCTGCTCCCGTATCCGCCCTTGTGCCTTTTTCAATGCCCCGTGCCCGATCCTTGCGACTTTTTCTGTCGCAAGGGTGGGAAACCGCGAACTATCGGGCCTCTCTTGCCGCCGCCGCTCGCAGCCTCACCGTCGTTCCCCCATCCGGCTCACTCGTCACTTCCAGCGTCCCGCCGATGGCCGCCGCCCGCTCCCGCATTCCTGTCAGTCCGTAATGCCCCGGCGGCGATTCCGGCACTGTTTCCGAAGCAAACCCCCGCCCGTCGTCTCGCACTTCCAGCGCAACTTCGCCCGGCCCGTACTCCAACTGGACAGACAGTTGTTTGGCCCCGGCGTGCTTCTTCACATTATGGATGGCCTCCTGCGCCACGCGCAGGAATTCGCGCTCCGTGCCCGGAGGAAGAGGCCGATAAGCGCCAAAGATGCTGAAGCTGGATTCAAGCCCGCTGCCGCCAGCGGCCTCCACCATCCGTCTCAGGCGCACGGGCAACGTCGTCTCGCCCGAGTCCTGCGAGCGCAGCGCCCAGATCGACTGCCGCGCATCGGCCAGCCCCTCGCGCACATAGCCGCGGGTCAGGTCCAGATGTTTGGCTGCGGCCTCCAACTTGCTCATGCGCAGCAGCTCGGCCAGCACCTCCAACTGCACGGAGATGCCCACGTAGCCCTGCGCAAGCGTGTCGTGAATCTCCCGCGCGATGCGGCTGCGCTCGCCCAGCACGGCGCGGAATTCGCCCTCAGCACGGCGCAGGCGCAGCCGCAACAGCACGATGACCATCGCCACCGCCAAAGCCAGCAGCAGCGCGTAGAACCACATGGTCTGGTAAAAATGAGGCTGCAATTCGAAGGCAAGCGCCGCGCCCTCCGAATTCCAAAGGCCGTCGTTGTTGGCCGCCTGCACACGGAATGTGTATCGCCCCGGCGGAATATTGGTGTAATAGGCCGTGCGGCGCGTGCCGGCTTCGGTCCAGCCGTGATCGAAACCCTCGAGCATGAAGCGGTAGCGCACTTTCTGCGGCGAAGAGAAGCTCAATCCGGCGTAGTCGAACTGGAAGTGTACATGACCGGCTTGAACCGGCACTGAAAAACCTGCCCCACGCAGTGTCTGGTCAACATCGTCAACGGCAAAACGCTCAAGCGCCACCGGCGGCGGAATCGTGTTCACGGGAAAATGAGCGGGGTCAACCTCGACCAGTCCCTTGGGCGTGGCGAACCAAAGGTGGCCATCGCGTGAGTGCCAGGCGGAAGGGTGGCTGTTGATGGCCGTCTCGCGGCTGCGCAGTCCATCGGCAGCGCCAAACTCGATCCAACGCGAGCAACCGCCAGCTGTGTCGCAGTCGCAGCGGGCAATCCCATTGCCGGTGGCGAACCAGAGATGATTTCCGCCATCATCCAAAACGGCGTGGATGCTGGTCTGGTCAAGCCCGTTGTGTGCCGCCTGAGAGAATTTCTGCCCATCCCACAGGTTCCAGCCGTGATCCTGGGTACCGATCAGCAACGTCCCGTCTTTGCGCGGCAGCAGAGCCGTGACCACGTTGCTGGAGAGGCCATTGGCAATGGTGAAATTGGAAATCTTGCCGTCATGGAGCCGCGAGAGGCCGGCAAAGGTGGCCACCCACAGATCGCCGCGCCCGTCGCGAGCCATCGCCCCCACCAGATCGCTGCCCAGCCCGCTTGCCTGCGTGAAGGTTTCCATGCGCGCGCCTGCGATTCCACTGGAAGGGTTGGCCCAATGGGTCAGCCCGCGCCGTGTACCGATCCACAGCGCTCCGTCGGCGTCGGCCAAAAGCGAGCGGATGAAGTCGTCCGGCAGGCCGTCGGCTGAGGTGAACGCTTCCACTGCGTTTCCGCGAATCCGGTTCAACCCGTCCGGCGTGCCCGCCCAGAGGTCGCCGCCGGGAGCAGCCGCGAGCGAGAGGATCACGTCGCTCAGGAGCCCGTTGCGCACCGAGTAAGTCTTCGCCGCGACCGGCCCGTCGGCTCCCCGGCGCAGGGCATTCAGTCCGCCGCCGCTGGTTCCCACCCAGAGGGTGCCTGCGACGTCTTCGACCACGGTGGTTGTAGCGTCGGAAGATAGGCCTTCGCGCGCGCCGATGGTGCGGAAGCGCTGGTCGCGCAGGATGTGCAGCCCGCCGGTTTCGGTGCCCACCCACAGGTTGCCCTCGCGGTCTTCCATGAGCGAGAGGATCGAGGCGGTGGCCAGGGGATCGGTGACTGGCAACTTTTCCAGCTTGCCCTCAGCGAAGCGCGCGAGGCCGCCATTGGTGCCTATCCACAGGTTCCAATCTCGGTCTACAAAAAGCGTCTGGATGCGGCTTCCGGGTAGCTCCTGGCCCGCTCTCAAGTGTTCCATTACAGATCCGCCAAAGAACACGAGTGTACTTTTGCTTGCGATTGCCAAGTGGTCCCCATTGCCTTTGGTCGAAGGACCCGGTATGGTTTGCACAAACTCAACCCCGTCCTCGGGTAGAGTCGCCGGTGAAACAGGATTGGGCCTTGACCAGTGGCCTCCCGCGAAGATGGCCAACCCCTCCGTCGTCACTGTCCACAAGTTGCCGCGACCATCCCCTGTCACGGTAGTGATCGTGCCTGAGGGCATTCCATTCGTAACCGAAGCCACCTGAAACCGGTCCCCGTTCTGCCGCGCTAACCCTCCATCCGTCCAAACCCACAGAATGCCTTCGCCGGTCTCAACGAGTGCGCGAATCCCGTTGCCTGGTAGTCCGTCCTTCGTCGTGAAGGCCGTCACCGCCCCGTCCTTCAACCGGGCCAGTCCCTCGCTGGTTCCAATCCACAGCGCCCCGTCGTGCGTCTCCAGCAGGCAGCGAATGTCGCTGCCTGGCAACGCGGGACTGGAGTTCTTGTCGAAGACCTGGAAGCTGTTGCCGTCGAAGCGGACGAGACCTACCTCGGTGCCCAGCCAGATGAATCCGTCTTTGGTCTGGACAAGCGCCTGCACCGTGTTCTGCGGAAGGCCGTTCTCCATCACCCAGGTCTGGCGGGCATAGTTGGCCAGCGGCGTGGAAGGCTCAAGCGCATGGCCGGCAAACGAGCACCCAAGCAGGAATGCGGCCAGAATTCCCGGCCAACGCCAAACAGGCGCGCTACGCCAGCCAATCTCTGCTGCGGCCTTCGAGTTGGTATGAATTCGGGTCACGGGATGGGGCTGATATTCCCTCAGACAGACTCCAACCTGCGATAAACCTGCGCACATCCACACTAATTGGTAAAACCCCGGCGATGCACGGCAGTGAAATCAGACTACGGCACCGTACCCGGCGGCAATCTCCACCTATCGATGGAGAAAATCCTCCCTCGATTGGCTCAAGACACGAGGTTTACCTGTCGATATTCTGTGGTTGCCTTCTGAATATGTCTCTTGAGCTGGTCGTTCAAGGTCTGACGTTCGGGTGGTCGCCTCATCTCGCGGCGGCCACCCGTTTTCTTTTTTGGGCGCCACGGTCCGTCGAGGTTTCCTGGAACTTCCTGCTCTAGTCGCTCTTGACCGTTGCAGCCCGGTTCTTTTGAAAAGTGACCGTCCAGTGCTTCCCGTCCTGATCGTAAGTCACGGTTCGGTCGCCCACTTCGGGGCCATCAGGATGCATCTTCTGCCCAACTGCCAGTCGGGTCTCCAACTCGCTCATGCCCGGCTTCACTTGATGGGCGTCGATTGCAGTCCATACATCCCTGGGCCAGCGATCGTAGATCCCATGCGGGTCATCGTAAAAGAACAGCAGGTCGGTATAGTAAGCCTCTTGATCGTCTTCCATGACGCCGATCGGGGTGGCAAACAACTCATTGCCGCCTGGCAGCTCAAAGACCGCGAATGCCTGGCGGGTGCCGTGTCCCATCCCATCGTCGACCTTCAGGGGTACAGCTGCCTTGACAATCTTCTTCACATCGAGACGCTGCACAGAGGGAATCAGCCCCACTTGCCTGGAAAAGTCAACGTGGCCGCCAGTGAAGGGAAAGTAAGAGATGGTATAGCCGTTCTTCATCCATACAGTTGTGCCTTCCAACCGCTTCAGGTCGTCAAAATGCGCGGGTGAAAAGGCGCGCACCACTGCTAGATCGTCCACGCTGATGGCCTGGTTAGCATCGTTGCGGCCAAGGTCTCCGGGATCCTGGCGATGCTTCCAAACGGAAAACAGGTAGATGCTGCCGATGGCCAGGGTAATCAGGGTGGTAATGACGAAGAACTTCCAGGTCTTCAAGTATTTTCCTCTTGAGCTTTCCCAACTGGTCATTTTCGCAGGGCAAGCTTGCCAGAAACAACTGGCGCGACTATAACTATCCTCGACCGGAACGTCTGGACAACTGCTCGAACCCGCCCGCGTCAAGCGCCGATTCGCGGCAGAGAAGGAAAAGATGATCACCCGCAGAGACCTGTTTGTAGCTTTAATTGCCGTCGCCGCCACCGCCGGAGCATTCGCCGTGGCAGACCAGAAGCCTGTGATGGGCTCCGCAGTCTTCGACTGGAATACCATTCCCGTCAAGCCCACCAGCGTCGGTTCCACGCGTGCAGTCTTCAGCGCGCGCACCGCAACGCTGGAAAACCTGGAGGTGCATGTAACCACGCTCAACCCAGGCCAATCCCCTCACCCGCCCCATCGGCACCCGAACGAGGAGCTGATTATCATTCAGCAGGGTACCGTGGAAACCCTGTCGAATGGCCAGTGGAAGCGGGTGGGCCCCGGCTCGGTGATCTTCAACGGGTCGAATCAGCTTCACGGATTCAAGAATGTCGGCGCCGAGCCGGCCGTCTATCACGTCGTCAACTTCAAATCCGCCGCAACGCCGGAGGCGCTGCCGCCGGAAGCCAAACCGCAGCCCTGAGCGGGTGCTCGGTAAACAACTTCTGAACTGCACGACTTTCGATCCTACCGGCTGGGTGGGGTGTCCCGCGGTGCAGCCAGCGCGCGCAGGGCCTCGGCGGTCAGCTCGTCGGCGCGGCGCAGGCCGGGGAAGAGCGCGGCCCACAACCCGGCGACCGCCAGCGCGCCCAGGCCGCCCACCATGGTGGCGCGGACGGCGCCCCACCACTGCGCGGTCAGCCCACTCTCAAACGCACCCAGTTCGTTGGAGGCGCCGATAAACAGCGAGTTGACGGCGCTGACTCGGCCGCGCATCTCCGGTGGAGTGGCCAGTTGCACCAGGGTGCCGCGTATGACGACGCTGACGGAGTCTGCCGCGCCGGAGATGGCGAGTGCAGCCAGCGAAACCCACATACTGCGCGAGAGACCGAAGACCACCGTGGCCACGCCGAATAGAGCCACGGCGATAAACAAGCTTCGGCCGGCGCGTCGGTGGAGCGGGAAACGGGCCAGCAGCAGCGACATGGCCACCGCACCCACAGCCGGAGCCGCCCGCAGCATTCCCAACCCGACTGGGCCGGCATGGAGGATCTCAAGGGCAAAGATAGGCATCAGCGCCACGGCTCCGCCCAGCAGCATCACAAACAGGTCCAGAGAGAGAGCTCCCAGCAGCATAGACGAGCGGCTCACATACTGGAACCCGGCCAGGACCACTTTCCAGGACGTAGCCCGCTGCTCCATGCGGCCCGGCCGCGTGTGCAGGCTGCCGACCAGCACCAGGAACCAGACCAGCGCGGCCACGTTGAAGACGTAGACGATGCCCGCGCCCTCCAGCCCCCATCGGGAAAGCAGACGGGCTAGAGGCAAGGTGAAGAGCAGTCCGCCGATGGCCGGTCCGGTGACGTTGGCGAACTGAAAGATGGCACCGCCCCAGGTGACAGCGTTGACGAAGTGTTTTTCGGGAACCAGTTGCGGAATCAGCGACGTACCCGCGGGTCCTGCAAAAGCGCGGCCCGTGCCGATGAGAAACAGCACGGCGTAAATGGGATAGACGCTCTGAGAACCACGATGGGCCATTGCGACCAGCCCCATCGAGCAAACCATCTGCAGGCCGTAGAAGAGCAGCAGAATCCGCCGACGGTCAAAGCGGTCCGCCACGTGGCCGGCAGCGAGCAGGAAAAGCAGACTGGGCAGAAACAGCGCCAGTCCGGTATAGCCCAGGTCCAGTGGCCGGTGGGTGATGGAATACACCTGCCAGGCCACGGCGACCGACTGTGCCTCGGCTCCCAGGACGGCAACGCCGCGCGCCCACTGGTACCGTCTGAAGTCGCGGGAGGCAAAAGCCTCCATACCGCGCCGGGGCGGCTTGGGGGAAAGGGAGGTCATGGTCCGACTTAAGGGTATAACGCTCCCGGCAAGCAGGCGAAAACCGCTCCAGCGTCTCGCATATAAACATTCAGCCCTGCCGGGCGGCCTGGCGCTCGAAATGCACGTCCAAGTCTCAAGTGAGCGCCTTTGCCCCACCGCCGGTTCCAGTTGCGTTGACCCCAGCGCCCCATTCGCCGGTGCCGCACTGGCTCACGCACCTGGGAGCGCTGGGGCTTTTCACCGTTGCGGTATTCGATTCCTCCATGATCCCCCTTACCCTGCCCGGCAGCACCGATCTGCTTCTGCTGTGGCTGGTGTCGCATAACGGAGATCCCTGGGTGCTGGCCCCCAGCGCCGTCGCCGGAAGCATTTTGGGCGGATATACCACCTGGGACGTCGGTCGCAGAGGTGGCGAAGCGGCGTTGCGCTTATACGTGCCGAAGCGTCTGCTCAGGCGTGTCGTGCGATGGGTGGAGCATCATCCCATCCTCGCGGTCTTTCTTCCCGCCTTGCTGCCTCCGCCCATTCCGCTGGCCCCGTTTTTGCTTGCCTCCGGCGCGCTCGCCGTCTCGCGCAGGCGATTCCTCATTGTGTACGGCTCCGCGCGCAGCCTGCGTTACGGGCTGGTCGCATGGCTCGGAGTGGTCTACGGACGCAGCGTGGCGCGCCTATGGTCTGGAACGCTTCAGAAATGGACGGCTCCGCTGCTCTGGGTTCTCATTGGGATGCTGGTGGCCGGCGTCGCGTTCGGGGTAGGTAAAGTCCGCAGCCTGCGGAAGTCCGAGGCCGCGGAGAAGGCTCTCAAGGCTACAGCGAACTGACGCGGCGGGTAGCCAAGTTCTCGGGAATAGCCCGACTCGCTGCATCTTAAACTTTCCGCCCCCGTCGGCAAAGCGTCCGCTATCTTGCCGGAAAACTGGCGCTCACTACGCCCATGCCAGCGTAAGGGTCAACAACCCAGTCGTTCATGGGAAGCTGTTCCTGGCAGTCCAGGCACATGGTCGTGGCATACTGAGCCGCGCAGTGTGGACAAACGCCTCGGGTTTCAAATGTGTCGAAGGGCTGCTCGCACTTCCCGCACTTCCAGTAAGCGCCCAGCGGTGGCGCTGTCCGGCAGCTCGGGCAGGCAAACCCTTGCCGGCGCGGCAACTTTGCCAGACGCAACAGCCCTCGCGCGTGCTGCAGTCCGCCCCAGCAATTCAGCAGCATGAAGACGGCAAGCGCCCCTATCCAAATGGAATGCGAAAACACGGCAATGCCGATGAACCCGGCTATACCCAGAAAGCCGAGAATCGTGACCGCCATAAGGCTGCGGGCGCGTCCCAGCCCAAACCACAGCACAGAGCGAAGAATCTGGCCGCCATCCAGCGGATAGATGGGCAGCATATTGAAAACAAGCAGAGACACGTCGATCCACAAGATCGCCCGCACCAACCTGTAGGCATCGGGCATGGTCTGCGCCCATCCCATCGACCGGCTCATCACAAACGCCGCAATCAGGATCGGCAAAAGCGCCACGTTCACCAGCGGACCCGCCGCGATGCTCCAGAGCGTGGCGCCAGGCCGTTGCGGCGGCTTCACAAACGCCACCCCGCCGAGGGGCCATAGCACGATCCGGTTCGCCGTTCCTCCCACTTGCCGGCATGCCAGTGCGTGCCCGAACTCATGCAGCAGCACGATCGAAAACAGCGCCAGATACTCCAACACGCTCCATGTGAGAGACGAGTACCTGCCATGTCGGTTCTCAATTTCATAGGCAGCCACGAGAAACCAGGACCAATGCAAAAACAAATCGACGCCGGCGAGGCGAAACAGATGGATCGAACCATTACGAACACTCGGCATGGGGGTAGATTACTCCATTCGGATCGTTCCGGGGCGCGCCAGAATCCATGAACCCCAACGCCGCCAATGCGAATCTAGATATTAGCGCCGATGTTCTTTTAGCTTCATCCTAGGCAGCGGAAAAGCTTCGGTCTTGTGTCAGGGCACGACTTCAGTCGTGCCGTAGAGAGCTGCAGCATAAACGTGGGCTTTAGCCCCCGAGGGGATGTATTTTTGATGATTTGCACTCCCTCAGCGGCTAAAGCCGGTTCCGTATTTGGCCCTTTTATGGCACGGCTAAACAGGCTGCGGAAAAACTCGATCCGGAGGGAGGCGGGGGGTTTAACCCCCGCATAAAGCCAACAGAATCAATACGGGCTTTAGCCCCGGAGGGACGCTTTACACCAATTTCACCCCAAATCTCGAGTTTTTCCGCAGCCTGTAAAGCCGTGCCCTTTCAAAATCCGTGGCCGCCTACGATAGCTCTTCGTCAGCGGGGTAGTCAGTCGCCGAACTTTCCCAGCCGATAAACGACAGAACAAGCAGAGGAGAAGACTTTTGCCCGAGTTGCAACCCGCATCGACGCCTTCCACCGGCGCCGGAATCACCCTCAACAACCCGCAACCCACCCTCTCTGTGCGCTGGAAGCCCCGCGTCAACCCCTGGCTCATTGCCATGACCGTGGCCCTCGCCGCCTTCATGGAAGTCCTCGACACCTCCATCGCCAACGTCGCTCTGCCCCACATCGCCGGATCCCTCGGCGCCAGCACCAACGAGGGCACCTGGGTACTCACCAGCTATCTGGTGGCCAACGCCATCGTCCTGCCCATGGGAGCCTGGGCCTCGAGCGTCATGGGCCGCCGCAACTTCTTTCTGCTCTGCATCGTGATCTTTACCATCGCCAGCTTTCTCTGCGGAGCGGCCCCGTCACTGCCCATCCTGCTCATCTGCCGTATCGTCCAGGGAGCCGGCGGCGGCGGCATGCAGCCCATGGCCCAGGCCATCATGGCGGACTCGTTCGAGCCCCAGAAGCGCGGCCAGGCCTTTGCACTCTATGGCCTCGTCGCCGTCCTCGCGCCCTCGATCGGTCCCACGCTCGGCGGCTATATCACTGACAACTTCTCCTGGCGCTGGATCTTCTTCATCAACATCCCCGTCGGCATTCTCGCCTTGTTCATGGTCAGCCGCCTGGTCGACGATCCGCCATGGATCAAGGCCGACCCCTCCAAACTCCGCCACATGGACTACCTCGGCCTCAGCTTCCTCGCCATCGCCATGGGCGGCCTCCAGGTCATGCTCGACAAGGGCGAGGAGAACGACTGGTTCTCCTCCGGCTTCATCCAGTTCTTCGCCTTCCTGTTCATCGGCGGCATCGTGGGGCTCATCCTCTGGGAGTGGAACCACAAGAACCCCCTCATCAACCTCAAGCTCTTCCGCTTCAAGAACTTCGCTATCTGTTGCTTCCTGATGGCTCTGGTCGGCGGCGTACTCAACGCCAACACCGTCCTGCAGCCCCAGTTCATGCAGCAACTGCTGGGCTGGACTGCCACCACCGCCGGCCTGGCCCTCACCGCCGGCGGCGTCACTCTGCTCTTTGTCATGCCCATGGCCGGCTATGCCACCGGCAAGGTCGCCGCCCGCTGGTTGACGGCGGTCGGCTTCCTCCTCTTTGTCGTCTCGTTCCGTTACGCGGCCACCGCCACTACCCTGAACATGACCTTTGCCTCCGCCTCCTGGCTGCGCGTCGTCCAAATGCTCCCTATCCCCTTCTGCTTCATCTCCATCACCACCGCCGCCTATGTCGGCATGCCCAAGGAGCAGAGCAACCAGGTCGCCGGCCTCATCAACTTCGTCCGCAACATCGGCGGCAGCATCCTCATCGCCCTCACCAATGCCCAGGTCACCAGCCGCGCCGCATGGCACCAACAGCATCTGCAAAACGCCATGACCTCGGCCTCCATCGCCTTCCAGCAGCAAACCCAGGCGCTCACCGGCTTCTTCGCTGCGGATTTTGGATCCCCCAACGGCAAGGGCATGGCCCTGGCCTCCATCTACAATCAGCTCAACATGCAAGCCCAGATGCAGGGCTACCAGGACGTCTACATGGAACTCTCCTGGATGTCTGTCGTCCTGATCGCGCTGGCCTTTATGCTCAGCAAGAACAAGCCCAGCGAAGGCCCCGGCGCGGGCGCCATGCACTAACTCAATCCACCCATTTCGCATCCCACAAAAGCCGAGCGCCCATCGAAGCGCTGGAAAGGTCGCTCGGTTAAGAAGCTCCGGCTGAACTCTTCTTGCGAACAGGAGACTTCGACTTCCAGGAGCGCCGGTCGGCTACAATCGACCATGTGCACTTGGAGCTTGAAAGCGTCAGGTCATCGGCGCAACGGCCTGAAGGAAAAATCGAACCGTGGCAGGAATTCTCTTCATCATTTCGGCGCCTTCGGGCTCGGGCAAGAGCACGCTGGTAAGCGAGTTGCGCAAGCAGGTCAGCGGCGTGGACTTTTCCGTTTCGTGGACCACGCGGTCGCCCCGCGGCTCTGAGGAGCACGGGCGCGAATACAACTTCACCAGCCGCGAGGAGTTTGAGCGAATGCTCGACGCGGGCGTGTTTCTTGAGCACGCCGAGGTCTTCGGCAGCTACTACGGCACCGCCCGCCATTCGCTTGATGAGGCGCGAGCGGCAGGGCACGATCTGCTGCTGGATATCGACGTTCAGGGCGCTGCGCAGGTGCGAGCCAAAATGCTTGAGGCCGTCAGCATCTTTGTCATGCCGCCCAACCCGAAGGTTCTGCGAACCCGCTTGCGCAATCGCAGTCGTGCCGAGGGCGTAGTCAACGAAGAGGAAGTGTACCGGCGCCTCAACGAGGCCAGCAAAGAGATTGAGAATTATCGCGAGTACGGGTATATTCTGGTCAACGATATCTTGGACCGCGCGGTGGCGCAACTGGAAGCCATCGTGCTTGCCGAGCGCTTTTATCGCAATGGCGAGACCATCGCTTACCGGTCGCGCCGGGTGCTGGAAGTCGCCGCGGCCTGCCTGCAGTTCAACTCGCAGGAGCGGCTCAAGC